>ENA-ORSB01003085-ORSB01003085.1-human-gut-metagenome-genome-assembly--contig:-NODE-3085-length-12143-cov-4.504715_pt1 | contig 12143 bp, 11 predicted proteins | sample MGYA00242180_ERZ509144 | MGnify/ENA primary metagenome ERZ509144 (study PRJEB26280, sample SAMEA2338661) | human gut metagenome | biome: human gut; feature: human-associated habitat; material: faeces... | reverse complement strand
ATTCCTGATAAGTATCAATATAAAGGCGGATGCGGACAGCATTGCTGGGAAGTGCCCTGCCGAAAACAGAAGCATCTTGTGCGGCAGCGATGACGGCGTCATACTTACGCAGTGCATAAGCTTCGCCAAAACGTGCCGTGCTACGGATGGTCTCCACGATATCGTCTTTAGAAGCCTCAAGCATGTCCCCGGCAAGAGGATAAGAGCTTAGCAGCTTTAAGGAAGACTGTGTGGTGACCTTGCTGAAGACTTTCGCATAAGCGGGGAAAGATACTTTCAGTTCCGCAGTGAGTTTGAGAGCGACAGCAGACTGGAGATCCTTGAAATAATAGTAATCACGGACCAGGTTTCTCAGATCAACGATGGAATCCTCTGGGATGATGGAAGTCTTAAGAGAAACGTTGAGACCAACAAGGGCAGCCTTTTTCGAGTCGAATTTATCATTATGCAGTTTCCTTATGTTGATATTTGTGCTATTCTTAGTGATGATAGGATTAATGACGGAGCAGTCAAACCCCTTATCACGAAGGAAGCACAGGAGCGGGATATGGTAGATCCCGGTAGACTCAAGGAAGCAGCGGCTTTTGAGAGAATACGTCTCTTGCGCTTCCTTTATTTTTGTGACAGCGAGGTCTCTGGATCTGGGATCAGAATGGACGATCTTAAAGGGTTTCCCGATAAAAGCCCCATTAGGGAGGGCGATAGACATCCATGTAAAATCGGCGCCGACATCGAGGCCGACAGAGAGGTAAGAAGAACTGCCGTCAATCCATGTAAGTAATCTTTTGTAATGCATAGTAAAATATCCTTTCCGGCAGGCATCCATTTCCAAAAGGTGGATACACAACCTAGCGGCTTATACAGGTATAGCCTGAGGCTTCCCAACCAGCCAAACCATAAATCACCACCGAATGGACAGACAGACTTTCTAAGAGGTTTTCCCGGCGGAAAGCCGGGTCCCAAGGAGGAAACGTCAATTGCCCTGCCTCAGTGATTATACCTCAAGATCTGGCCTGGTGCATTATGGAAGTCTCAGACACGGTAAGGAACAATAACTTCTGATGGAGAGGAGAATCCCTCCTTCAGTTATTCATTTAGACTTTGTAACTATTAATCTGTAGTCATCATTGACTACACCATTATTATACTAGGAGATGAGTCCATGGTATTTAATACAGGTTCCACACTGCTGGATGCCATTGTCCTTGCCGTTGTCTCCAAAGACCCGGAAGGAACTTACGGATATAAGATCACACAGGACGTACGGGAAGTTATTGAATTAAGTGAATCAACCCTGTATCCGGTTCTTAGACGTCTACAGAAGGATGAATGCCTGAGTACTTACGATAAAGAATGCGCAGGGCGTAACCGGCGATATTACCGCATCACTGACAAAGGTATTACACAGCTGCAGATGTATGAGACTGAATGGATCAATTATTCATCCAAAATAACAAGTGTATTTGAGGGAGGTATTACTCATGAGTAAAAATGAATTTATAGACCGGCTGGCGCAGCTGCTTGCTGATATCCCACCTGAAGAACGTGATGAAGCGCTCACCTATTATCGCGAATATATTGAAGATGCCGGACTTGAAAATGAAGAAGCCATTATGCAGGAATTAGGCTCACCCGAAGAAATTGCTGCTGCCATTAAGGTAGATTCAGATTACCGATCTTCCAGACAGCCCCTTGCACCAATTGCAGACACCCCCCAATATGCAAGCCAGGTTCAGTCCAATCAACAGACTCATACACAAGGAACAGATTCAACCGTTATTATTCTTGCCGTTATACTTGCCGTTGTGTTAAGTCCCCTCTGGTTTCCAATTATAATTGCGGTATTTGCTACTTTAGCAGGCATTCTGATAGGTGCCTTGTTTGGCGGCATCGGATGTGTACTTATAGGTATTAGTCTATTCATTGCAGCAATTGTATGTTTGTTCAAATCCACACTGCTGGTTGCCTTTTCCCTGTTAGGCGCCGGACTGCTGACTGTCGCCATCGGCATCCTTTTCATAGTCCTTGGAGTCTGGCTGTGTGCCACAGTCATCCCCTGGTGTGCCACAGGCATAGGCAAAGTATTTCATAAACTGTTTTCCAGAAATAAGGAGGCGCAAGCATGAAAAAGTTTTATAAAAATGCTCTGATTACGGCGGGTATTCTTTTTGCAGCAGGTGCTGTTATTTTAGTCATATGTACATTTGTTGGTGGCTCCTCTTTTCACAATGATGTGAAATCCGGTAATATCTCGGAGCTGGTCAGCTTATTTCATTTTAATAATTCAGATACCTCTCATTCTGCTTTCCATGTGGATAATCGTATCGTTCATTTTGATTTCAATGACGAATATCCCGTTTATTCAGGTTCAAGGACAGACAATGAGGCAGCTGATGCCTCTAAGATCAAGCACATTAATATAGATCTTGGCGGTGGTGAATACATTATCGAACAGTCTTCTGACAATCACTATTTTCAGATTGTTGCAGAAAGCAGTGATACGTATCAATATTACACAGAGAATAGCACTTTCTATGTGATCGGGTTCGATGGCTCCAGCATAAACTTTGGTGACAGGCATAATAAACTGACTCTTCGCCTGCCATCTGATCTGGAATTTACTGATGTCACTATTTCTCTTGGCGCTGGTAATCTGGAGTGGGATTCTCTTACAACAGATTCTCTCATACTCGATGCAGGTGCCGGCTCCATCACCCTGTCCAATGTATCTGCTGCTACTACCGATGTGAACCTTGGTGCAGGAATCATAGACCTCAACCACTGTACTTTGCAGAACGCTTCCTTTGAAGTGGGGATGGGAGAGCTTAATTACTCCGGCGTCATTCGTGGTGATCTGACTGCTGATTGCGGCATGGGAAGTCTGACCTTTGCCTTCATTGATAGCGAACAGAAACACAATTATTCCCTGGATGGCAGTATGGGCAGTATCTCCATAGGAGACAAGGGATACGGGGGATTGGAATACGAGAAGACACTCAACAATAATGCCTCCAGCAATTATGAGCTGTCATGTTCCATGGGCAATATCACAGTTACCTTTGAAGACTGATTTTGTCGAATGACCCAATTTTGTGCAAAATATATATAGGAACCTCTTTACGGGCATGCTATACTAAAGCTGATAAAAGCTTTTGATACAGACTGTAAGGAGGTTTCCTTTTTTATGAAAAAAATAAAATTATTTGCAGCTGTTATAGTCTCCATACTTACCTTAACAGCACCGGTCAGTGTCTTTGCCACAGAGAATACCTCTACGGAACAAAGCGCTTCCGGCTACGAAGTAAAAGACACCAGTCTCACCTGTTATGTAAACTCCGAGAAAGGTCTTAATGTCCGCAGCGGTCCCTCAACGGATTACTCTGTCATTGGCACACTCTCCAATGGTTCCAAGATAGAAGTTACCGGTGAAAGCGGCGGCTGGTATCGTTTTGATTATAATGGTAAAGACGGCTTTGTAGCCACCAAATATACAACGACTCAGGCTACTGATTCTAACGGCAGCAATGCCGTAGCAGCCGATGACAATACGACCTCTTCCACAGCTGCAGCTGATGGGGATAGTGAATCAAAGCTTGCTATTTTTGATGATTCCACTCTGGTCTATCTTGCATTGGCGATTATCGTTGTCATTATTCTGATCCTTGTCTCTGTACGTGGCTTCTTTAAAAAGGCACCATCTGAATATGAGGAAGATTACGAAGACGAATACCCTGATGGATATGACAAAGATGAATACCCTGAGGAAGATGAGGGCAATTATTCCGGGGAAGACGAAGAATACTATGAAGACGAATATAGTGAGGAAGACTTCGAAAATGAAGGAGAATATGTAGAGGAGAATGATGACATGTATCGTGAGGAAGACTACGACGATGATGATCTATAATCTCTAAATGTGAAGCCTGGACATTTAAGGGCGTGTGAAAAACTTTTATTTTTCACACGCCCTTTTATATACTTATACCCTTAGAATCCAATCTTATTGTTTGATTTGGTGCGAATCATCTTAATGGATGACTCCATATCTCCCAGTCCCTTTACGACCTCTTCTGCTGTCTCCAGCTGTGCAGAATTGATACAGAATACAATATTAGTCTTAGAACCTGAGAAAAGCCTTGCAAAGAAGCCCGGTTTCTCCCATCTCAAAAAATAGGAAACCCTTGCCTTCATAAACGCCTTCTCCAGAGCTGCCTTCACATCCATATCTGTAACAGAACAGTAATCCATTTCGTTATTTACTTTTACTTTGCTATATTCATTTTCCACCATTATGCCCGCCTTCTTTCGTCATTCACTTCGCTCACAATTACCTGATTACTGCAATATTTTGTAACTATTCATCGTAATATGTTTTACCTTCTTCAACCAGAGTAATAATGCCATCTGTTACATCAAGAATCGTAACTGCACAATTCTTATGTACGCCACCCTGCCAAAAATGCGCGATATCGGTCTTTTCTACCGAAGATAACAGCCCACGAAGCGCTGCTCCATGTGTAGAAAGCAGTATTGCATCCTCAGCTCCATACTGTGTAGTATGTACCAATTCCTGCAAAAAATCAGTGGTTCTTGCACATAATTCTTCTATGGATTCTGCGCCCTCAGGTGGATGATACTGATCCGGTCGTGTAAAGAAATTCATAAAATCCGGATCTGGAATCTCATAATTGTCTTTTGCACAGCAATGTCCTTCATAAATGCCGAAACTGATCTCCTGTAATCTCTCATCTTCAATTACATCAATCTGTCTGTCACCCTTCACCAGCATTGCTGTTTCCTTAGCCCTTTGCAAAGGACTGGTATAAATACACCTGAAATTAACACTGCTAAGAGCTTCGCCGGTAATCCTCGCCAATCTCCTGCCTTCCTCATTCAAGGGAATATCAGAACGCCCCTGCAGGCGTCTGACCTTATTCCAGTCTGTCTCACCATGTCGAATAATATATATTTTCATATCTGCAATTATATCCTATACGTTTCCTGATACTTCATACTTTATCATGATACATTCTGTATCTTCACTACTTACTATAATATAAATGCTTCCAAAAAACAATATATCACTTCATAATACATATGGATTGTGCAGGCATTGTAAGTACTCCGTTTTCCAAAGTAATCGCTTCTCCATGCAAGGTCAGGTATCCCCTGATTGCCATAAAATCAATGGCTGAGCCTGTCAGTTTAACCTCTATGGCTTCATCCGAAGTATTATATACTACTGCAATGGTGCTATCTTCCCATGTCTTTGTGATTACAGCCTGATGTCCGTCACACAAGGCTTCTACTGCTTCTATGGTTCCTCTTGCTAACTCAGGATTCTCATTTCGCAGTCTGAGAGCCCTCTTATAATAATTTAATATGGAATCCGAATCTGCCTGCTGCTCCTCTACTCCTGCAAAAGCCGAAGTAATTCCTGCCTCTGCATCCTTTGGTCCTTTGGTCATTCCGGCTGTATCCGTATCTGACCATATAAAAGGCAGTCTCTTATTCTCGTCCTTGGTTCCAGCGCTGGACATACCAATCTCTTCCCCATAATATACAAAAGGATTACCGCTCAATGTCATAAGCAGTCCTCCTGCCATCTTCAGGTCATCCGGATCATTTCGAAGTGCATTCGCCACACGTCCCATATCATGATTGGTAATAAAAGGAGCATCTATATAATCAGGATTCTCTGCTGCAAAATCCGTCTGGTATTTCAGCATGGACTGCACCAGATTGGCAGCCTTATACGTTCCTCTTGCTGCCTTGATCAGCTTACCTTCCTTATCTGCCAGATCAAAATTAAACATACTGGGGGTACCACTTGCATAATAATCTGCAATGGCAGCTTCATTTGCCCATACCTCAGATACCATATAGAAATCAGGATTCTGATTCAGACAATATTCATAGAACCAGTTCAATATTTCCGTATTGGCTGTTGTATCATTCTCTTCAAAATGCATTGCAGCATCCATTCTGAAACCATCAATGCCCATTCCAATCCAATATGATGCGATCTGCCCTAATTCTGCACGTAATTGTTCATTCTCCAGATTCAGATCCGGCATTTCTGACCAGAATACACCTTCATAGTACCAGTCTGTATTCTTAACCTGATAATAGTCCTGCTTCTGTTCGTTTGCAAAATGATAATACCCTACATAAGGGCATTCCTGTTCATCCGGCTCTGCCCCCTGCGGCAGCTGTTCCAGATATTCACACGCCTGTGTGAACCAGGGATGCTGTGATGAAGTATGGTTCATAACAAAGTCCAGAATAATGCGAATCCCACGTTTATGACATTCCTCAATTAAATTCTGCATATCCTCTGTGCTTCCATATTCCGGATCTATCTGCATGTAATCTACTGTGTCATATTTGTGGTATGTTGTAGACTGGAATACCGGCATAAGCCAGATACCATTAAATCCCATATTCCGGATATAATCAAGCTTCTGTGTCACTCCATTCAGATCACCAATGCCATCTCCATCCGAGTCATAGAAAGAATAAACAAATATTTCGTAATAATTGCGGTAGTTATCATCTACAATCTGTAATTCCTGTTCGTAGGGATATTCCTCCCCAATCCAGCCACCAACTGCATTTGCAGTCTCATTTACAGCTGTATCTGCAGCCTGACTGTGTTCCTGTGTGCTCTCCTCTGTTTTCTCTTGTTCGTTTTCCTGTATACTTCCGCTCTCTTCATAAGATTCCTGCATATCATTGGCTGTTTTCCCACATCCAGACATACACAGCATAGTCATTACCATTCCAAGCATACATAATACGTATTTCTTATTCTTCATTCCATCGTCCTCTTTCTATAAATTGAAAATCGGCAGTCAAAATGACTACCGATTTTATAAATACACCAATGCTCACATATTAGCCCTTAACAGCACCACCGGTTACACCTTCTACATAGTACTTCTGTAAGCACATGAAGAGAATTGTAACAGGAACTGCTACCAGAATACCACCAGCACAGAATCTGGTAAAGTATCCCTGATAATCATTTGTCCAAACCCATCTCTGCATTGCTACGGCTACGTTATAGCTATCGCTGTTACCTAATGCAACATAAGAAGCAAATACATAATCACACCATGGAGCCATGAACGCCAGCAAAGCAGTATAAATAATAATAGGCTTAGATAATGGAATAATCATCTGTACGAGGATCTGTGCCCTTGTAGCACCATCCATCAATGCAGCTTCATCCAGAGATTTGGGAATTGTATCGAAGTAACCTTTACATACATAATATCCCATACCGGAACCTGCTACAGAAATCAGGATCAATCCAGGAATTGCACCTGCCTGTGTCAATCCAAACTGCTTTAACAGGAAATACAAGCAGATCATGGTAAGGAAACCAGGGAACATACCCAGCACCAGCCAGAAATTCATCAATGCCTTACGACCTTTGAAACGAAGTCTGGATAATGCATAGCTCACACAGATAACTACAATCGTGTTACAAATTGTAACTGCAACCGCAATCTTTAATGTGTTGCCATACCATTTGAAGAACTGACAATCCTTACTGAACAGGAACTTGTAGGAATCTAAAGAAAATTCCTTAGGCAGCAGATAATTAACCATGCCACCGAACTCTGTAATATAAGAACGGAAGCTCTGTAAAAATAAGCATACAAATGGGAAAAGCCATATGATACTGATGATAATCAATACAAGATAAGCAATTGCATTTCCCAATTTCTTATGTTGTTTATGAATTTTCTTTGACTGTGCCATTATTGGAATCCCTCCTCATCCTTAACTGAAGGTAAGATATTGTATACTACCAGTGAAATAACCGCTGTTACCAGGAATACCATAATACCAATAACTGCCGCCATCTTATAATCTGTATCCTGTACTGTCATCTTATACAACCATGTTACCAAAAGATCTGTATAACCGGCACCACCCGCCAGCTTCATGGACTGTGGATTTCCCTGCGTCAACAGGAATATAACGTTAAAGTTGTTCAGATTGCCTGTAAACTGCGTCAACAGGAATGGTCCTGTTACGAATAACATATATGGAAGTGTAATCTTCATAAACATCTGAACCGGATTAGCACCATCAATACGTGCACTTTCATATAAATCTGCCGGAATATTCATCAAAAGTCCTGTTGAAATCAACATCATATATGGAATACCAATCCATAAGTTAATCAGGATAATCAGAATCTTTGCATAAGTTCCGTTTGCCCAGAATGGGATTGCCTGACTGATCAGACCCCATTTCAATAAATATGCATTAACAAGTCCGTCTGTCGCAAACATTTTACCGACATACAGTAAGGAAACAAACTGTGGGACGGCAATTGTCATAACGAGAATCGTCCTCCAGAGTTTCTTGAACTTAATACCCTTCTTATTTATTAAAATCGCAACTGCCATTCCCAGGAAATAGTTCAGGAAAGTTGCAAAGAATGCCCAAATTAATGTCCAGCTTAATACCGTGCCAAATGTAGAACCAAATCCATTTGTTCCGAATGAGAACAAATTCTTAACGTTCGTCCATCCTACCCAGGTAAATAACTGTGCAGGAGGCTGATGGTTATAATCATAATTAGTAAATGCTATACAAATCATGAATATAATAGGTACAACTGTGAAAATAAAGATTCCCAGACAAGGTAATGCCAAAAGAGTCTTATCAAAATTCTGATCCAGTAATGAATGTAAATCCTGTCTGTTTGTCGGAAGGGATTTACCTGATTCCAGAATAAGCTGACATTTACGGTTATCCCTGACATTCATTCTCCATACAAGAATAAAGGCAAGTATAATGATAATACTCAACACACTGTATAACAGAATAAGGAAACTGTTATCACCATAGGAAACTGTTCCATCCGGATTAAATCCTCTGCCATGAGTACCTAATGTGGCTAAATCAGCCAGATACTTGGAGCCAAAATTTACAATATACAAAATAAATGCTACTTCTATAGCCAAAAAAGCGATACCGCGAGCAAACTGCTTGCGCATCAGCTGTCCAAATCCCATAATCAGATATGAAATTCGTGTCTTCCAATCACCTTTTGCAAAGGTAACACCGATTTCTTTTAAATCAGCACCAATCCATTGAAAAAATCTACCAATTGCACTTCCTGCATTTTTAAATACATTGCCCTTACCAGAGTTTTTTTCTTCTTTCATATTCCCTCCAGATTGTGTTTATCATTGCAGGCAATCCATGCAGAATGTTTCACCTACAAAAGCAAGATAATTTTTTATAAGACCAGACAGGGAGATTGTCTCTCCCTGTCCAATCCTGTTTATTCACTATAGTAATCTAATTACTATTACTTACTGTGCGTAAGATTCGCAAGAAGACTGGAAGGATTCAAGAGCCTTCATCAGATCATCATCAGAAGCATTGTCATAATCACCAGCGATAATAGAATCACCAAGAGATATTGCAAGTGTCCAGTAATCGTTAGGGTACTGTCCCTGAGGGATTGTGTATGCTAACTGTTCTGCTAATGCGGAAAGAGCTTCATCAGCCTGAACGCTGCTGTCCTGCTGTGCTGCTAAGTTAGAAGGACCCCAAGCTACTGCATTGTAACGTGCAATCTGGCACTCTTCACCAGTAAGGTAATTAGCGATTGCAAGGCATACAGCCATCTTGTTAGCATCTGTCTGAGGTTTAACACCTAATAACTTAAATCCACCAAATCCGCTTAACTGATAATCTGTACCGTCAACTGTGAAAGAAGGAAGCTTAGTACAAGCATAGTTATCACCAAGTAAATCCTTAAGAGCACCAGCATCCCATGTACCATCTACGATAGCACCGATATTAGATGCGCTGCTTGCTGAAGAACCATTTACAAATGAAGATGACTTATGCAGATTGATGATACCCTTAAGAGCCTTAACACCGTTATCTGAAGCATAATCTGCGTTGCATACTGTAAAGTTACCGGCATCATCTGTATCATATGTTAATGTACAGCCTGTACCAAAGAAGAATGCTGTCTGATACCAGCCGGAGTTAATCTCCATGTAGATGTTCTTGCCTGCCTTCTCGCAGTCAGCTACGATAGCATCGAGAGATGTTGGATCTGTAACAACACTCTTATCATAATATAAGAAATATCCGTTGTCAGATGTCAGAGGGAATGCAAATACAGTATCAGACATTGTAGCTGCTGCTGCTGCACCTGCGTCATTGTTTGTTGTAACTGCTGTAGCATAGTCACCTGTGATAGGCATTAATGCACCTGCGGATACCAGACGAGCTAACTGGTCCTGAGCAAATCCGTAGATATCAGCTCCACCCTCAACGTCTGTGATCATGTTGCTTGATGCATCACCCTCACCTACCGGCTCAACTGTTACTGTGTATCCGGCATACTGAGGATTTGCATCCTGGAATGCCTTAATCTGATCCTGGGTAAATGTCTGAACATTCTCAGCAACCCAAACCTTAATTTCACCTGTACCGTAATCAGTAACTTCCTCTGTTGCAGCTGCTTCTGTTGTTGCTGCTGCTGTTGCATGGCGTACAGATTTTGCGTGTTGGCACCGGCATTCATTGCCATACCCATGCCCATGAATCCTGTCATAGCTCCTGCCTCGTTGCCCGCCGCGGTCTTCATCGCATCTGCCTGAGCACCGACAAGTGTAGCTGCTGCCATTGTAGGATCACGCATGATTGCTGTACGCTGTGCCTGTTTGATCAGTTCTGCATCCTCGTCCGGAAGAGTAACTGATCCAAGAGCAATACTGACAACCTTCAGTCCACGAAGAGCGCCCCACTTCTCTGAAAGTGCAGTATTCATGGCATTTTCAAGATCTGTGTTGTGTGTTACAATCTGGTTTGGACGAAGTTCCATCTCTGACAGACGACCAAATGCCGGCTGCAGGGCTGAGATAAATTCTGTCTTAAGAGTACGGTCAAGTTCTTCACGGGAATATTCCTGTTCTACATTTCCACATACATTTGAATAGAACAACAACGGATCAACAATCTTATAAGAATATACACCTGAACAACGGATTGATACGTCAATATCCAATCCAATCTTGGAGTCTACTACACGGAACGGAACCGGATTCGCTGTACCAAAACGGTTTTCCAGAATTTCCTTTGTATTAAAGTAATAAATTCTCTGATCCTTACCTGTATCTCCACCATAAGTAAAACGCTTGCCTACGGTTTTAAATGTCTCTTTAATGCTCTCACCGAGATTACCCGAAAAAATAGATGGTTCTGTTGAGGTATCATATGTAAATTCACCAGGCTCTGCACAAACTTCTACAACCTTGCCCTGTTCTACAATGATCATACACTGTCCATCAGCCACGGCAATACCGGAACCGTTAGAAATGATATTGTCATTTCCTTTTGTATTAGAAGAACGACCTGTCGTTCTCTTCTGACCCTTTGTAACAAGCACTTCTTTCGGCATAGATTCGCAATAGAAAAACTCCTTCCATTGATCCGCTAATGTTCCACCAAGTGCACCCATACCTGCTTTAATAAGTCCCATACTGACTCCTCCTTTTGCGATATATCCGATGTGTTCATTTTATCTATAATTGTAACTGTTCAGAGCCAAGCAAAATTTCATAAAACAGGTGTAAAATGCTTGCATTTTTAAGACTGTTTTTGAAATTTTATTTGGCGGATACGCCACACCTCCAAAATGCGTAGCATTTTGGAGGTTGGCTCTGAACAGTTACCTATAATTTTATTATAACAGAACAAAAAAAATCTGTCTCTCTCAAAAAAATTGTATTTCTGCTGCTTTTTACACCAAAAAGCAGCTAGTCTATTTTCCAGACTAACTGCTCCTGTTGAATTCCATATCTAATTCTTTTATTATATTTGTTCTGTCTCTGAGATCTCTAATTTCTTCTTCTGAAGCATCTTTAAATTTTAAATCAATATTTTGGTACATTGTTTCTAATTTATCGTTCTTACGTTTTCCCATATTTTTTTATCTCCTTTATAAAAAAAATAATATCAATATTTTAGAATTTGGAATGGCGTATACACGGTATTCTTATTAAAGTTACCCTAAAATCAAATGAATCATTTCATATATTATTTTTATAAATTTTAAAAATATCAACAGCATCCAGAATTATATTTTTGAATAT
>ENA-ORSB01003081-ORSB01003081.1-human-gut-metagenome-genome-assembly--contig:-NODE-3081-length-12160-cov-2.972904_pt1 | contig 12160 bp, 7 predicted proteins | sample MGYA00242180_ERZ509144 | MGnify/ENA primary metagenome ERZ509144 (study PRJEB26280, sample SAMEA2338661) | human gut metagenome | biome: human gut; feature: human-associated habitat; material: faeces... | reverse complement strand
CGAGGTCTACGGCGATCTGCCCCTTGACCGGCCTGACCTGTTTTTCACCGAGGAAACGCCCATCCATACCAGCTCTCCCTACTCCGCGTCCAAGGCAAGTGCCGACCTGCTGGTGCTGGCATATCACCGTACCTACGGCTTACCGGTGACGATTTCCCGGTGTTCCAACAATTACGGCCCCTATCACTTCCCGGAGAAGCTGATTCCGCTGATGATTGCCAACGCCCTGAACGACAAGCCGCTGCCCGTCTACGGGACAGGTGAGAATGTCCGGGACTGGCTGTATGTGGAAGATCACTGCAAGGCCATTGATCGGATTCTCCACAATGGCCGGGTGGGAGAGGTCTACAACATCGGCGGGCATAATGAAATGCGCAACATTGACATTGTGAAGATCATCTGCAAGGCGCTGGGCAAGCCCGAGAGCCTGATTACATACGTCACTGACCGCAAGGGGCATGATATGCGTTATGCCATCGATCCCACAAAGATTCACAGAGAGCTGTGCTGGCTTCCTGAGACGAAGTTTGCCGACGGGATTCAGAAGACCATCCGGTGGTATCTGGACAACCGGGCGTGGTGGGAGACGATCATCAGCGGCGAGTACCGGGATTACTATGAAAAAATGTATGGGAACCGATAAGGAGCATTCAAATGGGGCAGATTACTGTATCCAAGTGCCCGATTGAGGGCTTATATATCATCGAACCGACGGTTCACGGCGACAACCGGGGTTACTTCATGGAGACCTACAACCGGAAGGACATGGAGGAAGCCGGGCTGAATATGGTGTTCGTGCAGGACAACCAGAGCATGTCCACAAAGGGCGTTCTCCGGGGACTGCACACCCAGAAGAAGTATCCCCAGGGGAAGCTGGTGCGGGTGATTCGGGGGCGCGTTTTTGACGTGGCCGTCGATGTGCGCCCCGGCTCCGAAACCTATGGGAAATGGTACGGCGTGGAGCTGACGGAGGAAAATAAAAAGCAGTTCTATATTTCCGAGGGCTTTGCCCACGGCTTCCTGGTACTCAGCGACGTTGCCGAATTCTGCTACAAGGTGACGGATTTTTACCATCCGGAGGACGAGATGGGCATTGCCTGGAACGATCCCGACATTGCCGTGGCCTGGCCGGAGGTAGTGGGCAGCTATTCCGGCTCTGCGTCCGGGGAGGGCTATACCCTGGCAGACGGCACGCCTTTGCGGCTGAGTGCCAAAGACCGGATTCTGCCCACCCTGAAGCAGCGGAGGGACTGAAAAAATGTACAGTATCGATTACCAATACCTGCGCCCCAAAAAGGCAGAGGCGCTGAAAGCGTGGTACGACGAGCCTTTGGCGATTATGGAGAACCCTGCCGTGTGGCGCGGGAAAAACGCCACCATTCTTCCCCTGCGCCGTCAGGCGGAGGACAATCTGCTGTTTGGCAGAGGCGGCGTCGTGGACGAAAACGGGGAATACGTGCCGCTTTCCGGTATCGAAGGCCGGGTGCAGTTTGCCTATCCCGCGGAAAAGAAGGAATACCGGGACGAAACGGTGGTTTACTGCGGCTATCTGGTGAACCACTGGGGGCATTTTCTCATTGAGGGCGTGACCCGTCTCTGGTATTTTCTGGAAAATGACCCCGGAGTGGACAAGTACGTTTTCTTCCTGGATGAAAACGAGGAACGGGAGATCAGGGCGAATTACCGGGAATTCCTGGAGCTGCTGGGCATTTGGGAGCATCTGGAGATCATCAACACCCCCACGACTTACCGGGAGGTCATCGTCCCGGAGCTGGGGCTGTACTGCCGCAGGCGCTATACGCCCAAGCTCCTGAAGGTCTATGACACGGTGGCGAACAATGCGGTGCCAGACCCCAATTGGGAGCGCCCGGCGAAAATCTACTATAGCCGTAGCCAATTCAAGAAGGGAATGCCCTTTGAATCCGGCTTTGACACGCTGGACGATTTTTTCCGGAGAAACGGCTACACCATTCTCTACCCGGAAAAGGTGCCGCTCGGCCGGATGATCTCCTACATCCGCAACGCCGATGTGGTGGCGTCTCTCTCCGGTTCGCTGCCCCACAATATGCTTTTTGCCCGTCCCGGGCAGAAGCTGGAAATCGTGGAGCGGCTGACCATCAATGTGGATAACCAGGTCGGAATCAACCGGATCATGGATCTGGATGTGACCTATATTGATGCACATATTCCCATCTATCCTGTGGATTTCGCCGGACCTATTATTATGGGTTATACGGATTGCTTGCAGCGTTTTGCCGCTGACCGCGGCTATCAGCCGCCGGATGGTCGCTTTTTGACGGAAAAGCATTATCGCAAATGCTTTATCAAATATATGAAGGCTTACGAAGATCTGTACAACTATAATTGGTTCATGTTTGACTGGTATGCGCCTTTAACGGAATCTCTGATCGAAGGGTTCCGCGCTGGCCAAGCATACTTTGGGGATTATCTTAACCGAAGAAAGCCTTTTCGGTGGTATCATTACTTGGAGTTCCACTACTGGAAGCAGTTTATAAGACGCCTTATAAAGAGATAGGAAAATGAACGGCAAAAACAGACCTGGAGGTGCTGTGCGTGTACACAGTGGATTATCGGTACTTACGCCCTCAAAAAGCTGCGGCTCTGAAAAAACAGCATGAGGTGGCTTACGAGAAGCGGGAAACTCCCTCCGTGTGGCAGGGAAAGAATGCCACTGTTCTACCTGTGCGGAAAACGGATCAATTCGGTTGGATTGGCTGCGGAGGTGTTGTGGATGAGGATGGGAACAGCGTTGGGATTTCTGCGGTGGAGTGCTGTGTCAAACCGTGCAATTCCTTTGAATCCGCGGAATACAGGGATAAAAAAGTTGTTTATTGCGGGTATCTGATTCACCATTGGGGACATTTTCTTGTGGAGGGAGTTGCCAGGCTTTGGTATTTTCTGGAAAATGATTCCTCCGTGGATAGCTATGTATTTGCTCTGGACGAGGGCGAGACAAGAGAAATCAAGGGAAATTACAAAGAGTTTCTCACGCTCTTGAATATCTGGGACAAGCTGGAATTTGTCAATAAGCCGACAACCTACCGGGAAGTGATTGTTCCAGATTTGGCTTTTCGCAGATGGGGAGCGTATTCTCCCAAATATCTGCGCGTATTCGATACAGTAGCGGCAAATGTCCGTGGAGGGGAAAACACTCCTGAAAAAGTGTATATGAGCCGCAGCCTTTTGCCCAAACACAGGGATTTGGAATTTGGATTTGAGGCGCTGGATGATTTCTTTAAAAAGAATGGCTATACGGTTCTTTATCCGGAAAAGATACCCTTGTCTCAACTGATTCAGTATATCCGAAATGCTGAGGTTGTTGCGACTGTATCCGGAACACTGCCTCAGAACATGCTGTTCGGTAAACAGGGGCAAAGGCTGCTCATTATGGAGCGATGCGCATTCATTAACGATTGGCAGCCGCCGGTTGACCGTATAAAGGAATTGCAGACGACTTACGTTGATGCCAACATTCCAATCTATACCGTACCAATGACCGGACCTTTTATCATGGGGTATAACGACATTGTACAGCGTTTTGCGGAAGATAATGGTCTCCTGCCACCGGATGCCAGATTTTATTCCGATAGGTATTTTCGGGCTTGTTTTATTGGATACATGAAGTCATATCGGGATTTGTACCGGTATCAGTGGTTCATGGAGCCATATCTGATCCCGGAAATGGACTATCATTTGGAAGCGTACGAATACGGTGCTCAGTTTTATAGAGAATATCTGAATGGGAGACGTCCGTTCCTGTGGCATCATTATTTTGAGGTTCATTACTGGAAGCAGTTTGTAAAGCGTATCTTGAAGAATTTACAAAGCCGAGAATGCTGCGAATCGGAATGAAAGAGTTTCGGGAGAGATTGATATGAAGTTTTTCGTAACCGGCGTTGGCGGTCAACTGGGACATGATGTCATGAACGAGCTGCTGAAACGCGGATATGAGGGCGTAGGGTCTGATATGCAGGAAGCATGTGACATAGCCGCGCCCTACATGTCATTGGATATCACCGATAGGAACGCCGTAGAAAAGGCAATTACGGATGTGAATCCGGATGCCGTGATCCACTGCGCAGCGTGGACGGCCGTGGACATGGCGGAGGATGATGAAAACGTGGCGAAAGTACGTGCTGTCAACGCTGGCGGCACGAAGAACATTGCGGATGTCTGCAAGAAGCTGAACTGTAAAATGACATATATCAGCACAGACTATGTGTTTGACGGTCAGGGAACAGAGCCATGGAAGCCGGACTGCAAGGACTATAAGCCCCTGAATGTGTATGGTCAGACGAAATTGGAAGGTGAGCTGGCGGTCAGCCGGGAACTTGAAAAGTACTTTATCGTCCGCATTGCCTGGGTCTTCGGACGAAACGGGAAGAATTTTGTCAAGACAATGCTGAACGTCGGTAAAACTCATGACACGGTTCGCGTCGTAAATGACCAGATCGGCACGCCAACCTATACGTACGATTTGGCACGGCTGCTGGTGGACATGAATGAGACCGAGAAATACGGATACTACCATGCAACAAATGAAGGCGGCTATATCAGCTGGTACGATTTTACCAAGGAAATCTACCGTCAGGCCGACTATCAGACGAAGGTTCTGCCTGTGACAACGGAGGGGTACGGTTTGAATAAGGCGGCGCGTCCGTTCAACAGCCGTCTTGACAGGAGCAAGCTTATAGAAGCCGGCTTTACGCCCCTTCCGACTTGGCAGGACGCGCTGAGCCGCTATCTGAAGGAAATCGGGTACTGAAAGAATACCGCGTTTCTCCACATTTAGTGCTATAATTTGTCAAATATATCCGCAGGGGACGATTGGTTCATCGTCCCCTGCGGTTTTGTCAATTTTTCCGCATGAAATGCTCTTTCAGAGCAATCTCATTTGCCGTTCTCCAGATCGGCGGCAATGATCCGCTTCATGGCTTCGATGCCCACCTTGACGGCGCCGGTGGTGTCCTCGGTCATGGGCATGGCGAGACCCGCTTTTTCCCGCTCCTGATTCCACACGGCGTGGAAGCAGCTGCCGCAGCGCACGCCCAGTGCGGCTGCGACCACAAACAGGGCAGCGGACTCCATTTCGCTGGCCTTCACGCCCAAACGCTTCCAGCTTTCCCACTTTTGCAGCAGATCGTAATATACCGGGGACTTTTCCGGGCTGTGCTGACCATAAAAAGAATCCTTGCATTGGACGACGCCGGTGTGGGTGCGGTAGCCCAGACTCTCACTGGCAGCTTTCAGCGCGGCCGTGACGTCAAAGTCAGGCACGGCGGGGAACTCAATGGGGGCGTATTCCAGAGAGGTATGCTCGTAACGGATAGCGCCTGTGGCGACCACCACGTCCCCGGGCAGAACGTCCATGGCGATGCCGCCGCAGGTGCCGACCCGAATGAAGGTATCCGCGCCGATGGCCGCCAGCTCCTCCATGGCGATGGAGGCCGACGGGCCGCCGATGCCGGTGGAGCAGACGGACACCTTCTGCCCCAGCATGGTGCCTGTGTAAATATTGTACTCCCGGTTCATGCCGATATGGACGGGGTTGTCAAAGTAGCTGGCAATGGACTGGCAGCGTCCCGGGTCGCCGGGGAGAAAGACATAACGTCCCACATCGCCCTTGTTACAGTGAATGTGATACTGCATTCCGACATCCTGCATATAAAACACCTCTTAATTGGGGGTGTATCTGAAAACTGTCAAAACGCCCGATCAGCGGTTCTTTTTGCCCTGCGCCGCGCCATTTTCCCTTGAAATACAGCAAGTATTCCTGCGGAAAAATGGCTTGCCCAGGACAAAAATTCCTCGCTGCTGGGCATTTCGCCAGTTTTCAGATACACCCTGATTTTGTTTTTATATTATATTACAAAATTCTGAAATTTGCAAGCAGTAATCGGAGTGCATGAGCACTCCGTTTATCTGTCAGAAGAAGCTGACCTGACTGGTATCGGGCAGGTCGCCGAAAGCACCGGCCTCTCTGAGCATCTGAATGTGGGTCTTGGACACCTTGGGGCAGGCGGCGGCGACTTCCTCCACGGACAGGAAGGTTTTGCCCTCACGCCCCCGCATCAAGTCCCATGCCGCGTTTTCACCGAGGCCGGAGATCGCAACGAAGGGGGGCAGCAGCTTGCCGTCCTTGATGATGAATTTCGTGGCATGGCTGTCGTAAATGCTGATGGGCAGGAATTCAAAGCCCCGGATGTAGTATTCGTAGGCCACTTCCAGCGTGGTCAGCAGGTCTACGTCTTTGTCCGTGGCGTTTTCGTTGTTCTCGATGGCGTCGATGTTGGCGACCACCGCATCCTTGCCGTGGGTCATCAGCACCGCGTCGAAGCCGCCCTTCTGACTGCGGCGGTAGAAATAGGCGGAGTAGAAGGCCAGCGGATGATGTACCTTGAACCATGCGATACGGAAAGCCATCATAACATAGGCCACGGCGTGGGCCTTGGGGAACAGATACTTGATCTTTTTGCAGGAACCGATGTACCATTCCGGCACGCCTGCGGCCTTCATTTCCTCCTCCGCGCCTTCGGGCAGACCTCTGCCTTTTCGCACGGCCTCCATGATCTTGAAGGAGCGCTTTTCCGGCATTCCACAGGAGATCAGATAAAGCATGATGTCGTCACGGCAGCCGATGGCCTGATCAACGGTGGCGGTTTTGGAGGTAATCAGGTCTTTGGCGTTGCCCAGCCACACGTCGGTGCCGTGGGAGAAGCCGGACAGACGCAGAAGCGTATCAAACCGGGTTGGCATGGTGTCCATCAGCATCCCGCGGGTAAAGCGGGTGTTGAACTCCGGAATGGCGACGGCGCCGGTGGGGCCGAGAATCTTGTCGTCCTCGTAGCCCAGCACCTTGGAGGAGATGAAAATGGACATGGTGTCCTTGTCGTCCAGCGGGATGGTCTTGGCGTCGATACCGGTCATGTCCTCCATCATGCGGATCATGGTGGGGTCATCGTGGCCCAGCATGTCCAGCTTCAGAAGGTTTTCCTCCATGGAGTGGTATTCAAAATGGGTGGTGATCTGGTCGGCCTGAGGGTCGTCCGCCGGGTGCTGCACCGGGCAGAAGTCCCAAATCTCGTTTTCCTGTGGGATGACCACCAGACCGCCGGGGTGCTGGCCGGTGGTGCGCCGGACGCCTACGCAGCCCGCTGCCAGACGGGCTTCCTCTGCCCGGGAGGCAGTCTTGCCACGCTCGGACAGGTATTTCTTTACGTAGCCGAAGGCGGTTTTTTCCGCCACGGTGCCGATGGTGCCTGCACGGAAAACGTGGGATTTTCCGAACATTTCGATACAGTAAGCGTGGGCTTTTGACTGGTATTCGCCGGAAAAGTTCAGGTCGATATCGGGAACCTTGTCGCCGCCGAAGCCGAGGAAGGTCTCAAAGGGAATGTTGAAGCCGTCTTTCTCGAATTTCGTGCCACACTTGGGACAGACGGCGTCCGGCAAATCCGCGCCGCAGCCGTAGCCCTTGGGAACGTCGAAGGTGGTGTACTTGCACTCCGGGTTGGGGCAGCGGTAGTGGGGCGGGAAGGAGTTGACCTCGGTGATGCCGGACATGTAGGCCACGATGGAGGAGCCGCGGGAGCCGACCAGATAGCCATGCTCCAGCGAATTCTGCACCAGCTTCTGGGCGGACATGTAGATCACGTCGTAGTGGCAGTTGATGATGTCGTGCAGCTCCGTCTCCACGCGCTTTACCATCAGCTCCGGGGGATTGTCCCCGTAAAGACGGTGGAATTTGGTGTAGACAAGGTTTTTCAGGTCTTCCACGGAGTTTTCAATTTTGGGCGCGAACAGATTGTGGGGGACGGGACGCAGAGATTCGCACATGTCGGCGATGCGGTTGGGGTTGGTGATGACTATCTCATAGGCTTTTTTCTCGCCTAAATAGGAGAATTCCCGCAGCATATCATCCGTAGTGCGGAAATACAGGGGCATGTCCTTGTCCGCGTCGTCGAAGCCCTTGGTCGCCAGCAGAATGTGACGGAAAATCTCGTCCTCGGGGTTCAGGAAGTGAACGTCTCCGGTGGCGACCACCGGCTTGCCCAGTTCCTCGCCCAGCCGGACGATTTTCCGGTTGTATTCCCGGAGGTCTTCATCGGTTTTGGCTTCGTATTTTTCGCTTGCCAGCATGAAGCGGTTGTTCGCCAGAGGCTGGATCTCCAGAAAGTCGTAAAAGGACGCAATGCGTTTCAGCTCGTCGTCGCTTTTCCGGTCAAGAATGGCCTGAAACAGCTCGCCCGCTTCACAGGCAGAGCCGATGATCAGACCCTCCCGCAGCTTAAGAATGTCGGACTTGGGCATCCGGGGCACCCGGCGGAAGTATTGCAGATTGGAATCGGAAATCAGGTGGTACAGGTTGCGCAGACCGATCTGGTTCTTGGCAAAAATAATGATGTGCCTTGCCTGCCGATCAGTGATGCGGCCGCCGGAACGCAGATGGGTCATGGCAGGGTTGATGGCCTGCAAGTTGTGGATGTCATGCTCCTCTTCCAGTTTGGACATGAGTTTTGCCATGATGAGGCCGCAGGTCATGGCGTCGTCCGCCGCCCGGTGATGGTTGAAGTCGGGCAGGCTCAGGGCATTGGAGACGATGTTCAGCTTGAATTTGTTCAGCTGGGGCAGAAGATTCTGAGACAGAATAAGGGTATCCGCCGCGGTGTAATGATAATCGTAGCCAAGGCGCTGGCACTCGGCGCGGATAAAGCCGGTGTCGAAGTCGGAATTGTGAGCGACCAGAACCCGGTCACCGATGAAGTCCAGAAATTTGGGCAGCACCTCTTCGATTTTCGGTGCGCCGACAAGCATTTCGTCGGTGATGCCGGTCAGCTCCACGATTTTCCGTTCCAGCGGACGCTCCGGGTCAACGAAGGTCTGGAAACGGTCCACTTCCTCACCGTTTTTCAGCACAACAGCGCCGATCTCGATGATGCGGTCGCTGCGGGAGGACAGGCCGGTAGTTTCCAGATCGAAGGCGACGAATTCCTGATCGAAGGTGATATCCTGCTCGCCGTGGACTACAATGCGGTCGTCTACGTCGTTTACATAATACCCCTCACAGCCGTAGAGAATCTTGATATTCTGGTCGGTTCCGGCCACCTTGGCTTTGGAGGCGGCCTTCATGGCGTCGGGGAAGGACTGGGCAACGCCGTGATCGGTGATGGCGATGGCCTTGTGACCCCAGGCCGCCGCCTGCTTCACGGCGGCGGCGGTATCCGTCAGAGCGTCCATGTTGGACATGGTGGTGTGCAGATGCAGCTCCACCCGCTTTTCTCCCGGGGCAGTGTCCTGCCGCTTGGGCATGGAGCCGGGCTGCATGGCGTAGGGCTTGAGAACCATTTCGCCCTCGTATCGATCTTCACCCAGCTTGCCCTGCACCCGCAGGACGGAGCCGACCTGAACGTTTTCCAGAATGGGCTTGGCCTCTCCGGCCTCCATAAAGCGGCTGACGCGGACGGAGTTGGTGTTGTCCGTCATGTCGAATTTCACAACATAGGCGTTGCGTTTTTTCAGCTCCTTGTGGTCCACAGCGAAGACTTTGCCCTCCACGATGACGGTTCCCATGTCCAGACTCAGCTCCTTCATGGGAACGGGCGTGCCCTTGAAGGGCTTGCCATAGAAGGTTTCGCTGGGGGCGGCGGACTTGTCCTCCTTCTTCGGCTGAGCGGCGGAGACGGCGGGAAGCTTTTGAATCTCCGATTCCCGCATGGACTCTGTGGCTGCAAACAGCGCTTTTCCCTCCAGCGCGTTGCCAGCCTCCACGGTGATATGCACCGGGGCGGCGAACCGCTCCCGCAGTACCTTTTCCACAGACGGGATGTGCTCCAGAAGGGTTTCTTTTCCGTTGGCGGCGAGCTTTACCGTGAGATTCTGTTCGTTCCATTCCCACTTTGCCCCGGCGAGGGAACCCCGCGCCATGGAGTTGCGGCTGACAAACAGCCACATCAGTTCTTCCGGTTCGATTTTTTGCAGCTCCGATTCCGGGTGGGTCGCGGTCAGTTCCAGCTTTTGCAGGCCGTACAGGCCACAAATGTCCTTGCGAACCTGTTCCAGCAGCCGTTGGGGGATGTAGCGCTCGGAATGTAGCGCCACGTGAACGCTTCGGGTCTCGGGGTCGATATCCGCAGCGGCGATAGCCGCCTGAGAAAGGGCTGCATACAGCTCCTCAGGCGGCTCATAGTCCGGAAACATATTCAGAAAGAAAATTTGTTCTTCCATATCGTGTCTCTACAGTGCTTCAATTCGTTTCAGCAGGGCAGGGAGCAGCTCGTCATAGGGGAGCTTTTCCACCTGCACGCCCTTTTCAAAAATCATGCCCCAGCCGTCGCCGCCGGCAATGCCGATGTCCGCTTCCCGGGCTTCGCCGGGGCCGTTGACCACGCAGCCCATGACCGCGACGGTGATGGGCTTGTCGCAGTCCTCAAGGCGACGCTCCAGCTCCTCCGCCAGCGGGATCATATCGTAAGCCGTGCGCCCGCAGGTCGGGCAGGCGACAATGTTCACGCCGTCCTTCCGCAGTCCGGCGGCCTTGAGAATGTCCCGGGCGGCGTAAACCTCCTGCACCGGGTCGTCGGTCAGGCTGACCCGGATGGTATCGCCGATGCCGTCCAGAAGCAGCGCGCCGATGCCCATGGCGGACTTGATCAGACCCTGCCGGACGGGGCCGGTCTCGGTCACGCCGATGTGGAGGGGATAGTCACATTTGGCGCGGAACAGCCGCGCGGCGGCTACCATGGTGGGGACGGTGGAGGACTTCATGGAGACGCAGGTGTCGTAAAAGCCCTGTTTTTCCAGCAGCTCCAGATGCTCAAAGGCGCTTTCCACCAGCGCTTCGGCGGTGGGGTGGCCGTATTTTTCCAGCAAACGCTTGTCAAGGCTGCCGCCGTTGACGCCGATGCGGATGGGGATGTGCTTGTCCTTGCACACCTCCACCACGGCCTTGACCCGATCTTCGCCGCCGATGTTGCCGGGGTTGATGCGGATTTTGGATGCGCCGCCCTCTGCCGCGGCGATGGCAAGTCTGTAATCAAAATGGATATCCGCTACGAGGGGCAGGGGAGAGTCCTTGCAGATGTCCGCAAAGCTCCGGGCAGCTTCCATGTTGGGAACTGCCAGCCGGGCGATCTGGCACCCGGCGGAGGCAAGCTGACGGATCTGCTTCAGGCTGCCCTCCACATCCGTGGTTTTGGTATTGAGCATGGACTGGATGACCACCGGGGCGCCGCCGCCGATGGGAACACCGCCCACCAGAATCTGTTTTGTCATCGTCTTCACCTCTTGAACAGGAAAATGACGTCCTTGAACATAATGATTGCCATCAGGGCAAGCAGCAGGATCATGCCCGCGCCGTGGAGATAGCCTTCATATTTGGGGTTGATCTTCTTTTTCGTGATGGCTTCCACCACAACGGTAATCAGCAGACACACAATACGCCCGCCGTCCAGCGCGGGGATGGGCAGCAGATTCATCACCGCCAGATTGATGGCGATGAAGCCGCCGAAATACAGCATATTCAGCAGCGCAGTGACCTTGCTGTCGGAGGCTGCCGCCACTTTGGACATTTCACTGACAATGCCCACGGGGCCGGACATATCCTTAATGCCCACCTTGCCGCCAAGCAGCATTTGCAGGCTCAGGCGAACCATGCGCACCGTATCCAGGGACTGGTTCCACGCCATTCCCAGCTTCTCCCAGAAGTTCGGGGTGCTGAGGGTGAAATTTATGCCGTAGCGCAGGCCGGTCGAGCCGTTTTCCAGAGTCACTTCGTGCTTTTCCAGCAGGAAATCTTTCAGAACGACCTTTTCGCCGTTCCGTCGCACTGTGATGTCGTGAACGTCGCCGGGGTTCAGCGACAGGATCATGGAAAAATCGGAATAGGAGTAGAGCTTTTCGCCGTCCACCTCCACGATGCAGTCACCGGCTTGCAGGCCGTTTTCGCCGTTCACCGTGGCGTAGTCTTCAAAGCTGGCGATCACGGGGACGACGGTCTGCTTTACGGGGAGGCAGACAATGACCATCAGTACCACGCCGATGAGAAAGTTCATCGCCGCACCGGCGGCCAGAATAATCAGCCGCTTCCACCATGCCGCCTTGTCGAAGGAACGGGGATTGTCGCTTCCGCCGTCCTCGCCCT
>ENA-ORSB01003076-ORSB01003076.1-human-gut-metagenome-genome-assembly--contig:-NODE-3076-length-12169-cov-3.953195_pt1 | contig 12169 bp, 8 predicted proteins | sample MGYA00242180_ERZ509144 | MGnify/ENA primary metagenome ERZ509144 (study PRJEB26280, sample SAMEA2338661) | human gut metagenome | biome: human gut; feature: human-associated habitat; material: faeces... | reverse complement strand
ACTACGCAGACCTTCTTCCCGGAAACTGGCGCGCCTTGTCCGCAAAGTAACTCGAGCCGATATCACACTCCCATAAAAAGACTGCAACCGGCATCACACAGATGCAAGTTGCAGCCAAACTTTATCGACGCACGTACTTCCTCGAATGCTTACGGTTTCTTTACTGATTCTGAAGGACAAAAAAAGGCGGCTGCTGATATGCAGTCGCCCTTTTTAATATATTCAAAAAGAATTACTCTTTGAAAGCTTTGAGACCGAAAATTATGGCACGGGTAGCTTTGCCCGAAGCTGTGGTGATCTTGAAGTCCATATCTGTAGGAAGAGCTTCAGGAACAACAACCTCGTACTTATCTCCCTCATTTACCTTATCACTCACGGTAAGAGTGTAAGGAGTGTTGTTTATGGCACCATCATTGGCTTTGATGTCAATGGAGCCTGTAGTCACACCACCGGTGGAGAACTCCAATGTTGTGGCCTTGCCTTTCCAAGCCACAGCATAGAACACCGCTCTCTTGGAGCCGGCTGGAATGGTGATCGTAATGTCACCAACCTTAGAGGACGTTCCGATTTTAAGAACCTTCACATCCTTCTGGCCATTGATAGTAGCAACACCATCATCATAAGCATTAGCCCCGAGTTTGTAGCTCAAATCAATGGAATACGAATTATCTCCAGGTTCTGGTTCCGGATCCACGCTGCCAGCCTCATGGCTGACATAGTAGCCATTAACCATTTGAGCGGAGCCGTTGAATTCGCCCCTCTTTCCAATAACTGTGAGGACATCACCAACTTTCAAGCCTATATTCTCAATGGCGGGACCACCTTCAGCCGCCTTCATTCGGAAGACGTACAAAGTAGTTCCCTCATCATCAGCGATCGTCAAGGTAGCGTTCTTGAAAGAAGCACTGATCTCCTTGATGTTGACAATCTTGCCCGTCACAATATATTCAACGTCCGAGACTTCCTTGGCAAGGAACTCCTTGATGGTGGCAGGAATATAGTGGACATGGCTCTCATAGACACCATTTACCATCTGGGCTGTGCCATTAGACTCGCCTCTCTGACCGACAACCGTAAGTTTGTCACCTACAGCGATGGTCAAATCCGTAATCTTGCCACTGGCAGGTTTCATCCTGCGGACAAGCACTGAATTGCCAAGAGCATCGGCAACCGTGATGTCCGCATTGTTGTACTGTTCAGAGACAGAAATCTGTTTAACGGTTCCGGTAAGGCGGTACTGCGCCGGGCTGACCGCAGCCTTCAGGAACTCGCCCACCGTCACTTGAAGAATCGCGCCCTTCTGATCAATATTTGCCTGAGCGGAATATACCTTACCTTTAGATGTGGTGTTGAAGGCAAGTGAAGTCGAACGATCACCAGCGGTGTTCGCGGCAGCGTTGAAAGTAACGGTCGCGTTGGAACCAGAGGTCTCGATAGAAGTTACCGAGAGCCAAGACTTGGAATCTTCAGGAACAGCCACAGACACACCTTCGCCCTTTACGGTAAGGTGAGCCTTTATCTCAGCGCCTTCCAGAGGAAGCGGTTCTGAATAAAGCTTGAATTCTTCGCTTCCCGCAACCTTTACCGTCACTGAATCAACCTTGATCAGAGACTTGACGAGACTAACGAAAACACCACCCTGAGCCATCTGAGGAGATCCTTTATATTCCCCCCTCTGACCTTCAACGGTAAGGAAATCGCCTACCTCCATTCCGAGATCCTCTATCTTCTTGCCGGATGGAGCCACGAAACGATAACAATAAACAGAGTAACCCTCATCGTCGGAAATAGTAAGCGTCGCATTCTTGTAAGACGCGGAGATTTCCTCAATAGACGTGATGGTTCCCGCTATTCTGTATGTCGTAGGACCAACCTCGGCCGCAAGGAAATCCTTCAAGGAAGTGACAGGAAGGTCAACCTTCTGGGTCATCTGAAGTAGGTTTATGTTCTGAGTCTTGCCATCACAAACAAGATGCGCCACAGCCTCACGCGTCTCTGTCGCGGCACCGGCCGAGAATTTCACATCAACCTTTCCGGCTTCTCCGGACGCAGGGGTAATTGTAATCCACTCAGGTGCGTCCTCTATCGACCAAGCCGCCTTAGCATTGACAGTGATTGTCTGGTCACCGCCAGCGGCTGGGATCGCCACATATGATGACGAGACCCTTACCTCATCAAGATATTCCGCCTCAGACTCACATCCGATGGCCAATGTCATCGTAGCCAAAAAAGCGGCAATAATATTCTTAAGTTTCATATAATCCTGACAATAATTTAATTAAACATGTACTTGATACCAATAGATGCATACCAGCACTGAGAAGCATCCTGATAGTAAGTGTAAATCTGGGTGTCCTTGTTAACAGCCGCAGGAGTCGCAAATGTCGGGTAGCCCTCTTTATCCACACCCTTATACTCAAGGATTCTTCCACTGTCAAGAGAAGGATTCAGATGCTTTATGACTCCCCACGAAGAATTGAAGAAATTCAGAATGTTCTTCACATCAAGACTGAGCTGGAGAGTGTTCGTAGATTTACCAATATTCAGTTTGAAGTCATGCTTGTAACTGAAATCAAGACGATGAACCCATGGGTTATACACGCTGTAGCCTTCCGTGTATTTTCCCTGATGCTTGCTAAGATATTTGTCCTTGTGCACAAAATCCATGAAACGGTCACGGTCATCCTCAGAGACAAAGCGGAATTCATTGTTCTGAACCTGCTCGTCGGTAGGAACATAAACAGCGTCATAGTTCCTACCATCGCCATTCATATCATTCACCATCATGTAAGAATCTTTATAACCTCCTCTCCAAGCCTCGTAAATGAAACTGTAATGGTTGCCGGACTTGTCGCTATGGGTAAGGGAGGCTACTACACGATCCGGAGTGGTGTACATTGAGTTATGAAGGCCTGGGTCATTGAAGCCATTTACTGAAGTGTAATAGTCAAGGGTAGAGGCGGCATTGGAGCCAGGCATACCAGTAATCTCCTTTGATACAGTGTGGGTGTAGGCAGCCATTATGTTGAGCCCCTTGACAGGTGTCATATTCATAGAGAGGCTTGCAGACCACCCGTAGCCCTGATCAGTGTTCTCAAGGATGTAGGCGTTAGGCATGCTGACTGTCTTGCCCTTGGAGTTAACATAGGTGTACTGAGCGTCCTTGAAGATAGGACGGTTGTCAGCACCGTTGAATCTTGCGAATCCTTGATAATCCTTGAAACTTCTATCCCTCATACGCACAGCGTTGATAGTCTTGTTATAAATACCCTCGGCGCTGACGGAGAATGGGAATGAGGTTGGGAAACTGTAATCAAAGGCAAGAGAGGTCTTCCAAACCTGAGGCATCTTGAACTTTGGATCAACCGCGGAGAAATTGGACGGAATCGAACCGGATTCCGGTGAGACAGTGTCCGGATAACCGAGAGAAACCAGTTTGTCGCGAAGCTCCTTACGATTAAGGATCGGGCCAGCAAACTTGTCGATAGGGCCACCTTTCGTATCGCTGATTACAGCCTGATACTGTACAAGACCCGCGTTAGTAGGCATATTGGTGAAGAATACAAGCGGCAATCTTCCTGAGAAGAAACCTGTGCCGCCACGAACCTTAAAGGATTTGTTTCCAAAAACGTCCCAAGAGAAACCGACACGTGGTGAAACAACAAGGCTGGAATTAGGCCATTCGCCTGTATCGTAATGTGTTCCACCATAGTCAAGTTCTTTCATGGCCGCGTTAGTGATCAAGTCTGCGTTATTGAAAAACAGTCCGTCCAGACGCAGGCCGTAAGTCAGTTTGAGATTGTCTGTAACAGACCAATCATCCTGAGCATAGATACCCAATTTGTTGAATCTAACACGAGCCGCTGGAGCCTCCTCACCATCATAACCATAGGTAAGGGCGACAATCTCAGGTGTTCTTTCATTGAGAAAATCATCCAGACTCTTATAACGATAATAACCAGTACCGTTTCTCATATAGACGTTGTCCGCCATCTGGTACTCATAACTTGCGCCAACCGTGAATTTATGATCTCCAAAATAACCGGTAAGGTCATCCTTCACATTGATAACGTTGTTGTGGACACCATTATTCCAAGTGAAAAGCTCGTAACCAAGAGAGATGTAAGGATCAACCTTAGAGCCGTCATCCTTTCTGATATCGATGAACGGGAAATCCGCCGAATTGGTTCCGCGCACATCATCAAGTTTTGAATATGTGGCGAGGAACTGATTTGAGAATTTGTCGCTCAAACGGCTGTTAAGGTCAACAGACCATGTGTTAACCAGATTATCAACTGAATACATGGAGTTGGCGTAACTCATAGAATACTTGGACATTCGGGCATCTGACCCCTTGGTGCCTCCATCCATTGAGCTTCTATTAGGAGCCGTCCATTGTTTGTTCAATGTGTAATTGTAACGAACAGCAAGATGATGCCTGTCATTAATATTCCAGTCGAGACGGGCAAGGAATTTAGTATTGCTGATGTCAGCAGGGAAGTTCGTGTAAGAACCTGTGTCATAGCCATATTTTGTTTTCACAAAATTCGACACAGTCTCCAGATCTTCTTCAGTTGTTCTTGAGATGTAATTATCCGGATCCCACATTCCGTCCTTAGAGGCCCTCCAAGCGCTGGCTACGGACGGAGTCTTGACATATTCAAAGTTAGTAAAGAAGAAGAGTTTGTTTTTGATGATAGGACCGCCAAGGGTCATACCATATATGGTGTTGCGGTCTTTGTCACGGGCGCTGGCGACAGTCGCGCCGTCAACCACGTCTCCGCGCATGTTCTCGTTGCGGTGGTAAACATAGGCGGATCCCTTGAAGGTGTTGGTACCGGACTTGGTGATGGCGTTCACGCCTCCGCCGATGAAGTTGGTCTGGCGTATGTCATAAGGTGAGATCACAACCTGAAGTTCCTCAATGGCATCCAGTGAGATAGGGTTGTTGCCACCAGGAAGTTTATCATTCAGACCAAAGTTATTGTTGAAGTTCGCACCGTCAACGGTGAAGTTGGCTGTACGTCCGTCAGCACCGGCGAATGTCATGCCGTTTCCACCGTAAGGGGAAAGCCTGGTCACATCGGTGATGCTTCTGCTTACGGTAGGCAGAGCGGTGATCTGGGCGTTGTTGATGTTGGTGGCGGCGCCAGTCTTCTCTACGGCGAACTTAGAGTTGGCGGTGGAGACAACAACGGCCTCGGAAAGTATCTGGGTGTCATCGTTCAGCCTGGCGTTGAGGTTGTAGGCCTCGGCGAGCTGGAGGGTGACATCCGTGAAGGTCACGGCCTGATAGCCAAGGCAGCTTACCTCAACTTTGTAAGGACCACCTGAACGCATACCGTTGATCGCGTAGCGACCTTCGGCGTTGACAACAGCGTAGTACTGTGTACCTGACGGGATGTGAACCGCGACCACGGCGGCTCCAGGAACAGCGGCTCCATTGGCGTCAGTCACCTTACCGTTCAAAGAGGACGTGGTCACCTGCGCGAATGCCGTGATTCCGACAAGGACTGCAACCAATGCGGCAAATCCTTTTTTGAGTAATTGAACCATAGATTTGTTAATAAATAAAGTATTGAATTAATCTTTTTCAGTCCAAACCATTCAACTTGCGAAATTAACACTTTTTCTTCGGTTCAGAAAATTTAATTCAGTTACGAATCAATTACAGTTGATAATTGTTATGATTTAATCAAAAAATGCTGATTTAGTAATATTACTGGCCGACCGATGCAGACCGGCATTGTTCAAACCTTGCCTCTGCCCTTTGCCCAAACTTTGAGAAGCTTTTGGATATTCCCGAAAAAGTAGTACCTTTGCACACGGAATGTGGAGAGATTTGCCTGCTTGCAACCACACTAAAAAATGCTAAAATATTTCATATTGTGTTTTTGGTGTCGCTCCACGTATTCCGCATACGTTGGAGTTTTTTTGTTTTCGCCTGCCGCGCTGAAATGCGACGTTTGAAATAATGGCCGAAGAATTTGACCCATTATGGCGAAATGATTGAAATTATAAATATAACACATTATGAATTACTTATTTACAAGCGAATCAGTTTCCGAGGGACATCCTGACAAGGTCGCGGATCAGATTTCGGACGCGATTCTGGACGAGTTCCTCAGCCAGGATCCGGAGTCAAAAGTGGCCTGCGAGACATTCTGCTCGACGGGTTTGGTGGTAATCGGCGGCGAGGTGCGCTCGGACGAGGCGTACGTTGACGTCCAGAAGGTCGTGCGCGGCGTGATCAACCGCATCGGCTACAACAAGGCCGAATACATGTTCGACGGCAACTCCTGCGGAGTGCTCTCGGAAATCCACGAGCAAAGTCAGGACATCAACCGTGGAGTGGTGCGTGAGAACCCTGAGGACCAGGGAGCCGGCGATCAGGGAATGATGTTCGGCTACGCCTGCAAGGACACGGAGGACTATATGCCACTTCCGCTATACCTCTCGCAGATCGCCCTCCAGGCGCTGGCGGACATACGCCACAGCACTCCGGAGCAGATGCCTTACCTAAGGCCTGACTCCAAGTCCCAGTTCACCATTGAATATGACGAGTCACACCACCCGGTGCGTGTCCACACAATCGTCATCTCGACCCAGCACGATGACTTCGTGGCAGAGGAACTCGGGAATATCACATATTCGGAGGCGGTCCGCCAGTTCGGCCAAGACAAGGTTGACCAGGCGATGCACGACAAGATTGAGGCTGATGTCAGGAATATCCTCCTGCCTAAGTTGAAGACCGCACTCAACCCTCAGACGGCCGCCCTGTTCAAGGACGATTTCATCCTGCACGTCAATCCGACCGGCAAGTTCGTGATCGGTGGCCCTGCGGGAGACACCGGCCTCACCGGCAGGAAGATCATCGTGGACACCTACGGTGGAAAGGGCGCGCACGGCGGCGGAGCGTTCTCCGGCAAGGACCCGAGCAAGGTTGACCGTTCGGCTGCCTACGCGGCAAGGCACATAGCAAAGAATATGGTCGCCGCCGGTGTCGCTGACGAGATGCTGGTCCAGGTCGCCTACGCTATCGGTGTGGCAAGGCCGGTAAGCATATTCGTGGACACCTACGGAACCGGCATAGTGCCTGACGCCGAAATCGCCCGCAAGATAGAGGATCTCTTCGACCTCCGCCCTGCCGCGATCATCCGCAAGTTCGAGCTCAAGAACCCTATCTACGAAACGACCGCCGCCTACGGCCACTTCGGCCGCAAGCCGTACACCAAGACCGTGAAGGTCGGTAAGCCAGGGCACCAGACCGACAAACTCGTCCAGTTCTTCGGATGGGAAAAGCTCGACGCTGTCGATGCCATCAAGAAAGCCTTCAACCTTTAATCGCTTATATGATATTCATAAATGAATGAATATCGCTTGGAAGCATCAACAAGACAAAAGGCCGGTGGCTCCCTGAAAAATGGTCGCCACCGGCATTGTCTTGTTTGATGCTTTGTGCTCGATCCAATTCAAGACAATTCATTTCTGCCACAGGAGCACAAACTGATGATATTGCTCCTGTCGATGAAAAAACAAAGGGTACTATATAGGAGTTGGCTAATATTTCTCTTAGTATGCTGATATTCAAACAATTGTGTATCACTGATAGTCCTGCGCAAGAATCTGTATGTAAAGGACCTAATCTCCATCGTAAAATAAAATAAGGTGTGGCGGAAGATCCCGGGCTTATGCATCGGGTGAAAAAAGTGGCTTTCCGCACCCGACTCCAATCAGGGTTGTCTCTCCGGGTGTATAACCACCATTTTTTCACCCGGAATAATAGCCTCTTGGATCTGAACTGACAATGCCACGCACCAAAGTTGATGAACGTGAATCAGGAATGTCACCTACTGTTCTGCCACAGTTTCCTTCCACTGGCCCGACACTGATGTCTTGTCCTTGTTGGTACACCAGAAGTGCTTTTCCTGTACCAACGGCATCTTTTTGTCCATTTGGTACACCAGTGTCGGCACGATATGGAGGAAGGTAGTCAACTTGTATATATTTCCCAAAAACAATTATGGCCCAAACTTATTCAAATGATTTCTTCGATTCTGTCATAGACTGCTATCATTGTTTCACTGACGGTAACCGCGCTGATGTGATGTTCCCGGACACTGACGCTAAAGTCTATGGGATGAATGTGATCCCTGCTTTGGTTCGGAAAGCCGGGACCGTTGTGCTTGCGTTTGTTCTGATGGATAATCACGTGCACTTTTGCCTTAATGGGCATGAGGAGAACTGTCGTCGGTTTATGAAACTGTATGTTTTCGCCGTGGCCAACTATTTGACCAAACGTTTCGGTCAGGAGTACAGAGGGCGAGGGTTCAAGTTTTCGGCTCTGGCGATCACCACGAAAGGGCAACTTATGAAGACAATAGCTTACATATTCAGAAATCCGTTGGCGGCTGGATTTGACAGGATGCCTTCAGAGTACAGGTGGTCCAACGCACCGGATTGTTTTACAGGAAGTGGCTCAGTTTCAAGTGGGAATATAATTGGACGTCCCTATGTTGCGACGATGGTTCCAACGCATGCGCGGCGATTGGAATATGCTGATGTTGGCGATCCCTCCAGTGGATATGTGGCGCCGCACCATTTCAGAGACATACGCACTATCGGAGACCTGACGATGGTTGAGCGAAGGAATATCTTGAAAGTCAGGCATCAGTATCCGGCGGACTGGACTTTTGATGAATATGGCGTTGCGTTGAAGTGTGAGGACGAGGTTAATGATTCTATGCTTAGGAATACGGGCGCTTTCTTGAGTGATGCCGATGTCCGTGAGAAAGCCAAGGCTTTGAGTCCTTATGCCGCCTAACCATCCTGAAGGCATAGGTGGCATATAACACACATTCAGCCTGTGTGTATTAAGGTGGTTATGCCGCCGTTTTGTAAAAAGGAGCAGCCGATGCGCTGAATGAGCAGCCGATGCGTAGCAAAACAAAAAAACAACCGATGCGGTTGTCGGAAACCACATCGGTTGGCATATTCATTACCTTTGTTTGTTGTTGAGGGGGCAATCCTCAAGATGTCTCTGTTTACTTCCGGTCGTTGAGGAAGGAGAGGTAGTAGAGTAGCGTGGCGAGGGAGCCGACAGCGGCTATGACGTAGGTGTAGGCGGCCCATTTGAGAGCGTCTATCGCCATCGGGCGTGTCTCGTAGTTGGTGATGCCGGCGTTCTCAAGCCAATTGACGGCCCTGTGGCTGGCGTTGATCTCGACAGGAAGGGTGACGAAACTGAAAAGTGTGGTCAAAGCGAAGAGAACCACTCCGGCGATCAGGACCGGATAACTGTGGAACATCGAAACGAGAATGACTCCAGCCAAAAGAACCCACTGCACGATTCTGCTTGAGAAACTTACGACCGGCACGAGAGCCGTGCGGAGTTGCAGCGGCAGGTAGCCTTTGGCGTGCTGAAGGACGTGGCCGCATTCATGAGCCGCCACAGCGGCCGCCGCGACACTGCTCGAATTGTAAACCGCCTCGCTGAGGTTCACGGTCTTTGTCTGCGGATTGTAGTGGTCTGTCAGACGACCCGGAATGCAGGTTACCTTGACATCGGTGATCCCGTTGTCCGCCAACATCTTGGTGGCGATCTCCGCACCCGTCATCCGATTGTTGGTCGGAACGCGGGAATATTTCTCAAATCTGCTCTGAAGCATGCTTTGGATGATCTGACTGAGGATCATAACCACAATCATGATGATCCAGATTAATCCAGTGCTCATACTCTATAAATTATTCAATTCAACTTTTGCAAGTAGGCAATTACCTGCGGAAAACAACCTTTAGCCGGTGACTACCCACCTCCGGACATCTCATCAAGCATCAGGCCAGATGTCAAATATAGAGATTTTGGCGGATATTATGGCAGAAAAACAGTAATTTTGTCAGAATTTCGATAGTGATATGTCAAACGGCGTAACAGATTTCTCAAGACTGGAACTGAATCTCCAGAATTGTCTCGGCAACTACAGGTACTTCCGCTCAAAGTTGAGTCGTACCACCAAACTATTGGTGCTGGTGAAAGCCAACGCCTACGGTCATGGGGCCGTGGAGTTCGCTCTGATGATGCAGAACGCCGGAGCGGACTATCTGGCGGTGGCGCTTCCGGTTGAGGGAATGGAACTGCGGCAGTCTGGTATCAGCCTGCCGATTCTTGTGCTGACAGCCGGCACGGACTATTTCGATGAGATCATCGATAACCGTCTTGAACCCGGAATCCCGAATATTTATACCTTGAAGGCCCTTGTCGCCACCCTGCAGAGCCGCGGCATCGAGGGCTTCCCGATCCACATCAAACTCGACACAGGAATGCACCGCCTCGGCTTCATGACCAGCGAGTTGGATGAATTGATTGAATATCTTAGGACTCATTCAGAGGTGAAGGTCAAGTCGGTATATTCACACCTCGCGGTCGCCGAGGATCCGTCCATGGACCAGTTCACGCTGGGGCAGATTTCGATGTTCGAGAGCAACGCCGCGAGGATTGACGAGGCTCTTGGCTACCATCCGATGTGGCATATTCTAAACTCCGCGGGAATCGAGCGTTTCCCGCGTTTCCAGCATGACATGGTGCGTCTTGGGGTGGGAATATATGGGATCAGCGCTCTGCCGGAAGTGCGTCTGAAGCCTGTCGCCTCTCTGAAAGTGAAGATTTTGCAGATCAAGGAACTGAAGCCGGAGGATGGCGCCATCGGCTATGGACAACATGGCTTGATAGCCCCTGAAGGTACCCGGATCGCCACAATTCCGGTGGGCTATGCCGACGGAATCGACAGACACCTTGGCTGCGGCAACGCCAGTTTCGCTCTGAATGGCCATCGTGTGCCCACGATCGGCAACATCTGCATGGACATGTGCATGGTCGATGTGACCGGAGTACCAGCCGAAGTGGGGGACACCGTGACAATATTCGGTGAGGATCCTACGGTCAGCGAGCTCGCGCGCATCCTGGACACCATTCCGTACGAGATCATGACCTCGGTTCCCCGCCGCATTGAAAGGGTCATTGTCCGCCGGTAGGAGCCGTCACTCGGAGAGCGTTTTTTTGCTCACGGTGACGGTATTCTGTCTTCATACCTGTCGGTTGCGCCGCCATTAGGCCTACCATAAATGCCGTGGCGGCTAAGCTGTTTATTATTAGTGTGTTGTGAAATGCTGATGGTCGAAATGAGAGGCCGGCATTTTGTAACCGATTGAGAGTCAACGGTTGATTCTCCACCGGCTTCCGACAATTTGTATATGATAAGCCTATTCTATTGTCGGTTTGTCAGTGGCATTCGTGGCTACTGGATGATCTTCCAGCCGTTGATGCGACGGGAGGAGCTAGTGAAGTTGACTCCGGTTTTGAATATTTTTCTGTGATTGTGGGCTAACTGACAGGAGTAGCATTTCTCCTTGGTCTATGGGGATGCGCTTTCGGCCTCTTTTGCTCCTCAAGAGTGTATTCCGCACTCTAGGGAAACGTTTTCTTCGCTTTTCGTCTCTCAAGGGTGTTGTCGAGCACTCATGGGCAACGTTATTTCCCATTTTTGCTACTGAAGTGGCGGATGAAGGGGTAGTCCGGGTTGAGGAAGAGCGGAAGTGCGGCGGATATGGGGGCGGAACAAAAAAGGGGCGGGGGCCCGGTAGGGCCGCTGCCTCTCAATTGGGGATGGGTGAATATGATCACTTAGGTTATGTCGGGATTAAATTCCTGACAGCGGAAGCCAAGGAGTGAGGGTGGCTGACTTGGCATTTGGATCCTTGATAGGGAGAACTTGACCAGCGAAACTGCGTGGTGCCACGTAGATAACCATCTCAGCTTTGCTTCCAGTGAATTCAATCAGCAAGGACTTGCCGCCAAGACCTTTTGTGCCATCGACTTCATTAGTACCGGATTCGCTGGACCAATACAGACCAACTTCGTTGTTTGAACTCCACTCGGCTCCATTATTCATGTAGCCATAGGCCGGCAGCCTTACGACTTTGGCATCATTGAATATTGGATCATCAACAGAGACTGTGGCCGCACTTGTCCTTACAGATCTGATTTCAACGCAAGGTTTTGTATTGCTAGTACTTTGTAACACTTAAAAGTTTAATATAGGATAGAGGTGCTTCAGCTTGGTGCGAGCATCGGCAGTCTTGAACTGCCAGTTCACACTCTTCTGACCGTCGT
>ENA-ORSB01003070-ORSB01003070.1-human-gut-metagenome-genome-assembly--contig:-NODE-3070-length-12206-cov-3.690890_pt1 | contig 12206 bp, 8 predicted proteins | sample MGYA00242180_ERZ509144 | MGnify/ENA primary metagenome ERZ509144 (study PRJEB26280, sample SAMEA2338661) | human gut metagenome | biome: human gut; feature: human-associated habitat; material: faeces... | reverse complement strand
CGGGGAGCAGTGACATGGTGTGCGTCCGAGGTGTTCGCCCAGCCTGCAAGACGGGCGTAGATGGTCGCGCCGCGCGCCTGAGCGTGCTCGAGGCTTTCCAGCATGAGCAGGCCCGCGCCTTCACCCATGACAAAGCCGCTGCGGCCTTTGTCCCACGGGCGGGAAGCCTTTTCCGGCGCATCGTTAAAGTCGGAAGTAATTGCCTTCATCCGGGCAAAACCGGCCAGCCCCAAAACGTTTACCGCAGATTCGGCACCGCCGGCCACCATCATGTCGGCATCGCCGCGCGCAATCATCGCCGCTGCATCGCCGATGGCATGGGTTCCGGTAGAACAGGCCGTAACGCAGGCATGGTTCGGGCCTTTCAGCCCGTATCTGATGGAAACGTTGCCCGAAATCAGGTTAATCAGCACCGACGGAATAAAAAACGGCGAAATTTTCTTCATGCCGAATTCGTTAAACGAAACGGCATTTTCATAAATCCCCTGCAGGCCGCCGATACCGGCGCCCATCATAACGCCCGCGCGGTCTTTTTCTTCCTCGCTGGCCGTTTCGGCATCCCATCCGGCGTCTTTTAAGGCATCTCCGGCGGCAGCCATCCCGTACATAATGAACTTATCATTCTTTTTCTGGTCTTTCGGGGCAAATACCGTATCCGGATTAAATCGGGCTCGTTTTCGCCAAACGGAACCTGGCCGGCAATCATAACCGGAATGTCTTTAAGGTCAACGCCCTCAATCCGGCTGATGCCGGACTTCCCTGCCATCAGGGACTCCCAGTTATGCTTAACGCCTCTTCCGAGCGGGGAAACCACGCCCATACCTGTAACGACAACTCTTCTCATTAAACAACCTCTCGTCTCTATCCGCCGCTTTGCCGCCCCGGAACAGGACAGGCCGTACAACCGGAACGGCAAGCCAACACGGATAAATTTAGTATGAAAAAACTCGCTTAAAACTTTTGAGCGAGTTCTAACTTATGATAATTCCAAAGACTTACGCAGCTTTTGAAAGATAGTCAATAGCATCTTTTACTGTAAGAATTTTTTCTGCTGCTTCATCAGGAATTTCGCAACCGAATTCTTCTTCGAATGCCATAACCAGTTCAACGGTATCCAGGCTGTCAGCACCCAAATCGTCAATAAAGTTTGCGTTGTCTGTTACTTTTGTTTCTTCAACACCTAAATGTTCAGCAACAATTTTCTTAACACGATCAGCGGTATCAGTCATTAAATTCAACCTCTAAAAATTATTAAAACAAATTTTAGACTAACGTCTGAAACAAACGCTACACACAAAAACTTTATTTGACAAGCATTTTTTTAAACTTTTCAACTTATCCCCCTGTCCGAACAGCCGGAAGCCGCTGTTTTTCGGGCTTTTCCCCGCGCCAAAAAAAATTCGTTTTTCCTGCAAAATAACACTTTATTTCTATAAAAAGGCACACTATATATACCAATGAATTAAAGGACTAATGATTTTTTTAAGATGAAGGGATAAAAATATGCAGATAGGAATTATCGGAACCGGAATGGTCGGCAGCGCCATCGCCTATTCGCTGGCAAGCGAAGGCAGTGCGGAAAAACTGATTTTAATCGATGCCAACAAGGAACGCGCGATTGCCGAGGCCATGGATATTTCCCACTCCACCCCGTTTACGTTCGGCGCCCGTGTCGTCGCCGGCGATTATAAGGATTTGAAAGACGCCGGCATTATCGTCATTACGGCCGGAGCCAACCAAAAGCCGGGAGAAACCCGCCTTGACCTGCTGGAAAAGAACGTCGGCATCTTCAAAAGCATTATCCCCGAAGTGGTCAAATACGCCCCGAACGCGATTTTGGTCATCGCCGCCAACCCGGTTGACATTATGACCGAAGTAACCTTAAAGCTTTCCGGCTTCCCCAAGAACCGCGTTTTCGGCACCGGTACCGTGCTCGATTCCGCCCGGTTCCGCAGCATTCTCGGACGCCACCTCGGCATCTCGCCCAAATCCGTCCATGCCAACGTCATCGGCGAACACGGCGACAGCGAGGTTCTGGTCTGGTCCAGCGCCGTCGCGGGAACCACCTGTGTTGAACGCCTCGCCGGACAAATCGGCAAAGATTTGGATAAAGTCGTCAAAGGTTCCATTGATAACGAAGTGCGCAACTCTGCCTATACGATTATCAAAGGCAAAGGCTCTACCTATTTCGGCATAGCTTCCGCCACGCAGTACATCTGCAACTCCATCATCAGCGACAAGCACGCGATTTTAACCGTCAGCTCGCACCATGACGAAGGCATCGGCGGCTACGACAACATTTGCTATTCGCTCCCGTCAATCGTCAGCAAAAACGGTGTTGAAACGGCTCTCGTTCCCGAATTGTGCGACGGCGAACGCGAGGCACTGGAAAAAAGCGCCGCTACGCTTTCCGAATATACAAAAAAAGCGCTGGCCATGCTGTAAAACGAAAGAAACAGCCCGGCTCACCGCGGCTGTTTCCCCAAAAACGTTTCAATTGCTCCAAAAAGAAGGCGTCCGTTTACCGGGCGCTTTCTTTATATGATCTGTAGGTTCCGACAGTTCTCCGATCGGACTGCCGCATCTTTCCCGCGTTCACCGCAGACAACACGACTGTCGCTAGTCCAACGGCGGCAGCGGCGTATAATATTTATACCATAACCGTTGCAGCATATAAAAGAAATTGGTCTTTGGCACCACTGTCCCCAGCGGCTTGCGCGAAGAGGCAAAGTGCAGAATAGTTGCCGGCGCAAACACGTCCTCATAATTCTGCCAGTCTTCTCCGTAATACGCTGCCATCGTCGGCAAATCGACATGCTCAAAAAAGAAATTCATCGTATTGTCTTCAAACGGCAATACCGCAACATCTTCGCCGACCACAACGTTAAATGCGTCCTGGTCCATATAGGTGCGGAAATTGTTGTTGGTATAGTCTTCAAGCTTCGCCAACAGGTTGTCCTCGCGGATTTTCTTAAGGTTCATCAGCATCACGCCCGCATTGAAATAATAGCCGCGCTTTTCCAGATTAAGCTCCAAAACGTGCGCGTTTTCAAAGAACCAGGACGGATCTTTGACCGCCGCCAGATATTTGCCCTCAATATCAGTCCGGTACAGACCGTTCAAATCATGCAAAACCAAAACGTCGGAATCCATATACAGGACTTTATCCAGCTGCGGCAGCGCCTCGGCAATATAATATTTCAGCAGCGATGTCTTTGAAACATGCGTATCCCTGATATAAAACAAATCAATTTCCTTCTGCGGCAAAACCGTAACCGTAACGCCGTTTCCTGCCAGCGCTTTCAACGCCGCCTCGTCGGAAGCCGAAACGTCCAGCGTCATAACATAAAAGTTGTACTTGCTGCCCGGGCATTTGGTTTGCTTTGCCGAATTAATCGCCACCCGCGTAAAATCCATATAATTGGCATCGGTAATCAGCGCCGCATCGACGGATCCGTCCACGCCCTCGCAGTTTTGCGGCGTCAGCTGCAAATCAAAGTCATAGCTTTTTGGCGCCGGCTTGTCCTGCCCGAGCTGGGTTTCCGCCTGTGCCTCCAGCTGCTGGCGCTCCACCTCGCGGTCAATATACGATGCCCACAACAGCAGCCCGACCACGATAATCGCCATCACATCGGCAACTATCACCCATTTCATTCCTTTGTCTCTCATCATTCTCTCCCGTCTGGTATTCCGGCCGCCCGTCTCATAACGTCGCCGCCCGTATGTTTTCTCGCAGTTTAACCCGGGATATGTAAACATCAGGTTAACCGCCATGTTCGCCGACAGCAGTATTTTTTGTCAGCTCCTCCTGGATAATGCCTATCAACGTCTCCCTGTCATACCTCACCTGCGGCATCATCAGAAAAATGTCTTTCTCTCCGATAAAACAATAGTCCGCAGCCGGATACGGCATCATAATTTTCAGAGTATCAAGCTGCGCTTCTTTATCCAATCCAAAAGTTCTGGCAAATATCTCAGCATCCAAGCGCTTTCCCTTCATTATATTTTCCGGCGTTATTCCGTAAAATATTCCACCACCAAGATACATTGCATCACCCCAAATGGGACTCTCTGGCTCCGATAAAAAAAAGCCGCTGGAGAACATCACACTAAAATACATTGGAGCTCTGAATAACTCCCTGTCACGCTCGCAAGTACGTAGAGAATACACTGTACTTATACCCGCGAATTTTTCTCTGCCGTACAAACCGCCCAAAGTTGTCAGCCTGTATTTCTTTCCCGGTTTCAAACGCGGCAGCAAATCTTGCTTTATCCTCTCAACATACAATTCATCCTGTCTGTTCCCCAACAGCCAGATTTTTTGTGCATAAATGTCCGTTCGGATATAAACGCACATCATAACCGCCGCAGCCGCCAGCGCCAAATTGCCGTTGCCGCCGCAGGAAAATGCGATTGCAAACAAGACTGCCATCAAATACGGAACTGAAAAAAAATGAATCCGAAACGTATCAAAAAAATCATGCGGCGTAATAAAAGCCAAAAAAAATGCCAGATAGACCGAAACAATCAGACATAACGCACCCCACAGAAATTTCCGCCGCCCCAGCGATGCAGCCAGTGCCGCCACGGCCAGCAACAGAAAGCCGTACCCTGCAAGCGGCACTTCATATGGAAACACCGAATATAATATTTCCCACGGCTTATGCCATCGCTGCAAAAATTTTTCCGGCATGTCCCGTAAAGGAAGCGTCTGCACGTTATACATACCTAAAAAAATCAGATTCCGCCTCTTCATCTCCCAGATAACCGCCGCATAACAAAGCAGCGCCGCCATAACGCCCGCCCCCAGTTTCAAATAATGCCGGAAAATCACTTTAACGCTCTTTTCCGCCCGCAGGATGTCCAGCCAGAATTTCCCTGCGTAAATCGTCAGTACCAACTCAAGCGCCGCCGTATATCCGCCCAGGCTGACAAACAGCGCCGACATGCCCGCCGCGGCATACCCTGCCGCTTTTTTCCCTTCGTCCGTAGCACCACTCCACGCCATCCTGTCCCGTTCACCCGACACAACATCCCCTGCCGCTTTTTTCCTCCCGTCCACAGCAGCACCTTTTTCCCTCTCATACGCTGCGGCACATCCTACCGCCCTTTTTCTTCCGCTCATCTCAGCATATCCTGTCCCCTTTTTCCCTTCTTCCGTCGCCAAAACCGCCCGATCAATCCAAATCACGCCCCAGACGCACAGAAAATGCCAGACGAATATGGACAGTATCTGGTGCACATAATATAATTGCGTCAGCACATATGGATTTAACACAATCAGCAAAGTAAACGGCAGTACATCACGATATCTTTCCGACAGTCCGTACCATTCGGCCAGCCTGACCGCTGCCAGGGCAAAAAAGGCAAAACCCAGCAAGACGTTAAAAGCCGGCAGAATATGCCCGCCGGTCAACAGCCATGACGGCAGAAACTGGGTAAACCGTCCTTCAAAAACCCCAGCTTCAAGCGGTACACCGTAACGCATAAAACGAAAATCGTGATTCCCCAGAAAAAAACTGCTCCAATAAGTCAGAAAAACTGCTGCCAAAATAAGCCAGACAACGCCCGCGCATTTCAGCTCAAAAGCGCAAATCCCCCCGTGCCCCTTCTGTGATGACATATAACGTTCGATTATAGTCATCAGTTTTATTGTTTATTAACCTATTGTGTTTACACTAAAAGCCCTAAAAACAGATTGTAGAAAAAAAAGGAACCATTTTTTTCAGCACCCCGTGCCGCAGTTCCCCCCCTGCCCTGTCATCTCCGCACAAAAAAGGCGGTTCTCCATGGAACCGCCTTTCATTTCATCATCGCTACAAGCTAGATTTCAAAGTCCGTAACCCCTTCGTATGCCAGTTCATACAGTTTGCGGATTTCCTTAATCAGCGGATAACGCGGGTTGGAACCGGTACACTGGTCGTCAAACGCCAGCGTCGGCAGCGTTTCCATCGCTTTTTTGAAATCTTCGTCGGTATACTCGCCGCGGATGGCAAACCACTCCCGGATAGAGCCCGGAATGCCGATTTTCGTCTTCAGCTCTTTAATCGCCTCAACCAGCGCGTTGACTTTCTCGTCGTCGGTCTTGCCCTTAAAGCCCATCGCCGCCGCAAATTCGGCATACGCCGCTTTGGCATGCGGGAACTTATACTGCGGGAAAGCGCACTGTTTCGCCGGCTTGTCCGTTGCGTTAAAGCGGATAACCTGGCAAATCAGCAAAGCATTCGCTACGCCGTGCGGAATATTGAAGTGCGAACCGAGTTTATGCGCCATGGAGTGGCAGACGCCCAAAAACGCATTCGCAAACGCCATACCGGCCAGCGTCGCCGCCGTATGAACTTTCTCGCGGGCATAAGAGTCTGCTGTCGCATAAGAGGACGGCAGATAGTCAAACACCAGTTTGCCGGCTTCCAGCGACAGGCCGCGCGTATATTCGGTCGCCATTGAGGAAACGTACGATTCCAGCGCATGGGTCAGGATGTCGATACCCGAAGCCGAGCACAATCCCTTCGGCATTGTCTGTACCAAATCCGAGTCGATAATCGCCATCGACGGAGTCAGCGCATAATCCGCTACCGCGTACTTAACGCCCTCATGGTCATCGGTAATAATGGAGAACGGCGTTACTTCCGAACCCGTGCCCGACGTAGTCGGAATAGCGACCATCACAGCCTTTTCGCCCAGCTGCGGAAATTCAAAAATACGTTTGCGGATATCCATAAAGCGCATCGCCAAATCTTCAAATTTCAATTCAGGATGTTCGTACATCAGCCACATAATCTTGCCCGCGTCAATCGGCGAACCGCCGCCCAGCGCAATGATAACGTCCGGCTCAAACGAACGGAGCGTACCGATAGCCATATTGACCGTCGTCAGATCCGGATCCGGATGCACGTCGGAGAATATTTTGTACGCAACGCCGATTTCGTCCAGAACATCGGTAACTTTCTTGGTATAGCCCAAATCAAACAGCGGCTTGTCGGTAACGATAAACGCGCGTTTTTTGCCTTTCAGTTCCTTAAGAGCAAACGACAGCGAACCCGGCTTAAAGTAAACTTTCGGAGGAATTCTGAACCACAACATATTTTCTTCGCGTTTCGCTACGTTTTTGATATTCATCAGATGTTTTACTCCTACGTTTTCGCTGACCGAGTTGCCGCCCCAGGAGCCGCAGCCCAAAGTCAGAGAAGGTTCAAGCCTAAAGTTGTAAATGTCGCCGATAGCGCCCTGCGACGACGGGCAGTTAATCATCACGCGCCCCGTAATCATCAGGTGGCCGAAATATTTAATCCTGTCGTCGTTCTGCGGATTGGTATAAAGCACCGAAGTGTGCCCCTTGCCGCCGTGCGATACCAGAGCCTTCGCCAAATCTGCGCCGCTCTTGAAATCGTCGGCCTTATACATTGCCAAAACCGGCGACAGCTTTTCGGCTGAGAACGGTTCTTCCGCACCGACTTTCGTACACTCGGCAATCAAAACTTTCGTTTCTTCCGGCACCGAAATTTTCGCCATTTCCGCAATCTTGTATGCCGGCTGTCCGACGATTGCCGCGTTCAGATGCCCGTCAATCATAATCACTTTGGCGAGCTTTTCCTTTTCTTTCGGCGTCAGGATATACGCGCCGCGTTTGACAAATTCCGCCTTAACCGCGTCATACACGTCTTTAACTGCCGTAACCGACTGTTCCGATGCGCAAATCATACCATTGTCAAAAGTCTTGGACATCAAAATTGAAGAAACCGCCATCTGAATGTCTGCCGTTTCGTCAATCAATGCCGGCGTATTGCCTGCGCCGACGCCCAGTGCCGGTTTGCCGGAACTGTAAGCGGATTTGACCATGCCCGGACCGCCGGTCGCCAGAATAATGTCAATCTGCGGATGCTGCATCAGATACTGGGTCTGGAAAATTGTCGGATTCTCAATCCAGCCGATAATGTCTTCCGGCGCGCCTGCCTTAACAGCCTCTTCCAGAATAATGCGCGCGGTTTCTACCGTGCACTTCTTGGCACGCGGATGCGGCGAAAAAATAATGCCGTTGCGGGTCTTGAGCGCAATCAGCGACTTGAAAATTGCGGTAGAAGTCGGATTCGTCGTCGGAATAACGCCGGCAATCACGCCCAGCGGCTCCGCAATCTTAATCAGCCCGTTGGCCTTGTCTTCTTCCAGAATGCCGCAGGTTTTGGTATTTTTGAATTTGTTGTAAATGTATTCCGACGCAAAGTGGTTTTTGATGACCTTGTCTTCAACGACGCCCATACCGGTTTCTTCAACCGCCATTTTCGCCAGCGGAATTCTGAGCGAACTGAGCTTCAAAGCCACGCGGCGGAAGATGTGGTCAACCTGTTCCTGCGTATATTCGGCATATTTCTTTTGCGCCGCGGCAACGCGTGCCACCAGCTCGTCCACATGCTTTTTCTCTGCTTCTTCGTTCGTTTGCACCTGAGTTTCTTTTGCCATAGTTTTCATCACTCCATAACAATTTATCACTATTGACAGCATAATAGCATGGCAAAAATTAACAAGGCGTTTAAAACTCTTTTCCTGACACGAATTATTTCAGATTATTTCGTATATATAAGTTTTAAAATCAAGCGGATAAGACACGTTTTTGCTTTCTCCGCGCCTTCCTTCTCCGCACGCAAAAAGCTGCGGAATATCTCATCCGCAGCTTTCGCCGTTTCTTACCGCCCGGCCGGTCAAGCCTTAACGATATGCAGCACGTTCGTACTCCCCACGCAGCCGAACGGATACCCGGCCGTAACCACAATATACTCGCCTTTTTTCGCCAGCCCAGCCTCCGCGGCAACCCCGCGCGACACGGTTTCGATATTGTCAAAACTCTCAAACACTTTCCGGTCGACAAACGTCTTGACACCCCAGACCAGATTCAGCCGGTGAGCAATTTCCTCCGTCGGATTGATGGAAATAATCGGCAGTCTCGGACGTTCCTGCGCCATTGCCAGCGTCGTCGCCCCGCTGACCGAAAACGTCGCGGTGCAGGCAACTTTTTCCAGCGTTTTGACAACTTCGCCCGCCGCATGCGTAATCGCGCGCGCTTCGCTGCTGCCGCACGCCCCCTGCTCAAAGCGGTGCACGCTCTCCAGATATTTCGGGTCGGCCTCCACCTGCAAAATGACGCCGTGCATCGTTTTGACCGTCTCAACCGGATAGCTGCCGGCTGCCGTTTCGCCGGAAAGCATAACCACGTCGCAGCCGTCATAAACCGCGTTGGCAATGTCCGAAACTTCCGCCCGCGTCGGCATCGGCGCCGACATCATCGATTCGAGCATCTGCGTCGCCACAATGACCGGCTTGCCGAACACGCGGCAGCGCGACACAATCCGTTTTTGCAGCACCGGCACCGTAACAATCGGGCATTCCACGCCCAAATCGCCGCGCGCCACCATAACCATATCCGACGCTTTGATAATGTTGTCCAAATCGTCAAGCACCTGCGGCTTCTCCAGCTTCGAAATAATCCATGCCCGCTTGCCGATAATCTTGCGCGCCTCCTTAATGTCTGACGCCCGCTGCACAAAAGACAGGCAGATGCAGTCCACCCCGAGCCCCAGCGCAAACTGCAAATCGCTGTGGTCCTTTTCCGTCAGCGGCGAAATATTAAGCGACGAATTCGGCAGGTTCACACCTTTGTGCCCGGAAATAACCCCGCCGACCTCAACTTCCGTTTCCGCCGATTCTTTGTTGCACTTCAAAACGTTCAACACGATATTTCCGTCATTAACCAGCAATTTGTCGCCGGCTTTCAACGCTTCAAAAATTTCCTTGTGCGGCAGCAGAACCCTTGTTTCATCGCCCGGAATATCCTGCATGTCCAGCGTAAACTTCTGCCCCTTTTTCAACAAAACTTTACCGTCTTTGAACGTTCCGATTCGGAGCTTTGGTCCCTGCATATCCGCCACAACCGTTACGCGCACGCCCTTTTCTTTCGCCACACGCCTTACAATCTCATAAGTCCGTTTGTGTTCTTCCTGTGTCCCGTGGCTGAAATTAAGCCGGAACCCGTCAATCCCCGCCTCAATCAGGGCGCTGATTTTTTCTTCGGTATTTGACGACGGCCCCAATGTTGCTAAGATTTTTGTACGCGTATCGTTTGGCATATTCTTCCCCTAAAAAGTTTAAAACCATCTTTTGCTATGGTTACATATATACCATAAATTTTTAATAACTTATTATTCTTCATTTTCTCCACAATTATTTAACCGCCGACGTTTTTCGCAGCCATTTAACTGCCGTCGCCTTTTGCTGCTATTTTAACCGCCGCCGCTTTTCGCCGAATTTATATCTTGTCAAAAAAAAATATCTTTGCTAAAGTGCCGCAGCGTATATGATACGATTCTTTAATAACATAAAAGGGAGAACAACTATGTCGGAAAATGAAGTCGGCGGCATCGACAGCACCAGATTGAATTCTTTGATTGAACGGATTGAACGCCTGGAAGAAGAAAAGAAAGGCATTTCTTCGGATATTCGCGACATCTACGCTGAAGCCAAAGGCGTCGGTTTTGATGTTAAAATTATGAAAGCCATTATCAAATTAAGAAAAATGAATCAGGCAGACCGCGACGAGCAGGAATTCCTGCTTGAAACCTACCGTAAGGCCTTAAACGTATAGAGGTCGCTTAAACGTATAGATGACGCTTAAACGCACCGAGCGCACAAAGTATAAGCACCGGAAGTTTTTCCGGTGCTTTGTTGTTGTCTAAGCCGCAACCACGCCCGTCGCCATCGCGTAAATGGCAAACAGGGCTGCCGCAACCAATATCCATGCGGCAAAACGTTCTCCCGCGGAAAACGCCGGTTCATGCGGCGCATTCTGCCTGCGGGCATGGATAAAGACCGGAATGCCGATTGCCATAAAGATAAGAGCCATCAGCAGGTAATTAAGCCCGGCCGCATAGATGAGCCAGAGTGCATACAGCGACCCCAGAACTGCGGAAAGCAGCGCCGTCGACCGGCGGATATAGAACCCGGACGGGTATTCGTGGTCTTCGCACAGTTTCCACAGATACATCGCGCTCGCAAAATAAGCCGGCAGCACCATAACGCTGGTAATGCTGAGCATCGTGTTCCACGCGTTGCCCGAAAAATATACGAGCAGCATAAACACTTGCATCAGACCGCTCGTAACATACAGCGAAACCGACGGTGCCTGTGCGGCGTTTTCTTTGACAAACTCTTTCGGAAACGTGCCGTTTTCGGCCGCTGCCTGCGGAATCTGCGCCGTTACCATTGTCCACGCCAGCCAGCTTGTCAATACCGAAATCAGCAGGCCGATGTTCATGATATACGAACCCCATTTGCCGATAACCGGTTCCAAAACCGCCGCCGTCGACGGATTCGGCAGTTTCGACAGCTGTTCCTGGTCCATAATGCCGTACGGCAGGACTGACAGCAAAACATATATCAGCAGACAGCCGGAAAAGCCCAGCAGCGTCGCCGTGCCGACCGCTTTCGGATTCTTGGCGTGTTTAGACATCACGACCGCGCCCTCTATACCGATAAATGCCCACAGGGTAACCAACATCGTGCCCTCAATCTGCTTCGCCAGACCTCCAAGCGAACGTTCCCGCTCGCCCCAGAAGTCGAACGAAAACCGCTCCGAGTTGAAAAATATCAGCGTTATGACGATAAAAAACAACAGCGGCGCAATTTTTGCCACCGTGCCGATAAGGTTGATAATCGTCGCCTGCTTGATGCCTTTCAGAACCAGCGCGTTAAAACCCCATATCAGCAGCGAACCGCCGATAATGGAATAAATGCCGTTGCCGCCCGCAAAATACGGCGGAAAGAAATAATTAAGCGCATCCATCGTAATCACGGCATAACCGACGTTGCCGCAAATCTGGCACAGCCAGTACGACCACCCGATGGTAAAGCCGACATACGGGCCGAAACCTGCCCGGCTGTACATATAAATGCCCGCCGTCAAATCCGGTTTGACGACAGACAAAATGCGAAACGTATTCGCCAGAAAATAAACACCGATGCCGGTAATCAGCCAGGCCAGCAGCACCGCGCCGACCGACGCGCCCGCGGCCATATTCTGCGGCAGGCTGTAAATACCGCCGCCGATCATTGAACTGACAACCACGCCGGCCAACGCCCAAACGCCCAGCTTTCCGCCGCCGGAAGATTCGGACGTTTGCCCGTGGCCGCCGGAAACGCCGGCAGCCCGTTCCGCGGAA
>ENA-ORSB01003061-ORSB01003061.1-human-gut-metagenome-genome-assembly--contig:-NODE-3061-length-12231-cov-3.991787_pt1 | contig 12231 bp, 7 predicted proteins | sample MGYA00242180_ERZ509144 | MGnify/ENA primary metagenome ERZ509144 (study PRJEB26280, sample SAMEA2338661) | human gut metagenome | biome: human gut; feature: human-associated habitat; material: faeces... | reverse complement strand
GCGCGAAGCCATCGAGTTCTTCGCCAGCGACGACCAGCGCACCAAGGTGCAGCTGTCGGACGGTTCGTCGAGCGACTACCTCCCCTCGAAGACGCTCATGCTGCCCGTCGACAAGCAGAACGTCCTGCGTTCGGGCATCGTCGCCGAGAAGAAGAGCGTTTGCCGTTCGCGGGGCAGCAGCGGGAGGATTCGCCGGATGTCGTGGATGAAACCCATGTCGAGCATCCGGTCGGCTTCGTCGAGGACGAAGAAGCGGATGTCGGCGAGCGAGACGTAACCCTGGCCGATCAGGTCGAGCAGGCGTCCCGGCGTGGCTACCAGCAGGTCGATGCCGCGTTGCAGCGCATCGACCTGCGGCCGCTGGTTGACGCCGCCGAAGATCACGCAGTGGCGGATGTCCGTGTAGCGGGCATAGTCGCGGCAGCATTCGTCGATCTGGATCGCCAGTTCGCGCGTCGGCGTGAGCACCAGCGCCTTGATCGTGCGCCGCCCTTTGGTGCGCGGCTCGGCCGCGAGCAATTGGAGGATCGGCAGCGTGAAGGCCGCCGTCTTGCCCGTCCCGGTCTGGGCGCAGCCCATCAGGTCTCGGCCTTCGAGTGCGGGCGGGATGGCCTGCTGCTGGATCGGAGTGGGGGTCGTGTAGCCTTTTTCGGCCACGGCACGCTTGAGTGGTTCTATCAGGTTCAGTTCCTGGAATGTCATTGCATATCGGTTTTGTCCCGGCGTCGTGTGCCGGATAATTCGGTGTTGATAATATACGGAGGGAAAAACGGGAAGCGTCAGACCAACGCGCACTATTATTGGCACAAAGGTACGATTAATTCCGCGATTCTGGTGCATCTCGATTAAATTTCTTATTTTTGCACAATAATTTTTCGCAATTTATGGAATCGAAACTCGTACTTTACAATACGCTCACTCGCCGCAAGGAGGTGTTCGAACCGCTGACTCCCGGCCGCGTGGGCATGTATGTCTGCGGCCCCACGGTCTACGGCGACCCGCACCTGGGGCACGCCCGGCCGGCCGTGACGTTCGACTTGATGTTCCGCTACCTGAAGTCCTGCGGCTACAAGGTGCGTTACGTGCGTAACATAACGGATGTGGGGCACCTGGAGCACGACGCCGACGAGGGGGAGGACAAGATCGCCAAGAAGGCGCGCCTCGAGCAGCTGGAGCCGATGGAGGTGGCGCACTACTATACGGAGCGTTACCATCGTGCGATGGATGCGCTCAACGTCGAGACCCCGTCGATCGAACCCTATGCCTCGGGGCATATCATCGAGCAGATCGAGTTCGTCAAGAAGATCCTCGCCGACGGCTTTGCCTACGAGTCGAATGGTTCGGTCTATTTCGACGTGGAGAAGTACAATGCCAAATATAATTACGGACGTCTGTCGGGGCGTAACCTCGACGACATCATCGCCAACACGCGCGAGCTGGACGGGCAGGGCGACAAGCGCCACTCCTATGACTTCGCCCTGTGGAAGAAGGCGTCGCCCGAGCATATCATGCGCTGGCCTTCGCCGTGGGGAGAGGGGTTCCCCGGCTGGCATATGGAGTGCTCGGCGATGAGTACCCGTTACCTGGGCGAACGCTTCGACATCCACGGAGGCGGCATGGATCTGATGTTCCCGCACCACGAGTGCGAGATCGCGCAGTCGACCGCCGCGCTGGGGCACGATTCGGCACGTTACTGGGTGCACAACAACATGATCACGATCAACGGCCAGAAGATGGGCAAATCCCTGGGCAACTTCATCACCCTGCCGCAGTTGTTCAGCGGACAGCACGAGAAACTCGCGCAGGCATATTCCCCGATGACCGTCCGCTTCTTCATCCTCCAGGCGCACTACCGCAGCACGCTGGATTTCAGCAACGAGGCACTGCAGGCTGCCGAGAAGGGTCTGAAGAGGGTGATGCAGGCGGCGAAGGATCTGCGTGCGTTGGCTTCGGCGGCAGGAATCACTGACACGGCCAAGGGCACGGAAGGCGATCCTGTGGACGCGATGCAGTACGGCGAGTTCATCACAGCCATTGCTCCTGACACCTGCCCGGCGACTTCCGAGGAGGTCAAGGGAATATTCAATGCTGTCTATGAGGCGCTTTGCGATGACCTTAACACGCCGATCGCACTGTCGCACATCTTCGACGCGGTACGCCTTGTCAACTCCGCCAAGGCTGGAGAACTAAAACTGAGCAAGGGTGATTTGGAGACTCTGACACAGCTTTTTGATGACATCGTGTTCGGTGTCCTCGGCCTGAAGGACGAGTCCGCCGCCGAATCCGGCAAGGGTCAGGAGATTGTCTCCGGACTGATGGACATGGTGCTTGAGGAACGCGCCAAGGCCAAGGCAGCGAAGGACTGGGCGGCCAGCGATGCCATCCGTGACCACCTCAAGGCCCTCGGCATCACCGTAAAGGACACCAAGGACGGAGCCGAGTGGAGTATTCAATAAAAACAGACAATATGAAACATAGGTATATTTCCGTCTCGGTGATGTGCTCCAACCTTATGAACCTGGGGCAGGATATCAAGACGTTGGAAGAGAACGGCGCGGACATGCTGCACATCGATGTGATGGACGCTCATTTTGTTCCGAATCTCACATTCGGGCCGGACTTCATCAAGGCTATGCAGGCAGTCACGACAATGCCGGTGGACGTTCACCTTATGGTCGATGATCCGGAGCTCATAATGAGCAAGTTCCCGGTCCGCAAAGGCGACATAGTGTCCCCACACATCGAGGTCAAGAAAGATTACCGCGCGCTGGCAGCCAAGGTTCATGAGGCAGGAGGGCTTTTCGGCCTTGCGGTCAACCCGGAGACCGATGTGGAAGCCATCAAGGAGTATCTTGACGTGCTTGACACGGTCACCCTGATGCTTGTGCACCCAGGAGCCGCAGGTGCTAAGATGGTGGACGGGATCATGGACAAAGTCGCCGGAATGCGCAGATTCCTCGACACCAACGGCCGCGAGGACATCCTCATCAGCGTTGACGGAAGCGTCAGCAATGAAAGGGCCAATCTCATGGCCGGAATGGGAGCCGACATATTCGTAGGCGGCACCGCGGGAATCTATAGAAAAGGGATGGCTCTTTCCGAGACCATCCCTGAAATGCGGGCCGCCATAGATTTCTAGAAGTGGGATATTCGCTGACCTTACTCCACGTTTCGGAATCCGGAATAGTCCGTCTGAAGCGTGGAGCATTTATATTCATTGACCACTCCGCCGCCCGGGATGGTCTGCGTGGCGCGCACCTCCCAGTTCTGAACCTTGGTCGGATCGCCACCCGGAGCCTCTATGTACCAATAGTACTGCGGCGTGCTGCGTGACCATGTCGCCGTCTTGCGTCCCAAGTCATTGTAGAAGAACGAGATGGCGCAGACATCCCCGATTTCGTAAGGAACCTGTTTGAAGTCTCCGACCTTTTTCCCGTCCTGGAAGAGTTCGACTTTCCAGTTGTCCTCATCGCTGTTCCAGATGGATGCCACGAAGCAGCCCTTGAGTCCGGAGAAACCCGGCGCCTGGGCGCCTTTCGGGCCGATGCCGCCTTCCGTCCATGAATATTCATACTCACCGGAAGGATGACCTTCCGCTCCGCCGTAGATCTGGTTGCCGTCATAGACACGCATCTGGAGATCAGGCGACTCGCCTGTACCTTTCGCCAGCCAGTTTTTCATCGTCTTCCCGGAGACTTCGTAGACGCTGTAGCCGTTCGGAGAGCCGGCAAGGTTGAGGTTGCAGCTCCACCAAGCGCCGCAGGCCGCTCCATGAATATGCTCGTAAACGGGAGTGCCTCCTTTCGTGACATAGTCATGATGGATGAAATTCTGCGCGTAATGCGTGTGACCGATCATCACGTGCGCCTCGTGGAAGTCCGTAAGGCAGTCCATTGCTGCGGCCATGTTCTTGATCTTGTCCGGGTTGTCCTTGTCGGCGTTGTGACGGAACTGGATGTGGGCGCAGAAGACAATCATCTTTTCCTCCTTGTCCTTCACAAGGGCAAGGTCTGACTTGAGCCATTCCAGCTGCCGGTCGGAAATGTTGTCGGCATATTTCCAGGTCTTGCCGTTGGTCGTCGTAACAGCCACGTCGTCCATAACCACAAAGTGAACGTCTCCTCTGTTGAACGAGTAGTCCGTGGGGCCGAAGAGGTCGACGTAGGTCTGTGTGGCCGTGTAGTCATCAACGCAGGCCGCGTCATGGTCGTGGTTGCCGACACAGTTGTAGATCGGGAGATAATCCCCAGACTCCAGCGCGAACCCCGAGAGGGCCTTGTGCATCGGCCCCCACTGCACCGTGTTGTCAAACGTCAGGTCGCCGAGGGTGACAGCGTAGGCATTCAAGTACTTTCCCTTGGCCTGTGACTCGGACATGAATCTATTGAGATCCGGAAGCGTCTCAGTCTCGAACCTGTGGACATCAGAGTCCGTCTTGCACTGAGGATCCCCGATCATCACCAGAGTGAAATCCTTCTCGGGAGCGTCAAGCGGCTCCAGCACGAAATCGTTCCTGTTCTGCCGGCTCCTGTCAATCGGGGTCGTGGAATAGAACAGAGGAAGTTTCGTGACTGGATCCAGCGCCGTCTTGTACTCCGCCGGAAGCGTGTAGTACACATTCCTGCACTTCTCGTCCGCCACAAACTGGTAAACCCCGTTCTTGTCCGTCACCGTGAAAGTGTACCCGTCCGTCACCGGCACCCCCGCGATGCCCTTTCCTGTCCGGGAGTCCTTGACCAAACCGAAGAGATTGTTTTTCTTGTCTATGCGAGTGCCGTTCAGTTTCATAGCATCGGCCACATACGCAGACATGAACGTCATCGCCACAATCAAGAATGCAATATTTCTATATATTCTCATCATCAGTATTCTCGAAGCAAATAGTACTCAAAAAAGAACGGGGAAATCTCCCCGTTCCAAAACACCTATGTATGGATTCTAAAATCCGCTATAGTCCGTCTGCAAATCCGTGCAGGAATAGACATTGACTTCTCCGCTGGTCGGGATTGTCTGCGTGGCGCGCACTTCCCAATTCTTCACCTTGGTCGGATCACCGCCAGGAGCCTCAATGTACCAATAATGCTGAGCAGTCGTTGTGGTCCATGTCGTCGTGTTCTTACCCAAATTGTTGAAATAATATGAGACAACACATATATCAGGAACCTTGGACGGAACTCTCTTCATGTCACCGACTTTCTGACCGTTCTGGAAAAATTCCACTTTCCAGTTCCTGTCATCGTCATTCCATATAGCGGCGACAAAAGATCCTTTCAGATTTGAATTACCCTTGGCGGTAATATTGGCGGTTCCTCCTTTACCACCATCGTACCATGTGTACCGATATTTTCCTGAAGGTGTGCCATCCGTACCACCATAAATCTGGCTGCCGTTATAAACCCGCATTTGATACCCGACTTCATTCTTCGTGCCTTTGGTAACCCAGTTCTTGATGCTGTTCCCTTCGATCTCATAAAGGCTATAGCAATTAGGCGCGCCATTCACATTCATATTGCATGACCACCATGCACCGCAAGCGGCACCATGGACATGCTCGTAAACGGGTGTGCCACCCTTGGTTACATAAGAGGAGTGAATCCAGTTCTGAGGATAATGGGTGTGACCGACCATGATATGAGCCTCGTGGAATTCCGTAAGAAGTTTAAGGATCTCTGCATAATTCTTATCCTTGTTCACAGAGGCACCGCCACTGTTTGCGCCTCCTCTGAAAGGAATATGGGCGCAGAACAGGATCATCTTGTTCTGTTTGTCTTTCACCAGATCCAAATCCGCCTTCAGCCATTTCAGCTGAGAACTCGTGACTCCAGCATCATAATCCCAGGTCTTGCCGCTTGTAGTAGTGACAAGGACATTGTCCATCACAACAATATGAACATCGCCTCTGTTAAAAGAATAATCCACCGGGCCGAAAAGATCGACATAGTTTTGCGTTGACTCATACCGCGTGTTTGTCGATGCGTCATGGTCATGATTGCCGACCATATTATAGAACGGAATGTAATCAGTGCCGTTGGCCGAGAACTTTGACATGACATTACGCATTGGCTTCCACTGAACGGTGTTGTCAAATGTGATGTCACCCATTGACATGATGTACACATTCTTATACTTACCATTCGCCTGTGAGGTCGAAATGAAATTCCTCATGTCCGGCAATGTCTCCGTACGGAATCTCTCTCTGTCGGAATCAGTTTTACACTGTGGATCCCCAATGGCCAGATAAGTGAAATTCTTCTCAGGAGAATCAAGCGGTTCCAAAACAAAGTCGTTCCGGTTCTGACGGTTGTAGGAAATAGTCGATGTGGAGTAAAACAAAGGCAGTTTGGTCTCTTTGTCCAACGCCACCTTATACTCTGACGGCAATGTATAGTACACATTGCGGCAATACCGGTTCGCCTTGAATTGGTAAACGCCATTGGCATCTGTCGTGGTAAAGGAATACCCGTCTGTGACTGGTACACCAGCGATGCCCTTTCCGGTCTTGGAATCTGTGATCAGTCCGACAAGAGTGTTTGTGGACTCAATCGAGGTGCCATTGATCACCGTCTCCGTTCCGGGAGTCGGCTTCGGATCCGGTTTGTCCGGAGTCGGATCATCGGCCCCATTCTTACCGCAAGCAACAACCCCCAGCATGAGGGCTGTTGCCGACATTAGACCGAATAAACTCTTTTTAAATCGTAATTTATTCATGTATAATAGTTTAAGATTTTAATCCTCCCAACCATAATTCTGGCCAAGATTAGGATTCTTTGTCAAGGCTGTCGATGGAATAGGACGGACATAATCCCTGTCATTCCACTCAAGCTTGTAATTGTAAATAAGATATCCATGATCGCCCTCAGAGAGAGTCAAGTTCTGGTCTGCGGTTGAGGTACCTGTTTTATAAGCAAACTGAGAAACTTTAGAGGCATTGAACTTATACGTTTCGCCATTGAACTGGATGCCGTTCTTATACTCATCGGCGGTCACGTAGATACCTATCCAACCACTATTGTCTGTGCCACGATCCACAATCAGATTCTGGCAAGCCCAACGGCTGAGATCCGAAGCGCGGAGGTTCTCACAGATCAACTCTGTGACCCTCTCTCTTCTTATCTCCAACATGGTGTTTGAGAGAGCAGGATCTCCATAGTATGATTTCAGCCAGGCATCCTCGACATAACCGGCGGATGCCGGATAGATATTCTTGACACCTGCGCGCTTGCGAAGCTCTCCGACGGTCTCATTCCAGATGGTCTCATCAATCTGACCGAGTTCAGCCTTGGCCTCGGCGTAGTTCAAAAGAACCTCCGCGTAACGCAGGATAGGAATATCATTATCATTCCTTCCTTTAGAATAATTCTCCTCTTTTTCCTGGCTCCATTTCCTGAACTGATAACCGCTGAATGTATATGTAAAGTTCAGTTTCTTTGGGACGGATTCCCCTGCTAACGTCGTGTACAAGTGTCCCGGGCCGTGAACAGTGTTGAAAAGACGCCAATCCTTATTGTCAAACTCCTTCGTCACAGACACATCCGGCTTTGCCGGTGTTCCGTCAAGGTTAAGGAACATACGCACAAGGTTCTTGGTAGGGGCGGCCTTCTGATCGTATGTACTTGAGTTCACAACCCAAGTAAGCTCGTTATACACGTTAAGGTCACCACCTTCATACTCCACTGTCCAGATGGCCTCTTTGGACTTGCCGAAATCAGTGCTCCTCCAAATGTTGTCATACAATGAAGCGACCTCCTTGCCATCGGCAACCGAGACAGGAGATCCGGTAATAAGAGAGAACTCCTTGGAATCAATCACTGACTTGGCGGCTGTGGCGGCGGCGTTGAAGAAATCATCAGAAGACTCATACTGTCCTGACCATGCGTTGTTTGTCGCCGGGTTCACCGTATGGTATTTTCGGAAAGAGCCCTCATACAGGCAGACTCTTGACATGAATGCCAATGCGACATATTTGTTGATCACGCCACTGTAAGTCTTCAGATCGGCGGACATGTTCTCGCTTGCGAATTTCAAATCCTCCAGAACATTGTGCATTACAAGCTCACGGTCATCCCTGCCGGCGGTAAGGATAGGATCATCAACATTCACGACATGATCAATCCACGGAACATTGCTGAAAGTCTTCACTTTCGAGAAGTAGAAATAGGCTCTCCAGAACCGGGCGACACCAAGATAATGATTGGCGACCGCATCATTAAAGAGACTTCTGTTCTTTTCAATGCCTTCGATCATCTTGTTGGCCCTGCGGATGCCTTTCCAGTCCCCTACAGCCCAACCGGTCTGCTTTACAGAGTTCCAAATGCCGGGACGATAAAAATCCGTCGAGGTCTGGGTGCAGATGAGATCCGTATAATTATCACCCTTGCCGACAGTCTCTCCGCTTGGGCGATATGCCTCAATCAGTCCGTTGGAATATATCTCCAAATCACTTTCTGTCCTGAAGAAATTCTCGGCTGATATTTTATTGACCGGATCAGCTGTGAGAAAATCCTGACATGAAGACAACGCGAGAACAGACGCGGCTCCCAAAAGTAATTTAACTGCTATACTTGATTTCATATTAAAATTCATTAGAGTTTATCTTCCTTCAAATTAGAAAGTAATGTTCAGACCGAAGGTGTATGTCTTGAGCATAGGATAGGTATATCCCTGTCCCACACCGCTAAGACCTCCAACATTGTCACCGAAGTCAGAATCACCGAAACCAAGGGTCTCAGGGTCAAACATCTTGGTATGCTTGTAAATCGGAGAGAAAGTCAGCAGATTCTCACCGGAGAAGTAAACCTTAAGCTTCTCGACGCGGATCTTCTTGGTAAGCTTGCTTGGGAAAGTATAGTCCACAGTGAGGTTCTTAAGTCTTACATAAGCGGCATTCTGCATGTAGTAGTCATTCTCGAACGTAAGAGGGCCGTCATTTCTGTTCGCGGCGTATGCCACCTGACGTGTGAAGTAAGGCTTGCTTGCGGCGTTGGTGACCACCCAGTTGGAAGTAGAGTAATCAACTTCCACAGCGTCCTGAGTATGAATCTTCGGCAGATAGCCATAAGGACGGTTGTACATTCCCCAGAAGAATCCGGACTCGCAGCTTGGATACCAGTCACGCTTGCCTACGCCTTGCAGGAAGACACTGATGCCGATTCCGTTCCAGTTGGCGCCAAGGTTGATACCAAAATAATAGCGAGGGCTCTGATTGCCGATGCGCTCAAGGTCGCCATGGTCATCAAGAGTACCTTTGCCGTAGTCAATCTTTCCGTCACCGTTGATGTCTATGAATTTAAGGTCTCCGGCATACGCCCTGAAGTTGGATCCGTTCTTGTGGAATTTATCGGTCGCCCAGTTGTTGGCCTCCTCATTGCTGAGGAAGTACCCGTCGGTCCTGAATCCCCAGATCTCACCAAGTTCCTTACCCTCATAGTAGTTGAGGATGTCACCGTTGATGTTATAGTACTTCTTCACCCAAGTGCGTGAATCCCAGACACTGGCCTTGATGTTATAATTGAAATCCTTACCGGCGAGTTTGAACGAGTCTCTCCAGCCGATCGTGGCTTCCCAACCCTTTGTCTGGATAGCGCCGTAGTTACCCTTAGGGGTGGAATCACCAAGCACCTCAGGAAGATCCGGACCCTGAATGAACATGTCCTTGACATCACGCACATAGTAGTCAGCCGAGATCGAGAGACGGCTCTTCAGGAAATCAGCGTCAAGTCCCACGTCATAAGTGGTGACAGTCTCCCAGGTAAGGTTGTCCGGAATGATCGCGGCGGCCGTTGTGTAAGGAACTTTCTCCCCGTTGATGAGTTTTGTGGATTTTGACACACCCATAAGCTCCAGGAATGAGTAAGGGTCGATGGTCGCGTTACCGAGGGAACCCACATTGGCGCGGAGTTTAAAGTTGTTCATCCAAGACTTGGCCCATTTCATCCAAGGCTCCTCGGACAGTCTCCAACCTACGGACGCTGAAGGGAAGAAACCCCATTGTGAATATGAAGGGAACAATGAGGAACCATCGTAACGTGCGGCCACCTCGACAATATACCTGTTGAGAAAAGTGTAGTTCACACGTCCGAAGAAACCGACCATGCTCTTGTCGTGACCACGATCCTCAACACCATACTCGTCAGACGCCATAAGCTCAAATGAAGGGATGGAAGGATACAGAAGGTCTTTTCTGGTAAGATAAAAACGGCGATAATTCGTCTTCTCAAGATTCCATCCAGCCACGATATTCAAATCATGGTTGTCACCAAGTTTCGGAGTGTATGTCCCGACGATGTTTGAGGAGATGTAATCAGTGTTGAAACGCCAGTCTGACTTATAAGAGGAGTTATTGTAAGTCTCCAAAGCACCTGGGGCACTATAACCACTCTGGATGCAAGAGACTCTTGCCTGAGTGGAACGAATGGCCTTGTAAGTGAAGTCACCGGTGAATTTCAAGACGTTCTTGATCGGTTCGAAATCGAGAGTTGTCGATGTGATCACATCAAGTTTGTTATTCTCCTGATAGGTGTTTCCGTCCTCGAATGCGCCATACATACAAGAAGCGCCATAGAATGTAAGCGTACCGTCCTCATTGAAAGCAGGATAGATAGGCTGTCCTCTATGCTCGAACTGGCGGAGAAGCGGCTGTGAACCACCTGACACCATCGGCTGGTGATATTTACGCTTGAACACCGAGGTGTTATTGGTCAATTTCAACCAATCAGTAATCTTTATGGAACCCTTGGCGCGAAGATTATACTGGTTGAAGTCCTCATTGCCAAGCTTATAGATACCGTCCTGTCCATAATAACGCCCACTGATGGCATAGCTAACCTTCTCTGATGCGCCATTGATGCTGAGGTTATGGTTCTGTGTCATGTTCATGTCCTTGTAGAACATGTCAAGCCAGTTGGTGCTTCCATAGTAAGCATAGTTGCTTCCGAAGCCGACATCCTTACCGTCACCATAGATCTTACCGTAATTCTCATAGGTAGGATCAGTTTTACGACGACGGAACTCCTCATGATAAGCCTCGGAATAGGTATTGGACCTGTTATTGACATTACCAGGCAAAGAACCGGCGGAAGTCGGAGTACGCTTGTCGTTCCTGAAGAACTCAACAAAGGTATCAAGCCACTGAAGGCCATCCGTGACAAGCTCGTCCTCCCACATGATGTTTCTTCTGTTCAATGAGACAGAACCGTTGTAGTTCACGGAAATTTTGTCGGTCTTCGGAGCCTTGGTTGTCACAAGGATGACACCGAACGCTCCTCTGGCACCGTAAACAGCGGCGGAAGCCGCATCCTTGAGGACGGCGACAGTCTCGATGTCCTCCGGGTTCACTGTCGTCAGGTCTCCCTCGACTCCGTCGATGAGGACAAGGGCGCTGCTGCCCTGGCCGATCGAGTGCTTCTGATTGCCAGCACTTCCACCGACCTTTTTTCTGGACTGATACGAAGTTCCGTTGCCTCGGATGGTGATAGACCCTTGATGGGTAGGCTTACCGTCGGCCTGAATGATGTTCAATCCCGGGATCTGCCCCTGAAGAGACCTCGTCACATTGGAGTTGGTCCTGCCTTCAAGTTCCTCACCCGACAGGTTCTCGACGGCCCCCACCAACTGGGTCTTCTTGAGAGTACCATAACCGACCACAACAGTCGCGTCAAGCATCTGGGTGTCTTCCTGAAGAATGATGTCCAATTTTGTTCTCTTGCTGACATTAACCTCTACAGTCTTATAACCGAAAAGCTGGCATACAAGGACAGAGTTGGCGTCAGCCTTGATGGTGTACGCTCCGTTTGCATCAGTCGATGTGCCCACAGATGTGCCCTTCACCATTACAACCGCCCCCGGAACAGGCTCATTGGTAGCGGCCTCTTTGACAAAACCTGATACAGTGAGTTTCTGAGCAAACACTTCAGATGGCACCAGAAACAAAAGAATCGCCATAACGGTCGTCATCAAACCTTTCGTAAGCAATAACAATTGTCTACTCTTCCCCTTTTCGGGAGAAGAACTGGTTATTATGTGATTCATTTCAATCGTAATAAATTTTCAATAAAAATAATTACCAGAACCTATAGCAAGGTTCAAGATTCTGCGGCAAACTGAAATCCTTGGTTATTATTTCTAATGGTTTACAAGGTTATTATGGTTCTTTATCCTCGCATCAATGTTTTTTAAGTAACTCAAGTTTCGCAAGTGAAAAATAATTGAAATAAAAAAGGCTAAAGGTTTTGA
>ENA-ORSB01003055-ORSB01003055.1-human-gut-metagenome-genome-assembly--contig:-NODE-3055-length-12276-cov-2.681368_pt1 | contig 12276 bp, 24 predicted proteins | sample MGYA00242180_ERZ509144 | MGnify/ENA primary metagenome ERZ509144 (study PRJEB26280, sample SAMEA2338661) | human gut metagenome | biome: human gut; feature: human-associated habitat; material: faeces... | reverse complement strand
AAAACAGTTGCATCACAAATATTTTTGTGATAATATAAAACTAAAGATTTTCGAACAAATGTTTGAAAAAACGTGATCGGGAGGTACATAGGATGAAGTACAAAAATGCAGTTTTACAAATGTTGGAACGAATAAAAAGTGAAAAATCATGGAAAATGATTTACACATTTGTAAAAACGATATTGGAGCAGCAGGAGGATTAGTCCTCCTGTTTTTTTATTGTCACAAAGCGTTGGATGAAAGATAGGAAAAGTTTTTTATCAGACTCATTAAGTTTCCAATAATCAATAATTACTTGTCGAGCTTGTAAATCCTTAATGCCTATTTCAGTAACAGCTTTTGTATATTCATCCTCTGGTAATTCTTCGGAATAAGGTTCGCCTTTTCCGGAAGTAAGCCATTCATAATTCACTCCAAATTCTTTACAGATCAACTTATATAAAGGTTCTTTTTGATCTGGGCGTGCAAGCATATTCAATTCTATATTAGCAATAACGCTTCTGCTTACGCCGAGACGATTGCCGAATTCGGATTGTGATAAATGCAATTTGTTTTTTCGTAAATCTCTTATTCGTTCATAAGTTTCTATTTTTATCACCTCCTGCGATTTCAATAGTAACACATAAAAATGTTTTGGTCAATACAAAAAAGGAACAAAATGTCATAAAAATGACTTGACAAAAACAAAACTAAAGTTTAAAATGTAGTCATCAAAACAAAAAAGGAGGCGAAAACATATGAAAAAAGCATTAACAATAACAGATGTAGAAGATGCAAAAAAAATTGCTGAGATTTTCGAATCTCTTGATATCAATGGAAAATTGCAAGCAAGAGCATATCTGTCAGCGTTGAGAGACAAAGAAATGTTGGAAACAGAGCAGAAAGCGGGGCAAGGATGAAAGAGGAACGACCAGATGTGCGAGCGTTCGTAAAATTATTAAAAATTGAAGATGGCTATGCAGTATGTGATGTGAGATTCAAAGTAGTAAAGCCAGATGAAGAACAGGAGGTAATAGACCGTTGATGAAACATTATATTTCAGACATCAAAAAGCAAGCCGAGAAAGTTACGACAGCGATCACAGGTGCGGAGATGCGAGAAGCAGTCTCGAGTGCGTTCAGTGATACCGCAACAGCATTAGAGGCAATGGAAGAATCCTATAGAAAGCGAGGTAGTGATATGTGGAAGCCATTAGCAATCCTGTTGCTGTTCTGGATCGTGATTCTGACACTGGATGAATAAGAAAATGAGGTGAGCAACATGGAAGAACTTAAAAAAATGCTTCTGGAAGTACTCCAGGAGTGCAAGCAGCCAGAATTCCCGCCTGAACCGGTACCCACAAGGGTAGCCGCAAAGGTTCTGGGAGTGGAACAGAGCACAGTGATTAACCGAATGGAGTCCGGTGAGCTGGATATCGGGCTAGTGTTCAGATCGAAGCCGACCAAAAGAGGGCAGGCAAGTCGAAGAAGTACATACATCAGTCCCAAAAAGTTATACGAGCTGACCGGGTTTGTATGGAAAGGAGACAAGCAATGAAAAAAAGAGAAACAGAAACAACAGAAGTAACAGAAACAACAGGAGCTGGTGTAATTGCCCCGATCGTAGCCACAGCGGCAGCAATATTTGCCTTTTGGTGGCTGGGAAAATACAGCCTGTTGAATGAGCGTGACATTGTCGGAACAGCAATTACCGTGTGGTGTGCGGTGTTGATCCGTGTGCTGATGTGGGCAGAGTAAGGAGGAAGCAGAATGAAAAAATATGAATTAACAGAGGAAACGGTCACAGTTTACGGGAAAACACTGTACCGGATCAGAGCAGTGCGTGATTTCGGGTCTGTCAAAACTGGAGAGTTCGGCGGATACATCGAGAAAGAGGAAAATCTTTCACATTTCGGCAATGCGTGGGTTTACGGCAATGCAAAGGTTTACGGCGATGCAAGAGTTTCCGGCAATGCGTGGGTTTACGGCAACGCAGAAGTTTTCAATACGAGGCATTTCTTTGTACAAGGACCGATCGGGAGCCGGGATGGATACGTTACATTTTACAGGACTAAGGATGATACGGTAGAGGTAAGATGTGGCTGCTTTTCTGGAAGCCTCCAGGAATTTGTCAATCAAGTAGAGGAAACACATGGAGGCAGTAGATACGAAAAGGAATACAAGCTTGCAGCGGAACTGGCAAAGGTATGTATCCGTCTGGAGGGGGAAAGCAGATGATCTGGGTAAATGAAGGACGCGACCAGGAAGCCAGAGCCATCCTGGAACTGGCCGGGATTGATTCGGACAAGTACCGGATCTGGCACCATAATAGCATCTATGTGCATGCAATAAATGAAGAGACGAAAGAATCGGTGATCGTTGAGAAAGCGACACTCGAGGTAGTAAAAAGTCCCGGTGCTTTGGCGGGCGATCCGGGACTTGAAAAATAATAACACAGCTCAATTATAGGGCAAAAGTAGGAGGTAAATCAAGTGAAATATAAACAGATCAGCATCAAAGAAGCAGCAGATCGTTGCCGGAATGGCGAAGCGGTATATGCTGCCAGATGCATTGACGGCATGAGCTTCCGAGAGGTAGCGGAAGCAATGATGCTGCTGGTGATGGAAATCCCGGTTCCAGAAACAGAGACGAAGCCGGAAAAGGTAAAAAAAACAGCCCCCCCCAACAAAGAAGACCATAGACAGGGGGAAGGTAAAAGCACTGCACGAGGCAGGATGGAGCAATACGAAGATTGCAGATGAAATGAAGTGCTCCACATGGAGTGTGAGCATGATCCTGAAAGAAATCAGGGAGCAGGAAGAAAAACAAAACGAGGTAAATACAGATGAATGAATTACAGGTGGTTGTTGACCAGAAGCCGGGTGTGATCGGTTTCAACTTTGAAGAGATCCGTGACGAACTCCAGGCAAGAATGGATCTCTATAAAAATGCAACATTTACAGATGAATACAGAGTTTATGCAAAGAACGAAGTGGCGGCACTTCGAAAGATGAAAAAGGCAATCGATGACAAACGCAAGGAAGTAAAGAACCAGTATATGATCCCTTACAATGATTTTGAGGGGAAAGCAAAAGAACTGATGCAGATCATTGACCAGCCGATCGGCCTGATCAGCCAGCAGATCACGGAGATGGAAGAAAGAAGAAAAGCGGAAAAGAAAGCGAAGATTGGAGCACTGTATGATTCCCTGGCCGGGGATCTGGGGGATTATCTGACGCTTAAGAAGATCTACAACGCCAGATGGGAAAACGCTTCTACGAGTATGGCAGCAGTCAGAAAAGAAATGGAAGAGGTGCTTTCTTCCGTCAGAAAAGAAGTTGCCATGCTGGAAGCCATGACCTCCGATGCAGTTCCAGAAGCACTCAGACGGTACAAGGAAGACCTGGACCTTGCTGGGGCGATCAATTACGTAAACCAGTATGAAGCACAGAAGGCAGAGATCATGAAACGGGAAGCCGAAAAGAAGCGTCTGGAAGAGGAGCAGAAACGCAGAGCAGAGGAAGAACGGATCCGCAAAGAAGAAAGAGAACGGATCAAAGAAGAAGAGCGTATCCGAAAAGAGGAACGCGAGAAAGCAGAACAGGCTGCGGTAAATGAAGCAGCACAGGGATTTTTTGCTGGGGAAGCAGACGACGAGCTCCCATTTGAACAGCCGACAACGATCACCGCATTTTACAAAGTCGTAGCCACGCCGGAAGAACTGGAAGAGGTTGAGATGGCGTTCAACAGCATCGGAATCTATTATACAAGGAGGGATGCATGATGCAGGACGAAAAGGGCAGAACAGCAGGAAACAGCGTGCCAATGATCTATAAGGCACTGGCCGGCGTGATCGCAGATGTTGGGACCGTTGCAAAAGACAAGGTTAACAAGCAGCAGGGATTTAAATTCCGCAGTATCGATGATGTATATAACGCCCTGCATCCGGCACTTGCCAAGAATAAGGTTGTGATCATCCCGCGTGTACTGGAACGAAAGTGTGAAGTAGTGGGAAAGACGCAGAAAGGCACCGATATGATCAAGGTCATCTGCAAGGTAAAGTTTGGGTTTTATGCGGAAGACGGGTCAAACGAAGAAGCGATTATCTACGGGGAAGGTATTGATACAGGTGATAAGGCAACTAACAAGGCCATGGCGATTGCGTATAAATATGCATGCTTTCAGGTATTCTGCATTCCGACAGAAGACATGGTGGATCCGGATGCGGAGTCACTGGAACTCCAGGAAGAGGGGACGAAAGGGCAAAAAGTGAAGAAGGCGGCAGCACCTAAGGCAGCGGCACAGCCGAAGAAGCAGGCAGCAAAAGAGAAGCCGGTTTCTGAAAAGAAAGCAGAACCTGAGAAGAAGGCGGAAAAACCGGAAGGCAGCGAAACGGAAGTGAACGTGGGCAGTCCTGCAACAAAGGAGATGATTGCCACAGTCCGTGCAGAACAGAAACGTACCGGGGTTCCGGACAAGATCATCCTGGGACGCAAGCAGGTAAATGCAAAGACGATCGAAGAGCTTACAATCGGGGAATTTAAATATATCATGAGTATCTTTGAAAAAACACCAGACCGAAAGGGAGAAACAGAATGAACAGTGTACAGTTGACCGGACGCTTTACGCGTGACCCGGAGATCAGATATACAGACGGTGGCCTGTCAATTGCCAGATTTACCCTGGCAGTAGACAGACGGTTCCGTCAGGAAGGCGGACCGAGTGCAGACTTTATCGGCTGCATTGCATTCGGAAAAACAGCCGAATTTATCGAAAAGTATTTTTCGAAAGGAAAAAAAATGGAGGTGAATGGCCGGATTCAGACAGGTTCCTATACGAACCAGGACGGACAGAAGATCTATACAACGGATGTGGTAGTGGAAGCGGCAGGTTTTGCGGAAAGTAAAGCAGCACAGCAGGACAACGGCATACCGGCACCACAGGAAACGGATGATGGCTTCATGCGTATCCCGGATGACATAGATGATGAAGAGCTGCCGTTTAATTGATTATGATCATACAGATTGATTCAAGGGAAAAACCAAAAGCGATCGGGAAAATCCTGGAGGAATTTGACGCCCAGGGCATCCGGCACCCAGTCTCAAAATTAATGGTCGGGGATTACATGAACTACGATAATCCCCGGCTGATCATCGACCGGAAACAGAACCTGAGTGAGCTGTGCTGCAATGCATGCCAGGATCACGAACGTTTCCGGAAGGAGTTGAAACTGGCACAGGATAACGACATCCAGCTTGTATTCCTGTGCGAACATGGAAAAGGGTTCCGGCAGCTGTCAGATGTGATCTGGTGGGAGAACCCGCGGCGGTGGAAAAGGCAAAGAAACCCGGAAACAGGAAAGTGGGAAGAAACCGAGACAAAAGCCACGACCGGGGAAACCCTGTACCGGATCCTGCACACGTTAGAGAGGAAATACGGATGCAGGTTCCTGTTCTGTGAAAAAGAAGAGACTGGGGCAGAGATCATCCGGATCCTGAAGGAGGGGCTATGACAAAAGAGGAGCTGAAACAGCGGTACAGCATGAAGGAGATTGTTGAACAGTATGGATTCCGGCCAAACAGGGCTGGTTTTATCCGCTGCCCGTTCCATACAGGTGACAGGGATGCGTCCCTGAAGATCTACGAAAAGGATTTTCACTGCTTCGGGTGCGGGGCGAATGGAGACATCTTCGACTTCGTACAGGGGATGGATGGCGTCAGCTTCCGCGAAGCGTTCCTGAGTCTTGGTGGGACATACAGGCAGGAAAAGCCGGGGAGCTTTTCACAGCGTATGACACGATACCGCAGGGAAAAAGCAAAAGAACAAAGAAAAAAAGAACAACACCGTGAAGAGGAGAAAAAACGGTTTAACCTGCTGTTGATCGGGATATACAGAAAGAATTTTCAGACAGCAGAACCGTTCTCGGACGCATGGTGTGACAGCTATAACGCCATGCAATACCAGCTGTATGTGCATGGTGCATTGAATGGAATCAGTTACTGATGGGGCAGGAAGAAGGTGAGGGAATGGTCCCACTTAATCAATTAACAAAAGAGACAATCTTATCCAGCAAGGTACTTGCCGAGGTGTTTGACCAGGAGGATGAACTGTACCGTGCAGAGCTTCTGGCATCATTGAGCATGAGAGCAACCGAACTGAAAGTAAAGACGGAATTCCGTGAGATGGTGAAAGCCTACAGGAAGGTTGACAACGAAACCAAAAAGAAAAAGCAGAAGACAGCCATGGCAGAAAACTGGACACACTTCTCTGACCATAAATACGAACCGATGAAATGCGGGCAGTGGATCGTGACGGACGAAGGCGTGAGGCTGTATGACCCTCAGAGCGGACGGCAGGACGTCATTGCGTGCCGGCATCCGATCATACCGGTCAGACGCATGCAGAACCTGCAGACGGAAGAAGAACAGGTTACGCTTGCGTTTAAGCGAAACGGGAGATGGAGGGAGCTGACGATCCCGAAGACAACGGTCACGAAAGCCAGCAAGATATGTGACCTGTCTGCAAGGTCCATACTGGTGACGAGTGAGAGTGCAAAGCTGCTGGTACGTTACCTGGCGGATGTAGAGGCAGACAATGAGGAAAACATCCCAGTTATCCTTTCAAGCTCAAAAATGGGATGGATCCGGGGGAAATTCCTGCCGTACGATACCGGGATTGAATTTGACGGTGCGGCCAGGTTCCGCCAGATCTATGAGAGCATACAGGGCCATGGAAGCCGGGAGAAGTGGTACCAGCGTGTCCTGGAGCTGAGGAAGAAGCGGTGTTTTGAGATCCAGTTTATGATGGCAGCATCGTTTGCCAGTGTGCTGATCAGCATCATCGGAGGCCTGCCGTTCATGGTAGACCTCTGGGGACAGACGGAGGGCGGAAAGTCCGTTACACTGCTGCTGGCAACATCTATCTGGGCAAACCCGAATAAGGGGATGTACTACCGTGATTATGCCAGCACAGACGTTGGTTTTGAGGCACTGGCGGATTTCCTGAACCATCTGCCGGTTGTATTGGACGACACCAGCAAACGCTGCCAGTCCGTAGAAAAACGCTTTGAGGAGATCATATACAACCTGTGTTCCGGAAAAGGCAAGACCAGATCCAACAAGGAGCTTGGGATAAACCGGGAGAATGTATGGGAGTGCATCACCCTGACGAACGGGGAGAAGCCGATCACCAGCTATGTCAGCCAGGGTGGGGCTATCAACCGTGTACTGGAAGTGGAAGCGGGTGAGCACTTCTTCCCGGACCCGCAGGGCACCATGGACACTATCAAACATAATTACGGCTTTGCCGGGATGGATTTCATCGATGTCCTCAAGGATATGGGAAAGGAAGAGATCTGCCGGATCCAGAAAGAGCTCCAGGCAGAGCTGATGAATGACGACAAGATGCAGAAGCAGGCGATCTCACTTTCAATTGTCCTGACAGCCGATAAAATCGCCACAGAGCGGCTTTTTAAGGACGGAGAGTATATTTCTGTAGACAAAGCGAAAGAAGTGCTTGTAGACCGAAATGAGCTTTCCGACAACGAACGCTGCTATCGGTTCATACTGGACAAAGTAAACATGAATGAGCACCGCTTTGACGCGACTACAAAGTGCGAGAAGTGGGGGATGATCCAGAAAGGATACGCCCTGATTTTTAACGCAGCGTTTGATGAATTGTGCAGAGAGGGTGAATTTTCAAAGAAATCGTTCCTGTCCTGGGCAAACAGGAAAGGTCTGTTACAGACGCAGGGCGGCCAGATGACCAAAAACAAGAAGGTCAGCGGAAGCACTGTCCGGTGTGTATGGCTGCGAATTGAGGAAGAACCGGAGTTTGTGCCGGTAGAAAGCGAGCAGATGGAGATACCATTTGACTAAAAGGTTACAAGTTACAGGGGATACACGGGAAAATTGAACTATATACAGAGAGAAAAAATAAAAAAAAATAAATTTTTAAAATATTTCGCCTCTCACGTATAGGGACAAAAATTCTTGTAATTTTGTAACTTAACAATGAAAATGCTTAAAAATGCAGTATTTAAGCCACTTTTCGGGATACATGGAAAACGTAACCGACAACCTGTTTTTGTATTTTTGGTAACTGGAGGACGGCATGGCAGGAGTAAAGAAGAAAGATATACCGGATATAGCGGCATTTATGCCGGAGTTCTGGGAATTTGTGAAAAGCGTATGGATCCCGGAAGACTCGGATCAGTACTGGAAAGAAGTATATGATAAAGCACAGGAGCTCTACCAGAAGTATCCGGTGGATTTTGTGAAACGGCAGATATTAGGATTCTGCGAATATCTTGACCAGAAATGGCAGGATGAAAGAGATAAGGCAGGGACGGAGGAAGAACAGTGAAGAGATTAACAACCGCATATGAGCGGATTTGGGCAGATGGAAGTGCAGAAATGCAATACATGGCAAACGCATCAGATCTGGAGGTAGTAAACAGATTAGGTACATACGAAGACGCAGAAGAAGAGGGCAGATTATTTATTGTGCCATGTAAACCAGGTGATGAAATCTATGAAGTTATTGTGGATGAAATACCTGTATGGAATTGTTACGTCCAAAGATTTATCGTCCAGGATGTCTCAGCGAAACAGGTCAAGTATGAAGATGAATGGGTTGACCGGGATGCCATTTATCTGTACACAGACGAAAAAGAAGCGGAAGCGAAAGCAAGACAGTTAAGAAACCAGAGAAAACGCCTGAAATCCGGATGGATCCCGGTGACGGAGAGAGTGCCGGAAAATGATGATTATGTGCTGATGTCGTTTGAAAATTTTTCTCTTCCATTGGTTGGGAGATACGTGGGTGATGAAGAATTAGGCGGTGCATGGTATCTGGGGGATTGCTTCGACGAAGATACCTGTCTGGCAAATGACCTGTTCGTCAATGCCTGGATGCCGCTGCCGAAACCATACAGGGAGGATGAGTAGAATGATGACCTGCAGTGATTGCCTGTGTTATTACTGCCTCTACTACTGGTCGGAGCGATGTCCCTACGGAGGGTGTTATGACGATCACAGAGCACAGGCAGATCCATACACGGATCATTATCCGGAAAGGCATTTGTGGTCAGACAGTCATAAGCCAGGAGAGCAGGCACACTGGTGCAGGGGTGGCAACTTATATCCGACAGAAGAATGCCCATATTTCGAACAGTATGAAGGGCAGAAAATAGAACAATGTTACCGTGCAATGATTTCCACGTTCCAAGATGGATACCGATCGTGTCCGATGATGGTGAATGGAACATGCGAAAAGTGTCTGCGAGATCTGAATGAAGCCATACAAGGAGGATGAATAACATGGCAATATATCATAAAACATTACAGTATCACGAAGGTGAGAAACAGCTAGGGCTTCCAGTGCTGAAAAATAATGAACAGCGGAGAGCGTGGCTCAGAAAATACAAAGAATGGGGATTGTGGTACGAAGACGAGAATATTGGATGTAAATATTACAAGTACGATTTTGACAACGGGGCAAGATTAATCGCGGAAACATATATCATTCCGGGCAATGAACACATTCCGGAAAGAGAAAGCTGTTATTTCCATCTGGTAGGAGGTCCGGAGGCTGAAAAGAAAAATGGAGTTCCTAAGTGGAATGTAAGAGAAGCTTACAGCAAATATCCCAACAGTGAAATGGAACTGGCAGAATTTTTGAAATCATTACAGAAGGGGAAATAAAAAATGAATTACGACAGAACGTGTGACACATGCAGATACCATAGCGAGGATGGGGTATGCAGATGTACAAGAAGCGAAGAATTCAGTGATGTAACAACAGAAACACATTGCTGTGACTGCTACCAGGCAAGAATGGAATATGACTGGAGAATGTCTGTGCTGGACAGGTTCATGAAAGGGGCGGGAAGATGAGATATGTGAGATTTATGAGCATTGAAGAACTGGGCAAGTATTTGAGAGGAGAAAAGCTGAAAAATCATACCGTCTGGAAAGATAGAGGAGATAAGACGGACTCTGTGGGATTCTGCTTCTTCGACGATTCCGAATCCCCAGAGGAACGTTTGGAATATTATTCCAGAGGAATAACCTGTAGTACGGATGTATGGGCGGTGTTCGAACAGATTAGCGGGGAACCGTTGAGACAATGCACAGGAATATACCTGGATCCGGAAAAAGATAATGCAAGTATTGAACAGAAGATGCTGGAAGCATTTACAGCTGTTCTGTGCGGAAAATTTCCGGATATCCCAACAATGGAGGTAACTGAGTACAGTACAACGGAATACAGCCAGGAGACGCTGAAACTGGTGGCAGTTGGACAAGAGAGCCACCATGGTATACACTGGCTGTCGCGTGCAGAAGTGAATGAGTTATTGCCCAGGAAACCACTGACTGTATTTGGAAATTTTGGTGTGGTGGGATATGAATGTCGAAACTGCGGCGTCGTACTTATAAAAAATAGCTTGACCTGTCCATTGTGCGGACAGGCACAGGATTGGAGTGATGTGTGCGATGAAAGCAGCTGAGAAGAACGCCAAACGGCGGGCACATTATAACCATCTGGAGCGTGCAGTGGATGCTGAGGCGGCTAAACGGTTCCAGGAGCAGACGGTTTTATGAATATACCGGACGGAATCGAAGAAGAGCTTCCGTTCGATTAGGAGACAACGATGGAAGACAGATGCGTGATGTGTGGCGAAATCATACCGGAGGGAAGAATGGTGTGTCCGGTATGCGAAGAAAGAGTATTGACCAGAAAAGGAGAACAGACAATGAAAGCAAGAACAATCAGAGAAACAGAGTACACATGGGAGCAGATCGAGGAGATCCTGGCAGCAGGTAAGGCAAGAGAAACATTCGGAGAAGATGGACAGATCACAGTCCAGGTCGAAGGAATTGGAACGGCCCTGTTGAATATCCTGGACTACGACAAAGACAAGGCTGCGGATCCAGACATGCGAACGATGACATTACAGTTCGCAGATCTTCCGTTCGATGAAATACCGTTCGATGAAAACGGCTGCAACAAATGGGAGAAGTCCAGCATTCGCAGAAACATGAACAGCATCGCCTTCGAGGAGAGATTCGAGGAAGGGTTCAGAAGACTCCTGGTTCCTGTGCTGAAGGAGAATGGAGACAGAGAGGCAACACTGGACACATTTTTCCTTCTGTCCGTGGAAGAAATGAAGGACAAAGAAAAGAAGTATCAGCGGTTCAGATCAGAACGCGACTGCGTGAAAGTCAATCCGGAGCAGGAGACAGAGTGGTGCTGGACAAGATCTGCGTACAGAGGCACCGCGAGCCTTACGTGGTATGTGTCCGCATCCGGCTACGTCGGCCACGACTTCTACGCAGCGTACAGATATCGCTTTGCCCCGGCTTGCGGCATCGGAGCGAAAGCAATCAAATAATCAGTGCCCGCCATGCAGGGCACAGGAGATCGAAAGGGGCGGGAAGATGAGCGATGAAAGCAGAACACCGAAGAAACCGCAGGCTGTACTGAGCGTGTTTGGTGGAACAGCCTACGAGTGCCGAAACTGCGGTGATGAGGTGCGAAAGTATCTGCCGTATTGCCCGTGGTGCGGACAAATGCAAGATTGGAGTGATGTGGATGAATCATGAAGGATAACGTGATCCGACAGCAGACAGAGCCGTGCGAAAGGCGGATAAGATGCCGAAGCACATCAGAAAGATATTTGATGCGTTGAATACGGTTGTGAGTGTGCAGGGGATCAAAGTGACGGAAATCACTGACAAGCACACCGGAAGAAAGTGGAAACTGTGATACATACGAGGGGAGGCGATGCCGGTGGAGATGACAAGAGAAAAACTTGACAGATACAGGAAACTATTGAAAGAAATCCCAGTACTAGAGAATGAACTTGCAGAATTATGGTTGACTGAAAAGGGAATGGGAAACAGTGTGATCCTTAACGGAAAGAATGGATCAAAGAAACCAGAAAGTGTCGTGGGATTCGATTATGATCGGTATGATCGGCGGAAGGAAGCGTTACAGCGAAAAAAGGAGGAAGCAAGGGCAATCAGGGAATGGATCGAAGCGATCGAGGATGGACAGACAAGATGTGTATTCCGAATGTTCTACGTGGATGGGATGACCTGGGAGCGGATTGCGAGCAAAACAGGACACAGGGGGAGTCCTGATTACCCACGGTTATATATCAGAGATGCATACCTGAAAAAAATGAAAATAAAATAAAAATATATCGTTTATATCGGAAATATCGTTTTATAATACAATGGAATCCAAAGGCGATGTAGTTGCCGCCTATGGATGCTGACATGATTGGTTATTT
>ENA-ORSB01003052-ORSB01003052.1-human-gut-metagenome-genome-assembly--contig:-NODE-3052-length-12291-cov-4.190340_pt1 | contig 12291 bp, 6 predicted proteins | sample MGYA00242180_ERZ509144 | MGnify/ENA primary metagenome ERZ509144 (study PRJEB26280, sample SAMEA2338661) | human gut metagenome | biome: human gut; feature: human-associated habitat; material: faeces... | reverse complement strand
GTAGCAGTTTCTACCTCAAACCCGTTTGCTACAAGCCCATCTCTCAGAAACTTCAGCTGGGTATCACTATCTTCTACCAATAAAATCTTTGCAGCCATATATTCATATATTCCAATTTTGTCTATTTTAGTATAAAATAATTATATAATAAATCGCCCAAAAAAACTATAGGAGAGAAGAAGTGGTTAATGAATTTAATTTCGGATTGAAACAAAAGTTTAATATCAAATGTTTATTAGACTTAATCGTATTTATAATAGCCTGCATATTGTTTGTGCTTTTTGCAAAACTCAATCATGCTGCGCCGTATGACACACTTGTTTTTTTGATAATAGTTATATTACTTAATTTTTCAGTCCACTTTGTAACCAAGCAATGGATATCCAAATCTATCCGTCAGGCAATGACAGTTCAATCAAACTCGCTTGCAGAAACAACATCCGAGTTTATGGAAACCGTTAACACCCAGAAACGTATGTTTGAAGACCTTGCCGGCAATACAAAGACTATATCTTCATTAATCGAAAAACTTAAAGGGCTTTCTGAAGATTACTACACAACTACGAAAAATGCTGAAAAGCAGGTTAATCAATCTATTAATTTTTCACAAAAAGAACACGAGTCAATCTCTTCTAATGCAGATAAAATGCTTGTCCTAAGACAAAAAATACAAATGATTGCAGAGCTTATCCTTGAACTTTCCGAACATTCACAGCAAATTGGCAGCACGATAAGCGTAGTTGATGATATCGCAGAACAAACAAACATGCTTGCGCTTAACGCAGCAGTAGAAGCTGCAAGAGCCGGCGAACACGGTAAAGGTTTTGCGGTTGTTGCCGGTGAAATCAGAAAACTTGCAGACGAATCAAAACAGGCTATCACAAAGATTTCTTCTCTTACAAATAACATTCAGTGCACAACTAACTCAACCGTAATGGCAACAGAAGAAGGTTCGAAAGAAATTGAGTCTGTGGTTAAAGATATCAACATCGTTTCCTCAAATTCAGAAACACTGTTAACACTGATTAAGGAAATCCTTGACTCACTAGAAATGCTTAACCAGAATGCTAAAAAACAGAGCGATATTCTTGAACGTCTGAATGCTATAGATGAAGCAAACTCTACTATTGCAGAGAATCTTAATCAAACAATGGTAGCTAATTCTGAGAGAATTGCAAAGCTTAATACAATGTCATATGACATGAAAACTTCCGCAATGGAAAACTAACGGGAATATATGGACTTTCTGGGAAACGACAATAACAAAAATAATAAAGAGATGCTGGCAATCTTTCAAGGTGAATCAGAAGAAATACTTGAAAGATTGTTTAACAATCTTTTTTCTCTTGAAGATACTCCTGCCAACAAAGATTTGATAGGCTCTATCTACAGAGATTTGCACAGCCTTAAAGGTGCAGTAAGGATGGTAGGATTTAACAATATACAGGGTATTTTTCATAAAATGGAAGATATCTTTGATGCTGTTAACAATGACCAGTTCGTGCTGGACAAAGATATAATAAACTTAATGTCGCGTTCTCTCGAAACAGCGTCAAGATATCTGCAGGAATCAATCAAAAACGGCAGGGAGATTATTGACGAAGAATTTCCAGCCACTCTTTCCAACCTTGAGTATATTCTTGACATAGAAATGAATGAGCAAACTTTTAGACAGAATGAAACTATTGCAGAGGCAGGAATGGCTCCCAGAGAAGAAAGTTCCGGCCTTTCTCAGTATCAGGAAGAAATTAACTCTTCATTCAATGCGTGTTTTGAAATCATTGACAGTATTGTTCCGGAAGAAGAATCACAGGATATTGTAATTCTTAAAGAGGAAGTAGAAAAGATTTATGAATTTTTCAAGAACTCCAATCTATATGAAGTAAAAACTTCTCTGGAGAACATTCTTGCAAAACTTGATTTTGTAATGAATGCAACCAATACCTTTACAATAAGCGAAATTTTGGAGCTCAGAAACGAACTTAGCTCCGCTGCAGCAAAGTTTACAACCTCCTGTATTGAAACAGAAGAAGGCGGGCTTACTTTCTTTGATATTGCAGAAAAAATCAGCATGCTTCAGGGAAGCAGTATCTATGCAAAAGAAATTAAAGACGATATTGCACAGCTTAAAGAAGGTATTGATGACCAGAACATTATTGAAATTATTAATGTTATCAATGACATATTAGATTTTATTTCCGAAAACTCTGTACAGCTTGAAGAGCAAATGATGATGACATTAAAAGGTGCTGTTGAGTATTGCGCTTCACCAAATGAGAATATTGATAATGATTTGATATTGCAGCAGCTGGAGATTATGAAACAGCTTCTGGAACTTAATTATAAAAAAGATACGGGCGTAAGCGAGATTAAGAGCCTCTCAACTCAGACATCATCCGCCAATAAATCAAACGCATCTACAGAAATTAAAACCCTGCACGTTAATGCCCAGAAACTTGACCTGCTCGTTAACCAGCTCGGCGAACTGATTATTACCAAGATTAAAACAGAAAAAAATCTAGAGAAAATAGATTCCATCAAAAATGCAAATGAAGCTTGCCAGATGGATTTACTAAAAACATCAAACTATCTGAGATATTACAACAGAAAATACCTTCAAAGCGGAAATACAGACCAGTACACCGGAGTATTTGTAAAACAGGTTTTCTCACTTCTTCTGGATATAACACAGAATGTATCAAGAACGATTTATGACTTAAATTCACTCTACCGCGCCTCAAAAGAAGATGATATGAAAATGCGTTTAATCATTGATGAAATGGAATCAATGGTAAAAAATATCCGTGTACTTCCTATTTCTACAGTATTTAACTCGTTTTCAAGAATGGTTAGAGATATCGCTAACGAGAAAGGCAAGGATATAGACTTTGAGATTGAAGGTAAAGATACCTGTGCAGACAAAAAGATTATTGAAGAAATCAAAACTCCTCTAATCCATATCCTGCGTAATGCGATTGACCACGGTATCGAGTCCAAAGAAGAAAGAATTGCAAACGGCAAGAGTCCAGTTGGCAAAATCCTTCTTTCTGCCAAACAGGATGATAACAAGGTTATCATAGATGTAGTTGATGACGGTCAGGGCTTTAACCTTGAAAAAATTAAAGACAGAGCAGTATCAAGAGGATTTTTAACTCAAGACGATATAGATTCAATGACTGACGAAGCCATTATGAATATCATATTCTGGCCCGGCTTTACGACTGGCGATTCAATCACAAGTATTTCAGGCAGAGGTATAGGGCTTGATGTTGTTAAGACAAAAATCTCACAGCTGAATGGTAAGGTCAAAGTAATATCAGAATTTGGCAAGGGAAGCTGTGTACATATTGAAATTCCGGTAACATTAACTACGTTAAGGGTATTTCTTGTACAAATCTCAGGCCAGACTTTTGCAATACCAATTCAGGTTATTACAACATTTATCCTTAAAAACCAGAATGAAATTAAGACAAACAACGGGGTACGTTCAATCCTGTTTAACGGTAATATAATTCCGCTTTACTATCTATCCGATATACTTGAGCTTGCACCTGCACCAAGAAATGAAAAAGAAACTATCCTCATCATTGAAGCTGACGATAAAACTATTGGGCTTGTTGTTGACAAACTTCTGGGCGATCAGGATATTCTCCAGAAAAAATTATCACCTCCGCTATATAAAGTTAAAAACATATCCGGCATTACCAACCTTGCCTCTGGCGAGTTATGTTTAATATTAAATATGCAGGACATTATGCATTATGACTTTAATAAAGCCATGATTTCTGCCAATAACCAGGAACTGCTGACATCAGATGTACTGTCATACAAGAGAATATTAATCGTAGATGATTCTGTAACAACAAGAACAATGGTTAAAAACATACTTTTAAACATAGGTTACATGGTAGATACTGTTCTTGATGCAGATGAGGCACTTGTTAAACTAAAACTTACACACTATGACTTAATCATAACAGACCTTACAATGCCTAAGATTGATGGTTATGAGTTTATTGAACGCTTAAGGAACGACGAAATGTATGCTGATATTCCTATAATAGTAATAAGCTCACTTCCGGAAAATCAGGCAAGAAAACGTCTTAACAAGCTTTCTATAGCGCATTACATCTCAAAAGATAATTTTGATCAAGCAGATCTTGCTATGCAGGTGAAAGAAATTCTAACGAAATTTCATCATTAATCTAAAAGTGCCTGATTTCCGGATTAATCAGCATTCCGGCAAGTTTATCCGCACCTTCAAACTCTCTTGCTGCTAGTTTTTCAGAAGCCTGTTCTTTATCATATTCAACAAATTGATGCTGGAATACACAGCTTCCGTTATCCACTTCTATAATCAAATAGCAGGCCTTAGGATACGAGTTCGGCTCAACAAAAAATGTACGTCCGATACTTCCTGCATTCACAACTGTTTTCCTCGATTCAGTCTGAAACCCGCATGGAATATGCGTATGCCCGCATAGAACAACATCAGCATCAACATTTTCAAGCATTTTTTCAACTTCGCTTAACGGAGTATCCGGAAGAATGTCTTCATTGTTCTTTCTCGGTGAACCGTGTACAAGCAGGAATTTAACCCCTCCTGCCTTAACTTCTTTTTGAATAGGAAGATTTTTAAGAAATTCTTTTTCTACAGGGTTAAGAAGCTGAGCATCACTCTTTAAAGCTTCTGCCATCACAGGCGCTTTTTCTTTTAAAGTTCTGTAGAGTTCATCATTATAATCTGCAATCATCAAATCTGTATTTCCCTGAATCATAGTAAACCTTGAATCTGACTTTTTATTCATAAAATACTCAACAGTGCTCTGCGGTTCAGGTCCTGCCATTGCATAATCACCGAGGATAAAAATTTTGTCGCAATTCTTTGCTTCAATATCCTGCATAACGGCTTCAACCGCTTCCATATTGCCATGAATATCTGAGATTACAGCTATTTTCATATAAATTCTCCTTTGTTTGATATACAATTATCTTATGATAAACAGAAGAAAATCAAAACAAATTTCAATAGGAAATATAAAAATTGGCGGTGATGCCCCGATTTCAGTGCAGTCAATGTGCAATACAGACACAAGAGATGCTGCATCAACTCTCGACCAGATAAGCGAATTAGCATCGGCAGGATGCGAAATTGTAAGACTTGCAGTACTTAACAAAGATGCTGCAGCTTCTATAAAAGATATTGTGAAAAAATCACCGGTTCCTCTGGTTGCAGATATTCATTTTGATTACCGCCTGGCGCTTGCCGCGATCGAGCACGGTGCGGATAAGATCCGCATCAATCCGGGAAATATCGGAAGTACAGAGCGTGTGCGCGCAGTGGTGGATGCCGCAAAAGAGCGCGGTATTCCGATCCGTGTCGGCGTCAACAGTGGATCTCTGGAAAAAGATCTTGTGGAAAAATATCACGGTGTGACGGCGGAGGGGATTGTCGAGAGCGCCCTCGATAAAGTACATCTGATCGAGGATATGGGGTATGACAATCTGGTCATCAGCATCAAATCCTCCGATGTGATGATGTGCGTGAAGGCACACGAGCTGATTGCGACACAGACGGATCATCCGCTGCATGTCGGCATCACGGAGTCCGGCACCATCATCAGCGGCAATATCAAATCCTCGATCGGGCTGGGACTCATTCTGCATCAGGGAATCGGCGATACAATCCGCGTATCGCTCACGGGAGACCCGTTGGAGGAGATCAAGTCCGCGAAGCTGATCCTGCGTACCTTAGGGCTGCGCAAAGGCGGCGTGGAGGTCGTGTCCTGTCCGACCTGTGGCAGAACCAGAATCGATCTGATCGGGCTTGCCAACCAGGTGGAAAATATGGTGGCAGACATCCCGTTAGACATCAAGGTGGCGGTTATGGGCTGCGTTGTCAACGGACCGGGTGAGGCAAAGGAAGCGGATATCGGTATTGCCGGAGGAATCGGAGAGGGACTTTTGATCAAGAACGGGGAAGTATATAAAAAGGTGCCGGAGGGCGAACTGCTTGAGGCATTGCGCTATGAGCTGCTGCACTGGAATGAGCAGCAGAAGTAGAACAGACTGAGGAAGAAGTGAGAAAAGGGCATGGCAAAACGGTTTTTTGATGTATTTCCATCACTGAAGGTAGAAGGCGACATGAAAAATCTGCTGACGGAGACGGAAGTAACGAAGGTGGGTATGAATCATGAGCGCGATCATCTGCGCGTCTATTTAAGCAGCACGCGTTTGATTCACAAAAAAGATATCCGCCAGTTGGAATCTGCCATTGCACAACAGATTTTTAAGGGCAGGATGATGCAGGTCAAGGTCATTGAAAAGTATCATCTCTCGGAACAGTATACGCCGGAAAAGCTGCTTGATCTGTACCGCGACAGCATTTTAGAAGAACTGAAAGATTACAGCCTGATGGAATACAATCTTCTTCGGACGGCGAAGATGGAGTTTACGAGCGAAAGCCACATGCTGCTCACGCTGGAGAACACGATTATCGCACAGACACGTTCCCATGAGATCGTGGAGTTTTTAGAGAAGGTGATCTGTGAGCGCTGCGGACTCGATCTGGCGGTGGAGCTTGCCTATGAGGAGCCGAAGGAGAGCAAATATAAGAAAAACAGTGATCTGCAGATTCAGTTTGAGATTAAAAACATCATGAAAAAGGTACATATCCGCAATGACGACGGGGAGAGTGTGCCGGCGGTCGTAGAAGGCGGTGCCGAGGCGGTTTCCGATGGCACAACAACATCTGGTGGTACAGGCGGCAATGCCACCACAAATACCGTTTCTTCTGCAAAAAATGCTGCAAAACCTGCGGAACATGCAGGAAAAACTGCAGGAAATGGCGAAAAAGGGAAGAAGGAATTCAAGCGCAGATTCGAGGGCGGCGGCTTTAAAAAGTCGGACAATCCGGATGTGATCTACGGGCGTGATTTTGAGGATGAACCGATCGCGATCGAGAAGATTGTGGGAGAGATGGGAGAGGTGACGATCCGCTGCCAGGTCATGACGTTAGAGACCAGAGAGATCCGGAATGAGAAGACGATCGTGATTATGTCCGTGACGGATTTTACCGATTCGATTGTGTTAAAAATCTTTACCAGAAACGATCAGCTGCAGGAACTGCTTGACGGGGGACTCGCAAAGGGAGCGTTTTTAAAGATCAAGGGTGTGACGACGATCGACAAGTTCGACAGTGAGTTTACGATCGGTTCTGTGGTCGGCATCAAAAAGATTGCGGATTTTACGTCCACACGTGCAGACACCAGCCCGGAGAAGCGCGTGGAGTTGCACTGCCATACGAAGATGAGCGATATGGATGGCGTCTCGGATGTCAAGGATATTGTAAAACGCGCCATGAAGTGGGGACACAAGGCGATTGCCATCACGGACCACGGCGATGTACAGGCTTTCCCTGACGCGAACCATGCGGTTCCGCCGGATTCAGATTTTAAGATTATCTACGGCGTGGAGGCGTATCTGGTGGATGACCTGAAGGATATTATCGTTGACTCAAAAGGACAGAGCTTAAATGACAGCTATGTCGTATTTGACCTGGAGACAACCGGACTTTCGCCGGATAAGAATAAGATCATTGAGATCGGTGCCGTCAAGGTGGTGGACGGAGCTATCACGGAGCGTTTTTCGACCTTCGTCAATCCGGAGGTGCCGATCCCGTATAATATTGAGCAGCTGACGTCTATCAAGGATGACATGGTGCTCGATGCGCCCAGGATTGAGGAGATCCTGCCCGAATTCATGAAGTTCTGCGAGGGGACCGTCATGGTGGCACACAATGCGGAGTTCGATACCGGATTCATCCGCAAGAACTGCGAGCGCATGGGACTGCCGTTTGATTTTACCATCGCAGATACCGTGGCGCTGGCGAGAATCCTGCTGCCGCAGTTAAACCGTTTCAAGCTGGATACCGTGGCAAAGGCGGTCGGTGTATCGCTGGATCACCATCACCGGGCGGTCGATGACGCGGCATGTACGGCGGAGATTTTTGTCAAGTTTATCGAGATGCTTCATGAACGCGGCATGGAGACGTTAGACGATGTGAACCAGATGGGCGCGACGTCGCCGGAACTTGTGAAAAAGTTAAAGAGCCATCACGCGATCATACTGGCGACAAACGATATCGGACGCATCAATCTCTACCGTCTGGTCTCCATGTCACACCTGACCTATTTTCACAAGACACCGCGTGTGCCAAAGAGCGAATTTGTAAAGTACAGAGAGGGACTGCTGCTCGGATCTGCCTGTGAGGCAGGCGAACTCTACCGTGCGATTTTAGACGGCAGACCGGAGGAGGAGATCATCCGTCTTGTGAAGTTTTACGACTATCTGGAGATTCAGCCGATCGGCAACAACAGTTTCATGCTGCGGGATGAGAAGAGCGCCATCAACTCTGTTGAGGAGCTGCAGGATATCAACCGGCGGATTGTAAAGCTGGGCGAGACATTCAACAAGCTGGTGGTCGCCACCTGCGACGTGCATTTCCTTGATCCGGAGGATGAGGTATACCGCCGTATCATCATGGCGGGCAAGGGATTTAAGGATGCCGATGACCAGGCGCCGCTGTTCCTTCGGACAACGGAGGAGATGTTAAAGGAGTTCGAGTATCTCGGAAGCACCAAGGCGGAGGAGGTTGTCATCACGAATCCCGGCAAGATTGCCGATATGTGTGAGAAGATCGCACCGGTGCGCCCGGACAAGTGCCCGCCGGTCATTGAGAATTCCGATCAGATGCTGCGTGACATCTGCTACACCAAGGCGCACAGCATGTACGGCGAGGAGCTTCCGTCCATCGTGAAGGAGCGATTGGACCGTGAGCTGAATTCCATCATTTCCAACGGCTATGCCGTAATGTATATCATTGCACAGAAACTGGTGTGGAAGTCCAACGAGGACGGTTATCTGGTAGGCTCCAGAGGTTCGGTCGGATCTTCGTTCGCGGCGACCATGTCCGGTATCACGGAGGTCAATCCGCTGCAGGCACATTACCGCTGTGCCTACTGCAAGTACAGCGACTTTGATTCGCCGGAGGTCAAGGCGTTCTCCGGGCGAAGCGGATGTGATATGCCGGATAAGATCTGTCCGGTCTGTGGCAAGAAGCTGGTAAAAGACGGGTTTGACATTCCGTTTGAGACGTTCCTGGGATTCAAGGGAAACAAGGAGCCGGATATCGACCTGAACTTTTCCGGTGAATATCAGAGTAAAGCGCATGCCTACTGTGAGGTTATTTTCGGATACGGTCAGACATTCCGTGCCGGAACGATCGGTACGCTGGCGGACAAGACGGCGTTCGGATACATCAAGAATTACTACGAGGAGCGCGGTGTCCACAAGCGGAACTGTGAGATTGACCGTATTGTGCAGGGATGCGTCGGCGTCCGCAGGACGACGGGACAGCACCCGGGCGGAATCGTCGTGCTTCCGGTGGGAGAGGAGATCAACACGTTTACGCCGGTACAGCATCCGGCGAACGATATGACGACAGCGACGGTAACGACACATTTTGATTATCACTCGATCGACCACAACCTGTTAAAACTCGATATTCTCGGACACGATGATCCGACGATGATTCGTATGCTGCAGGATCTGACGGGAATTGACCCGACAACGATCCCACTCGACGATGAGTCGGTCATGTCCTTATTTAAAAATACATCGGCACTTGGTGTGACGCCGGATGACATTCATGGAATTCCGCTCGGATGTCTCGGTATTCCGGAGTTTGGAACCGATTTCGCCATGCAGATGGTTATCGATGCCAAGCCGCAGGAGTTCTCGGATCTGATCCGTATCTCCGGTCTGTCCCACGGTACAGACGTTTGGCTCGGCAATGCGCAGACTTTAATCGAACAGGGACTGGCAACGATTTCCACTGCGATCTGTACGCGAGATGATATCATGATCTATCTGATCCAGATGGGACTTGACAGTGAGCAGTCCTTTACGATCATGGAGTCGGTTCGAAAAGGAAAAGGACTAAAGGAAGAGTGGAAAGAAGAGATGCGTGCACATGACGTGCCGGAGTGGTACATTGATTCCTGTTTAAAGATTAAATACATGTTCCCGAAAGCACATGCGGCGGCTTACGTTATGATGGCATGGCGTATCGCATACTGTAAAGTATATTATCCGCTTGCCTATTATGCGGCATATTTTTCAATCCGTGCGACCGGATTCAACTATGAGATCATGTGTCAGGGAAGAGATCGCCTTACCTATTTCCAGAAAGATTATGAGCGCAGAAAAGATTCGCTTTCCAAGAAGGAACAGGATGTATACCGTGACATGAAGATTGTACAGGAAATGTATGCGCGGGGATTTGATTTCACACCGATCGATATTTACCGTGCAAAACCGGACCGTTTCCAGATCATTGACGGAAAACTGATGCCGGCATTAAATACGATCGACGGTATGGGAGATAATGCTGCGATCGCTGTGGCGGAAGCGGCAAAAGATGGAAAATTCTTATCCAGAGACGATTTCAGACAGAGAACAAAGGCAACTAAGACGGTCATTGATCTGATGGGAGATTTAGGACTGCTCGGTGATATGCCGGAGTCCAATCAGCTCTCACTGTTTGATTTTGCATAGAAAAAACACAGGGGATAACGGAAGTCCCCTGTGTTTTTTTGAACATAAAACGAAACTGTGGATCCGGTGCAGGATTATTTGTCAGAAGAACCAGTTCCCGGATTAAAGACCTCAACGTCAGACGGATCAGCAATCGGTGTCTTATACATAACGCCGGAAGCAAAATCCCTGAAATAGACATCTGTTTCCGTCGCATTGATGTTGGTATAATTGCCTTCTGCAATCACGGTGTAATCACTGCCGTCGGTTTTCATCCGGCAGAGTGCCGGAGTGCTTGTACTGTTGCGCTGGAAATAAATATAGTTTCCTGTAATGTTATAACAGTCAATGCGGTCGTCGCTGAGTGTTGTGATGGCCGAACTGCCGGAGAGATCTGTGCTTGCAAGTGTATAATTGTTTTCATTGTCCAAGAAAAAGATCGTATCACCGATTACGGCTGGCATGTAATAATTGCCTTTCAGAACGAGCTCCGAGGTGTCAGTAACAGTGTCAAAACGCCAGATATTGTGATCGTTTGATACGCCATTGAAATAAATGTACTGTCCGACGACGGAGCATGGACGGTACGGTGTCTTGTCTACCTGATGACTGTCTGCCCCGTCGATGCCGACTTCATAGAAAGTGGTAAAGTCTTTGTCGTCATAGTGAAGGTAATAAATTTTATTTCCGACTAAAGAGGCGTAAAGACTCGCGGAAGAATCAAGGAGAATGCTCTTTTTATGTTTGCTGCGGTCAAGCCGGCAGAGACTGTCTGTATTGATCGTCAAAAATGAAAACGGTTCGGTAAAAACCGGATTGTTGCGCACATAGTAAATATAATTGTCATCTGCATTGATAAAGGTGGCAACATCATCAGAAATCTTTGTAAGGTCTGAACCGTCGCTGTTCATTGAGTATAGTTTGCTGCTGTCGGAAGGGTTTGCAAAATAAATCGTGCCGTCGGCTGCTGTGCAGAAGATGCCGGCATTGTAGAGATTGCCAGCCGTGTTGCCGTTTATGTAATCGTCATTGAATTTTGTCTCGTTTGATTTGTGGTGGTAGACACCAAAACCGACACCGGCGGCGAGTACGAGGATAATTAAGAGAATCGTGATAACTTTTTTCATAAGGCCTCCATTCTGAGAGCATTTTATGCTGACGTGACAATGTGTTTGATTTGCTTCTCATCTGTGTTTATTATAGCATTTTCAGAGCACGAATACTATATTTTTCATATGGAATATGACTTTTTCTGCCCTTGATTTTGCTACGTTAATGTAATATAGTAGAAGTAATACTAAAAATAAAGGTGGAATCCATGAAAGATTTAAAAGAATTAAGAGACCAGATTGATGTCATTGACAGACAGATCGTAGATTTATATCAGGAGAGAATGGAGATTGCTGCGGGTGTTGCAGAATATAAGATCAATACCGGCAAAAAAGTATTTGATAAAGAACGCGAAGATTCAAAACTTGCAACGCTGACAGCACTTGGCAAAACAGATTTTAATAAACACGGGATCCGTGAATTGTTTGAGCAGATTATGTCGATGAGCAGAAAACGTCAGTATCAGCTTTTGACAGCGCATGGAATGTATGAAAAACCGGATTTTACAGAAGTGGAAAGTTTAGATTATCACAATGCGCGTATTGTGTTTCAGGGGACAGAGGGTGCGTACAGCCAGCTTGCATT
>ENA-ORSB01003044-ORSB01003044.1-human-gut-metagenome-genome-assembly--contig:-NODE-3044-length-12312-cov-3.017378_pt1 | contig 12312 bp, 10 predicted proteins | sample MGYA00242180_ERZ509144 | MGnify/ENA primary metagenome ERZ509144 (study PRJEB26280, sample SAMEA2338661) | human gut metagenome | biome: human gut; feature: human-associated habitat; material: faeces... | reverse complement strand
ACACGGTGGACGATATTCTCGCAGCAGATGGCACGAAGCTGGTGGACGCCGGTGCAAAGCTGGCAACCAGTGACCCAACCAACGACAGCGGTTTTACTTGGTTTGATGTGGATGTGCCCATTCGCGCCGAAACCTATCCGGACTCCGGCAATAGCGGTAAATACCGCATTGTCGAAATCACCGCCCCTGCTGGGTATCTTCTTGATAACAGCCCCATCGAGGTCGAGTTCACCTATGCCGGTCAAGAAGTGGCATGGCAGGTAGTGGATGGCACAAACACCAATTTGCGCACTACGGTGAACATCTCCAAACAGGATGTCACCAACGGCAAAGAACTGCCCGGTGCCAAGCTGGAGATCCGCAATGCAGACGGCAAGCTGATTGAGGGCTGGACCTCTGCCAAGGCACCGCACACTGTTCGTGGTCTGGAGCTGGACAAGGAGTACACCCTTATTGAAAAGCGCGCTCCTGAAACCTATGCGGAAGCCGAAAACATTGTGTTTAAGCTCGTACAGGTTGGAAATGAACAGGAAAACGAGGTCCATGTAAAGACCGGTGGTACGTGGGAAAAGCTGGACGACACAACCGTAGTCATGCAGGACGCACCTGTATTGGATATTGACAAGGTGGACGCAGGCGGCACCTTGCTGTCTGGCGCAACGCTGACCATCCGTGATGAAGATAAAAACGTCATCGACACATGGGTGACAGACTCCAATACGCATCATGTTCCGATTTCGGAAGATGGTATCCACCTTTCTGACAGGAAAACCGAGCATATCTACACCCTGACGGAAGATGCCGCGCCTGCCGGTTATGAGGTGGCAAGTTCTGTTCAGTTCAAAGTCAAGCTGGTAGACGAGACGGTCTGTTTGTATCTGCGCACAGATGAAAAGGCAGACTGGGAACGAGCCGATAAGCGTCTTATCACGATGGTCGATAAGGCTACCCCGCACCATGAGGATACGCCAGAACCTACCCCTGCACCTACTCCGGCTCCCACACCTGCCCCAACACCGGTGCAGACCCCCGCACCGACTTCCACCCCCGCGCCGCAGCTGACGATCCCCCAGACCGGAGACACGTTCCCGGTGGCCTTGCTGGTCGTTGTTGTGTTCGGTTCTATTGCTGCAATCGGTGTGCTGACCTACAAACGCCGCAAATCTGAAGCTGATACCGAGGAGGACGACCAGTGATATGATTTATACCTGCATCGCAGGTGGAATCCGCAGCCCGCCTGCGTTTTTTCTTAAAAATAAATATAAGGAACCGATGAAAATGCAAAATGAAAACACAAAACGCGTATGGCTGTATGCGCGAATTCCCGGTAATGATGGCGAAACACTTCGCTGCATCCGTGAGTGTGCAGCGAAAGCAGAGCAGGACAACTGCAAAATTGTCGGCACCAGCGCTGACGAAAGATACGGCTGGCTGCTGCGCCCCGGCTACCGTGAAATGATGCGGCAGGTCAAGGCCGGGGAAATTGACTGCATTTATATTTACCGTATGCGCCAGATCAGCGGCAAGGAACAGCATCTATTTCGCTTTTTCCAACAGGTCATGCAGCATGGCATCAAGGTTGTAACACTGGAATACAGTCTGCGCGACAGACTGCATGAGTACAGGTTGGGAATGAAAATTGAAAACTATGCAGCGCGACACAAACTGCCCTTTCCATGGTGAGCTGCGAAAAATGTCGCAGACTATGACTGAAAAGTGCGGAAAAATGTCGCAAGAAGGGATGAACTATGATTGAAGAGACCGCAGTTCGCGTGGAAATCAGCGCTGCGCGGTTTGCCAGCCAGAGTATTTTTGATATACTCCGGCTGACGGTGCAGGCAATGAACAGCCAGAATTATGGGCAGCAAAGCCTGAGCGCGCTCAACCGGCAGGAACGCCCGCTGGCATCGGTGGATGTAAATAAGAAAACGCTGCCCTACATTCGCAGGCAGCTGAAGCAATATTCCGTGGATTTCTCTGTCACCAAGGACCGAGATACCGGTCAGATGTATTTGTGGTTTAAGGGGCAGGATGTGGATCGTATTCAGACTGCGTTGGAAAATTGTATTGCAGAGCGCGGTAAGGAACGCCCGATTCCAGAACTGAGAGATCTCTGCGACCGTGCAGCACAGCGGGTCAAGGAAATGAATCAGTCCCGCCTTGTACCGCCGCCGGAACATGGAGAACGCCTATGAACCAGCCGAAAAGAAACCTGAAAATTTGGATACCCATTGCAGCGGTTGTATGCTTCTGGCTGGGTGACTGGATGGGTCACACATACGAACTCACCGATGGCACTACCACACACCGGCTGGCGGCTGCACTGAACCTGAACAGCCTACTGCTGCACCCGTTCAGGCTCTCGGCAGATGCCTTTTCGCTTGGCTGCGGCATTGCCACAGCGCTCATGGCAGGGCTTATTTACCTTTGTGTGAAGTACAGCAAGCACCGTCTTATGCCTCAGAAAGAGTACGGCAGCGCCCGCTGGGGAGGCCCGGAAGATATTGCACCATTTCTAGATGAAGATGCGCAGAACAATCTGCCGCTTACGGCATCGGAAAGCCTGAGTCTTTCTCCAAAAATGAAGGTGACGGCAAACGACAACTATAACCGCAATAAGAACGTGATCGTGTTTGGCCCGTCCGGTTCCGGCAAGAGCTACAGCGTTGCTGGCCCGCAGCTATTGCAGTTTAACAGTAACTATGTGCTCAGTGATCCGAAGGGAGAGTTGCTTCAGGAATATGGCAATGTCCTACTCTCTCAAGGATACAAAGTGAAAGTGTTCAACCTGAAAGACCGGGATAAATCCGACCATTATAACCTTTTCGCCTACATAAAAAATGAGGATGATATTCTGGTCGTCACCAAGAACCTTGTCAAAAACCTGAAAGAAGATCCCACCGCCAAGAGCACCGCCGACCCGATATGGGAGGAAGGCATGACGGCACTGCTGGAGGCACTGATCGGCTATGTGTTCTACGAATTGGAGCTGGAAGAACGGAACATGAACAGCGTTATGACGCTGCTCCTTATGCTGGAATCGCAGGGGGATGGTCCTAACAGCGTAAGCCAGCTGGACCTGCTGTTTGATGACCTGAGCATCAACAAGCCGAACTCTTTTGCTGCAAAGCAGTATAAGCTCTATAAGATGGCTCCCGGCAAGACCGCACAGAGCATCAATGTGTCGCTGGGGCTGCGCATGAGCGCATTCAACATCCCGTCCATTGCCAATATCTGCGCGGACGATACGATTGACCTGCGGGAACTGGGCAGCGAGAAAAAAGTGGCGCTCTTTGTTGTTACGCCCGACACAACAACAGCCTACAATTTTTTGGCGGCAGTTATGTTCCAGCAGTGCTTTCAAATTCTGGTGGATATTGCAGACCATCGCCCGGATAAGCGCCTGCCACGGCATCTGCGGTTCCTCTTGGATGAATTTCCGAACATCGGCATGATACCGGATTTTCAAATCCTTATCAGTACGATTCGCAGCCGTGACATTGCCTGCACCCTGATTTACCAGTCATTGAACCAGCTGAAAAGCCAGTACAAAGATGACTGGGCGACCATCTATGAAAACTGCGATTCTATGATCGTTCTTGGCGCAGGCGGTAACCCGGAGAATCTGGAGTTCTTCTCCAAGGCGTTGGGCAAGGCAACCATTGAAGTCATGAACACATCGGAGAACAAAGGCAGTCAAGGCTCGTATACGAAGTCCTATCAGGCGCTAGGACGTGAGTTGATGACCCCAGAAGAAATCCGAACCATGCCCCGAAACTGGTGCCTGCTGATGATTTCCGGTGTGGCACCCTTTTATTCGCGCAAATACAATCTGAAAGATCATCCCAATTACCATTTGGTAGAAGCGGAAGGCGGCAAGCCTTTCGACTATGACAGACGCGCAGAGCAGTCTTTTGCGGATTTTATCAGCAATGTGAAGGACGTAAAGACCGTAAATCTCTGTGCTGAGAATAACAACTGAACGGAGAAATATAAAATGGAAATGGTATCTACGATTACGAACCTCATCTCGAATGTTGTCACCTTTGCCGGTGGCCTCCTGCTGCTGTTCGGCGCGGTAACGCTGGGCACCAATCTGAAGGACCACAACGGTCCCGGTATCAGCAGTGGTGCATGGGCAATGGCAGGCGGTGTGCTGATTATTGCGGTTGCCACCTACTTCGGCACGCTGACAGTCGGGTAAAGGAGGGCTGCGCTATTTTTGAAGATACGATACGCAGCCAGTTGGAGGGCATTTCTGCCACGGTCAACTCTATGGGGCAAAATTCGGGTTTGCTCAGCAGCCTGACAGACTGGAACAGCACCTTGGCGGGCTATGCCGACAGCATAAACACCGGCGTGGTCATGCCGGTGGCGCTGACCCTGCTGGCGCTTTTTATGATTCTGGAGTTGTACAATGCCACCCAGCGCATTGCCATGAACGGCAGCAACAACGCTTTTACGATCCAGCAAATCGCACTGGTTATGCTGAAAATTGTTGTTTGCCGGTGGGCGGTGGTGCATACAACGGAAATTCTGAACGCACTCTTTGAAGTTGCGTCCACTGTGACCGTTGGCATATCCGGTTATGTCGGCAGTGGCGAGGTCAATACGACCGTTGACATTGAAAATGCCATCGCCGCGCTGCCGGGCGGCATTGGCAACATGCCGGTGGCGTTGGAGCTGATGGTCGTGGGCTGGATGCTGCGCATTGTGAACATCGTGGTCAACACCATTGTGGCTGCGCGGTTTATAGAGTTGTATGTCTACAATGCGATGGCATCGCTGTCCATAGCCACACTCTGCTATCAGGAGCTGCACGGTATTGCAGTGAACTTCCTCAAATCCTACCTCGCGGTTGCCTTGCAGGGCGCGGTGCTGTATCTGGTTATTGGCTTTTATCCAGCACTGGCCGGTTCGCTGGGCACCGGTGGCAGCATCACGGAGCAAGCGTGGGCAATGCTGGGGCAGTCGGTGATCCTGCTGGTGGCAGTGTTTATGAGCGGAAAGTTCACGAAAGCCATTACCAATGCAATGACCTAATACCATTTGGAGATTGAAAAGCTATGATTGCCACAAAAACAAACCTCGAAATTACAGAGTACAGAGAAAAGTTCTTTTTGGGGCTATCTCTCCGCCAGCTGGCCTGCTTTGCTGCGGCTGCGGTGCTGGCGATTGCGACCTGCTTTGTCTGTCTGCACTGGCTGCGGATGGATATGCAGGTCGTTTCTTATATCGTCATGGTGGAGGTGCTGCCTTTTTTGGGGTTGGGCTTTATCCACCGTGATGGTTATCCGTTTGAAAAGCTTGTGAAAATTTACTGGGCATGGCACAGCGAAAATGCAGCGGTGCCGATCCGCCCCTATAAGGAGAGTCGAAATGTTCAAAAGAAAAGAACTCGCAGAAATTCCGAATGTGAAACCTATTGCCGCCGAGACGAAAAAGCAGCGCGCAAAGGAAGAAAAGCAGCGGTCAAAGCAGCTGCGCAGATCCGCAAAACAATCCGAAATGAATGCCGCGCAGAGCGCCCGCAGCATTAAGAAGTGCCGTGCGCCTGAGAAGGCTGCGGACTGTCTGCAATATGAGCGTATGTACGAAAGCGGCATCTGTGAGGTGGAACCGGGGCTTTTCTCCATGACAATGGCATTCACGGATGTCAATTTTCAGCTGGCGCGGCAGGAAGAGCAGAAAAGTCTTTTTACCCAATACAGTGAATTCCTGAACTATTTTGACCCAGACACGCATCTGCAAATCAGTCTTGTGACCCGGCGCGTGGATGAAGCGGAGTTCCGCCGCGATACGTTTCTGCCGCTGCGTGGTGACAACCGTGACCGGTATAGCGAGGAAATGAACCGCGTTATATCGGAAAAAGCACTGCAAGGGCAAAATGGACTGATTCGGGAAAAGTACATTACCATTAGTTTGCATGAGGATGATTACCGAAAAGCGCAGGTTCGACTCCTCAAACGCGCTGAGGACATCCAAAACCTGTTCAAGCGCATGGGCAGCACTGTACGCAGGCTCTCCGGTATCGAGCGCCTGAACCTGCTGCATGGTATTACCCGCCCGGAAGAGGTTATGGGATTTTCTTATGATTGGCTGCTGGCAGAAGATTCCCTTACGACAAAGGATTTTATTGCGCCCAGTGGTTACAACTGGAAGCCGGAGCATGATGACTCCCGCGCTGTGTACAATGACCGCTACCAGTTTGGCGAGTATTATGGCAAGGTGCTGTATCTGCGGGATATTGCCCCGCAGATGAAAGACAACCTGCTTTCGCTGCTCAGTGACTTAGACTTTGATAATGCAATTTCCATTCATGTAGATGCAGTCGAGCAGCGCGAAGCCGTCGAACAGGTTCAAAAGCAGCTGGCTTATATGCAGAAAGAAAAGGGCGATGGCATGGTCAATGCTGTGCGCATGAACCTGCCCGCCTACATGGGTGTGCGATATGAGCTGACCAACCAGATCGAGGATGCCGAGGAGCTACTGGATAACCTGCACAATTATAACCAAAAGATTTTCAAGGTCTGCATCCTGATCCACACCTATGGCCGCAACAATGCCGAACTGGACGAGCGTGTGCAGCAAATCTGCAATACTGTGCAGCAGCAGACGTGCCGGTTCAGCCCTATCCCGTTTGAGCAGTGCGCTGCCATGAACAGCGTTTTACCACTTGGAAAGAAATGGCTGGCGCTGGAGCGCACTCTCCTGACAGTGAATACCGCTATCTATGTGCCGTTTACTACGCAGGAACTGTTCCAACCCGGTGGCCTGTATGAGGGCACCAACGCCCGCAGTAAAAACCTGATTATGGTCAACCGAAAACTGCTGCCTGCCCCGGCTGGTATGGTGCTGGGCATGACCGGCTTCGGCAAATCCTTTGCTGTTATGCAGATGATGGCAGGTATCATGCTGCGCTGGCCGGAGGACGATCTGGTCATCATCGACCCGGAAAATGAATATGCGCGGCTGGTCGAGGCTTTTGGCGGTGAAGTGATTGAAATCTCGGCATCGAGCAAATCTCATATCAATCCGATGGATATTTCGGAAGATTACGGCGATGAAGGTAATCCTATCCAGCTGAAAAGCCAGTTCCTACGAGATTTCTGCCAACTGGTTTTGAACAGCAAAGAGCTGAGCGCCCAAGAGTGCAGTCTTGTGGATCGCGCAGCGCTGATTACCTACCAGAAATATTTGCTGCATCCGGAGCGTGAGCAGATGCCCTCGCTGCATGATTTTTACAATAATTTGTCTTTGCAGGGCCCGCAGGCAAAAGCGCTTACGATGGCGTTGAGTATGTATGTGGATGGCACAATGGACCTGTTTGCCCACCAGACAAACGTGGATTTGCAGAACCACTGCATCTGTTTTAATACCGTGAAACTGGGCAAGAGTATGCAGTCCATCGGCATGATGACGGTGCTGGACCAGATCTGGAACCGCATCACCCGAAACCGCGTGCTGGGACGCCGCACTTGGATTTTCACCGATGAGTTCCAGCTCCTGCTGGGCAACAGCGCCTGCACGAACTACTACTTCGAGCTTTCCAGCCGTGCCCGAAAGTGGGGCGCCATCCTGACTTCCATTACCCAACACGTTCGCTCTGTGCTGAACAACGAGGATGCCCGCCGTATGCTGTCCGACTGCGGCTATATCAAGCTGCTGAATCAGGCCCCGGACGATGCAAACGACATTGCACGGCTGCTTCATATCTCCGATGAAGAAAAGCGGTATATTGAAAATGCCGAGGTTGGCAGCGGTCTGCTGATTGCAGATAAAGTAGTGGTGCCTTTCAACAATACTTTCCCGCAGGACACTGAGCTGTTCCGTCTGATGGATACGAATCCTAACCGCAAGAAATAAGCCGGGATTGTAGGGGTTATGAAATGTCAGAACTATTCACGCAAACGAATAAGCAGAAGAAACTCTTTCGAACAGAAGAGGATATTGTAGCGAACATTCAGACTCAATTCGGTATGCCGCATACGGGAAAAGACCTTCTGCTTGATGCAAAAATGGGGCCAAATAAAAACCAGTCCAGTCGTCTGGACTCTGAACCAGACGCGCTATCTGATACAGGAATGTCCGATGATGTCGGTGCCGGTGACACATCCGGAATCCTGCATGATTCTGCTGGAGGTAATAAGAAAACTATCGCCGGCACAAACACGCCACGCGCGCCAGCGCCTATTATGATTTGCTGCGCAGCCAGCACAAGAACGGTCACTATAAAGCTCCTGCATACCGGGTTGTGGATACAATAGAAAGTCCGCTGCAAGCCGGAGCCAGCGCTTTGAATTATCACGATGACTTCGATACGGATGCCGTTCAAAATGCAGGGCTGCACATGGCAGTGGCGCAGACTGTTGTGGAAGGCAATATCATGGCCGCAGCAGCGGACAGTGCTTTTGTAATCGGCAAACAAGCTGGCAATATCCTGAAAGACCTGAAAGATGAAACGATTGATGCCAAGGATGCGTTGAAAGCCGGTGGGCAGGTACTGCGCCTGCAAGGAGGAAAATCCGTTGTAAAAATTGGTGGTGCAACCCTACGCAGTACAGAGCAGTACCTATCTTCATTTCAGGTTTCAACGGATGATTTCACCGGCAGTGTTCCGGGAAAGGTCAAAGAGGCTGCTACCAATACCGGGAACATTCTTAAAAAGATAACCAACGTGGTCCTGCATCCGCTGCGAAATCTGATTGCTATGGGAAAAGTGATCCTGATTGGTGCGGTTATTTTACTGTTCCTGATTATTGTAAGCCTGTTGGGACAGATGAGTGGCACAACGTCCACCTCTGTGTTTGGCGCGAATCGTATTGAGGACATTCAGACGCTTGTGCAGAAAATCAACGACTACCGCAATGCAGCGGTTACCGAGGGCATCTATCAGGCATTCCAGAATGACGTTGACCCCAATGGCAATCCCTATGGGTACGATTCGCTCACCGGGCAGCGCAGCAATAATTTGCAGCATGGTGTCACTTGGAACTATGCCAATGGCATCTACAATGACACGGCAGAGATCATCTCTCTGGCAGCGGTATATTACCAGCAGGATTGGCCGCGTTCGGAGCTTGTGTCTGCTTTCGGCGACAATGTGCCTTTTACAAAATTCTGCCGAGCACTGGCAGCGTATGGCCTGGATGTGACTGCACGGGAGTCAGCTCCTTATTCCTGCATGAGCTATGGCGGCTGCGTTAACGGTTACCGTAGCGAAGGCGAGGTAGTTTCCATCAAGGACTACCGCCTTGAAACCCATACTTGCAGTGAGGGTGACGATGCCTGCGGGCAGTACGATGCCGCCGCAGAGTGGCACTGGAATGAAGGTCATGCGGAGAACGAAAGCTATACTGTATGGAAAGAAAACGGCACACATGATGTGACCGTCTTTTTTCCTGTCATTTTCCCGGATGGTGCAACAGGCTCTGAACTTTCCGATTTGCCGGAAGAATACAACGCAGTTGCTGATGGGAAAATTAAGGCAGCGGACTGCACCGGCAATATTGTGCTGGATGATAGCGCTAATTTGTACAAGGGTGAACTGAACGACTGGTTTTATACTCCGGACGAGCTGACGGTCACTTTTACTGTTGTGACCGGCGAGGGTGATGATGCAGTTTCCGATGATTACGAGGTTACTTTCTCCAATGCAACTGCCATACCTTGGTGCCCCGGAGAGTTGAACGATGGGCAGTACGGTCACTACGATCTCGACTGCACGATTTATCTGACAGGCTATGACCGCTACACAGACCCGGAAACGCAGGCCCCAAACGGTGCGGACGGCGGAACCGGAAATCTGGAAGCGCTGGCAGAAAGTTGTGATGCAGGAACTTTGACCCGGACAATTATTAAGCAGGATCAGTACGGTAATGAGTATGCCGGTAATGCGGTATCCGCCCGATATACAAAAACGATCACGCTACCCAACGGCGCAAACGGATTTCAAGGTTGGTATAAAGATGGCGAAGATGCTTACGGAAATGTGGAATGGGCATCACTTCTGTATCGCATGGACTGGGAAGAACTGTATGGAATTGTGGACGGCATAAAATGCCGCGCCACCGGCAGTGGCATGACCGAGGAAGAACTGCGACAGCTATTTGCCAGCCTGAATATCGACGCCACGACCGCACGCGGTCAGGTGGTCGCCTTTGCGTTAAGCTGCCAAGGAAAGTTTGTCTATGCCCAGCCATCTTCGCTGCGCGGCGGGCCGGGCAATCCAAGCGTGGGCATCAATCTGGATTGTTCGAGCTTTGTCCAATATTGCTATTGGGCGCAGAACCTGCTTTTTTCCGCAGGCAGCACAGCCGCCTATCGGAACGCAGCAGACCTAGTAAGTATTTCCCCGTCTGAAGTCCAGCCGGGAGATTTGCGCGTGGTGTACGCCTCTGGCGGCGAGCAGGGGCACGTTCAGATGGCGCTGGGCGGTGGTGCGTGGATCGAGTGCTGCTATGGCTATGGCGTTGCAGTGAATATGTCCAACACATGGATGGAGAGCAGACCGTGCTATTATTTCCGCTATGCAGGATTCTGAGAGGTGCTTTTTATGAGAAAATTTCTCGCATTACTTTTTGCACTTTTACTTTGTGTAGCAACAAAAGTCTATGCAGAAGATGCTGCTACTGTAACGGTGACGGTTAAGGATTTGCCTCAAAAATTGCAGAACCGCACTGTGATTGTCACACTTGGCAATGGCCCATCTGATACAGAATCAACAGTTATTGTTCTGAATGGGTTGAACAACTACACGGAAACAGTGACAGTCGCACCGTCAGAATATTACTGCGCGGCTGCTGTGCAGTATGATGCCTTGGGGGATTATCCCTTACAGGAAATCAACCAAGCGACATTTTTGCGAGCAGAAGGCGGGAACCACTACGACCTGATTTATACCTTGGTAGGCAGCAGCTGGTACGAGAGCGTGACCGGCCAGCAACGGCACTACACATTGCAACCGCTGGAAACGCCACCAGAGAACTATGAACCAAAACCGGCGCAAGTAGGAGCATACCTGACCGCACCAGTTGGCTTTTCCCAACACGTGATAGTTTACTTGCAAAATTTGTACACTGATGATGTCTATGATTTGGAACTTTATGAATCGAATGGGTTAGCCGCTGTTGAACCAAATGTACTGAGCGGAAAATATGCGTTTCTTTCCGCTTGTGTTGTTGGCGATGCAGAAAACCGTTACCAGTTCAGCTGTGAACAGAACGAACTTTCCACGGAAACCGGTGCGGATTTTCACTTGACGGTGACGGACACTGCCAGTCCAGACCGCGAGATGAACACGTCAAGCCGAGATCAAAATAGCACGGTGCAGGCGGCGAATAGTTTCAACAATCGGGATACAGCGGCACCGGAACATCCAGCCATAGAGTCGGAGGTTGTTTCCCAACCAGTAAAGCAGCAGGAAAAGCAGCTTGATCTGCTTTCCTTGCTGCTGGACTTTATGCCGGTGATGCTTGTGGGCGCGGTGCTCTTTGCAGTGCGCCGCAAGCGACGCCATTGAGCCCCGCAGGGGTAACCGGAGCGTGAGCGACGGTTAGCAAGCATTGCATCTGGGTCCCACAGATGCAGATCAGGGACACCCTGAAACCCGTTTTGGGCAAACCCAAGCCCAATAGAGGAAGGTGACTTTATGGCGAATCGCAGACGTCCTATACCGAAGCGCATCTGGTTTACGGAGGAGGAGTGGCACTTAGTTGAAGCAAAGATGGTTGAAGCTGAAATGACAAATTTCTCGGCGTTTGGTTTAGAGATGCTTTTGCATGGAGAGGTAAGGCATTATGACTTTTCCAATCTGAAACAATTAAATGCTTCGATGGGTCGCATCGCGGGCAGCATTAACCAAATTGCAAAACGCTGCAATGAAAATAAGTCGGTTCATGCCAATGATGTGGAGCAGCTGCGCCGAGAATTTCTTGAACTGAAAGCAGATTATCTGGAACGTGTGGTTAAGCTGTTGAGAAAAATTTATTGAATAGGAGAATGACGATATGAATCAAAATGAAGAAATCCGTGTGTTATATGTGCAGCCAGGTAAGTACCCAGAGGAAATCAAGATACCTAATACGCTGGAAACTTTTCAAAAATATGTTTGTGGGAGTATAGAAAGCGTAAGATTGGACAAGGATGCCTATATCATCTGTAATGATGAAGGAAAGCTGCTTCCATTACCACCGAATCGCTTATATGGTCCAACGGATTTCTTCGCAGGTCCGTTTCTGATATGCGGAGACGGTGGCGAAGATCTGATAAGTTTGACGGATAGTCAAATTACAAAATATGAGAAAAAATATC
>ENA-ORSB01003039-ORSB01003039.1-human-gut-metagenome-genome-assembly--contig:-NODE-3039-length-12331-cov-2.626426_pt1 | contig 12331 bp, 10 predicted proteins | sample MGYA00242180_ERZ509144 | MGnify/ENA primary metagenome ERZ509144 (study PRJEB26280, sample SAMEA2338661) | human gut metagenome | biome: human gut; feature: human-associated habitat; material: faeces... | reverse complement strand
AAATAAGGTGTATCACACCAGCTGGATAAATATATAGACAAATAGAACCTATATAAGTTATAATGTTATGCAGTGCTGTAAAACAATATAATGAAAAACGAGGGAATGATATGTTTATAATTCAGTTTATCAGAGGTTTCTGTATGGCATTAGCAGACAGTGTTCCGGGTGTATCCGGAGGCACTATTGCATTTTTACTTGGATTTTATGATAAGTTTATCGATTCAATTGATGATCTGCTGACCGGAACAAAAGAGGAGAGAAAAGACGCATTTGTTTTCCTGATCAAACTTGGAATAGGATGGATCAGTGGATTTGTGATCGCAGTACTGATCCTGACAAGTGTATTTGAATCACATATTTATTATATAAGCTCCCTGTTTATCGGATTTATTATTTTTGCGATCCCAATCGTGATAAAAGAGGAGAAAAAATGTCTTGGAACCAATAAAAAGGCGATACCGTTTGTGCTGCTTGGTATTGCGGTTGTATGTGCCATCACATATTTTAATCCGGTTTCCGGTGGAAATGACGGAGTGAATCTGGATCATCTGACACCGGGGCTTGCGGTGTTTGTGTTTTTTGCAGGAGTGATCGCTATTTCAGCCATGGTGCTTCCCGGAATTTCCGGATCCACCCTGCTTTTGATCTTTGGATTATATCTTCCGATCATCACTGCGATCAAGGATATGCTGCATTTGGATTTCTCGAGCTTCTGGACGGTATTTCTTTTTGGCTGCGGTGTTTTAGTCGGCATTTTCAGTGTAGTAAAGCTGATCCGCAGGGCATTGGAAAAGTACAGGGCACAGACGATTTATCTGATCATCGGACTGATGCTCGGCTCCATCTTCGCTGTTGTTATGGGACCGACTACTCTGGATACTCCGCAGCCGGCTATGGGAATCCATGATTTTAGTATTCTTTTCTTTTTGATTGGCGGTGCAGTTATTTTAGGACTGCAGAAGATGAAGGATATTAAACAATAATCGGAGTAGAAGACGATGGTTTGAAAAAGACGCACAGGATAGTGCGGATAAGCATTGGATAAAACAGCATAATAGGGACAAAAGGAAACCGGCGCAAGTATTTGTGCCGGTTTCTGTATTGTCTTAAGAACGAAAGGAATTTTAATGGGAGAACAGGAAATGGGAAAGTTATTGGTGTACCTGAAAGATTATAAAAAAGAAAGCGTGTTAGGACCGCTTTTTAAATTGCTCGAAGCATCTTTTGAGCTGATCGTGCCTCTTGTTATGGCGGCGATTATCGATCATGGAGTAGCAGACGGAGATAAACCATACATTATGAAAATGTGTCTGGTACTTGTGCTGCTTGCAGTGATCGGATTGACGTGTTCTATCACGGCCCAGTATTTTGCAGCAAAGGCAGCGGTCGGTTTTTCCACAGGACTGCGCCACGCATATTCAGAAACTATCATTTTCGGAGATGGATACTGTGGGAACATCCACACTGATCACGAGAATGACAAGTGATATCAACCAGACGCAGAATGGTGTAAACCTTGTATTACGTTTGTTTCTGCGCTCGCCGTTTATCGTGTTCGGTGCAATGATCATGGCATTCACGATCGATGTGAAAGCTGCACTTGTCTTTGTTGTAACAATTCCGCTGTTATCGGTTGTGGTATTCGGAATTATGCTTGTGAGTATTCCATTGTATAAAAAAGTACAGTCTGCACTGGACAAGGTGCTTGGAATCACGAGAGAGAACCTGACCGGAAGCAGGGTGATCCGTGCTTTTAATAAGGAAGATGATGAAAAAGTACATTTTAATGAAAATAATGATCTTCTGACAAGGGCGCAGATCTATGTCGGAAAGATATCAGCACTAATGAATCCGCTTACCTATGTGATCATCAACGGTGCGATCGTGGTGCTTGTCTGGACCGGTGCAGTCCGTGTTGATAACGGATATATCACACAGGGTGAGGTGGTTGCGCTGATCAACTATATGTCACAGATCTTAGTGGAGTTAGTGAAGCTTGCAAACCTGATCATCAATATCAATAAATCCATTGCATGTGGAAACCGTATCCAGTCCATTTTTGAGATGCAGCCATCCATCACGGACGGATCAGGCCAGAAAGTGGATAAGGTGCGGACGGATACCGCTGACAGATCAGAAGAAGCAGAGTATGCCGTGGAATTTTCACATGTAGGATTAACCTATGCGGGTGCCGGAGACGAATCTTTAACGGATATTGATTTTAAGGTAAAAAAAGGCGAGACGATCGGTATCATCGGAGGAACCGGTTCCGGAAAATCTTCAGTAGTCAACCTGATCCCGCGGTTTTATGACGTGACGTCCGGTTTTATTAAAGTGGACGGAAAAGACGTCAAAGATTATCCGCTTGAGGAGCTGCGTGGAAAGATTGGTACGGTTTTACAGAAAGCCGTGTTGTTCCATGGAACGATCCGCGAGAACTTAAAATGGGGAAACCCGGATGCGACAGAAGAAGATCTGAACCGTGCCATCACAGTTGCGCAGGCAAAAGAGTTTGTCGACAACAAAGAGGGCAGACTTGATTTTGAAATCGAACAGGGCGGAAAAAACCTTTCCGGCGGACAGCGCCAGCGTTTAACGATCGCACGTGCAGTCGTAAAGAAACCGGAGATACTCATTTTAGACGACAGTGCATCCGCACTTGATTTTGCAACGGATGCAGCTCTTCGAAAAGCCATCCGCGAAATGGAAGGAGAGACGACCGTCTTTATCGTTTCCCAGCGAGCTGCTTCAATCCAGCATGCAGACCGCATCGTTGTGCTTGATGATGGAAAGATCGTCGGACTTGGAACCAGCGAAGAGCTGTTAGAAAGCTGTGAGGTATATCAGGAAATCTACAACTCACAGTTTAAGAAACAGGAAGGAGGTAAGACGGCATGAAAAAAGTAGTGACAGACCAGCAGAAGACAACAGTAAAAAAAGTGCTTGATTACATCCGGAGATACTGGTTTTACCTTGGTTTATCGATCGTGCTTGCGGCAGTTACCGTGGCACTGACTCTTTATATCCCGATCTTAACAGGACGTGCAGTCGACCTGATCATCACGAAGGGACAGGTTGATTTTGCAGGAATCCTTGTGATCTTAGAGCGTATGGCAGTGGTGATTTTGCTCACGGCAGCCGCGCAGTGGATCATGAATGCATGCAACAATAAGATTACTTACAATGTGATCCGTGATATCCGGAAAGAAGCGTTTGAGCGGATCGAACATTTACCGCTTAAGTATATTGATTCCCATTCTTATGGAGAGGTGGTCAGCCGTGTCATCGCGGATGTTGATCAGTTTGCAGATGGTCTTCTGATGGGATTTACACAGTTTTTTACCGGAATCGTGACAATTTTCGGTACACTGATCTTTATGCTGACGATCAGTGTGAATATCACGGTTGCGGTCGTGGTCATCACACCGTTATCATTGTTTGTTGCAAGTTTTATTGCAAAAAAGACATTTTCCATGTTCAAACTGCAGTCTGAGACGCGGGGCGAACAGACCGCTTTCATCGAAGAGATGGTTGGAAACCAGAAAGTCGTGCAGGCATTTTCACATGAGGATGAGGCGTTAGAGCAGTTCGACGAGATCAACGGAAGACTGCAGAAATATTCACTGCGCGCGATCTTCTTTTCGAGTATCACGAACCCGGCAACACGTTTTATCAACAGCCTTGTCTATGCGACAGTCGGTGTCGTCGGTGCATTTCTTGCCATCAAAGGAAGCATTACAGTCGGACAGTTATCGAGTCTTTTAAGTTATGCGAACCAGTATACGAAGCCGTTTAACGAGATCTCCGGTGTCATCACCGAGCTGCAGAATGCACTTGCCTGTGCTGCCCGAGTGTTTGAACTGATCGAGGAGCCGGTCGAGAAGCCGGATGCAGAGAGTGCGAAAGTGTTAGAGAAAGCGGACGGAAGCGTAGAACTGTCCCATGTATATTTCTCTTATACGCCGGAACAGAAGCTGATCGAGGATTTCAACCTTTCCGTACAGCCGGGACAGCGCGTGGCAATCGTAGGGCCTACGGGCTGCGGTAAGACGACACTCATCAATCTTCTGATGCGTTTTTATGATGTGAACAGTGGAGAGATCCGTGTCAGCGGAACACCGATCGATGAAATGACCAGAAAGAGCCTCAGAAGCAATTATGGTATGGTATTGCAGGAAACGTGGTTAAGGAGTGGAACGATCCGTGAAAATATCACGATGGGAAAACCGGATGCCACGGAGGAAGAGATCATCGCAGCGGCAAAAGCATCCCATGCTCACAGCTTTATCAAGCGTCTGCCAAAAGGATATGATACCGTGATCTCGGAGGATGGCGGAAGTCTTTCGCAGGGACAGAAACAGCTCCTTTGTATCACGAGAGTCATGCTGTGTCTGCCGCCGATGCTGATCTTAGATGAGGCGACATCCTCGATTGATACGAGAACCGAGATCAAGATTCAGGAAGCATTTGCGCGTATGATGAAAGGACGTACCAGTTTCATCGTTGCACATCGTCTCTCCACGATCCGAGAAGCAGATATCATTCTTGTCATGCGGGATGGAAATATTGTGGAACAGGGAAAACATGAGGAACTGTTAGAGAAAAATGGATTTTATGCAAAACTGTATAACAGCCAGTTTGCAAAATAAAATGTAAGAAAAATAAGAACAGCCGTATTTTGAGGTGACCTGTGATCGTCAGATAATGAAGCAGCGGTCAGAATGCCTCAAAGTCCGGCTGTTTTTATGAAGTTTATTTGAAGGTGTTTCTAAGATCAGTAGATCATGCGGTTTCCGCTGATACATTCTGTGGTGGAAGTTTCTATGTAATGGAGAGCACCGTCTACGTCCCTTGCACGGACGAAATTATAAATGGATAAGGCACTCTGGTATAATTCCTCGATGCTGTATTTTATTGCATAGCGCACCCACAGGCTGCAAACAAGGTCGCGGAAAGAGGTAAAAAACAGCGGCAGAAGCATATTTCCACTGATAAAACTCAGTTCGTGGCTGAATTCAAAGATCGATGCAGCGGCATCCTCCGGGGTGGAGGAATTTTTTAATTTGTCCAGATAAAAGGTAAGTCCCTCGATTTCAGCGTCACTTGCTTTTTCAATCGTAAGGCGGGCTGCAAGGTTCATAAAAAGAATACGCACTTCGAGGATGGAACGGATCTCATCACTGCTTAAAGAACCGCCATTATATTTCATAATGGAAACTAAGGTATCCATAGTTCCATTTCTGCGGTAATCTTCCACGAACGTACCGATCCGTGGTTTTACCACGACAAACCCCTTCTTTTCAAGTTCGGCGATACCGGAGTTGACGACGGCACGTGAAACCTGCATGGATGAGGCAAGTTCACGTTCGGATGGGAGTTTCGTGCCAATCGGAAGTCTGCCGGAAATGATCATATTTTCAAGTTCGGATATAAATAACTCTTTGAGTGATGGTGCATTTAATTTTTGAAATTCCATAAAATTTATACCTCTATTGTGTCAAAATTATTTGTGGCATGGTCACATACCACAAATAATTTTAGGGTTTCCCGGAAAAAAAATCAAGAAAATGTTGTCGAAAGTGTTCAAAAAAACATACAAAAAATGAGTGATATTTTTTGACAATTTATGACAAAATGCATATAATAGAACTATATCAGAAAGAAGAGAGAGAGGATTGCCGATGAGGTCTTTACAGTCTAAATTTCTGGCTTTGACGGTAGGATGTGTACTTCTTTCAGCGCTGGCACTTGGATATGTTGGTTTTATATATACGCATAAACTTGTAAATGAGGATTCCGCGCAGTTCATGAATCTGTTTTGCGAGGATAAGGCAGAGGAGATCAATGCAACGCTGACAAGTATTGAACAGTCCGTGAATATGATTCAGGATTATACAATAGAACAGTATGGCGAACTTGGAAAAAACGGGATGGACAAAGACAATACCGATGTGCTGGTGAAGAAAGTGCAGGAGGTTGCCTTACATACTGTGAAAAATACAGAAGGATCACGCGGAGTCTATATGAGAGTGAATCCGGAACTTGCCGGCCCCCAGACAGGATTTTTCTGGTACAAGGATGAAAATGGCGAAGTTACTGAAGATTCCCTTGTCGATTTTTCAAAATATGCACAGGATGATAAGGAGCATGTCGACTGGTATTATGAGGCACTCGAAAAAGAAGAGGCGTTCTGGATGGAGCCGTATGACAATAAGAATAAAAATGACTGGATTATTTCTTATGTGGTGCCGATATACAGGAATGAAGACTTTATCGGTGTTCTGGGCATGGATATTGATATGGCACTGCTGAAAGAAAAGGTGGATTCTGTACAGATTTATGAGAGCGGTTATGCTTTCCTTGCAGGAGCAGATTATGTAATTTATTATCACCGTGATTATCCGGAAGGACTTGATGAAGAAAATACACATGGAAAGATCAGAAAGGTCTTAAATTTACTGTACAAAAAAGGAACACAGGATAATCTTGTCGGTTATAATCTGGATGGCATAAAGAAGAAAATGACCGCCAGACAGTTAGAAAACGGTATGTTTTTTGTTGTCACCGCACCGGCAAAGGAGATCAATGCGTCGAGTAACCGTATTATCCGATTGTTTTTGGTTTCAACGCTGTCTATCATGTTTATATCGGTTTTAATCACAATCCATGTTACCAGGAAAATGACGCGTCCGCTCAAAGAACTTACGGAAGCTGCACAGAAGGTTGCCGGTGGTGATCTTGAGGTCAATATCGACTGTGAATCCAAAGATGAGGTTGGTGTACTTGCAGACAGCGTGCAACAGATGGTAAATCACCTGCGGCATTACATTGACTATGTGAATGAGCAGGCGTATACGGATGCCCTGACAGGCGTTGCCAATAAAGCTGCATATAAAGAGTATGTGGATAAGTTAGATAAACGTGCGGCTGATGAGAAGATCAAATATGCAGTTGTAGTCATGGATATCAATAACCTTAAAAAGATCAATGACAATTTTGGACATGAATTCGGTGACATGCTGATCAGGGATGCAAGCAGACTGATACAAAAGGGATTTAAAGACCATATCGTATACCGCATCGGAGGAGACGAATTTGTGATCATCATCGAACAGGCCGAAAAGGCAATATGTGATGAGTTGCTGAGAAATTTTGATGATGGCATTGTGGTTTTCAATAAAAACAATACAAAGTATGAACAGAAAATACAGATTGCGCGGGGAATCGCATTTTATGAGCCGGACTGCATAGATTCTTTTGCATCCGTATTCCGTGAAGCAGATCATGCAATGTATGAGAATAAGGTTATGCAGAAATCAATGCAGACTGCGCCGCCTGCTGCGGGACAGTCTTAGGTACTAAAAACAGATGGAGGATAAAAAAATGGGCGATGATAAAAAGATGGCATGGAAAAAACTGCTAAGCGTTTTTGGTGTGTTTTTCCTGATTATGGCAGTATGGCAGATTGTTGTACTTGAGCTGTTGAAAAATGGAGTGATCGGCACAATGGTTGCGATGATACTGATCTGTGCTGCAACAGTAATCATTTTCGGGTTAGTGTTTGCATTAATCAGGACACTTTTGGATGTTTTCAGACAGCTTATGGGCGAAGGCACAGAGGCAGGAGGTTCCGGTGGTGTTGCAGAGAAGGCAAATAAACTTGCGGAGAAAGATGGTGAGATCGGACAGCTTGTGCGTACATTTCAGGAGTCGATTACTTCATTTTCACAGGTTGTACTTGGCATTAAAAAGGCGACGAAGGAGCTTGGTGAGGTTTCGGAGGATTTCAAACATATCTTTAAGAGTATGACAACTTCTCTGGATCAGACCGAGCAGGCAGTTACCACCATTACCGATAATACAATATCCCAGGCAGATCATACCGTTGATATGAAAGAGAAGATCAACGCTATCAGCAGAACGATTGATGAGATTGCTGAAAATGTTTCGATGTTAGCACAGAGTGCAGAGCATATGAAAGAGAGCAACAAAGCAGCAGAAGCAATCATGGAGGAACTTGTAAATATCAGCAAAGAGAGCGGCATTGCGATTGAAAATGTAAGACAGCAGACAGATCTGACCAACCAGTCAGCGCAGGAGATCCGTACGGCAACAGAGATCATAGCCGGAATTTCTAATCAGACAAACCTTCTTGCATTGAATGCAAGCATTGAGGCTGCAAGAGCAGGGGAACATGGAAGAGGATTTGCAGTTGTTGCGGAAGAGATCCGTACGTTAGCAGATCAGTCAAGAGAATCAACAGAGCAGATCAACCAGATTGTCAATACATTGATTGACAATTCAAATATCAGTGTAGAGATCACGCAGAAGGTATCAGAAGCGTTTGTAAAACAGAATGAAAAGATTCATGATACAGAAGAGATTTTCCGTTCACTGAATGAGGAAATCAAGAATACAAGCGATGCGGTAGATGGAATCAGTGAAGAAGTAAGTGCGTTAGATGATCATAAGACTGTGATCGAGAGTGGAATCACATCTCTGACAGAGTTTGCGGAGCAGAATGCTGACAGCGCCAAAGTAACGACCGAGAATATGGAAGAATTCCAGCAGATCGTTGACCAGTGCAATCAGGCGACAGAGCGGATTGTGACAGTATCAGATGAGCTGGTAGGTTACCTCGGAAAAGTAAACGCAAATGTAAAAGATAAAATAGGTGGACGTAATTAAAAAATAAATCGGAAATGGAGAAAAGAGTACCGCATGAGCAATTGTGCGGTATTTTTCAATACTATGAGAACAGAACAGAAAACATCAGTAAAAAACAGCATAGGAAGACTTGTCTTTGTCGGAATCAGTGTCTTGCTTCAGGTGATATGGATCATCAACCTTTTCTTATGGCTGAACCGTTATTCAGCGGCAATTTCCCTTTTTTCCACGCTGATCGCAGTCTCAGTTGTCTTTGCAATATACGGAACGCATGGAAATATGGCATTTAAAGTGCCATGGATGCTTCTGATTGCAGCTTTTCCGATTTTTGGATTGTGTGTGTTTCTGTTATTCGGGCGTTCGAATCTGACGAGGAGCATGAAAAAACGTTATGAATTGATCGATGAGGAACTTTTTCCTTTTTTAAACGGTGATGATGAGGTCATAAAAGAACTGCAGGAAAAAGATTTGTCGATTGCAAATCAGTCGGATTATATCTGGAAATACGGGCATTATCCGGTATATCATAACACGGATGTAGCATTTTATGCGGATGCGTCACAGGGGCTGGAGGCACAGCTTGCAGAACTGAAAAAAGCAGAACATTTTATTTTTATGGAGTACCATGCAATCGAGCAGGCGGAATCGTTTGAGCGGATTTTAAACGTTTTGAAAGACAGAGCTGCACATGGTGTGGAGGTACGTATTTTTTATGATGATGTCGGAAGTATCGGTTTTATCAATCATGATTTCCGTAAACGCATGGAAGAAAATGACATTGCATGCCGTGTATTCAATCCGATTATTCCGGTATTGTCCGTATTTATGAATAACCGGGATCACAGAAAGATCACGGTCATCGATGGAAAGGTGGGATTTACAGGGGGATATAACCTTGCAAATGAGTATTTTAACATTACCCACCCGTACGGACACTGGAAGGATACCGGTATCCGCTTAGAGGGGGATGCGGTAAAAAGCCTTACTGTCATGTTTCTTGAAATGTGGAATGCCGTGAAAAAAACAGATCAGGATTATCAGAAGTATCTGCCAGAGACAGATTATCAGGCGAAACAGGATGGTTTTATCCAGCCGTATGCGGACAGTCCGTTAGATGACGAGCACGTCGGAGAGAGTGTTTATATGAATCTCATTGCACATGCAAAAAAGGAGATTTATTTCACAACCCCGTATCTGATCATCACAGATGAGATGAACCGGGCACTGGGACTTGCAGCAAAACGCGGGGTGGATGTGCGGATCGTCACACCGGGAATCCCGGATAAAAAACTGATCTACAAAGTGACACGTTCTTATTATGCAGGACTGGTGCGACAGGGGGTGCGTATTTATGAATACACACCTGGATTTATTCATGCAAAACAGTGTGTCTGCGACGGGGAAGCGGCAACCTGTGGCACGATCAATATGGATTATCGCAGTTTGTATCTTCATTTTGAAAATGGGGCTTTTTTGTACAACTGTGATGCGGTGAAGGAAATGCGGAAGGATTTTGAACATATTTTTACCGAGAGTACGGAAGTGACAGAAAAATATAAGAGCGGGCGATCCGCTGTTTTGCGTGGAACCCAGTGCCTTTTACGGTTGTTTGCACCTTTGATGTAAAAAACGCACTTTCTATTATTCATGACAATAGAATGTTCGCAGAGTGTGCATTCTATTGTATGAAATCTTCACAGAAGTTTAAATAAATTTTTGGTAAAAGTATGGTAAAATAGTAGTTAGAAGGTAACCGGTCAGGAGAAGCCGTTACAAAATAATGTTTCTAAGGAGAAAGTCAAATGGAGTACATGGATATTGAAACAGTCAAGGAACTGGATCATGTTTTTGGGGACATTGAGGAGTTACAGAAGTTTCGCTGTCTGATGATGCAGTACGAATGTGCGATGTTAGAGGTAAAGACAAAGCTGGATGTATTAAATACAGAGCTGTCGGTCCAGAACAGCAGAAACCCGATCGAGTCGATAAAATGCAGGATCAAGGAACCGGACAGTATCATGAAGAAAATGAAGCGTCAGGAGATCCCGTTTTCGGTGGACAACATTGAAAAAAATTTAAATGATATCGCAGGTGTCCGCGTTATCTGCTCTTTTCCGGATGATATTTATACATTAGCGGATTATCTGGAAAAGCAGGATGACATCAAACTCATCAAGAAAAAAGATTACATCAGCCATCCGAAGCCGAATGGCTACCGCAGCCTTCATTTGATTCTTGAAGTGCCGATTTTTCTGACCAACGAGAAAAAGATGATGCGCGTGGAAGTGCAGTTCCGTACCATTGCAATGGATTTCTGGGCGAGCTTGGAGCACAAGTTAAAATACAAAAAAGATATAGACAATGCACAGGTCATTTCACAGGATCTCTGCTTCTGTGCGGAGCTGATCTCACAGTTAGACGGCAGGATGCAGCAGATCAGGGAGCGGCTGGAAGAGAAGAAAGATAATACACAATCCAATATTACCGGGGTTTGATTCAGACCCCGGATGATGAGAAAGTCGATTTAAAGAAACTGCCGGTGCAAAGGAAATCCAGGTGCTATGGAGTGAGCCGGTTTAAACAGATCAGTCCTGAAACTCCCTGTAATGTTTCAAAAACAAATCCGCAAGATTTCCCTGAAGCGTTACCCCAAGATCGGTCAGGGTAGCGGAGAGTGCTTCTAAAGCAGGAACCATATGTTCTAATCTTGCATTTTCGCCCATGTGTCCGATACGGATCACTTTTCCGGACAATTCATCAAAGGAGCCGGCAAGCATAATGTTATATTTTGTGCGCATCTCGTCTAAGATGGATTTTGCATCGGTACATTCCGGGATATCAAAAACCGTTACGGTGTTTGAGTAACCGCTCTGCAGATGAAGTTTTAATCCTGCTTCTTTGACGGCTGCCCTGGTGGCGGAACCGATCCTTGCATGACGCTCATACAGGGTTTTATCGCCGGCGATCAGGTTAAATGCAGCGCGCAGACCGTAGATATCGCTGATCGGCATGGTGTAAGGAAACCATTTCTTCTCATAGTAACCGTCGAAAGCCATCAGATTTGCATAGAAAGATGCAATCGGGGTTTTGCGGTTTTTCATTTTTTCTTTTGCATCATCACTCACCACAACAAAAGTAAGACCAGGAGGTGCAGAGACTGCTTTCTGGGAACCGCCGCAGAGAAGATCGATCTGAAAGTCATCGACGCAGACTCTCTCGCCAAACATACCGGAAACAGAGTCAACGACCGTTAAAATGCCATACTGTTTGAGCAGCGGACAGATTCTGCTGATATCATTTAACATCCCGCTCGGTGTGTCACAGTGGACAACGGTGGCGTAAGCGTAGTCGTGATGATCTTTTAAGTATTCCGCGAGTGCGTCCACATCCAAAGTGTTCTCGTAATCGGCATGGTAAAGTTCCGGGATGCCGCCGTACATGCTGACAAAGTCGGCAAATCCTTTACCGTAGATACCGTTATCGATGACAAGTACTTTATCGCCCGGCTCTGTCAGGGAAGCGCAGGCAGCTTCCAGTCCTAAAATTCCTTCCCCGTCTAAGATCAGCGTCTCATTTTTCGTGCCAAGAAGGCTGCTGATCAGTTCGCAGGTCTCTTTGTAAAAATCATAAAATTCTTCATCCAGATCAGGATTTGTGCAGG
>ENA-ORSB01003036-ORSB01003036.1-human-gut-metagenome-genome-assembly--contig:-NODE-3036-length-12339-cov-3.079860_pt1 | contig 12339 bp, 10 predicted proteins | sample MGYA00242180_ERZ509144 | MGnify/ENA primary metagenome ERZ509144 (study PRJEB26280, sample SAMEA2338661) | human gut metagenome | biome: human gut; feature: human-associated habitat; material: faeces... | reverse complement strand
GAGCCGCTGCAATACAGCGGCTCGCGTCTTTTTACGGTTTACGGGTTATACAGAATCATGTGCAGAATAGTGGTTTGGTCAGAGATGTTGCGGTAGGCGTGGGTGGTGTCGCCCTGAAAGCGGACGCTTTCGCCCGCCTGAACGACGATGGCCTTCTGATCAGCCGTGATTTCGATTGCACCGGCGAAAAGGGTGACAAACTCGGTGGTACCCCGCAGATGCGGCTCCGACTGCCAATGGCTGCCGGGAGCCAGCTCCATATAGTAGACGGAGAACTTCCGGTTTTCATCGTCCGGAAAAAGGCAGTAAGGCGATACATTGAAAATTATCAAAAACCTGATTTCGACCTTGCAATTCAGGGTACACTCCGCTATCATAAGCTGAACGGGGTGCTTCCGACCGCACAGACGACCGAGGCGTTTCAGACCGCCCTGTCCCACGGACAGGTCACTGAGAAGGAGAAAGCACTGTGGGAGTTTGTTCTGTCCGCTTACGGCGACGCGGAGTTTTCCACCAAGCAGTTGGAAAAGGATTTCGGGAACGCCGCTTACGCGACGATCCGCAGCTTTGTGTTGAAGTTTGAAAAACTGGGACTGCTCAAATCGACACAGTACGGGAATCGTGTGAAGTATGCGGTTTGTGTGTGCTGAAAACGGGAGCCGCTGCATCTGAGATGCATGACCTGTGAAGTGCTCAGACTGCTATTTGACTACTACCGCAAAAAACCTCGGAAGTCTTGCCCTGTAAGGCTTCCGAGGTTTTTCTTCAAAATGGCGGGAATTTGTGTAATCTCAACCAATCCCTTGCCCTGTAGGGCTTTCCGGCTTGACGGCCTGATAACTCCGACTACTATCTCATATCCAACTGAACTAAATGGGGCTGTCTCAAAATGCAAATCGTAAGAGAATAGCCATCGTAAAATGTTAGAAAAAGTCGTGAAAATCCAGTTTATATCGGATTTTCACGACTTTTTTATTGGGTTAATTTTTAGAAATGCTATTTTGAGACAGCCCCATTTTAATATTTATTGGTTAAATTTCTGCTTTTTAGGTTTATCTGGCCGATGTACGTTGTTCGAAGGAGAACTACATTACGAGCGTAGGGATGACTTTTACAGCGCCCGCGGGAAATCGTCGCTATCAATGCGACCATAGGTTGCTCCCATGATAAGCGCCATAAGGATAATATCGAAATATGTGATATTATTTGCCAGAAATTAAAACTTTTAATATATTTGAAATTATGCTATAAGTAAATCAGTAAAACACGCATGCATTTATCAACAACAGATAAAAACGAGGAGGCATTGTTATGGTCAGGCTTTTTGACAATACCCTGCGCGACGGTGGCAATGTGGTGGGTCATGGTTTTCCTATTTCGCTGACCCAAAGCATCATCGGTGCGCTGCTGGAGGCAGGTATTCCGGATATTGAATGCGGTAACTGCAAGGGTCTTGGCGCTTACGCCAAGGCGGATGCTAAGCAAGCACCCAGTGACGAGGAGTATTTCGAGGCGGTGCAGCCCTACCTGTCTCGTGGACGTATCGGTATGTTTATGCTGGCAAAGCTGGCGGATAAAGAGCTGGTTCGCGGCGCTGCCGACGCAGGTCTGTATTTCCTGCGGGTGGGCGCTGATGCCGGTGACGGCGCAGGCTCTGTCAAGGCGGTGGCAGCTGTAAAGGAAGCGGGACTTACCTGTCGCTACTCGCTGATGAAGGGTTACGTTCTTCCGGCGGCGGAGCTGGCAAAGGAGGCAAAACTCCTGCAGGGCGCCGGTGTAGACCGCATTACCATCATGGACTCTGCCGGAACCATGTTTCCCGACCAGACCACGGAATATGTCAAGGCGCTGAAGGACTCTGTGACGATTCCTGTCGGCTTTCATGGTCACAGCAATCTGGGGCTGTCTCAGGCCAACGCGCTGGCTGCCGTGGCAGCCGGTGCTGACGAAATCGACTGCGGTCTGCTGGGTATGGCCCGCAGCGCAGGCAACTGCGCCACTGAGTTGGCCGCCGCCACATTGAAGAGGGAGGGCTACCTGCCAGAGGTGGATCTGTTCGGACTGCTGCACTATCTGGAGGACGACTTGATCCCTACCATGAAGCCATATCACTACCACGTAGCCATCGCTCCAGTTGAGCTGATGCTGGGATTATCCGGATGTCACTCCTCGTTCCTGCCCATGTTTCGCAAGGTGGCGCAGGAGGAGGGTGTGTCCCTGCTGAAGCTTATCGCTGAAGCGTCTACCATTGACCGCAAGGCCCCTTCTGAGAGTCTGCTGCGGGACGTGGCGAAGAAGCTGAAATAAGAAGGAGGAGATCACCATGAACCATCGTATTGAAAGCATGAAGCCCTCTGCCTCCATGGTACTGATGGCACGCGCCAAGGAGATGCAGAAAACCGATCCCACCGTTATCGGTCTGGCGGGAGGCGAGCCGGACTTTCCCACACCTGACCGCATCTCTATGGCAGCCATCCGCAGTCTGACGGAGGGCTATACCCACTATGTGGTGGGCCCCGGCCTGCCGGAGCTGCGTCAGGCCATTCAGAAGAAGCTGCGGGAGGAAAACGGTCTGGACTATGACGTCAACTGCATCATGGTAACGCCCGGCGGCAAGAACGCCATCTATCTGGCGGTGCAGGCCATTCTTAACGAGGGAGACGAGGTGATGGTTCTGGATCCCGCATGGGTGTCCTACGAGCCGATCATTCAGGCTGCCGGTGGCGTAACCGTCAAGGTAAAGCTGGATTATCAGCAGGATTACCGCATCACCGCCGAGGCTTTGGAGGCCGTCTGCACCGACAAGACACGCCTTATCATCATCAACTACCCCAACAACCCCACCGGACGTATTCTTCACAAGGACGAGGCCGATATTCTGGAGGCCTTTATGCTGCGCCATCCGCAGGTGTACATGCTCAGCGACGAGGTGTATGAGAAGCTGGTCTACGATGGAGCAAAGAGCATCAGCATGGGCGCCTATCCCTCTATCCATGACCGTGTCGCCACCATGAACGGCTTTTCCAAGAGCGCAGCCATGACCGGCTGGCGCATGGGCTATTTGGCGGCACCCAAGGCGATTTACGACGTGGCCTATAAGCTGTATCAGCACAGTCTGTCCTGCATGAGCGGTTTTTTGCAGAAGGGCGCCGTAGAGGCATTTAGCTGCGAGTATGAGACCGAGCAGATGCGCAAGACCTACGCCTATCGCCGCGATATGTTCACCGGCGCGCTGAACAAGATCCCCGGCGTCCGCTGCCTGAAGCCGGAGGGGGCCTTCTACGCATGGGTGTTCTTCGATATCGGCGGCATGGACTCCACCCAGATGTGTGAGTACCTGCTGGAGAACGCGGGCGTGGTGGGCATGCCCGGTAGCGCCTACGGCGAGGAGACGGCCTGCTGCATGCGCTTCTCCTTCGCCAACGCCACCGAGGATCTGGAGCGGGCGGCGCGGAAGATCACCGACGCGCTGCTGAAGCTCCAGCAAAAGTGACCATCAGGAGCGGAGGCTCCTGCAAATAAACGAGAGAAGAACAAAAGAAATGGAGGTTTCCCCTATGGAAAAGAAATCAGGATTCTACGGCGGAAAGATCGGCGTGTGGCTGCCTGTCCTGTTCATGCTGGTGGGTATGCTTGTCAGTACCATCATTGGCGGCGGCGGATTGGCCCGCCTCACAGGTATTACCTTCTTTGCTCTGGCACTGGGCTTCCTGTTGGCCAAGGATAAGAAAAACTACGGCAAGATCACGCTGAAGGGACTTCAGAACCCCATGTTGGGCACCATCATCATGGCCTATATCATGGCCGGTATGCTGGCGCAGCTCCTACGGCAAAGCGGTTTGATCGATGCCTTGATCTGGGGAATCACCCGTCTGGGCTTGAACGCCGGATGGATACCCATGATCGCATTCCTGACCTGCGTGCTCATCTCCACCTCCTGCGGCACCTCCACCGGTTCGGTGGCCGCTGTCGCGCCGGTGCTGCTGCCGCTGGCCCACGGTTTGGGCATCAACATGGGCTTGATGTGCGGCGCTATCATCTCCGGTGCTATCTTCGGCGATAATCTGGCTCCTATTTCCGACACCACAATCTCATCCGCCCTGACGCAGGAGGCGGACATCTCTCAGGTGGTTCGTACCCGTTTTCCCTATGCCGCCATCTCCGGCGCTGTTGCTGCCGTGCTCTTTGCCGTTGTGGGTCTGACGCAGGACGCCAATATCCCCGCTGATCTGGAGCTGGACGGCAGCACCGCCAAGTCTCTGTTCCTGCTGGTACTCCCTGTGCTCATGGTCATTCTTATGCGTAAGGGTTGGGATCTCATGGGCACCCTGATCCTCTGTAACCTCAGCGGTATTGTGCTGAATCTGGTACTGGGCACCATTGCACCGGCGAAGATGTTTGCCAACGACGGCCCCATCGTGGCCGGTATGTCCGGCATGATGACGCTGGTGCTGTATGTGACCCTGCTGTTCCAGCTGCTGGAGATCCTCAACAGCAGCGGCGCCTTCGATGGCCTGACCGTCAGCTTGATGAAGCACTGCAAATCTCCCCGCTCCGGTGAACTGATCTGCTATCTGGCGGCCGCTCTCGGCTCCGTCGTCACCGGCGGCAGCGGCATCGCCATCGTGTTCTTCGGCTCTCTGGTGCGCCGCATCACCAAGGCATTCCACATCGACCGCTGCCGCGGCGCCAACATTCTGGACGGCGTGGCTTGCGGCGCTACCGGTCTGATGCCCCACGGCAATCCCACGCTGGTGTCTCTGGGTGTGGCGCTGGCCATCGATGGCGTGGATCCCAACTTCTCTTTCTTGGATATTATCCCCTATAACTTCCACTGCTGGGGACTGATGCTTATCTTCCTGCTGAGTATTCTTACCGGAATCGGCCGCAGGTTTGAGAAGCCGGAAGAGACGGCCAACGCATAACAGCAATTATGTTTTCCTTTGCACAAAACGAAAAGACCCGCGACAGCGGGTCTTTTTGCATTGCCATTTACGCACTTTACGGATATAATAAAATCGATAGCATACCGCACAGGAGGAGAGTCTGCCATGGATCATAAGGATATCACAATCTTTCTGGAATTGGTGCGCTGCCGCAATATCTCAAAGACGGCGGAAAACCTATATCTGTCCCAGTCAGCGGTCAGCAGCCGGCTGAAGGCGCTGGAGGCGGAGATGGGCTGCCAGCTGGTGCTGCGCTTCAAGGGCCAGCGCAGCGTGGAGCTGACGCGGCAGGGGGAGGAGTTCATCTCGGTGGCGGAGCGGTGGAAGCTGCTACTGGAGGAGACGGAGGCGGTAAAAGAAAAGGCGCTTTCTGTCGTTCGCATCGCCACCAACGGAAGCACCTACGACCGTCTGCTGGACGAGTTCTTGCGGCAATACACCGAACGGCATCCGGAAAAGAAGATACAGATAAAGGTGTGCGACTCCAAAGACACGTATGATCTGGTCTCCAAGGAACTGGCGGATTTCGGTTTCGCGTCCTATGAGTCCCTACAGGGAGGCTTGGCTGTCCGGTGTATCGATCGGCAGCCCCTGTGTATCGTCCGCCGTGCGGAGTCACCGAAGCCGCCGCATCCCATCAGCCCCAGTGAGTTGGATCCGGAGCGGGAGGTCCGTTTTATCGGCGGCGATTTCAACGGTCTGATCCTGTGGAGAAAGAAGTGGTTCGGCAGTGATAACCGATGTCATGTGCAGATCAATACCGCGTCCGGCGTACGGTCTTTTCTCCAGCATGGAGATTACTGGGCGCTGATTCCCGTCAGCTCCGCCTATGAGCTGGCGCGGCTGATGCCGCTACAGATCTACACGCTGGAGGAGCAGCCGGAGCCGTGGTGCGTCTACCTGCTGCGCAGCTTGAGAAGCAGTACGCAGGATTTGGAAATATGCCGTACCTTTGAAGCGGAGATCCTGGAATATGCCCGAAAGATTCACGAAACTGAGGATAATCCGATTGAGTACCGAAAGTAAACGGAGCCATATAGCCGACATGAACATGTCAATTCTTTGTTGACCAGACTGCTATTTGACTACTACCGCGAAAAATCTCGGAAGCCCTGCCCCACAAGGATTCTGTGGCTTTTCTTCAAAATGGCGGAAATTTGTGTAACACCAACCAAACCCTTGCCCTGCAGGGATTTCCGGCTTGACGGCCTGATAACTCCGACTCTAAAGGCCGCTGGTTCGAATCCAGTCGGGCTGCCATGATCTGAAGGACTCATCTGTCAGCAGGTTTTCCGCTTTCCCACCAAGGACGGCGACGACAGAATGAAAATGCAGATCGTGAAGATCGAGTGGAACGAAACGGTACAGTACGGTGAGATAAGAATGGCCTCAAGTACATCGGTGTCTCCGGCTGACCGAAGCGTATGTTGTCGATAGGCAGCCGACAGGAAAACGTGAAACCAACGTATCGTTTGAGGTGGGCTTGACGATAACTGGACCGGTGGTTGCAAACAGCGGGGGCGGATGGTATACTCTGTGTCAGAGCGTAGCCCGCACTATGGGAACTGTATCCGATCATAGTCTCACGGTGTTTAGCGGCGGTGCCTGCCTGTATGTGAAGATGAAAGGTCGGTGACAGTGGTGTATTTCGAATACGGGGAATCAGAGCTTTCTTATCTGCGGCAGAAAGACAGGCGGCTTGGTGAAGTCATTGACCGTATTGGATATATCGACCGTGCCGTGGATACGGACTTGTTCTCTGCCATTGTCCATCATATCATCGGCCAGCAGATATCGACTAAGGCGCAGGCGACCATCTGGCAGCGGATGCGGGATGCGCTGGGTGAGGTGAACGCGGAGAGCATCCTTGCGGCGGGAGTCCCTGAACTGCAAGCCCTGGGTATGACCTTCCGTAAGGCGGAATACATCACAGATCTGGCGCAAAAGGCCCGGGACGGTGCGTTTGATCTGGACGGCATATGGCAGAAAACGGACGGGGAGGTGATCCGCGAACTGAGCAGTCTGAAGGGTGTTGGCATCTGGACAGCGGAGATGATCCTGCTGTTCTGTATGCAGCGGCCCGATGTGTTTAGTTACGACGATCTGGCTATTCAGCGCGGACTGCGGATGCTCTATCACCACCGCAGTATTGACCGTAAGCGGTTTGAGATGTACCGCCGTCGGTTTAGCCCGTATGGCAGCGTGGCGAGCCTGTATCTGTGGGCAGTGGCCGGCGGAGCGATTCCGGAGCTGAAAGATCATAAGCCGAAAAAGAGATTGGAGGGAAAGAGATGATCTGGACATCCGAGTATATGTCGCCGCTGGGTAGGATCACGCTGGCCTGCGACGATGAGGCGCTCGTTGGTCTATGGTTCAACGGGCAGAGGTATTTTGGTAGCGTTCTGCCAGAAGTGACTGTACAAAGGGAACACCCGTTGTTTGCAGAGGCCGGTCGTTGGCTGGATATCTATTTTTCCGGTAAGGAACCGGGGTTTCTGCCGCCGCTGCGCTATGATACCACACCGTTCCGTAAGCGTATCTGTGACATCATGCTGACGATACCGTATGGAAAGACCATGACCTACGGAGAGATCGCCGCTGAAGCGGCTCGCCAGCAGGGGCTGGCCAAAATGTCCGCGCAGGCGGTGGGCGGCGCGGTGGGGCATAACCCGATCTCTCTCATGATCCCGTGCCACCGTGTGGTGGGTACAAACGGCAGTCTTACCGGCTATGGGGGCGGCATCCGGAGGAAGAAAGCATTGCTGGAGCTGGAGCGTGCCGATATGCATGGCTTGTTCGTACCGAAGAAGGGGACCGCGCTTTGACCGGGTCTCGCTTCCTGTGAGGCCTGAGAATATACGCACGTCCGGCCTGACTGGGCCGGACGTGTATTTTTGTTTTTCCTGCGAGGGTATTTGACGAAAAAATGTGAGAAAAGAGCAGACAGCGTCTTGAAAACAGGCGGGGGGACTGCCATCATGATCGACGCCGGCTATAACTACGAACGGCTGGCGGAGAAGATGGCATGGCCGGGTATTGCACCGCAGTCCATTCGGCACATTCTCATTACCTATCAGGATACTGACTGGAAAACAAGCCGTTTTCGCCGTTGCCGGAAACGCTGCAAAGGCATACGCGGCTCAGCCGTGACCCTCGGCAGCGATCATGTGCAGTGCGTTCTCCAGTGCGCCGATAACGGCGGAGGTATGGCTTACAAAAGCTCCTCCGTTTTTCGATAGCCCAGCGCAGTGGAGATCATGGACGCGGCGGCGCAGACCTGTTCCACCGCCGCAAGGAATTCATCGGAACGGGTGCTGCGGAACATACCGATCACGCCAACGGTGTATCGTGCTTTGCGCTCCACGGTATAGACCGGTGCGGAAATGGAGCGCAGGCCGATTTTGTATTCGCCGTTTTCAATGGCGTAGCCGTCGGTACGGCACAGATCGATCTCCTGCATCAGCGCGGTCAGATCGGTGATGGTGTGCGGGGTGAACTGGGTCATATGCTGCGCGCGCAGCAGCGCCTCGGCACTGGTGCGGGACATATGTGCCAGAAAGACCTTGCCCTGCGACGTGCAGTAGATAGGCAGCCGGGAACCTATATCCGACACGACGCGCAGATTGTCCCGGGTCTCCACCTGATCCAGCGTGATCACGCTGCCGCCCTCACACACCGAGAGCATAACGGACGCTCCGGTCCGCTGGCACAGGTGCTCCATATAGGGGCGGGCCACCAGTGAGATGTCCCAGGACCGTTCCACTTGCCGCCCATATTCGAACAGCCGCAGGCCCAGCGTGTATTTTCCGTCCGGCGTCTGCGCCGCCACGTCATAGGCCCGCATGGTGGTCAGCAGGCCGAATACGGTGCTCTTTGGGTATCCGCACCGGGTGGCCAGCTCCTTCAGCGACAGCGGACTTTCGGCCTGACTCAGAATTTGCAGGACCTCCATGGCCTTCGCTACGGATAATATGATATTTCCATCCATCATGGTGCTGCACCTCCCGTTGCTATCAGCATACCGGCTTCGTTATTCTCTGTCAAGAACGATCCGAGAAAACTGACACAAAATAAGAGAAAACCTCCGGAAACGGAGGCTTTTTCTGCGCAGCTGAAGAACAGCGGGAAGGCCATGAAAACAGAGAGGTACTTGCGGAAACGGTCATGCTACGCTATAATACAAGGCGATCCAGGGAGAACCATTTGTAGTTTCCGTGGTGGACAGAAGCGTATTATAAGGAGGACCTTGTACCATGGAGAAAAAGCTGACTCATAGTAAGTGGTTTTTATACCTGACAGAGTTTTTCGCGGGAATGTCCGTCATGGCGGTGGAACTGGGCGCCAGCCGCCTGATGGCGCCGTATTTCAGCTCATCTCAAATCGTTTGGACGGTCATTATCGGCGTTATAATGGTCGCTATGGCTGTGGGCAACATCTGGGGCGGACGGATGGCTGACAAGAGCAAGTCGCCGGACCGACTCTATGGCCGGGTCATCATCGCCGCGATCTGGATCGCGTTGATACCCTTTGCGGGCCGATGGATGATCGCCGGGATATCCTTCCTGCTGGCCACGTTCGTAACGAAGAACTTTCTGGTCTGGGCGGCGCTGGCAGCCTGCCTGGTGATCTTCGCCTTCCCCTGTGTGCTGCTGGGCACCGTAACACCGTCCCTGACCAAGTTTACAGTGGACAATCTGGATGACACCGGTAAGACCGTGGGGCAGCTAAATGCGCTGAACACCATCGGCAGCATCATCGGTACCTTTGTGCCCACGTTCCTGACCATCCCGGCGGTGGGTACGGCGGCCACGTTCCTGATCTTTGCGGGTGTGCTGGCCGCTATCGGTATTGTCTACTTCACTTTTGAACGGAAGAAGACGGTCGCCGGTATTATTGCGGTGGTGTTGGTGGCGGGGTTGTGCTTTGCGCTGCCCACCTACAGCTTCGCATTCTGGGAGAGCGACCTGGCCCTGGAGGACGAGTCCATCTACAACTACCTCCAGGTCAAGGATGACGACCACACCACCACGCTCTCCACCAATGTGCTCTTCGGTGTACAGTCGGTGCAGAACAAGGACGGTAAGCTCACCGGAATGTACTACGACTACGCGCTGGCAGCCCCCTGTATGGCGGGTATGGACGGTACCGATAACACAGGCCGCAGCGCCATGATCTTGGGCATGGGGTCCGGCACCTACGCCGGATACTGCGTCCGCTATTTTCCGGGCATGACCGTGCAGGGCGCGGAGATCGACGGCAAGATCGCCGATATCGCCCGCACCTATTTTGGCCTGCCGGAGGAGGTGGAGGTGGCCGTGGCCGATGGGCGGGCCTACCTGACCGCGTCGGAGGAAAAGTTTGATGTGATCATGGTGGACGCCTATCAGGACATCACCATTCCGTTCCAGCTGTCCAGCCGGGAGTTCTTCGCGGCGGTGGCGGAGCATCTGAAGCCGGAGGGCGTCATGGTGGTGAACCTGAACATGACCTCCCGGGAGGATGGCTCCATCAACCAGTACCTCTGCGATACGATGGCCAGCGTGTTTGCGTACACCTACTTGGCCGATGTGCCCGGAAACACCAATACGGAGGTGTTCTGCACCAACGCGCCTGGCCTGCCGGAGCGCTTTGCCGCCAGCCGCGCCGCGCTGACCGACGGAGACTACGCCGCCATGATGGCGGAGGCGGCCCGGCGCTATGTGGACGAGAGAGCGTCCTGAGGTGACGGCCATGGCAAGGACGACGGCAAAACAGGTGCTGGACCGGGTGGACGCGCTGCTGCCCAATGGGTATGCGCGCGCGGAGAAGCTGCGGTGGCTGGCGCAGGCGGAGGGCTTTGTGCTGCGGGAGATCGGGCATCAGACAGGGGAGCTGCCCGACATGACGGAGACGACGGTGCTGACGGCACCGGGACCTGTGCCGGGAGACGGGGGAACTGCCGGTGCTGACCGAGGAGACGGAGCTGACGGCGGCGCCGCCCTTTGACGAGCTGTACCGGCACTATGTGGAGGCGCAGGTGCACTATGCCAACGGGGAGACGGCGCGGTACAACAGCGCGGCGGGCCTGTGGAACAACGCGTTTCTGACCTATCGGGACTACCGGGCCAGGACGGCGGTGCCGGAGGGCGGCGCGTCGGCGCTGCGGCTGTGCTGAAAGGGGGCGGCGGAGATGTATTTTCCCAAGCTGAAGGCGGCGGCGCAGCAGCGGGCAGGCGTAGAGCAGTTCGGGGGACTGGACCGCCGTCCGGGCAGCGGCGCGGGGAGTCTGGAGCAGATGGAGAACCTGTGGAGCAGCGGGTATCCGGCGTTGGAGACGCGGCCCCTGCGGCGGACAGTGACGCAGCTGGCGAAGCCCAACGGCATGACGGAGAAGGACGGATTGTTCTGGGTGGACGGCACGGCGCTGTATGTGAACGGCGCGAAAACGGGGTTGGTGCTGACGGACAGCCGGAAGCAGCTGGTGAGCATGGGTGCGTATCTGCTGATCTTTCCGGACAAGAAGTACATCAATACCCAGGACCTGACGGATTTCGGGAGCATGGAGAATGTGCGGACCACCACGGGAGAGGTGACGTTCACCCTGTGCGACGGGACGGGGGAGAGCCTTGGCAGCTACGCGGCGGGCACGGAGGCGCCCCAGGAGCCGCAGACAGGGGACCTGTGGCTGGACACGGAGCGATCGGAGAGCGTGATGCGGCGGTATGACGGCGGCGCGTGGACAGCGCTGACGGAGGTGTACACAAAGATCGCCGCCGTGGGCGTGGGACTGGGCTTCCGCGCCGGGGACGGCGTGACGGTGGCAGGCTGCGGCGCGGCGGAGCTGAACGGCCTGCACATATTGCAGGCGGCGGAGGACGACTGGGTGCTGGTGCCGGCGCTGTGCCGGACGCTGGACAGTCAGACGGCTGCGGTGACGGTGATGCGGCTGATGCCGGAGATGGACTTTGTGGTGGAGCAGGGCAACCGGCTGTGGGGGTGCAAGTACGGCATCGTGGATGGACAGGCGGTGAACGAGATATACGCCTGCGCGCTGGGAGATTTCCGCAACTGGAACAGCTTTGCGGGGCTGAGCACCGACAGCTACGCCGCCGCCAGAGGCTCGGACGGACCCTTTACCGGGGCGGCGGCCTGCATGGGCGGCGTGGTGTTCTTCAAGGAGAACTGCATGGAGCGCATCTATCCGGCAGCGGGCGGCGGGCACCAGATCGTGACGGTGCCGTGCAGCGGCGTGCGGAAGGGTGCGGAGAGGACCGTGGCCGTGGCGGACGGTGTGGTGTACTATCTGGGGAACGACGGGGTGTACGCCTTTGACGGAAGTATGCCGGTGTGCGTATCCCGGGCGCTGGGCGACAAGCGGTATACCGGCGGCGTGGCCGGCGGGGACATCACCCAG
>ENA-ORSB01003034-ORSB01003034.1-human-gut-metagenome-genome-assembly--contig:-NODE-3034-length-12344-cov-4.747579_pt1 | contig 12344 bp, 10 predicted proteins | sample MGYA00242180_ERZ509144 | MGnify/ENA primary metagenome ERZ509144 (study PRJEB26280, sample SAMEA2338661) | human gut metagenome | biome: human gut; feature: human-associated habitat; material: faeces... | reverse complement strand
CCTGCCTTTTACAAGGAGACAAACTATGCGAATGTACGATATTATCGCCAAAAAGCGCGACGGCGGTACGCTGAACCATGAAGAACTGTCCTTCGCCGTCAACGGCTATGTGGCAGGTGATGTGCCCGACTACCAGATGTCGGCGCTTCTCATGGCCATCTACCTGCGCGGCATGACTGACGAGGAGACCGCCATGCTGACAGACGTCATGGCCCACTCCGGCGACATGGTCGATCTGTCTGCCATCGCGGGCATCAAGGCTGACAAGCACTCCACCGGCGGCGTCGGTGACAAGACGACGCTGGTCATTGCGCCCATCGTGGCGGCCTGCGGTGTCAAGATCGCCAAGATGAGCGGGCGCGGCCTCGGCCACACGGGCGGCACGATTGACAAGATGGAGGCTGTCCCCGGCACCCGCACGAGCCTGACGCAGGAAGAATTTTTCAGGCAGGTCAACGAGATCGGCATTTCGGTCATCGGCCAAAGCGGCAAGATCGCCGTCGCCGACAAGAAGATGTACGCCCTGCGCGATGTGACCGCCACCGTCGGCTGCATCCCGCTGATCGCGTCCTCCATCATGTCCAAGAAGCTGGCCGCCGGTTCGGACGCGATCCTGCTCGATGTCACGATGGGCGACGGCGCGTTTATGAAGGACCTGGACGGTGCGCTGGAGCTGGCCCGCCAGATGGTTGCCATCGGCACGGCGCATGGCCGCAAGGTCGCGGCGCTCATCACCGATATGGACAAGCCTCTCGGCCACAACATCGGCAATGCGCTGGAGGTCGCCGAGAGCATGGCCGTTCTGCAGGGCAAGGGCCCCGCGGACCTGACCGAGGTCTGCCTGCAGCTGGCCAGCAACATGCTGGTGCTGGCGGGCAAGGGCGATATGCCTACCTGCCGTAAGCTGGCCGAGAGCGTCATTGCCGACGGCTCCGCGTTTGAAAAGTGCTGCCAGATGTTTGCCGCGCAGGGCGGCGACATCAGCGTACTGCGCGACGCCGACAAGTTCCAAAAGGCAAAGTACAGCTATGAGCTGACCGCCCCCGCCGACGGCTATATTTACAAAAACGACGTCGAGAAGATCGGCAATGCCAGCGTGCTGCTGGGCGCGGGCCGCATCAAGAAGGAGGACAGCATCGACTTTGCCGCGGGCATTACGATGCACAAAAAGCTGGGCGACTACGTCAAGGCAGGGGAGAGCATCTGCACGTTCTATGCCGACGACGAGAGCCTGTTTGCCGCAGCCGAGGAAATGTACCGCGGCGGCCTTGTCATCCGCGATGAGCCGCCGACGCTTCCGCCCCTCGTCTACGCGCGCGTAACGAGTGATGGCGTGGAGCGGTTCTAAATTGAAACACCCGGGAGGGATTCATCCCTCCCGGGTGCTTCATTTTTACGCACCGTTTGCTATGGAATAACGGTTTAGGTGTCCGCCAACTCCACCACCAATTTGGCTTCGGTGGCGGCAATGGCAAGCTGGAGCTTATTCTCTAAGTTCGTCTTTTGCAGCATATTGATGACGTGGAACTTCACGGTGGATGGCTCGATGCCGAGTTCTTTTGCAATCTCGTTATAGGACAGCCCGCGCACGAGACAGCGCAGGACCTTCATCTCGCCTTTGGTGAACTCGGCGCTCATGGCCGTGCCGATCTCCACGCTGGGCGGTGCATCGGGGAAGATATGCTCCTCAGCCATCGTGCGGCGCACGACCTCCATCAGGGTCCCTTCATCGCCGTCCTTATACCACAGGCTGTCCGCGCCCACGGCCTTGGCGCGGGCTAAAACCTGTGTGTCAATAAGCGAGGTCGCCACCACGATCTTGATTGCGGGGTGCGCTTCTCGTATCTTTTTGGCGGCGGCCAAACCGTTTTCGCGGTGTTCGGTCTGCACATCCATCAGGACAAGGTCGATGTCCTCGGTATCGCACAGGATCGGTGCCTCTGCAGCGCCGGGGATAGACACAGCCAGTTGATACCCGTCCTCGTTCTGAATATAGCTTTCAAGCAGGCTCCGGACCAGCTTTTGGTCCTCAACGATCATAACGCGTATCATAAATGCTCTCCTTATCGGGCAGGGTGACTTCCAGAACAAACACAGGCAGGGAGTGTACGGTTACCGTACCCCCTGCTTTTTCAATACGGCGGCGGAGCGAGGAAAGCCCGCCGCCTTCCTTTATCTCCGCCCTGGGCGGTGTGCCGTTGTTCGTGATGCAAAGGTGCCATGCCTGTGGTTGATGCTCGGAATCGGCGTACAATTCCGTGGCGCCCGCATGCCGCACAGCGTTGGAGGTACACTCCCGCAGGATCAGTGCGTAGAGCTCGCGGGCGGCGCGTGCCGCAGGGTACGCACCGCGCAGCTGTACGGCTGCGCCCAGAACAGCCGCCCGCCTTTGCATACAGGTCAGCGGGTCCTCGGCAGCATCCTCCTGCCGGGCGCGGCACAGCAGGGAGATGGAGCTTTCCCACTCCGCGGCCTCGCGCTTGATCCGGGCAAGGTCATGCTCATGCCGCAGTGCGCGCCGTGCGGCAAGCAGGGTATGGCCGATGTCGTCATGCACCTGCATCTTCATTTTCAGGATTTCTTCCTCCCGCACAATGTCGGGCATATTGTCATATAAGCGCTTTGCACGGCGGTTCGCATCGGCAAGGCGCTCGTTTTCCTGCTGCAGCGCAGCGTGCAATGCAGCCAGACGGCTGACATCGGTAGCCATCACCTCGGTGTACGGTATGCCGTATTTGTCCTGCACAGGGCGCACCGCAAAATGGTACACCGTCCCGTCCGGGAATGCGTAGATGCGGGCGGCCTCATCGCGCAACTGCACACCGCCGCCGGGACTGTGCAGCGCCTGCTCCAGATCCGTAAGGGTCTGCAGATCGCAGCCGCAGAGGACTGCGGCGAGTTCCTGCATCCTGTGATTGATCAGACGCAGCAGACCGTTGCGGTCAAAGTAGCAGATGGCCGCCGGCAGCGTGTCAAAGCCTTCCTTGACAGCGTTGCGGGAGATCCGGGAAATCATAGGCTGCCTCCTTCTGCCGGAAACATCGTGAAATACAAAAGTCCGTCCTCATCCCGTTCCAGCTGCATCTGCGGCAGGCCGGGCAGCGCAGCGGGCGCGTCGGTGCATTGAACGCTGCAGCGCAGCCCCCAGCCCTGCGCCGTATGCTCGGCGCAGAAAAGGATCTCCTGCAATCCCGGCAGGGTCGCTTCTATGATGGCTTCAAAGGCGTCATAGATCGCCACGGCGGACGCAGAGGGAATCTTTGCTGTGTCGGTGATCTGTACGGCGCAGCGTATGTCACTCAGGCGCAGGCTCTCTGCCGATTCAAACAGGCTCAGCCGCAGCTCCGTGGTGTCGATATCCTCCGCCTTGTCGCAAACAAAAACAAGGTTGCTGCGCCGCTTGATATAGGTTCCCAAAATGACGATGTGCTTCAGCAGCCGGCGGGTGGTATCGACATCGTCCGTTGCCCTGAGCGCAATCAGATATTCCTGTATCCGTGCCAGCTGGCGGGCTGTGACGGTCTCGATTTTGTCATACAGCCGGTTCTGCTCGCTCAGCTTCAGCCATTGTGCCTTCTGGGCTGTTTCCGCCTGTATGATGTCCCCGATGTCATGCAATTCCTCCTGCGTGAGGCGCAGCTCCTCCAGCAGTGCCACCAATTCGGTGATGTCCTCCTGCCAGAAAACATACCCTTTCCGGATCGGGTGGCCGTGAAGCTGGGTCGTGGCGTCCAGCTGGACACTGCCGGTGAGCGCCTGACGCAGCTGCTCCTCGCGGAGCGGCGCTGCCTGCATCGAGCATTGCACAGGCACAAACGCCCGGTCCGTGATCAGACCCTTGGCCATAGATACCTCAAACAGCGTGGCATACCCCATGTTGGATTGGATAAGCCCGCACTGGATGCACGCCTCAAAGGTCGCTGTAAAGGTCAGACATTGCACCACGGTCATATCACCGGCGATCGCATGCATCCACGGCACATTCAAAATATGCTTGTACAGTAAAGCATAGAGCGTGGCAAAAAAAATCGGCACAAGCGGCAGCCAGAGGATGCGCTTTGTATGCGGAATACGGCAGCGCCGTACCAGGTACACCACCGTGAACACGGCACAGGAAAATATCCACAGCAGACAGAGGTAATATACGAACCGATAGGTGTAATCGGGGCTGCCCAGTACCTCCTGCCCGGGTGGGAACGCAAACGCAAGCTGATGGCAGTCGTTTGTCAGCACGAGGCTGAACAGCACCACAGGAAATACAAAAATCATGTACCGGTACTTGTACAGCGGGGCGGACTGCCCCCGATCTAAAAAGAAAAGCGTATAAAGTGCAAGGGTCGGGATCAGCAGCATCGGGATATAGTACGCATACCACAATCGCCGCAGCATCTCCGGTGTCTGGGCAAAGTCATAGCGGATCAGGCGGATATCCAGCCAGAACAGCATCAGGGCGGCGGCGCCCAGCAGGCAGCGGCGGGTCTGTGCGTGCAGGATACGCCACCAGACCGATACCGCCCAGGAAAAGATCAGGATATTATACAGCACCGTGCGCAAAAAGCCGGAATACGGCATATAAAACGCCCGCATCAGGACAGCGCAGAGAATCACCCCTGCAACCGCAGCGGCTAAATACAGATTGCCAAGCCGTACCTTTGTCATAGCGTCTGTCCTTTCCAAAAAGGGTATCGTGCTGCCTTTTCACACTATTATTATGACGCAATCTGCCTTATTTTGCAATAGTGTTGAAAAAAGCAGTAAAAAGTTCAAAAAAACTATCCAAATGGTGGGGGCAGAAATCGTCCGATTCCTGTATGATGAAGTTGACAAATCGTATTCTTTGCAGGGAAGGAGGGCTGCGCCGTGCGGAGGATCGTTTTGGACGCGCAATACTCTGTGATGACGAGCGCATTGACAATGGCACTGAAACACGGCAGACCGGATTTCCAGGTGCAAAACGCCGGCCCTAAGACAAAGGATATTGTAAAGCTATGCCGTTCCTGCAGGGCGGATGTCCTGCTGCTGGAGGTCTGCCCGCATCCGCCGCGCACCCTGCAGGACAGACTGCTGCTGGCAAACGACCTGCGGGATGTATGCCCGCACTGCAAAACGGTACTGCTTGTGGATGAGGCCGAATATCCCGAGCTGGCCACCGCCGTGTGCCTGGCAAAAAAGGACCACATTGTCGATGATTTCGTCTACGCTTCCGTCTCGCCCGCCTATCTGAGCGCCATGATGGACACTTTATGACCAAAAGGAGGACAGCTATGAAAAAAGTACAACGAACGCTCGCTGCCGTATTGGCAGCCATGATGCTTATGGCTTTGGCCGGTTGCTCCAAGGGGGATGTGACCAAAGAGGTCAATTCCGGTTTATCCGACCTGAAAGCGCAGGCCGCCGAACCCGCTGTTGAACCCCAGACGGAGACCCCGGCAGAGCCCAAGACCGACGCGGCATCCGAGCCTGCATCCGAACCTGCATCGGAGCCCGCTTCAGAACCGGAGCCGGAAGCCACCGCCGAACCGGCCCCCGCTTCCGCTCCTGCGGATAATCCCGATTATCCATCGGCTGCCGGCCTGAACACCCAGACCCTGGAGGCATTCGGCACGGACTTTACGCTGGTGCTCAATGTGACCTGCCCCGACCAGGGCTGGTACAAGTCCGCCTCGACCAGCTTCGGAGATCTCAAGCTGTTCCCGACCGATGACCCCAGCCATATCTTCTCCGGCGACCCGCGCATAACCTTTGAACTGAAAAGCGGTCTGGATAAGATCAACTACTATTACGACAGCTTTGAAAACGTGGAGGAGCTTACCCCGCGCACCATCGGCGGCGTGGAGATGGCGGGACGCACCTACAAAAACGTCGGTATGTGGTGGACGGAATACTACGGTGAGATGCCCACCGGCGGCTGGCTGGCCATCAAGATCTCTGGCGTAGACATCGACCCCGGCACCGAGGGCGACACCATTCTGAAAAGCGTCACCTTTGGCTAAGCACAGGCAGGTTACTGCACTCTCAACCGAAAGGCGGGTGAACCAACCATGAAAAAACGCTGTGCCGTACTATTGGCGGCGGCGATGCTGCTGTCGGCGGCAGGCTGCGCACAGGACAGCAAGCGGCCCGAACCGAGCGAACCGGCTGCAAGCGCAGTGAGCGAGACCGCCGTTGAAAATGTGGAAGCCGCGGAGGATACCCCGCAAAAGCCGCAGTCCTCCCGCAGGTTTGATGATTCACGCATCTCTACGCTGTATGACGAGCGGTTTACCTACACCGACCCCTACGGCATCGAGGACACCTACTTTTACCAGGTGCCGCAGATCGACGACGACACCGAGGGCGCAAGGAACATCAACGAGATGATTGGCTACCGCTTCGGCTATCTGGTGGAGCGCGCGCTGGACGCCCGTTCCCGCAATGACTTTATCGACACAAGCTACATCATCTGGGTCAGCAACTGGGACGGTCCCCTGCTGAGCCTGCAAATCACCAGCTCTGACGCGATGTACAACCACGATGTGGGTTCGTACCATTACAATTTTGCCACCGGGCAGGAGCTTTCCAACCCGGAGATGCTGGCGCATCTGGGCTACACCGACGACGCCAAGGTGATGCACGCGCTGGAACGCGCAGTAGCGCAGCATTTTGACACCTACTACGGCTACATTGACCCCGACCAGACCGCCACGCTGTACATGATGCGCGCGCAGAGCCTGAGCAATCTGGACGGACTGTACAGCTACTATTCCCTGTATCCGAAATACAGCCACGGTTTTGTTGCCACGGTTCCGATGTACACCCCCGCCGGGTCGGGAATGTACTGGACGGATGTTCAGGTCGACCCCGACAAGCGCCAAGGCAGCGGCCAGATCCTGCACGGGCAGGATGAATGGTTCACCTGCGATGTAAGTGCCGACGGCGCTGTGACGGTGCGTGCCTTGACCGACTATGTTACCCCTGACGGCGCTATGACCTATCAGACCATGAAGGAATGGTACGAGTTGGGCGACAAGACCGAGTTTGCGGTCAGCGGCTGCTACAGCGACTATATAAAGATGCTGATGACCAGCATCGGGCAGGACTACGCCCCCTATGTTTTCCTTCTGACCGAGAACGGCAATGTCGAATACATTGATGTCATCAGCGGCGCACAGTGCGGCACGATGGTCAACGGCGGTCCGCTCTTCGGCATCAACGGAATTGTCCGGTTTGAGACCGGCACGGCCTACGATGCGGAGTACGGCGCCGAGTACGCGACTGTGTACGGCGTTTCCCGCGATAACGAAAAATTCAACCTGATGGAGGCTGTCTGGAACACCGCCCCGCTGAGCATCCCGAGCATGGTCGGCTCCTTTGTGAGTGAGGATACCGGCACCTGGTTTGAAATCTGCGAGGATCAGCCGAACTTCTACAACGGCGCATACACCAACGGCCAGAGGATTCCGGCCACATGGGACAGCAGCATCTCCTACCTTGGTATGGATGACCGCGGCTGGATCTGCTCCGTTTCGCTGTTCCGTATGGATTCAGGGCGTACACAGCGCGAAACGCTGGCTATGATGCCCGATGATTACGGCGGTGTCAATGTAATGCACATCGGTGGGGAATCCCTTCTGACCCTGCCGCAGCAGGAAGCTGTATGGTTTGAAATGACACAGGAATAAGCAAGGTTCTAAAATATTACTTTATAAAAGGAGGCAGACACTATGGCAACATGTACGCAATGTGGTGCCGAGTTAAAGCCCGGCGCTAAATTCTGCGAGAATTGCGGTGCAAAAGTATCCGTACCGCAGCCCGCCGCACAGCCCGCAGCTGTGCCCCAGCCCCCGGCTCAGCCTACCCAGGCTGCACCGCCGCCCCCGCAGCCTGTACAGACGCCCCCGCAGCCGCAGGCAGGCGGCGGCAATCCCTATGCAGGCGGCGCACCTGCCGCCCCGCAGCCGCAGACGAACGCAGCGAATCCTTACGCAGGCAATGCGCCCGGCACACCGCCGCAGACCGGCGCAGGCGCACCGCTTTACGCCAGAAACACACCCCCGCCTGCGTCCACACCGCCGGATGCTCCCCATGCTGTCACGCCGCCGCCACCCGGCGGCACGGGCGGCAACCCTTACAGCAATATGGCCCCCGGTGGCAAGCCCAAGCGCCCCCGCGCACCAATGACCCCCAAGCGGATGATCCTGATCGCCATCCCGGTGATATTCCTGCTTATGATCATCGTAACAATGATCAGCGGCTCCATCCGCACCGGCAAGCCGAACGCCAGTGACCCGAATCAGGGCACCTGGGAAGCAGCCTACGCCGAGATCGGCGGCTCCGTGACGCAGGTCGAGGATGCCTTCGGCAACGGGTTCCTGATGGATCTGAATGATAAGGGCAAGTGCGTTGTAACGGTGGACGGCACCAAGTCCTACGGCAAGTGGACGCTGAACGGCGGGGCCTTCCAACTGGATTGCGGCGGCCTGAGCTGCACCGGCACCCTGCAAGACGAGATCCTGACCCTGAACGATGTGCAGGGACAGGGCGTGACGCTCTACTTCGTCAAGTCCGGCAGCACCATGCAGCAGCCTCTGGACGGTGACAACATGACCCAGGGCACCACCGCAGGCAGCGATACCGATGTGGGCATCTATGTGCTGGAATCCGCCTCCGACAGCGAGTACACCCTCTCCAAGGAGGAGCTTGCCCTCGTCGATATGGAGGACTTCTACATTGAGCTGCGTGCGGACGGCACCGGCGAAACCTACATGGAGGATTTTGTCACCTTCCAATGGAAGGACGGCAACTTCTATGCGCTGACCGACCCCAATACCCCGGCCATGACCTACACCCGCGAGGGTGACCTGCTGACCATTGAGTTTGACGGTATGACCATGGTCTTTAAGCGCAGCGACACCAAGCCCGAAATTGACCCCGCTTTGCTGGACGGCGGCGATGACGAATATGACATCGACGGCACGGATGAGCCTGACCCGCCCTACACCTACGATGACGGCAACACCTACGATGATTTGGGCAACACCAACTGGTACGGCTGGTTCCGGATGGAAAACTACAAGAACGTACCCAACCGCGACTACTTTGACACCGACACCTACGATTGCTGGGGCTACATCGGTGAGAGCGAGGACGGCAGCCACTACTTTGAGGTTTACCGCGACGGTATGCCCGATGACCCGGTCATCACGATGTGGGTCAATGTCTATGATGACCATATCGAGCCTATCCTGGACGGCAACGACTGGGTGCTTGACCAGAACATAACCGAGAGCGATGCGTATAAGTTCAACCTGTACCCGTATAACGACAATATCTCGCTGTTCATGTATGACTACGAGGGCGACGACGGCACGGCCTGTGCGGTCAGCTTCTACATGAGACTGGACGGCACCGAGTGGAACGAGGAGCTCGAGGAGCTGCCGCCCCGCTATGAGGAGTACAAGGCCGCCCTGGCCAACAAATGACGACCTGATTTATCTGTAACAAAACGGGGCGGGGCCTGCCCGCCCCTGACATAGGAGGATCACTATGGGACTTATCAGAGCTGCAATGGGCGCTGCCGGCGGCGTTATGGCCGACCAGTGGAAGGAATACTTTTATTGTGAAGCCATGCCGGCTGACCTGTTGGCTACCCGCGGCTGGAAACGCCAGAGCGGACGCAGCGCCAACACAAAGGGCAGCGACAACATCATTACAAACGGCTCCATTGTGGCCGTTGCCGACGGCCAGTGTGCCATGATCGTGGAGCAGGGCAAGGTCGTGGATATCTGCGCCGAGCCGGGTGAGTACACCTACGATACCGGCAGCGCTCCCTCGCTCTTCAGCGGCGACCTGTCCGACTCTATCGGCGCAGTGTTCCAGAACATCGGCAAGCGCTTTACCTTCGGCGGCGAGGCCCCGATGGATCAGCGCATCTATTACTTCAACACCAAGGAGCTGGTGGGCAACAAATACGGCACGCCCAGCCCGGTGCCCTTCCGCGTGGTGGATCAGCGCGCCGGCATCGACATCGACATTGCCATCCGCTGCTTCGGCGAGTACAGCTACCGCATCACCAACCCCATTTTGTTCTACACCAATGTCTGCGGCAATGTGGAGGAAGGCTACACCCGCGATGAAATCGACGGGCAGCTGAAATCCGAGCTGATGACCGCCCTGCAGCCCGCCTTTGCCAAGATCAGCGATATGGGCATCCGCTATTCCGCACTGCCCGGCCATACGATGGAGCTTGCCGAGGCCCTCAACGATGTGCTCTCCGCCAAGTGGGGCAAGCTGCGCGGCATTGAGATCGTATCCTTCGGTGTTTCCAGCGTGAAGGCCAGCGAGGAAGACGAGCAGATGCTCAAGGAAATGCAGCGCAACGCAGCCTTTATGGACCCGACCCGCGCCGCTGCGCATCTTGTCGGCGCACAGGCCAGTGCTATGCAGACCGCAGCCGGCAATCAGGGCGCAGGGCCCGCCATGGCCTTTATGGGCATGAATATGGCTGGTGCAGCCGGCGGTATGAACGCCCAGAACCTGTACCAGATGGGCGCGCAGCAGCCCGCCGCACAGCCCGCCCCGGCACCTGCCCCCGCCGGGTGGACCTGCAGCTGCGGCCAGACCGGCAACACCGGCATCATCGAGTCCCAGTACGGCTACCATGTTATGTACTTCGTTGGCAAGAGCGATACCACCTACCGCGACTACCAGATCGAAACCGAGCTGCGCAACACCGACACGCAGGAATGGTATGACGCCACGGTGGAGGCTATACCCATGACCGACGGCGACACCAAGTATATCCGCAAGGATCTGGTCATCAGCGCCAGCTAAGCATTCCAAGTAAAAACCACAGCCCCGGCTTCGCATCAGTGAAGCCGGGGCTTCCTTCATGGAAATTTAGGGTCTATCTGAAAACCGGGAATATGACCAACAGCGAGGGATTTTTCGCCTGCTGAAGCCATTTTTCCGCAGGAATACTTTGTGTATTACAAGGGAAAATGGTGCACAGCAGGCGGAAAAGACCCGCTGTTTGGGCATGTTGACGGTTTTCAGATAGACCCTAAGAGAATCCGGTCGTTTTTTCTCATTGACAAATATCCCCGGCAGTCGTAGAATGGTTGCAAACTTCTTACAGGAGGTATTTTTATGGAAGTAACACGGGAGCAGGCGCTTGCCCTGCTGCAAAAATACAATCAGGAGCCGTTTCACATTCTCCACGCCCTGACCGTTGAGGGCGTCATGCGCTGGTTCGCCCAGCAGGAGGGCGAAGACGCGGACTTCTGGGGTCTGTGCGGCCTTCTGCATGATGTGGACTTTGAACGCTACCCCGAGCAGCACTGCGTCAAGGCGCCGGAGCTGCTGGCTGAGATCAATGCCAGTCCGGAGATGGTTCACGCCATTTGCTCCCACGGCTACGGCCTGTGCTGTGACGTGGAGCCGACTCACAAAATGGAGAAGATTCTCTTTGCCGCCGACGAGCTGACCGGCCTGATCGGCGCAGCCGCCCGGATGCGCCCCAGCAAGAGCGTCATGGACATGGAGGTCAGCAGTCTGAAAAAGAAATACAAGGACAAGAAGTTCGCCGCCGGATGCTCCCGTGACGTGATCCAGACCGGCGCTGACCGTCTTGGCTGGACGCTGGAGGAACTGATGGAAAAGACCATTCTTGCCATGCGTTCCTGTGAAGAGTCTGTAAATAAGGAAGTGGAAAATTAAAATGCTGCGTTAACAGGCTAAGAGCAGAAGCTTAAATAAAACGTTAAATAAAAGACAGAACCATTTTAAAGTATGCCGTGCAAAGACATTTGTCCTTGCACGGCAAATTTTTTAGTCCAAAACTATTGACATGATGGGAAAAGTACGGTATCATTTGCACTTGTAACGCACTAAATCAGAGACTGATCAAAAAGGTGTGTTTTACTACGATTTAAGGGAGATAAAGATCATGAAGAAAGTGGTTAAGTTCGGAGGCAGTTCACTTGCAAATGCAAAGCAGTTTAAAAAAGTGGCTGACATTATTAAAGCGGATAAATCCAGAAGATATGTAGTGCCGTCTGCACCAGGCAAGCGCAATGACAAGGATGAGAAGGTAACCGATATGCTGTATGCCTGTTATGATGCAGTAGCAGAGGGACGTTCTTACAAGAAGATCCTTGACAAGATCAAAGAAAGATACAATGAGATCATTGACGGACTGGATCTGAACCTGAACCTGGATCATGAATTTGATAAAATTGAAGAAAACTTCCTGGCAAAGGCAGGAAGAGATTACGCAGCTTCCAGAGGCGAATACTTAAACGGTATCGTTATGGCAAATTATCTGGGATATACGTATATTGATTCTGCAGAAGTGATCTGCTTCG
>ENA-ORSB01003029-ORSB01003029.1-human-gut-metagenome-genome-assembly--contig:-NODE-3029-length-12356-cov-19.274774_pt1 | contig 12356 bp, 8 predicted proteins | sample MGYA00242180_ERZ509144 | MGnify/ENA primary metagenome ERZ509144 (study PRJEB26280, sample SAMEA2338661) | human gut metagenome | biome: human gut; feature: human-associated habitat; material: faeces... | reverse complement strand
AAGGCATCGGCATGGCATGGGTTCCGGAAACGCTGGTGAGCGAGCAATTGAAGCGGGGCACCATCCGCCGCATATGGGAAGACCGCCCGGATCTCAGCGTGGAAGTGGACATCAAGCTCTATCGCAACAAAACCGTCCACCGCGCCGCCATCGAAACCTTCTGGAAAGCGATCCTCCCGTAAGCATCCATCCCAACGCCAGGCGTAAGACCATAAAAAAGCCGGGACCGTCATAAACGGCCCCGGCTTTTCATATCAGGTTAGGGGAGGGAGTGCCTAACCCAGTTCAACAGCAGACTTGGCGTCGTCCTCTTCGAAGACCTCTTCTTCAGCGGCCTTCGGGGTAAAAAGCAGCGGACGGTCAGCCGTTCCGAGGAGCATATACTGCATACTCGTTTCGGGGATGGAACGCAGTATAGAAGCGCGGCTAAAGTAGAAGCAGGCACCGATGGCTACCCATGCGAGCAGCATAATCCACGATTCGAACCCAAGGGCGGCCGGAGAGCCGGGCACAGCCAGCATGAGGAAGCAGGCGATGGAGGTCAGCGCACCGACCACGGCCACGGACTTGCTCCACCACGGGGTCTGGTCCGCGAAGCGAGAGGCGTACTTGTAAACAACGAGGCAGGTGGAAAGGTAGGCGAGCGCGGTGCCCATAGCGGACATGTCGACGATCCAGTTGAGGGCGGAGCGGCCGAAGAAAGGCGCGATAAGGGTCAGGCCGAGGGTAAACAGCACGGCGTTGGTCGGGGTGCCATACTTGGGGTGCACCTTCAGGAACCAAGGATGCAGGAACTTGCCGCGGCCCATGCTGAACAGCAGGCGCGTGGTGGCCATGAAGAAGCCGTTCATGCCGGTCAGGATGCCCGCAAGGACAGGGATGGCGAGGATCATGCCGCCGAAGCGTCCGAAGGCCATGTCAGCCACAGCGCCGGTAGCCCACGTGTGGTTCTGGCCGAGCAGGTCGGTGTAGGGAATGATGATGGCCACGGAAATCAGGACCAAGGCATACAGCGTCGCACCGCATATGATGGAGTTCAGCATCAGGCGGCGGGACTTTTCAGGCGGAAAGTCGAATTCTTCAGCGGTCTGGGGAATGGTATCGAAGCCGACGAACAACCAGGGGGTGATCGCCACGATGGAGATGACGCAAGCCCACGGCGAACGGCCTTCTGCGAACAGGGGGAACAGGTTGTCGAGCGACGCGGTGGACGTGGAGAAGGAACCCACCGTCAGGATGAGCACACCGCAGATGTCCACCAGCGTGCGGATGTAGTAGACGCTCATGTCCACCTCGCAGTCGCCCAAGAACAGCAGGTTGCTCACCGCGAAGACCATCGCCGCCATGACGACGGCCACGAGGGCCGCTTTTCCGCTGATGACGATGCGGCCCTTGGGGCTGGCGTGCTTGTGCTCCAGCACCCAGATGCAGCCGAAAACGCCGCCATAGACCACCACCAGAAGCAGCAGTGACAGGCCGTCAGCCCCACTGCGCTGAGGCCAGAGGGAGCAGTGCAGCTGCCACTCGGCGCTGGCCGCCAGCTCTGCCAGAACGAAGGCCCTGGCGCAGACATAGCCCGCTTCCAGCAGGGAGATGGTGCGGGTGACCCAGAGGTATAAATACTGTATCCCCACAGCTGCCGCCATGCAGGGGATCCACCACGCCAGCGGAACGCTGCCCGTGGCCTGCAAAAAAGCACTCAGGGCCAGCGCCCATGCCGCACTGGCAGCGATGGTGGCCGTTTTGCCGAAGCGGATGCCCAGCGGCAGGGCGTAGATGCCCACGGCCAGACACTCGGCCAGCGCCGTATACAGGCGCGGGATGTTGGGCAGTGCCGTCATGCACCCTCACCCCCGATGTGGTCGGCCAGCGCCGCGAGGAAGGCTTTCCGCCGGGGGCGGCTGACCTGCAATTCGTAGGGTCCCACCTGCACCATCCCCTGCTGCACGCTCTTCACCTGTGCCAGATTGACAAGGTAGCCGCTGTTGCAGCGGGCAAAAGGCCGCTCGGCCAGCTTTTCCTCAAAGGCTTTCAGGGTGCCTGCCGCCACGAAATCGCCCTCTTCGGTATAAAAATGGACGCGGTGTCCCTCGCTTTCCAGATAATAGATGAGGGACGAATCCAGCCGCCGCATCCCGCCCTCCACCGGCAGGGCCAGATAATGCCGTGCGCGGCGGCGCAGCTGTTCTTCGGCCTTGCGCAGCTGCTGCGAAAATGCAAAATAAGGCACCGGCTTGAGCACATAGTCCAGTGCGCCCACGGCGTACCCGCCGATGGCGTACTGCGCCATATTCGTGATAAAAACGATGATGACGTCCTTGTCCAGTTCCCGCACCCGCCGGGCCGTCTCCATGCCGTCCAGATGCTTCATCTCCACGTCCAGAAACAGGATGTCGTACACCGGGCGGTAATCATCCAGCAGCTCCATGCCGTCAGCGAACTCCGTCACTGCGAACTCGGTGCCGTACTGCCGGGTGTGCCGCTGCACATAGCCCTGAAGCTGCGCCCGCACCTCTGCCTCGTCCTCGACCAGAGCAATGTGTATCATTGCCGCACCTCCTTTTTCCGCAATTTTTCTAGTTTTTATTGTAACACGAAATAGGGCGTGTGGCAAATAGGAGAATAAAACAGCAGCCCCGCTTCATCTGTCGCGAGGCTGCTGTTTTGTGATTGGAAAATTTCAGGCTCAGTTCGTCTTGACGGCCACAAGGATACGGATCTTCCTGCCGCCGGAGCAGCCGAAGTTGTCGTACCAGCCGATGAGCTTATAATCCTCGGTGTTGATCTTGGGCAGCGAGGTGGCGAAATACTGGCCGTTCGACCACAGATACACCTGCATATCGTCGGCGGTCTCATAGCGCTTGTCGCCGCTCATGACCGAAGCTGCGCCCAGCTTATCGATGACTACCGGCGAGAGCTGGAGCATCCGGTTGATGGCCTTGCCGTCAGCAGAGCGGCCGATGGCGATGCCGCCTGCGATAACGGGGTACTTGGTGGCGGTGCTGTAGGCCACCTGTTTGCCGCCGGAGTAGCAGACGTAGGTCGCACCCTCGCCCAGATAGTTGAGGAAGTCGCCCAGCGTACCGCCCACGCTGTCGCCGGTGCGGCGGAGCACATAGCTGAACAGCTGGTCCGTCTTGCCGGTAAGGGTGTTCCAGGTAGAGCTGACGACACTGCCGTCGATGAGGCCGTAGAGCACATCGCTGGTGCTGGGGACAAGGATGTTCTTCACATCCTGGAAGGTCTCCTCATCGGTCTTGTCTACCTTGGTGGTGGTCGCAGCGGGGAGGCCCGCGGCCTCTCTTGCGGCGTCCTGTGCCTTGTCGCTGATCTTTTTGTCGATCTTCTTGGCGGCTTCGTCCGTCAGGCGGCGGACAGAATCCAGCGCAGCGTACTCCCACAGGTCACCGGTCACATCGTCGAGGATGACCCGGTCGATCTGGCCTGCGGAATTGGTGGTGTAGTAGCGGACGTCGCTTTCACTCAGAGTTACCCCCGATAGGCGGCTGGGGCGAACTGCCCCAGCCACACCCTCCGACGTCGTATCAATGATCTGCACGTTGTCTGCAAACGGGGTGTCGCCCAGCGCGGTGCCGTCGGCGTTGACGGTGCCGCTGGTCGAGCGGGGCGAGATGGACTGGACGCTTTCGCCGTCACCGTCCACGCTGATCTCCACCAGCTTGCCGGCCGGGAAATTGAGCTTATTGTCCACATTGACGGTGCGGGCGGTGCCGTCGGTACACATGACCGAGACAGCCTGCTGCACCTCAGCGCTGTTCGTCTCCACAAGGGTGCGGGATGAGGACTGGACCACGCCGTAGAACACAGCGTCTGCCGCGTCGCCGGTGAGGACGGAGACAGCCGCATCGTTCATGCCCAGCAGCAGAGTGACCACCTGGCCCACGCCGCCGCCGGACAGGGAGGACAGCTGATAGGCCACAGAGGGCGAAGCGATGGCGTAGGTGACGCCGGCCACGGTCACAGAGGTCGGAGCGCTGGCCGAGGGCGAGACAGCCGTCACGCGGCCTGCGGCGCGCTTGTTGTAGAGCCAGACGGTGCGGGCGCTCTCGTTATAATAGTAGACATCATAGGGAGAGAGGGCCGCAGAGGTGGTGACTTCGTCGTTGCGGTAGATGGCCGCCGGGGCGAAAGGCAGGACGGTGGAAGCATCTGCCACGAAGGGACCCTTGACGTTGTCCAGCAGGACCGAAGAGATGTCCACCTGGCCGTTGCTCACGGCAAAACCCAGGGTGGAAGCGTAGACCTGACCGCTGCCGTTCATGGCGGTGAGGGCGTTGTAGAAGAGCATGGTACCCTGCTCGAGGGTCAGAGTCTCGCCCTGACGGGCATTGATCTCATTGCGCAGGCCCAGTGCGCTGGCCTTGCTGAGCTGAGCCGTGGGGAAGGTACCGCCCAGCTTTGCCACATCATAGCCCAGCAGGCGCAGCGCCATGGTGCAGGCTTCTTCCAGCGTGACGGTGTTGTCCGGACGGAAGCTGCCGTCGGAGTAGCCGGTCATCCAGCCGTTCTGGACGGCAGTGCGGATGTAGACCGCATAGGGAGAGTCGCTGTCCACGTCGCTGTAAAGGCGGCCGGTGCGGCCCTGTGCCGTGGTGGTATCGCGGTAAGCAGAGAATGCGGTGAGGAGGCGGGCCGCCTGCCCACGAGTGAGGGGCGCACCCAGAGAACCGGCCTGCTCGGCGGTCAGACCGCCCAGTGCCGTCGCCGTCTGGACTGCCGCGTTGGAGCCGACCGCAGAAGCGGGCAGCACCAGCATGGAAACAGCCACGCAGACAGCCAGCAGGAATGCGAGGAATCGTTTTTTCATGGTAAACTCCTTAATCATATCTGAGCGCTTCGATGGGGTTCAGGCTGGCGGCACGGCGGGCCGGCAGGAAGCCGAACAGGACACCGATGCCGCAGGAGATGCCCACGGCGATGGCTGCTGCGTCCGCCGAGGGGGTGACATTCAGGGTAATATCCGTCAGGATATACGGAAGGATCTGGTTGATAATGGCCGACACGACGTAGCCCAGCACGATGCCGAGGCAGCCGCCCAGCGCCGACGTGACGCCGGCCTCCACGACGAACTGGGTCAGGATGGTGCTCTCCTGTGCGCCCAGTGCCTTGCGGATACCGATCTCACGGGTGCGTTCGGTGACGGACACCAGCATGATGTTCATGATGCCGATGCCGCCGACCAGCAGCGAGATGCCTGCAATGGCCGTCAGGACGCCCACCATAATATTGATCATAGAGGACATCTGCGACATTGCCGCACTCAGGCTCATGACGTAGACATAGTCGTCCTTGCTGACCAGCTTCTTGAGCCGCGACTGCAAAAACTCCTGTGCCTCATTCGAGTGGTCCGCGTCCTGCAGGACCACGTAATACTGGCTGACACTGCTGGTGTTGTTGACGCTCATCAGGGTGGTATAGGGGATAAGAACAATGTCGTCGTTGCCGCCCTCGTACTGAGAGGCGGGTTTGGAGCGGCCTTCCAGCACGCCCACGATGCGGTACTCGCTGGCGCCTACCTTGAGGGTGCTGCCGAGACCGTTGCCGCCGAAGATCTTGCGGTCCACATAGTCGCCGATGACACAGACATTCTTGTTGTCTATCAAATCGGTGTACTGGATGCCGCGGCCCTTGACCACCTTGTAGTTGTTGATGGTCATGTAATCTTCGTTGACGCCGCTGATGTAGGTGCGGCGGTACTTCTCGCCCGCCACCCGCAGCGTGTCGCCGCCGACACTGGCAATCGGCGAAAGGCCCTTATAATACTCGGGCTTTTCATTGATGATCCTGTACACATCATCCACTTCCACTGAGCGGGTGCTGGCGGTCATGATGTTGACGGACAGAATATCGCTGCCCATGTCGGAGTAGAAGTCCTGCATCATGTTGGTCATGCCGTTGCCGAGACCGACGATGACGATGACGGCCATGACGCCGATGATGATGCCCAGCATGGTGAGGAAGGTGCGGACTTTGTTGCTCAAGACGTTCTGGACGGCCTGTTTGAAGGTCTCCTTTATCATGCCTGCGTCCCCTCCTCTCCGGCTTTCGGCTCTGCCATCATGAAGTTCGGCTGAACGACTGCCTCGGGTGCGTGGGCATCGCCATCGTAGACGACGCGGCCATCTTCGAGGCGGATGATGCGCTCGGCCTGCACGGCAATGGAGTTGTCGTGGGTGATGAGGACGACCGTATTGCCCTGCTTGTGCAGATCCTGGAGCATTCCCAGAACTTCGCGGCTGGTGTGGGAGTCCAATGCACCGGTCGGCTCGTCGGCCAGGATGACCGCCGGGCCGCGGGCCAGCGCACGGGCAATGGACACACGCTGCTGCTGACCGCCGGAAAGCTGGTTGGGCAGGTTTTTGAGCTTATTGCCCAGACCCACCCGCTCAAGGGCAGCCTTTGCCGTCGCGTGGCGCTGTGCGGCGGGGATGCCCGCATACACAAGGGGAACTTCCACATTCTCCAGAAGCGTCAGCTTCGGCAGCAGGTTGTACTGCTGGAAGATGAAGCCCAGCTTCTCGTTCCGGATGTTTGCCAGCTCACGGCGGCTCATCTTGCCGACATCCTTGCCGTCCAGCAGATAAGTGCCTTCGGTAGGCACGTCCAGACAGCCGATGATGTTCATACAAGTGGATTTACCAGAACCGGACTGGCCGACGATGGCCACGAACTCGCCTTTGTTGATTTTGAAAGAGACGTGGTCGGCGGCCTTTACGAGGGTGTCGCCCATCTGGTAATACTTGCAGACCCCATCAAATTCTATCAGCGTGCTCATTCGTCATCTCCTTCGGCGGAGGCCATCATGTTGCTGTAGAAGTCGGTCGCACTGACGCTGGAGTTGTCGTAAGCGATGGTATCGCCCTCCTGCAGGCCGCTCTTCACTTCGATGTAATCGTCATCGCTGATGCCGGTGGTCACCTTGACGTAGACGTAGCCGTCGGGAGCGGTCATGGAAGTCTCAGCATTGGCAGCGCTGGGCGAATCCTTGGTCACCAGCACATAGCTGCCCCGGACGAGGGCGGCGTTGGGCAGGGCCAGAACATTCTTGACGCTGGCGGTGGTGATCTTCGCAGTGGCGTTCATTCCGGGCAGCAGCTCGCCCATGTCGTCGATGCGGACGGTGACGGGGTAGCTGGTGGAGCCGTTGGCGGTAGTGCCTGCCACGAGGATACTGCTGATGACGCCCTTGTAAGTCTCACCCGGGACGGCGTCGGCGGTGATGTCCACCTCCTGGCCGACCTCGAGGGAGCGGATCTTCAGCTCGTCCACGTTGAGCTTCATTTCCAGATAACTCATATCGTAGATGGTGCAGAGGTTCTGCATGGCGGTGTCGTTGGCGCTGAGCTTGTCGCCGGCCTTGACCTTCTTATCCACGATGGTGCCGCTGATCGGGGCGTCGATGGTATAGTGGCTGATGGTCTTCTCGGCAGAAGACATCTGCAGCTCGGCAGCGCGCAGGCTGTCAGCGGCGTTCCTGGTCTGCTTGTCCAAATCTTTGCCGGTAATGCGGAGGATGACGTCATCCTGACGGACGGTGCTGCCCTCCTTGACGCAGAGTTCAGACACGGTACCAGAGGCAGCTGCCACGACAGTCTCCTCACGCTGGTAAGTAAAGTGTGCAGAGTTGAGGGAGCTGACGCCGTTCACCTGTGCCACAGCGGCCTGTGCGGTGGTCAGGCTGCCCGCGTTGGGAACAGCGATGGTGACGGTGCAGGTCATCAGGCTGGCGTCGCCGGCAGGGTCTGCACCGGAAACGGAGCGGATGGTGCCGTTCAGCGTCTCAAAAGTGGTGTCCGGCATGACCTGTGCGGCCTGACCGGCGACAAAGCTCTGGGCCTCTGCGGCAGGGAAATCCACGGCCAGCAGCATCACGGAGGTGTCGCGGATGGTGGCCACAGTCTGACCAGCCTGCACGGCGTCGCCTGCGGCGACTGCAAAGGAGCTGACCTCGCCGCTGATCTTGGTGCGGACGTTCTGCATATCCGCAATGTCATCGTAATTGCGCTGTGCCTGCTCCACCGAGAGCTGTGCGCTCGCGAGGTTGTTTTCCACATCCGAAATGTCGATGGTGTAAAGAATATCGCCCTTCTCGATGCTGTCGCCCAGCTCAAAATCGGCGGTGAGCACCGTGCCGGTGACGAGGGACTTGACGGTGTAGGAATCGGCGGCGTTGATGGTGCCGCTGCCGTCGTAGACGTTCACGATGTCGCGGCGTCCCAGTTTCTCCTGCGTGTAGGCAAGGTCTGCCGACGCACTGCGGCTCTTGCGTGGCACGATGACCGCCACCAGCACCGCTGCGGCTGCGACCACCGCGATGCAGCGCTTTTTGTGGGTCTTGATAAAGTGGAACACCTTATTTTCTCCGCCGGTATTCTCCTGCGGAGAGGCGTCCTGTGTCTTCTTGTTGAAACCTAGCATGAAAAGCCTGACCTCCTGTGTTTCATGAAAAAGAAAAGTTCTTTCTGCCTGTTTTCATCCGTTCTGCGCTTTCCCCCACAGCGTCCGCCAAAAACGACCTGTCTGCGAGATACTGCCCCGGGTTAGCGGCGCAAACCGTTATAATGATACCACCTAACAGAACGAACTACAAGAAATTTTTCCTGCACAATCTGCAACTTTTTTGAAAATTTTTCCATCATCTCTGTGTCTGGAAGCTGGAACATCAGACAGAGCTTTCGGATGAAGAGTTCATCAACTCGCTCCGGCCCTTCGTGCAGCGGCTTTTGGGATACAGTCAGAAATAAGACCCCGACTACGATTCATGGCAGAGATTTGGACATTTCAAAACACATCAGGGAGCAGCATAGGTCACAGCTGCTCCCTGATGTGTTTTTTGTGGTTCTTTTCAATGTGTCACAGTCACGGATCTGTTGCCTGCAATACGCAGGCACAATACCCCGGTTCCGGCTGGTAGCAATGGATCGTAAGGCATTTGTCCACCTCCGGGCTGTAGTCGTGAAGGATGTGCTTTGTTCCGTTCAACGCCACATCCGCATACGATACAAGCCACTTCTTATCACCATTGGGGAACACTTCGTAAAACGAACGGCCAAGCATTTCTTCCACCGGCACGCCTTCGATCGTTGCCATTTCGGCATTGCAGTAGCGGAAAATAAAATCCACCCCGTGTCCGTCCTCATTGAACACCAGCTCAATAATGCAGAATGCCAGCGGCATATCGTCCAGCAGACTGCATTTTTCCAGCAGGCTCATACTCATTGGGCGTGGCTGTGCGTCCACCTGCCTGATTTCTGCTCGCAAGCGGCGATGGTCGCTCAGACCACGTCTACGTCCCTGAAAACTGCGGCCATCTGACATTGTATAAATACCGTCATTGCTAATATCTACGATCTGGCTGCGGCACACTACGATTCCCTTACTGATGTTCAGAAACATATCTTCCGGCAAAGCAGACAAGACGCTGTGCAACGGAGCATACAGCGCAACTTCTTCCCCATCCATGCGGTGAACGACCGTTTTGCGGTCGTTACGGTAAAGATACAAGATGTTTTCTGGGCAAAGGTCATTTTTCTGAAACCACTCATGCAGATCATTCATCGCCATACTCCTTTGTCAGTTGGATATGTTTAGTATAGCATACCTCCGTGCAGCGCACAAGAACAGCTTGATTAAAATTCATTTCAACGGAGTTTTCGCCAATTTGCATCGAACATTTTTGTCAATATTCACGTTTTTAATGCCTAAAGCGCAGAAGTCGTTGACTTTCAGGCATTTTCTGTGTATTCTGTAACATAAAAGGTCAAATGGTTTTTTCGCAAGATGAATGCCCTGAGCGGCTGGCAGCCGCCCACGGTCTGTGTAAAATAAACCCAGATATAAAGGAGGCAAACCACCATGAAGATGACCCGCAGAAACTTTCTTTCCACTTCAGCGGTTGCGGCGTTAGCCTGCGGCGCATCCCTGACCGCACACGCAGCAGGCAGTACCGATGAAAACAGTCTGAATTTTATCACAGACATTTTCAAGGACTCCACCCAACCGGGCGAGATCGAAGAGGCAACGGCTATCACGGCAGAAAAGAACGCCGAATGGTATGAAAAGCTGAATTTTTCCGATCGGCGGGAGTTTGCCAACGCAGAACGCGGCTGGCTGGACAATGCGGAAGGCAGGATCATCGATGGTGAGGATAACAGATCTGCATGGGATCTGCAAAGCTACGGCGATTTGAACCGGGATGCTCCGGACACTGTAAACCCCAGTCTGTGGCGGAATACCCAACTCAACGCCAAAGCCGGTCTGTTTGAAGTATGTGACGGCATCTATCAGGTGCGCGGCTTTGATATGGCCAATACGACCTTTATCCGCACCGACCACGGCTGGATCGTGTTTGATGTGCTAATGTGCAAGGAAAACATGAAGGCTGCCAGGGAGCTGATGGAGGAGCGCTTCGGTCCGCTGGACATCAAGGCGGTGCTGTACAGCCACTCTCACGTGGACCACTTCGGCGGCGTGGAGGGCATTATCACCCGGGAGCAGGTAGCGGATGCAACGCTTTCGCTTAAAAAGCAGCTGGCTTCCGGCAAGACCCCTGTGCTTGCGCCGGCGGGCTTTCTGAAGCACGCCATCAGCGAGAATGTCTATGCGGGCATCGCCATGGCGCGGCGCGCACAGTTCCAGTACGGCACGGTGCTTGACAAGGGCGAAAAGGGTGCGCTGAGCGTGGGCATCGGCATGGGACAGTCCACCGGTACGGTGTCCCTCATCGCTCCCACCTACGAGATCGGGGAAGATGTTCCGAAGCTGACCATCGACGGGCTGGAGATCGAATTCCAGCTGACCCCCGGCACCGAAGCCCCTGCTGAGATGAACGCCTATTTCCCGAAATACCGCGCCCTCTGGATGGCGGAAAACTGCACCGGTACGCTGCATAATCTGTACACCCTGCGCGGCGCAGAGGTGCGCGATGCCAACGACTGGGCGAAGTATATCATCGAGGCAGATCAGCGCTTCTGCAGCAAGACTGATGTGGTGTTCCAGAGCCACAACTGGCCGCATTGGGGCGAGGAGATCCATGAGTATCTGTTGAACACGGCAGCGATCTACAAGTTCATCCACGACCAGACCCTGCATTACATGAATCAGGGATATACCTCAAATGAGATCTCGGCGATGCTGACCCTGCCCAAAAAACTGGAAAAGGTCTGGTATACCCGTCCGTACTACGGTACGCTGGCGCACAATTCCAAGGCCGTTTACCAGAAATATCTGGGCTGGTATGACGCAAACCCTGTCAACCTGAATCCGCTCCCGCCCAGCGATACCGCCAAGAAGCTGGTAGAATATCTGGGCAGTGCCGATGCAGTCCTCCGCAAAGCGCAGAAGGATTTTGAAAAGGGCGAGTATCAATGGGTGGCGCAGATCACCAAAGAACTAGTCTACGCCGACCCGTCCAACCAGAAGGCGCGCAATCTGTGTGCAGATGCACTGGAACAACTTGGCTATCAGGCAGAGTCCGGCGCGTGGCGCAACGCCTACCTGATGGGCGCTGCAGAACTCCGCAGAGGCAACCTGTCCAAACTGGCGCGCTCGGCCAATGGACTGACCGCGACAATGGGCGAGATGACCATCGCCATGCTGCTGGATTACATCGGTATCATGAGTGATGCCAATGCCGCCCAGAACGATGATCTGACTCTGAATCTGACGGTGACAGATGTGAATGAACAGTTCTATGTAACCCGTAAGAATGGCATCCTGCTGTCTTACCCCGGCGAGAACCATCCGGATGCGCAGGCTTCCGTCACCTGCAAGCGTCTGCAGCTCTTTGCTCTGATGCAGGGTCAAAAGGCCGGGCAGATACAGATCAGCGGAGATCCCACTGTCCTGAAACGCTTGCTGGCATATGCGTCCAAGTTTGAAAAAACCTTCAATGTCATTGAACCGTAAAAACGATTCGGAATTTCAATTTTTTGAAAATATCTCTGAACCTTTGATATTAGGTTCTGTCAAGAGGGCTGGCACCGTCCAGCCCTCTGTCTTTTTGCTAAAGTTTCCGTGTGAACAAGTAGAGTTTCGACAAACCCCGGCTGGAGTTGACCGAGAAAATCGAAGCCAACTTCTATTCCCAAGATTTGACCCCGGCAGCATCCCAGATCCAGCAAAATAAAAAGCCGGTAGCCACAAAAATCTCTGGTAAGGAGATCCTTGAAGCCATCCGGCTGATGAATGCAAACGAACGCAGAGAGTTGACGAGAGCCTTGTTCGCCTAAAATTTCTTCTTTTTATGAAAAGGAAAGCAGGCTGTGCATACCTTGCGCACAAAAGCCCCCGATTCGGGCAAATGTGCAAACGGTGTGCAGAAAGTGTGCAGCCGC
>ENA-ORSB01003028-ORSB01003028.1-human-gut-metagenome-genome-assembly--contig:-NODE-3028-length-12357-cov-3.635913_pt1 | contig 12357 bp, 11 predicted proteins | sample MGYA00242180_ERZ509144 | MGnify/ENA primary metagenome ERZ509144 (study PRJEB26280, sample SAMEA2338661) | human gut metagenome | biome: human gut; feature: human-associated habitat; material: faeces... | reverse complement strand
AGGTAGATGATATAACCGACGGGCTTAAGCAGGAGTCATCTAGATATCTCAAAAAGGAAATAATTCTGCCGGAGGACTGGTGGTTTGCCTGGTGTTATCCGAACGGAAAACGCCACTGCGAAGAGGCAGAAGTGCCAGATTTTAAGCAGATGAATTCGTGCGCGGTTTCGCTTGTGGATGAAACGGCGCGGAGGGAGTATGTGAAGCGGGCGTTGGCGGTGTTCGAGAGAGAGCTTTTGGGGTGGCTTTTGTAAAAGGATAAATTGTCGCTGAAACAGAATATCATACCGCACTATAAAAACACATTTACACAAACATAAACATTGCAAATAACAAATATATTCTACCTTGAAACCGAAAGCGAGGCGTTTCACCAAAATGACAAGAGAAGAATTATTTCAATGGGTAAAACAGGAATATGGCACGGAAGCGGAATATCCGTGGAAGGATTCGAACGCAGTGCTGCGTCGGGCGGATAATAATAAATGGTATGGCGTGATTTTGAGTGTTGCAGGGAGTAAGCTGGGGTTGGAGGATGATAATATCATAGATGTTATAAATCTAAAGAGTGATCCGATGCTGATAGGTTCTTTGCGGGGGCAGAAAGGATATTTTCCGGCATACCATATGAACAAGGAGAAGTGGATCAGTGTTTTGCTGGGGGATGCGGGTCTGGATGAGCCGATTAAAAATTTACTTGCGTTAAGCTATGAGCTGACAGCGCCAAAGAAAAAGAAGAATACTTCCAACTAGGGGGGAGCTTATGTCAAACTTTGAATTTTTAACAACACTTTGCAAGAATTCTCCCATCCTCTCTAGGTGGTGAGATGAATTGCCTTTTGGGAAAATCATGCAATATCTGGCATATTAAAACTGCACATATCTGTGCACATAAATGAAAATAAACATGTGAGAACAAATGTTCTAAAAGACGTAGACAAACAAGTGTTCCTGTGTTATAATATAATCAGTCGAAAGCAAAAGGAAAGGCTGATTTTATGAGAAAATTAGATAGTAATGCACACTCAGTGTTTTTGCTCTATTATCATTTGATTCTGGTTATAAAATACCGAAAAAAGATACTGACGGATCCTGTTTCTGAGCGTGCCCGGGAGATTTTTGAATATATCGCTCCGAAGTATCATGTTACATTAGAGGAATGGAATCATGATCGGGATCATGTTCATATTATGTTCCGGGCCCATCCGAAATCGGAACTCAGCAAATTTATTAATGCGTATAAAAGCGCAAGCAGCCGATTGATAAAAAAAGAGTATCCGGAGATTCGGCAGAAGCTTTGGAAAGAAATGTTCTGGAGCCAGAGTTTTTGCCTGTTAAGTGCTGGTGGTGCACCCATTGAGGTTATCCGCCAGTACATAGAAACACAGGGAGAAAATAAGAGTGAACATCGTGTACCGTTTTCGGATTTACCCGAATAAATCTCAAAAAGAACTATTTGCAAGGACATTTGGTTGTGTGCGTTTCGTGTATAACCGGATGCTGGCAGAGAAGATAGAATATTATGAGAAAACCGGAAAAGTATTAAAGGTTACGCCTGCAAAGTATAAGGCAGAGTTTCCGTGGCTGAAGGAGGTAGACAGTCTGGCATTGTGTAATGCACAGCTGCATCTGCAGACAGCCTACAAGAACTTCTTTCGGGATTCTTCGGTTGGTTTTCCGAAGTTCAAGTCAAAAAAGAATCCGGTAAGAAGTTATACGACAAACTGCGTAAATGGAAATATTACTTTGCAGAGTGGTAAACTGAAACTTCCGAAAGCAGGTTGGATCCGCATAAAACAGCATCGGAGTATCGATGATAGTTATATATTGAAGGGTGCCACCGTCAGCCAGGAAGCAGATGACAAGTATTATGTATCATTACTGTATGCGGCAGAAGAACCGGAACATGAAATCAGGCCAGTAAAAACCGCAATCGGACTTGATTTTTCCATGAGTGAATTGTATGTAGATTCCAATGGAGCTCATGCAGACTATCCTCACTTTTTCCGAAAATCCCAGGAAAAACTTGCAAGGGAGCAGCGCAGGCTGAGTCATTGCGAAAAGGGGAGCAGCCGTTACATGAAACAGAAAAAGAAAATAGCCAGACTCCATGCTCATATTGCACGTCAGCGGAAAGATTATCTGCACAAGGAATCCAGAAAGATAACCAATTTTTATGATCTTGTGTGCATAGAATCTTTGAACATGAAAGAAATGAGCCAGGATTCAAGGTTTGGAACGAGTGTTCATGATAATGGATGGGGAATGTTTACTGATTTTCTTTCCTACAAATTAGAACGTGCCGGTAAGAAACTGGTTCGTATCGATAAGTGGTATCCCAGTTCAAAAATCTGCAGCTGCTGCGGAAAACTCAAAAAAGAGCTGAAACTGGAAGACCGTATGTATAGCTGCACTTGCGGAAATCAGATGAATCGTGATGAGAATGCAGCTATCAATATTTGCAGAGAAGGCTTGAGAATATTGGGAGTTGAACTTGATGCAGAAAGAAAAATCTCCTGATTTTCCCCAAAAAACATAGATTTTGTTTGGGACTGCGTAGATACGAAACAGTTCCGCTCATAATAACAGAACCGTGGGACACACGGGGATAGCTCGCCTATGCTTTGCCCAATAGGGCAATCGAACGAGAAGCCCCCACTTCCAGCATTAGCTAAGTGGAGGGAGTATGTCACTGAGTGCATTTCAGCGACGATTCAATAAACCGTGAAATCATATTCCACTCATAGCTCTGTTCCAGCCACGCAAATTTGATCGGGTACCGCGCTTCTTCCCCGAGCGTAAAGACATGGAGTGTATCCAGCTGTTCCTTACTGAGAATAGAAAATGCGAGGTTTTTCGGGCTGATGCAGGCACCTTTTCCCATCGCGCAGAGGGCAAGCAGGGTAGCGATGTTGTCAGAGCAGGCATGAACCGAGGGGACGAAGTTGTCTGTCGCGAGGATATTCCGCCCGATGCGTCCGACCAGATCATGTTCACGGTTTAGGAGAAACGGACACGGAGCCAGAAGGGAGTAGCGGTGATGGCGGCTGACTTCCTGGATAATGCTCTCGGTCTGTTTGCCGTAAATGTCCTGCAGCAGGGCAGTGGAGACGATGAGAACCATCTCTTCCTCATAGAAATCCCGCAGAATGATGCCGGGAATGCGAACTGAAAAATTGGCGATCGCCAGATCAATTGTGCCGTCCAGCAAGTATTTTTGCAGCACATCGTTGGAAGATTCGACGAGTTCCACATCCACACCGGGATATTCCTTTTGAAAGGCGGCGATCAGCTCCGGCATGATGGCGTGTCCGCGCGTGAATGCGATGCCGATCCGCAGTTTTCCTGTCTGGTTATTTAAAATATCGCCAAATTCGTGAAGCATACAGTCATATTTTGTATTAAATTCCGTTGCATAGCGCAGAAATACCTCCCCCGCATAGGTAAGCTCCAGCGGGATGTGACGGATTAGGAGCGGACATCCAAGCTCCCGCTCGATTCCGGCGATATGGGCGCTTAACGTCTGCTGGGTAATATGCAGCGCATCGGCGGCCCTGGTGAAGCTGCGGTTTTTCGCAACCGCGGCAAAATATTCCATTGATTGAAAATTCATATTCGAATGACGCCTCTTTTCCCAAAACTTTCATTTTAAGTTTCTAAAAAGCATCTGACTATAAAAGCGGTCCTTCCAACTCAAACACTGTCCGCTGCAGCTGCGCGATCAGCAGGCTGGCAGCCGGGGACGCTTTTTTTGCTGACGGAATCCGGACGCCGAGCACGCGCTCCATCGGCGGATTGAGCGGCAGTCGGACAACATTTTTAGAAATATCGCGGACAACCAGCTCCGGCAGGATGCAGACACCCAGGTTGTGGCTGACCATCGCGAGCATGGAGTAAGTGTTCTGTGAGGTAAACGACGGCTTTGGCGGTGTGATGCCGAGCTGCTGGAACTGGCGCAGCAGGTCATTTTCGCCTTTTTCTTCTATATAAGAAACCTTGGGGAGATCTTTTAAGTCAAAGCGCTCATATTCTGCATAAGGGGAATCGTTCGCGCAGACAGCCAGGTATGGTTCTTTTTTCAGGGGAAGCCAGTCCATTTTTCCGTCCGGGTGGGGGCCAACGATGCCGAAATCGATGGAGCCATTTTCCAGCCACCCCTCAATCTCCTGTGAACATCCCTCCAGCACTTCCACGGTCATATCCGGGTAATCGGAGAGAAACTTTTTGAGGGCAGGCGGCAGCCACTGGACGGAAGCGCTTAGATAAGCGCCGATCCGGATATGCCCGGTCTGGACGCCACGGATGGAGGCGGCTGTCTGATCAAAATATTCCGCCGCCGCCAGCGTCCGCCGGATCGGGGGAAGCAGCGCCTCGCCATTCCGTGTCAGGGCAAGTCCCCTCTGGGAGCGTGAAAACAGGGAAAATCCGAGTTCCGTTTCAATATTTCGCAGCATATGGCTTGCCGCCGACTGCGTGTAACCGTTTTTCTGGGCGGCACGCGTCAGGTTGTTTTCTTCTGCAATGGCTAAAAAAAGCCGCATATCTTTGAGATCCAAAAAATACTTCCTCCATTTTCGTAATAAGCGTTCGGTCTGATTCATAAAATGTACAGAGCTGACAGATACCAAAGGAGGATGAGAAAATTTGTACGAATTACGTAGAATACAAATCTGATTCATACGAAATATCCGGGCGGATTACACGGGTGCGTGTGCGGCGGACATTCATTCCGATGGCTCTGCCAAGTGTCCCTAGTATATCATATTCGTGAAAGAAATGGGAGAAAAAGATAGAAATACGCCCAGGATCTCAAATACAACATGAAAATTTCATTTAAATGAAATACACAAAAAGTTAAAAAATAAACAAATGGTAAACAAAATTCATGAAACTCCGAAAGAAAATGGACAAAATTCTGAACGGGAGTCTAACGGAAAGTGACGCAGTTGTAGACAAAATATCATGATATTTTGTGCATTTATACTAATTGATTCTCGAAGAAGTGCAATTTATTTCATGAAAAAAACAGAGGAATTCATGATTCGGTGCTGTGCCATGAAAATCCTGCATAATAAATTCAAATAATTTTGTTGAACAAATTTCACTTTAGTGATATAATTTTTTCAAAAGCAAGAAGTTTTTTGAGCGAATTGAAAAACTTGCTTAGCCAGCGCGCGGCACTACATCAAATAAAGGGGGAACTTTATATGGAAGCAATTAACAACATTGTCGGTATGTTGAACGGACCCATTTGGGGCGTTGGAATGTTAGTTCTGATTGTTGGTAGTGGTTTATACTTCACAATCCGTCTCGGCTTTTTCCAGTTTGTTCATTTCAAAGATATGTGGAGCCGAATTATTGACAAGTCGGAGTCTGAATCCGGTATTTCTTCATTCGCTTCGTTCTGTACGACCATGGCGATGCGTGTTGGTACCGGTAACGTAGCCGGTGTAGCCGTCTTTACATGGGCGGTCCTGGCGCACTCTTCTGGATGATCATCGCTGGTATGACAAACTCTGCAGTTTGCTTTACTGAGTGTACATTATCCGTACTTTATAAGAACCGTATCGATGGTCAGTATCGAAGCGGCGGTGCTTACTGTGCTGAGAGAGGTCTTGGCTGGAAAGCATATGGTGCATTCTACGCAGCATTCTTCGGACTGGGCGTTGTATTATTCATGCCGGCAGCAGCTACCTATACAATCTGCGATGGCTTCAAAAACGCTTTAGGTATTCCGATGTGGGTTTCGGCTCTGGTTATCGCACTGGCTATGGCAGTTGTAGTTATGGGTGGTGTTAAACGAATCAGTTCTGTAGCATCTATGCTGGTTCCGCCGATGGTAGGTATTTACCTGATTGCAACAGTTGTTATCTTAATCGCAAACGCAGGTCAGATTCCGAGCGTTATCGTAGACGTTGTTAAATGTGCATTTGGTTCCAAAGAAGCTCTTCTGGGCGGCGGCGTTGGTATCGCTATCCAGCAGGGTGTTAAACGAGGCACATTCTCATCTGCATCTGGTATGGGTGAGTCCATGCCGACCGCAGCAGCAGCAGAGACCAGCCACCCGGTTAAACAGGGTATGGCAAACGCAGCTGGTGTTTGGCTGGATACCGTTATCGTATGTACCGCTTCTGGTCTGATGATGCTCTTAAGCGGATGCTACAATACACAGTTTGGTTACGTTGGTGGTACCGGTGCAATGCACGATCAGATGGCTCAGTTAGCAGCAGATGGAACATATGGCGTTATCTTCGTTCAGAATGCCTGCAGCACCGTTATGGGAAGTATTGCTCCTCTGTTCATTGCTATCATGCTGGCTCTGTTCTCCTTTACCTGCTTAATCAGCTATTATTACGAGGGCGAGACTTCGGTTCTTTACCTGTTCCAGGGCGATGATAAAGCAGCTACCCGTAAAGTGGTTATCAGAATTATGCAGATTGTTATGCCTATCCTTATCTTCATCTGGGGCAATATCGATTCCGGTCTGGCTTGGAACCTTTCTGACCTTGCACTTGGTGGATCTACATGGATCAATATGTTAGTTGTACTGCTTCTGTCTCCGAAGGTATTTGCACTGTACAAAGACTACGAAGAGCAGATGAAAGCAAAGAAAGACCCGTACTACAACCCGGATAAGCTTTGCTGGAAGGGTGTAGACGTTGAGATGTGGAAAGACATCAACAAAAAACGTATCGCAGAAGATAAATAATCGGATGTGAATCGTTACATATTATTAGCTATAGAGTTTAACTCCTAGAGTCTAATATAAAAGGCAGTCCCTGTCGTGTGGCAGGGGCTGTTTTTTTGCCATTATATAGATAATGTCTATGATAGAAATGGTAATTTTTTGTAAATTGTCATTGACGATCCAGCCGCCGCGCGATACAATCAACCGCGAAAGGCGGTAATGGTATGGTACAGAAAGTGATTCGGGATCGCCTGGATGCGATCCTTCATTGGAATATATCCCTGGTCGGGGGATTTCTCGGAGCCTATGCGATTTTGCTTCATGCCGGAAACTTTGGCTCTGCTCAGACAGGCAACCTGATGGAGATGGGAGCGGAACTGGTATCGATGGAATGGTTTAACGTCCTTCTGCGTCTGGCTGCGCTGGTGCTGTTTGGACTGGGCGTGGCATCCGCATATCTGCTCACGAACTTTACGAAGATAAACATGCGGAAACTTGCCCTCTGGGTGGATGCGGCTGCGCTGGCACTGGCATCGATGCTGCCGCTTGAACCGGCGCTGGTCGGAATTTATCCGATTTTCTTTGCATCTGCATTTCAGTGGGGCGTCTATTCCGGTGCCGACGGATTTAACAGCGCGACGATCTTTATGACGAACAACTTCAAACAGTCAGTGCTTGGCTGGCTGCAGTACGGTCTGACAAAGGATAAGGAATTTAAGAGAAAAGCAATTCTTTATACCTATACGGTCATCAGCTTTTTCCTGGGCGTGGTACTCGGAGCGTGGGCGGTCGGTCAGTTCGGCATCTACAGCGCCTATGTAGGCTTTCTGCCATTGGCGGCTGCGAGAACCTTTATCGCGGTCGGTACGGCTCCGCTTGAAAGCGAGACTCCGGAGGAGACGGCAGTCGAGGCGGCAGAGGAGATGGAAGAAGCAGAGAAGCTGGAGAAGGAGCAGAAGCTGTAAAGTCTGTTCCCTGCAAGTTTTCTACAAGATGCAGGAAAGAAAAGCGGCAGGAAACAGGCTTCGGCGGGAACAGGATGCGGAAAAATGCAGGCGCTTAAGAACAGCAAACGTGAAGCAGTGGACAGATTGCTTTAATGCTGGTGATATTGCTGCTGTAGAAATTTTCCCAGTATTCCTACTCCTTGATATAGCGCCGCAGACATAATACATAAAAGAATAATACTCATCACAACCATATCCATCTGGAATACCTGTGAGCCGTAGATGATCAGATATCCGAGTCCCTGTTTGGCAGCGAGAAATTCACCGATGATGACGCCGACCAGGCAGAGACCGATGTTGACCTTCATGTTGGCGAGAATCAGCGGGATTGAGCCTGGCAGCAGGACTTTGGTTAAAATATGAATCCGGTTTCCTCCGAGGGACCGGATTAATTTGATCTGGTCGGGATCCATCGAGGAAAATCCGTTGTGGAGTGTCAGGATCGAGCCGAAGACAGCAACCGAGATGGAGGCAACGATGATCGTGCGGATGTTGCTCCCAAGCCAGACGATGAGAATCGGGGCGAGGGCGGATTTTGGCAGACTGTTGAGCATGACGAGATACGGCTCCAGAATCTCTGAAAGATTCCGGCTCGACCAGAGGAGAACCGCGCCGATCAGCCCGCAGAGGATGACCAGTGTAAAGCTGATCAGCGTTTCATAGAGCGTCACGCCGGTGTGGATGAGGATGCTTTTGTCCTGCATCATCCGCAGGAAACAGCGCACGGTGCGTGACGGGGAACTAAAAATAAACGCGTCGATGAGCCCCAGTCGGGCGCTCATTTCCCAGCATATTAAAAAGAAAACGAATAAGAAAATCCGGCAGAAGAGAACCAGACGGCGCCGATGGAGCTGGCGGCGGAGGTAGGCTTTCTGGGCGGTGGATTCTTTCTTACATTTCATACTTTTTGCCCTCCCCTTGCAGTGTCTTCCATAGTTCATTGAAATAAAGAGAAAAAGCCGGATCATTCCGGCGTTCCAGCGGTCGGTTAGCGGACAGCGGGAAGGTAACCGGCAGGCTGGGGCAGATGGTTCCGGGGCGTTTAGTCAGAACCAGGATGCGGTCGGCGGCACTCACGGCTTCGGAGAGGTCGTGGGTGATCAGAATCGCTGTTTTGCGGCTCTCCCGGATGATGGTGCTGATATCGTCGCAGACGGTTAAGCGTGTCTGATAATCGAGCGCCGAAAATGGTTCGTCGAGAAGCAGAAGCTCCGGTTCCAGCGCCAGTGTCCGGATCAGGGCGGCGCGCTGGCGCATTCCACCGGATAGTTCGGAGGGGCGGGAATGCTCAAATTGTTCCAGTCCGTAGAGTTTTAAGAGCCGGTGGAGGCGGTCTTCCGCGGCATGATCCATTTTTTTCTGGATTTCCAGCCCGAGGGCAGCATTCTGGATGATCGTCCTCCACTCGAAAAGCTGGTCGCTTTGCAGCATATAACCGATGCGGCACTGGCTTTTTAAGAGTGGAACCCCATTTATAAGAATGGAACCTTCTTCCGGCGGCAGGAGCCCGCTGATTAAGGAGAGCAGCGTGGATTTTCCACAGCCGGACGGTCCGACAATGGCGATAAATTCGCCGGTTTCTACCTGAAATGATATATCAGAAAGGGCTTTCGTTTCTCCGGATATCGTGTGGTAGGAGTAGGAAAGCCCGGAAACTTCCAGAATGGGCGGCATAAGCAAATACCTGGGTAACTGTGTATCAGTGGGACAGTTACGCTCCTTGAAACATTCTTACTTTAAAATATGCAGAAATGAAAAGCCGGGTTACAGGTTGTGTGAGAAGCGCCTTGCATTGGTTGACCCGTGTGGAAAAGAGATGCTATAATAAAATATAGGTAATTGTGGAGAGAAAAGCGCTTATAGACAGGATACAGGGGGTATTTATGATACGCAGATATACAGTGGCATTGATGCAGATGGATACACAGAATGATAAAGGAAAGAATCTGGAGACGGCATGCGCCTGGATTGACGAGGCGGCGGCAAAAGGGGCGAAGCTTATCTGTTTCCCGGAGGTGATGAATCTGATCGGCAAAAATATCGGTGAAGGCGGCGGACGCGAGGAAATTCCGGGGTACACGACCGAGCGCCTCTGCGCGAAAGCGAAGGAACACGGCGTCTATATTCACGGGGGCAGTATCACGCAGGCACTTCCGGGGGAAAGACGATCGGCAAATACGAGTGTGCTGATTTCGCCGGAGGGGAAGATTCTGGCGACATACAGCAAATTGCATATGTTTGACATCACGCTGGCGGACGGCACGCCGTACCGGGAGTCGGACCGGGGCAAACCGGGCGATTCGATTGTGACGGTGGAGACGGAGCTGGGCGTTTTTGGAATGTCGATCTGCTATGATGTGCGTTTTCCGGAGATTTACCGGCTCATGGCGCTTCGTGGGGCGCAGATTATCTTTGTTCCAGCGAGCTTTACGATGCCGACGGGAAAGGATCACTGGGAGGTTCTTCTGCGGGCGCGGGCGATCGAGAACGGCTGTTACATCGTGGCACCGGGACAGATTGGACAGAAACCGGCGTATGCGGCATACGGAAACAGCCTGGTGGCAGATCCGTGGGGAACGGTGATTGCACGGTCAAAGGATGCACCGGGGATCACCTATGCGGAGATTGATTTAGATTATCTGGATAAGATACGGAAGCAGATTCCGTCGCTGGAAAACCGGCGGAGTGATTTGTATGAAGTGAGTGAGAAGAAGTAAGGCGTGAATATTTTCAGCCGGCAAAATGGCGTGTGGACGGAAATGAAAAACGGGTGTATTCGGGCAAATGGATAAAAAGGACAGAGAAAAATGGAGTCCAGGGGGGAAAACCATGGTAAAGGTGTTTCTGGTAGAGGATGAGGCGATCATCCGGCACGGTATACGGGATAATATTGACTGGGCGAGCCACGGATTTGAATTTGCGGGGGAGGCGGGCGACGGCGAGTATGCGTATCCGCTGATATTGAAGGCACAGCCGGATATTCTGGTAACGGATATCAAGATGCCGTTTATGGACGGGCTGGAGCTGAGCCGTCTGGTGAAAAAGGCGCTTCCGCGCACGCGGATCATCGTGCTCAGCGGCTACAATGAATTTGAATATGCAAAAGAGGCGATCAAGATAGGAATCAGCGATTATCTGCTGAAACCGGTATCCTCGGCGGGACTCATCGACGCGTTGAAAAAGGCGGCGGACGAGATCCGGGAAGAACGGGAAAAATCGAGGCTTCTGGAGCGGTATTTTGTCAGCTACGAAAAATATACGGAATTTCTGGATAAAACGGATTACAGCGGTGTTGACCGGAAGCTCATCAACGATTTTTTAAAGCTCGGCTCAGTCGAAGAGTGCAGTCCGTTTGTCGAGGAGTATTTCGCAGAGATCGGTGAACATAATTACAAATCGCTCTTGCTGCGTCAGTATATGACGATGGATATTTTTTACTGTGTGCAGGAGTTTTTGAAGAAATTGAAAGCGGAGCCGCCGGAGGTTCCGGAAAGTGTGGTTGACATAAAACGGGTTCCGAAGGTGATCGAGAGCGTGGAGATGACGAAAGCCTATCTGATCGAGGAGTTTACGGCTGCCCTGCAGGCGCGTGACCGGGCGTCGAACGACCGTTATGGCAGCGTGATCCGGGATGCAAAGGAATATATCCGGGCAAATTTCAGCCAGAGCGACCTGTCACTGAACCGGATTGCCGTGCATATTGGCGTCAGTCCGAGCTATTTCAGCTCGATTTTCAAGCAGGAGACGGGACAGTCCTTTGTGGAGTATCTGACGCAGGTGCGGATGGAACGGGCATGTGAGCTCTTGAAATGTACCTCCTACCGGACTTCCGAGATAGGAGAGCAGGTGGGATACAACGATTCACACTATTTCAGCTCGGCGTTCAAGAAAGCGATGGGGCAGTCGCCGAAAGAGTATAAGGCGAGCCAGACGCGGCAGGAGTAAGATGTTCAAAAAGGGAGGAAAGATATGGGAGTGGAGCAGGGGCAGATTGGAAAAACAGAAGAGATGGCAGATTTGAATAAAAATCAGGATCCGGGCGTTGATTCGTTATCCGCTGCCCGTCCATATCGTCCTCTTTCTCTTCGTGCCCGTCTGATCCTTCTCCTCTTCGTGATTGCCATTCCATTAACAGGCATGGCGCTCGGGTTCCAGAAGATGATCGCCTCCTATTCTGCTTCCTATGACGCGATTCTGGCGAATCTAAAGACGGCGAATGAGTACAACATAAAGTTCAAATCGGATATGGAGTATTCGATGTACCGTGTTATGATCGGGCTGATCGACGCGGAACAGTTCGAAAATGGAGATATTGTCGAAGGCGAGACAAAGTATGCGACGGTGGTCAAGAATCCCCACAGCCTGATTGCGTCGGCGAGACAGGCGTTCGGAACGACGATCGAGCGGGAACCGGGGTCGGACTGTGATATCAAGATAAGAGGTATCCTCTCCTGTCTGGATTCCCTGGAGCGGGCAGTGGATAAAATGATTGAAAATGCCGCCGCCGGTGGATATTACGATGAAAATGTCAATATCTGGGAGAATGACATCCAGGGTCTGTGCTCGATGATTCAGGATTACATCACGCAGTATACCTATTATGAGATGATCAACATGGAGCAGCTTCAGAAAGAGCTGAAGGTGCAGATGGCGGATCAGATG
>ENA-ORSB01003027-ORSB01003027.1-human-gut-metagenome-genome-assembly--contig:-NODE-3027-length-12357-cov-4.077711_pt1 | contig 12357 bp, 5 predicted proteins | sample MGYA00242180_ERZ509144 | MGnify/ENA primary metagenome ERZ509144 (study PRJEB26280, sample SAMEA2338661) | human gut metagenome | biome: human gut; feature: human-associated habitat; material: faeces... | reverse complement strand
CAACCCTTGTCAAGCCATGACGGTCTGAACGGAGACTGTCAGCTTTCCATAAGGGTGGGAGGGGAAAAGCCGCCCCTCCCACCTCCTCTCTTTGTTGAACGGCAAAACCAAAACCACATACAAAATCAAATATGTTACCCGTCCCTGCGGGGCAGGTAACGGGAAAAATACGCCCCATCTGCGGGGCGAGAAACAGGAATAGGAGCAAACACACATGATCTCTTTGAGTGAAATACTGCATACCATCGCCCAGGCGCTGATGATCCCCTGCCTCATTATACTGATAATTCTGATGGCCGGGGCGGTCTGGCAGATCGGCGACATCGTGGTTGAGTACATCGCGGAGCGCCGCAAGCATAAGTGTAACGTCCCCCAGCTGCTGCGCGACGTACATACGGCGGGCGCGGACGGCCTTGCGGAGCTGATTGAAAACAGCGGCCTGCTGCGGCGGCAGAAGAAGGCCCTGCTGGAGCTGGCGGAGAGCCGGGGGCTGCCCAAGGACACCCTGACGGCGCTGGCGGAGCGCCTGCTGGCCACGGAGGAGGCGCGGAACGCCCGCACCACCTCCATCACGGACATGATCGCCAAGCTGGGCCCCATGTTCGGCCTGCTGGGCACGCTGATACCCCTGGGCCCCGGCATCGTGGCGCTGGGACAGGGCGACACGGTGACGCTGTCGGAGTCCATGAACGTGGCATTCGACACCACCATCGCCGGCGTTATCAGCGCGGCGGTGGCCAGCGTCATCTCCCACATCCGCAAGCGGTGGTACAACGACGACATGGTGTCGCTGGAAACGCTGATGGAGGCAGTTTTGGAGGAGGTCACGAGCGATGTTGAAGGGTAAGTTTTCCTCCCGCCGCCGGGTGACGGAGGAGGTGGACGCCATGTCCGGGCTGGCGAACCTGTCGGATGTGATGCTGGTGTTCGCCTGCGGGCTGATGGCGGCGGTCATACTGAACTGGAACGTGGATCTGAGCAAGACCCGCGTGGAGATCCTCCAGCGGGAGCAGATGCAGGAGCTGGACAACGCGGAAGAGATGGAGCAGGACATCCAGTCCTCCAGCAGCTTCGAGCAGAAGGGCACGGTGTACGAAGACCCGGAGACAGGCAAATTGTATGTGGTGATGCCGAAAAGCGGTAACTAAATAGTTTTTATATAGATACGTTCAACAACGAGAGGAGACAGATCACATGAAGAAACGGACAAGCAGTATGTCCCGGCGCGTGGTGAGCCTGCTGATGAGCATGGTGCTCACGCTGACGCTGGTGACCCCCGCGGCCTTTGCCACGGAGGTGGTGGGCGGCAGCGGTACGGCCATCATCGAGGGCAACGCGAACCCGGCTGATGTCAACCCTAATGAGGATGCCGAGGGCAAGGACGACGAGAGCAAGAACACCGAGGACGGCAAGGACGAGCAGCCCACCAACCCCGGTGACGAAGATAAGAACCCCGGTGAGGGCGAAGGCGACGCCAACAAGCCCGCTGAGGATAATAAGGGCGAGGAAAATCCTGCCGAGGATAAGAAGGACGAGGTCAACAAGGACGAGCAGCCCACCGAGGACGAGAATAACAGTGAGGACGACATCGCTCCGCTGAATGATGATACTGACAGTGATGTGTGGGATGGTAAGCCTGCGGAAAAGTTTGCTGGTGGTGCTGGTACGGTTGATGATCCCTACAAAATCAGCACCGGTGCGGAACTTGCATATTTGGCACAGCAGGTCAATGCGGGGGAAAGCTATTCTGGCAAGTATTTTACGCTGACAAGTGACATTCAGCTGAACGAACTGGACAAAGATGGTATGCCAAAGGCTGCTGAAGGTCAGACAGGGGCATATCCGTGGATACCGATTGGCAACAACAAAAAGAAGTTCCAAGGCACATTTGACGGTGCTGGGCATACTGTTGAGGGACTGTACATTAACGAAAAGAAGACTCTCCGGGGACTATTTGGCATAAGCGCCGGAACGGTGAAAAATCTGATAGTAACCGGTGTCATTAAAAATAATATAGCTCAGGTCGGCGGCGTTGTAGGCAATAACGCTAAAGGATATGTCATCAACTGTGGTTTTTATGGACAGATAGAAGTCAGCGGGAGTAACCGCGGTGGTGTGGTAGGTGCCGGTACAGCTGCGAATGTCAAAAACTGCTGGTTTTACAAAAATGGCGGTGCTGAAGACAAAGTGGTGGGGGGAACTGGGGCCATCAACTGTGCCGCTATTACTGGGCAGAACGCAGACCTTACGACAGTGAACATGGACATTGAGGGTGATAAGGGGTGGATGTGGACTGCGGACAAACCTTACCCTGTGCTTGGGGAACTTCCCAAGATCATCATGTTCGAGCCTGTTTTTTCAGACTGTGAAGCTAAGTTAACCGTCATGGTGGGTGACGCTTTGATTGAGCCCATCGATGGGAAATACGAGGTAACTGAAGGTAAGGCTACCATTAAGACGGAAGCTAAGGGTATATACGTTACCACCGACCCGGCCAGTGACGAATTGTTGGAAATCACATCGGACGGTATTGAGTACACAGTTGCTAAACCTGTAAGGCTGTACTACGGAACGGAAGCAGACTTTGCGGATTATGCCGCGTGGCAGAAATTTCTGCAAACATGCAGCATTGAAAATGAAGACCAATTCAAGCTCTTGGCCCGCATGGTCAACAGCGGCAGATGTGACACAACCGGTATGGCTACTATTACCCTAAAGGCGTCGATCACACTGCCCGACGATTGGGAATCCATTGGCACATCTGACCATCCTTTTGCGGGAAAGTTTAACGGAACGGGGTCGAGCTATTCCATCTCCGGCCTGAACGGCGACCTGTTCGGCGTGGTAAAGGGCTCCATCGAGTCCGTGAACATCAGCGGCGGCACAGGCCGGCTCGTGGGGACGCTGGAGTCCGGCGGCACGGTGAAAAACTGCATGTCCACCGCCGAGGCACAGGGCAGCGATGAAAATGCCGCAGTCGGCGGACTGGTGGGCACGGCCGTGGAAGGCGCGACGGTGTCCAGCAGCTATTACTATAACAAAGACAGCATGGGCACCCGCGTTGTGGGCAGCGGCAAGGCGACCAACTGCTTCTATTTGGCGGAAACGTCCACCTTCGGCGCAGAAAATGACACCGGCGCACGGACGGCGGAGGAGTTCGCCGCTGGCCGTGTAACGTGGGAACTGAACGGCAAGGCCGACGGTTTTAAGGGGAGGAATACTTACCTTTCCTGGGGCATGTCGGATAATGAACCTAAAGTGCCTAAGCTGGCGCGTATCAAAGTAGGGGCTCCCGGCTGTGTTTATGAGCTGACGCTGACAAAGGTGTACGCCCCACCGGCCAAGGACATCCGTCTGGAGGGCGGCGAAGATGTGACCGTGTTCCAAAACGGCGACACATGGTACGCCTACTGTGTCTGGGCCAGTAACAAAACATTTTCTGTGGAGGTGGATACGACCTCGCTTGAAAGCGGCGACATGGTAAGCTACGGCACCAAGGGAGAGCCGACGAAGATCACTCGCATTGAAGCGTCCGCTGAAGCCGCAAAGAACGCATATTTTTACACCATCGGCGGCAAAATCGAAGCGGACATCGATTGGTATGTGGGGCATGAGAACGAAGATACATACATACTGAAAAATGCAGCGGAGATGTTCGGCTTTGCCGCGCTGGTGAACGGCACGGCGAAGGATAAAGACGGCAAGGAAATCCCCTCTAAGGGTTTCGATGGCAAGACTGTTGAGCTGGCCAATGATATCGACCTTTCCAACTGCCCGTGGACGCCCATCGGCTTTACCGATAGCATTGTCTTTCAAGGAACGTTCAATGGCGGCGGTCATCGGGTCAAGGGCCTGCTCGTAGCTGCCAACATAAGGTATGCCGGCTTATTTGGACGCCTCAAGGGTGCGGGTACGGTGCGGAATGTACAGGTCGAGGGCAGCGTTGATGCCACTTATACCAGCGGAGGCACCTTCTATGTCGGCGGCATTGTAGGACAATTAGCCGGCTCCGGCACTGTGAGCAACTGCCTGAGCAAAGTGGATGTGACAGCTACATCATCAAATAATGCCGTCAGCGCCGGCGGTGTGGTCGGCGACGCTGTTAGCGGCAGTAAGATAAACCTCTGCTGGAACGAAGGCAGCGTGCAGGTAACCGGCGTAGTGGTCGGCTCTGCTGTCGGCGGTGTGGTCGGAAGTGCGGCCACGGCAACCAACTGCGCCAACTTTGGCGCGGTCACAAGCAACTGCGCCACGGGCGGTATCGCCGGCAGTATCAACAAAGCGAGCAACTGCTACAACCTCGGCACGGTGACCGGCGCAGAGGGAAAGACCCACAACATCAGCAACGGCACGGTGGTCAACAGCTACTATGCTGATATTGCCGGGAAAACCGGTATCTACGTCAATAACGGCAGCGATACTACCAAGGCGGACACGACCGAAATTACCATAACCGAAGAGGAGAACGGCAAGCTGACCTACAAGGTCACCATGGACAGTGCTGCGTCCGACTTGGTGGAGGTGCTGAACGATAACACCCCTACCGCTGCCAATATAGAGAAGTGGATCAACAAGCTGAGCACGCCCTACAACCCTGTACACATGACCCGCTGGGATGGCAATCCTGAGCCCGGTGCACAGGAGGGCGTTGTGTCCATCACCTACGACCCCGGCACCGCAACCGTGGGTACAGCGGTATCGGATAGCAAGCTGCTCAAGGAAGAGGAAGCGTCTTGGACATTTACCCTAAAAACAGCCGATGATCTTGGCTTCAAGCACGAAAACGGCACGTTCCTCGGTTGGAGTACACAGTCGGACGCCGCAGTGCCGGAGTATACCTTTGGTGGTGAGGCCCCGACAATTACGGTGACCAAAGAGCAAAAGAACGTTATCCTCTACGCGGTGTGGAAAAATATCTGGAGCGGTGACGGCAGCAAGGACAGTCCGTATCAGATCTCCAATGCCGAAAAGCTGACTGCTCTGCAAACGCAGGTCAATGACGAAGGCTTCAACTACAAGGGCAAGTACTTTGCGATCACGGGCACTATTGACCTTGGTAACGAAAGCTGGACGCCCATCGGCAATGGGAAAGCCTCTTTCGCCGGCAGCATTGAAGGCAACGGCAATACCATCACCGGCTTGTATGTCACCGAGGAGACCCGTGCGGGCCTGTTCGAGATTCTCGGTGTGGACGGCACGAGTACATATATCAGGAACCTGACCATATGCGGGCAGGTAACGGTGGATCATGGTCATGCCGGCGGTTTAACGGCTGTCATGGGACACGGTACTATTACGCTGGAGAAGATCACTACGGATGTGACCGTAAGAGTGGAAAATCTCAATTACTATGCCAGTCCTCTCGGTTCCGCCGGCGGCTTGATCGGATATAATGTCGCAAACGCCGGCGCTACCTACAATGTCGTCAAGGTCATCAAATGCATCAACAAGGGGAGTATATACGGTGTAACAGCAGGCGGTATCGCCGGCGCCAATAATTCTTCTAACGCGGCAAACCAATACACCTTGGAGGATTGTACAAACGAAGGCACCGTTACCGGCCTGCTCTATGCCGGCGGTATATTGGGCGGCAGCACTAATAGCACAGCCACCAGGTGTGAAAATAGTGGCACGGTTAAAGCTACAGAAACCACAGGAACGCGCGGCTACGCCGGAGGTATATGCGCGACTAATTTGCGGTGGGCAGAGCGCTGCGTGAATACCGGGAATGTCAGCGGCAAGTATGCGGGGGGCATTGCATACGGACTGAGCTCAACATATGGCGGCGAAGCGAAATACTGCCTCAACAAAGGTAATATTACCGGCACGCGTATAGCCGCGGGAATCGCCGTATACGGCAAAAAGGCAGATATCAGTGGAATTGGCGGTGTCTCCTTCTCGTACAACCTCGGTGAGATCAAGGGCTCTACCGATGCCTACAGCTACGGCATTGCCCAAGGTGGTACCATTAAAAACTGCTTTACCTACAATGAGGCAAAGCACGTTGCCATCAGTGCATCCAATGAGCTTGTCACAAACTCTTACTACCTCGCTGATAGCGCGGGCGAGTTTTCTACCGCATATGGCGGCGAGAGGGCCAGCGCGGATGACTTTGCCAGCGGTAAGGTAGCATGGGGTGTCGGCGGCAAGGGCGAAGGCTCCCAGGGCGGCACCGGCCAGGATGCCCAGCTCGGCTGGTGGAAGCAGGACAAGGATGACAAGTATCCGACACTGCTGCCAACACCCGATATGAGCAAGCGGTACTACCGCACAGACGTGGACTGCGGTACTGGCGGCGAGGTGGAACTGACCCGCAATGCAAGTAACACGGTCAAAGAGCTCTCCAGCAAAGAAGCAGTCTATGGGCCTGCGGGTACCAGCGTGACCATCAAGGCCACGCCCAAGGACAACACCTTCGGCCTGAAGTCCCTGACATGGACGCATAACGGCCAGACCGATACTCTGCCTACTAAGGGCACACCGAGCATCGTCATACCCGCAGAGAGCAACGTTACTATCCACGCCGAATTTGCCAGTGTTGGCCCCGGCGGTAATGGCGGTTACTACTACGGCGGCAGCGGCGACGGTACCGGCACCGGCGACAAGGACGACGAGGGCCTGCAGGACGGCCTGAACATGGACGTGGAGTACGACATCAAGGGCCTTGTGCTGGACGCCTATGCCGAGTGGGGCTCCAACGGCGGGAACAAGTCCTTCCAGAAGTGGCTGGAAGAAAATCCCAACGTGGTCCGCGCTCTGCTGACCAACAGTCTGGACAACATGGCCACCGCAGCCGTGGGTAAGAAGACCGATGAGGCCAAGGATCTGGCGGCTCTGCTGCTGGCCAGTCTCAACGAGCACACCGGCGTGGACGGAAAGGACGGCGACACCATCGCCAAGGCGCTGCAGAAGTACATCGACTCCGGCAGCGAGGAGGTATTCAGTGCGTGGCTGACCGGTGGCGGCGGCATGGCCAGCGGCACCTATGAGAGTATCTACGGCCAGTACGCCAGCAGCCTTGCAGCACTGGCAGACCGTCTGTACAGCAAGTGGGAGGCCAGCGGTACGTCCATGACCTTCCCTGTGTGGCTGGATTCTCAGCAGGTGAGCATGGACAGTCTGTCCGAGAACGCGGACGAGCCGGACACCGATAACGCCAACGATCCTCAGACCTCCGATGCCCCGGAGGATGTGCCGGACGGACAGGATACCGAGGGCGGTGCCAGCGGCAACTCCGTGTGGGAGATCATCGGCACGGTGGTGCGGGAGAATCCCATCATCGTCTGGAGTATTGTAGCCGTCATCGTAGCGCTGATCATCGTGGGCGCGGTACGCCGTTACCACAAGGTCAAGCGCGATGAGCATGACGAGAAATAATTAAATCTGATTACGCCGCGGGTGTAGTCTGCCGATTCGCGTGGGCGGAACTTCCGTCCACGCGAATACGGCTATATAAACGGAAGCAGGAGGAATACCTCTGTGAGAAGAAAAACGCAAAATTTGACGGCGTTTCTGCTGGCGTTGGTGCTGGTTTTCGGCATGATACCCGCAGCCTACGCGGCAGGATACAGCATCAATGTTGAGGCACAGGAAGGGGCCATACTGCCTTACTGGGTGTTTGAAAGGGCGGGTGATACGGACAGCGCGGAAGTGCAATACCTCGCTGCCAATAAGAACTATGATCTGCCTGCTGGCGAAAACGCACTCGTAGTGCTGGCCGTGCTGAAGGACAGCAAAAACGAAGTTTCCTGCGGCATCTCCATCAATGGGATGTACTATGTGCAGTCCGTGACACTGGACCATCCGGATTTCTTCACCGGCACGGTGGAGATACGGGTGGGCAAGGACGCACAGCGGGAGGAGAAGACTTGGGGCGTTTTTGTCCGTAAGGAGCGCTCCAACTCCATTGGCGAGGTGCGGTTCATAGACGGCACATTCACCGCCGATGTGAATATCGCCGTTACGCCCATGACGGCAGAGCAGGCAGCGGCCGCACAAAAGCAGAACCAGCGGCAGGTAGTGCCTAAGGGCAAATACACGCTGGAGGATATCTCCGAGGCCATTCAGGGCATCATGGCGCAGAAGCGCTCTGTGCTGGGACTGTCTGAGACCGACAATTTACTCTCCGGGGACGAGCTGACCTACGCTGGCAGCACGGCTGCGGACTGGCTGCCCATCGGTCTGAGCCGCTGCGGCGTGGAGGATGACTATGACGCCTACCTCGCGGCCTTGCAATCATACGTCGAGCAGAAGTACCGTGAGCCGGACAAGCTGGACCGGGTGAAGGCCACCGAGTGGCACCGCATCTCTCTCGCTGTGCTGGCCTGCGGCGGCGACCCCACTCATTTCGGCAAGGATGAAAACGGTAACGACATCAACCTCATCGCGGACGGCGTATATGACCGCGGCAAGACCATGGACATCGGCGCGCAGGGCCTCAACGGCTGGCTGTGGGGGCTTATCACGCTGGACAGCATGACGTATAATATCCCGCCGAAATCCAGCTATACCCGCATGGAGATGGTAAAGAAAATACTGTCCTTCCAGCTCCCGGATAACGGCTTTAATCTGCGCTTCGCGCAGGGCAGCACCGCTGACCCGGACATCACCGCTATGGCGATACAGGCGTTGGCACCCTATTATTGGGATTCTACGTTCAACGTGAAGGACCCGGTGGATAAGGCGCTGAGCTGCCTGTCTGAATTGCAGTTGGATACCGGCGATTTCCGCAGCTGGGGCACGCGGAACTCCGAATCCGTGTCGCAGATCATCGTGGCGCTGTGCTCTATCGGTATTGACCCGCAGAATGACCCGCGGTTCATCAAAAACGGCATCAACCTGTTGGATGCGCTGTTTTACTACCAGCAGGAGGACGGCGGCTTCGCCCACTCCTACGATTCAGACCCCGGCAACCCCTTCGCCATTGCGGGTGAGAGCAACAGTATGGCTACCGATCAGGCGCTGCTGGCGCTGGCGGCCGTGTGGCGTCAGGCGCAGGGAATGGGTATCCTGTACGATTTCCGCGGCGGCAGTGTGTCCGCCAAGATACTGACGCCGGAGGAGAGCGAGGTGTCCTTTGCGGGGAGCTATGAGTTCACCGAAGCAGACCAACAGCAGGCGGACGCCCTGCCCCAAAAGCTGACCACGGAGAACGATGCCGAGGTGACAGCCCTGCTGAATAAGCTGAAAATGAGCCGTGACTTCGACGGCTACGACACCTACATGACCAAGCTGACGCAGGCCAAGAGCGACATAGATGCGCTGTATGCGGAGATCGAGGCTATAAACACAGACATTCAGGAGCAGATCATCCCCATGACCGAACCCGGACTGGGCGAGAAGCCCACCGTGGACAGACTGGTGAAGCGGTACAAGGCGCTGCCCGACCATGACAAAGCATTGGTGGAAAACTGGGATGCCGTGCTGGCGGTGAAGGCACAGACGGACGCGGCGCAGCGAAACCTGTTCCTTATTATCGGCGGCGCGGTGGTCGTCATGGTGGCCGTGACGGTGGTCGTTCGCCGTAGGAGGGAGAGCAAATGAGAAAGCATTTCACAAGATTACTCACCACACTGCTGGCGCTGGTGATACTTTTGCCCATCGTAGCACAAGCTGCTCCCACGGACGGCTGGACAGATGAGGCGGAGCAGGCGTATCAGACAGTGACGGAGCTGGTCGTCCAGCGCGTCAGCGAAAGCAAGGACTACCTTGCCGCGGCCACGCAGGAGGAGAACGCCAAGGCGGTCTATGCCCTGTGGACCTCCGGCGCAGCTGTCCCCAGCGGCTTTTATGACGAATACTTGCAAGCATTGGCCGACTGGCTGGACCTTGCCGTCAAGCGGGGCAAGACAGCCTATATCCCCGGCGCGATCCGCACGGTGGCGGCTATGAGGCTGGACGTGACCGACTTCGCCGGTCACGACCTCATGGACGCCCTGCGAAAGCCGGAGTTAGTGGAGGCGGACGAGGACAGGTTGGATATGCTGCTGGACCTGGACGCCGCAGGTGATGCGGGTAAGACGGACGAGTTCAGCGCGCTGCGGGAGCAGCTTCTGACCGAGGCGCTGGCCCGTCAGCAGAGCAGCGGCGAGTTCCGTTATACCTCTAAGTGGCCCGCTGAGCTGAAGCAAAAGGGCGTGGCTGCCGAGCCGGACCGGTTCGACTACATCCTGTTGACGGCAAAGTCCGCGCAGGCGCTGGCGCCTTACCAGAGCCGTCCGGAGGTCAGGGCCGCCATAGAAAAGGCGGTAAGCTATCTCTCGATGCAGCAGCTGGACAGCGGTGGCTTTCTCAGGTACGGCGAGGAGGACGTGGAGGAGGATGCCGCCGTGTTGGAAATGCTGGCGGCGCTGGATATCTCCCCTGACGACGGGCGATTTGTAAAGAACGGCCACACCGTGCTGGACGGCATGATGGACTGGTATCAGGAGAGCTATTTTGACGGTGCCCCCGCGCCGGGACAGGGGTTCTACCGACATGATATTCTCTGGGGGTACCGCGGATCAGGGGATGCTTGGTACGCCTCCAGCTCATCGTTGATGTCCGATCCGGATGCCCCGGATGACCGCGGCAAGGCTGTGGAACGGCGAACCTACATAAACGAAGCGGGACTTATAGGGCTTTGTAGTGTCAGACCGGCAGTGGCTGTGGCGGGAACACCGTCCGCAAGCACGCCGGAAAAGGGAAACCGTCAAGACAATGCCATAGATTACAGTGAACTTTTACAGGCGCAGTCTGCGGATTATGCACAGAAGCTGGCAGAGGGGTATTACGGGGATGGAAACAGCACAATCGTTTCCGAGGGTGCTCTAAGCCATTTGGCCAAGGAGATCTTATCCATGTCCGAAGCCGGCGGCGGTAAGCTGCCGGAGGAGCAACGTGCACAGCTGGAAAGCCTTGTTGAGATGCTGTCGGGAGCCAGCGGCGAATATCTGATGGGACGCAAGGCGAACACCTACTCGCCGGTTCTGGTGCAGGCCATGAAAGCGCTGGATATGGATCCTGCAGACGTAAACGGCATGGACTTTTTGGCACCGTTGACAAATCTCTCTGCCATGGACACTGCGGAATACAGAGAGGCGCTGATGGATTTTGACTCGGTAGATGCGTCTATGTGGCGTAAGCGCGGCGTGGACGCGGATACGGTCGTGGACAAGTACGCCGCCGGTATACTGCAATATCAGACGGCAGACGGGCAATTTGACCCTTACGCAAGCTATAGCGGGATAGTTACCCCGATACTCCGGGATTATGTGCAGTACACTGCCGAGAATGTCACCGCCCTTGCTCCCCACGCGGACAAGGAGTACATTTCCAAGGCGATAGACCGTGCCATTGAATACCTGTCCTCCGTACAGCTTTCGGATGGCAGCTTTCCGGGTATGACCGGTACTTCAAACGGCGAGGCAACGCTCGCCGTGCTGGAAATGATGGAAGCGCTGGGAATATCTCTGGACGACCCTCGCTTCGTGAAAAACGGAAATACCGCGGCGGACGCAATGAAGACCTTTTATGTAGACGGAGTGGGCTTTCTTTCCAGCTTCGAGGTGGAAGCGCCGCTGGATGATTTGGACAGCCTGCCGGTCTACGCCGATCCGGTCATGGATGCTTCTGCTGCCGTTTCCGCCCTGACCTACCTCCAAGCCGCCGAGGACGGCACATTCGGCCCCGACGGCAAGGGCAGCAGCGTGTTCGAGGTGGTGGGCGCCGCCCTGACGGAAACACCGCTGGGCGCGATTTTGCTGGCGGTTATTGTGGTCGGCATACTGGCGTTCGCCATGGTACGCCGCTACCGCAGCATCAAGAGGGAGCAGTGACATGGGCGCACGATACAGGCGCATAGCGGCGCTGCTGCTGGCGGTGCTCCTGCTGCTGTGCACCGCCTGCGGTACAGCCCCCGCGCAGCCGGAGGATACAGGCGACAAGGATCAGTACATGACCGATCCGGTGCCGGAGGGCAAGCCCGCGCCGGTAGAGCCGCAGGACGTGGTGAGGGATGATAACGCGGAGCTTACCTGCACCTTCTCCATCTCCTGCGCCACGATTCTGGACAACTGGGACAAGTGCGACGAGAGTAAGAAGCCCCTTGTCCCAGCAGACGGCGTGATTTTACCGTCCACTACCGTGACCTTCAGCGAGGGCGAGAGCGTGTTTGACGTGCTCCAGCGTGTCTGCCGGGACAATAAGATCCACATGGAGTCCGTTTGGACACCCATGTACAACAGCGCCTATGTGGAGGGCATCCATAACCTGTATGAGTTTGACGTGGGCAGCCTGTCCGGCTGGATGTATTCCGTCAACGGCTGGTTTCCCAACTACGGCTGCTCCCGCTACCAGGTGAAGGACGGCGACGTCGTG
>ENA-ORSB01003025-ORSB01003025.1-human-gut-metagenome-genome-assembly--contig:-NODE-3025-length-12369-cov-4.281062_pt1 | contig 12369 bp, 8 predicted proteins | sample MGYA00242180_ERZ509144 | MGnify/ENA primary metagenome ERZ509144 (study PRJEB26280, sample SAMEA2338661) | human gut metagenome | biome: human gut; feature: human-associated habitat; material: faeces... | reverse complement strand
TTGGTAAACTGTGGCACATAAACCGCCTGCGCCCCCGCCGGCTCCGCCACTTCGCTGATAAATTTCTTTGAGGCGCTCGCCACAACGTCCGCCTCCTGCAAAATCTCCTGATGCAAACCTTCTACATAATAAAGATACAATATACGTTTGCGCCCGTCGTCCCGGTCTTCCGCCCCCGGCAGCCGTTTAAAATCATAATATCCCTTGAAATAAAGCACATTTCCGGCATTGCCCAACTTTATATCATCATAATCTTCGCGAAACCGGTATTCCACCGTATAACCGAGCTTTTCCAAACCTTTGCGCAAATCCTGCGCCAAAAAGAAATCGCCGTCTTTTTTATAATAGTACGGCGACGACGCCCTCTCCGAAGACGGCAGGACAAAAACAATCTTTTTATAATCATACCCGGCCGCAAAAAACCACGCCGCAGCCCCGAAAATCACCGCAATTCCTAAAAACAACCAAATTTTCTTCATCACACTGCCTTAATTTAAATATTGACAAAAAACTATTTTTGTGCTATTTTCGCCGCACTAAGCCGCTCTTGGCCGACAGCAAAACAAACTATTATAAGATATTACTAATGACTATTACCCGACTTATCTTAAAAAATCTTAAAAAATGCCGCAAACTGTTTATTCTTTTTTGTCTGGCATTCCTCCTCACCTGCATTATCCTCCCGTTGGAGGGGTGGATTGTCAGCCGTCTCGTCGGCTGTTTTGAAATCGAAGATAAAATGCAGGCATTGCAAAATTGCCTGATAATTATGCAAACGATTATCGCTTACTATCTGTTGCGCGCCCTTGTTACCGGCTTCTTCGCCTCCTATATCAAAGAGGCCTTTTCCCATACTTTTATTTCCTATCTGATAGCAGACATTTTCGCCAGTGTGCATGCCCATTCCGTCCGTTATTTTGACGACGAAATGAGCGGTCGGATATCCGCCGCGGTAAACGGTTTTGCCCGCGGACTGGTTTCTGCATTTACGAACACCTGTTATATGCTGGTACGTCCGCTCTGCACGCTGATTGTATCGTTTGCCATTATCGCAGCGTTCAGTCCGGCATTAAGCCTTTCCCTGCTGGCGCTAAACATCCCGTACTTCTTTGCCGTTTATAAGGTCAACCGCCGCTTCTTCACCCTCAGTAACGACAGAACAAAAGCCGAAAACAAAGCCAGCGGCATACTGGTAGACAGCATTGCCAACGCCGGTCTTGTCAAATATTCCGGTTCATTCTTTACCGAACAGCTGTATTTCTACAAACATCTCAAACAGGCATACCGCCTGCACGCCGCACAGGGAAAATACCAGACTTTTTCCCGTTTTGCCTTTCATGCCGCAGATACGGTATTCCTGAGCGTCAGTATCCTTCTCATCCTCTTTTTTGCCAAACGCGACAATATCGCGCTTGATAACCTTTTCTATGTCTATACCACGCTTTCCGGCATGGTGCTCTCAATTATGTTGATTAATAATTTCAGCCAGTTCAGCGCCAGCCTGTTCGGCAGCCTGAAAGCCAATTTTGACATCATAAACCTGCCGCCGGACATTTCCGAAAAAGAAAACGCCAAAACCCTGCACGCTTCAAAAGCGTCAATCACATTCCAAAACGTCAGTTTCTCCTATGTCAAAGACCGCCCCGTATTCCAAAACCTTAACCTGAAAATAGAACCCGGACAGAAAATCGGCCTCGTCGGACATTCAGGCTCCGGCAAATCCACCCTCGTCAACCTGCTCCTGCGCTCCTATGACGTTACCGCCGGCAAAATCCTCATTAACCACACCGACATTCGGGATTTGAAGCTCCGCTCCCTGCATCAGAACGTCGCCGTCGTTCCGCAGGACACATCGCTGCTCAACCGTTCCATAACTGAAAACCTGCGTATCGCCAACCCCAAAGCCACAACCGGACAAATCCGCAATGCTGCCCGTCTCGCCTGCATTCACGATACGATTATGAAACTTCCCCAAGGATACGACAGCGTCGTCGGCGAACGCGGCATTTTGCTTTCCGGCGGCGAAAGGCAGCGTATTGCGATTGCCCGCGCCATTTTGCAAAACGCGCCCGTGCTCATTCTGGACGAAGCAACCTCCGCACTTGACAGCCAGTCTGAATCCCTGATTGAAAAAGCCCTGCAAAACCTGATTAAGGACAAAACCGTCATCGCCGTCGCCCACCGCCTTTCCACCCTGCACCACATGAACCGGATTATCGTTCTTGACAACGGAAAAATTACCGAAGACGGCTCTCCCGCCGAACTCCTCAACCGCCCGGACGGCATCTTCCGCAAACTTTGCCAAATGCAAAACAACGGCTACCTGACCTATGGAGAAAACCAATGACCGCCGCCAAATTCATCTTCCGCAGCCTGTGGAAAGTAAAATACTATACGCTTGCCACTTTCGGGCTTTTTGCCCTTTCCCGCGTTTTCATTTATCTGGACAATTACTGCATCGCTGCCTTGTTCGGATACGTCGGCACGCACCCCGAACAGGCTTTTTCCTCTGCTGCCCTGTCCTGGCTTGCCGTCTACGCCGCGCTCCATTTTGGCTCAAACATTGCCGACGGCGTTCGCACCTTTTTTGAATATCGTATGGACATCCGGCTCAAAAAAAATCTCCTTGTCAGCCTGTTCCGGCAAACGCACAAACATTCCCCAGCCTATTTTGCAGCCGAAATGTCCGGGACCGTATCCGATAAAATCCTCAGTCTGGAAAACAGCACGCGCACTATCGTCTGGAGGCTCAAAGGTTTTCTGGAAGGCGTCATCGTTCCCTATGCCGTGGCTTTCCCGATTCTGTTTCAGATTAACGGCAGCCTGGCGCTTACTCTGTTCGTTTTCTGCATCGCCGCGTCAATTATAGACTATGCCCATTGCCAGAAACTCAAACCGGTTTCCCGCGACGCTGCCAAGCTCGAATCCGCCGTTTCCGGAATTATGGTAGACAGCATAGCCAACGCCCGCCTGGTCAAAAACTGTGCCGCTTTCCCACACGAACGTGCCTGCCTCGCCAAAGCCGTCAATAAATGGGTTCGCAGCTGCATTCAAAGGGGAAAGGAAATGGGTATTTCTTTTTGCTATAATAATACGTTACTAATGGCACTTCATATAACTTCCTTATCAATCCTTATTTATTACTGGCAGATAAAAGATTTAAATCTGACCCAGACATTGATTGCCCTGACTTATATCAATCTATTAAAGACTCCTTGCTCATTCTTTGGCGAAGCTTCTATCCAATTCCAAAAAGATCTTGGTGCTGTAGAAGACGCGCTCAACCTCCTGTACAAACCGCTTGAAATAACCGACGCCCCGTACGCCCGCCGGCTTGTCCTTAAACGCTTCCCTGCAGACAAATCCGGTACCGCCGCTCCTGCTGCAAACACTCTCCATCCCGCAACCGGCACCGCCGCTCCTGCCGTAAATATATCTCTCCCCGCAACCGACACTGCTGTCCCGGCCGCAACCCCCGCACTCCGAACCACGCCCCCTTCCATATCTTTCCAAAACGTAACTTTCTCTTACACGCCGGATAAGCCGCTATTCTCCAATCTGAACCTGAACATTGCCGCCGGAGAAAAAGTTGGTATCGTCGGCCTTTCCGGCGCCGGAAAATCAACCCTTATCAACCTGTTGCTCCGCGCTTATGATTTGCAAAACGGCAAGATTCTCATTGCCGGACAGGATATTGCTGGCATAACCTTGTTCTCACTGCACCAAAACATTTCTCTCATCGCGCAGGAGCCGGCTTTGTTTAACCGTTCAATCTTGGAAAACATCCGTTTCGCCCGCCCCAAAGCTGCTGATGAAGAAGTCCGCGCCGCCGCGCGGCTGGCCTGCATTCACGACACGATTATGCGGCTGCCTAAAGGGTACGGCAGTATCGTCGGCGACCGCGGCGTCAAACTTTCCGGCGGCGAACGCCAGCGCATCGCCATTGCTTCTGCAATCTTAAAAAACGCGCCGCTTCTTATTCTGGACGAAGCCACCTCCGCACTGGACAGCGAATCTGAAGCCGCCATCCAGCAGGCGCTGCAAAACATTATGCAGCACAAAACCGTCATCGCCATCGCCCATCGTCTTTCCACACTTAAAAATATGGACCGGATAATTGTTCTTGACAACGGCAAAATTATCGAAGACGGAACGCCTCACAAACTTCTCAAAAACAAAAGCGGCCTCTTTTGCCGCCTCTATAACCTGCAAATATCCGGTACTTTGCCCGTGTAATCTGAAACAACAGCCACGTTCTCAACACTCGTATCCTTAGAACCGCCGCATTTCCGCCCATTAAAAACCGCCATTCCGTTTCTGGCTTCTGATTCGGAAATCGCCTGTTCCCGCGGTCAGGCCATACCATCTCTCCGCTTTGGTTGCCAAACACTGCCTCTCAATAAAAAAATCACATTTCCGCCCCGCCCTTAACTGGCACGGCCGGCACTGGCTGCAAAGGCTGGCGTTCTTTTTTCTCCGGCAAATCCTTTCCCAGTTTAACGCGTTCGCTCTTAAGCGCATTTTTACGCACACCGACATACGCCCGCTTATGCGCTTCCAAGAGTCTGCGTTTTTCTGCCCTTTCGGCATCGCTCAAAATTCTGCCGCCGGCTTCCCCGTTCAAAAGCTCGGCCGCTTCCTGCATCGGATTGGCTCCATTGATGCTCATATTATATAGCCGGCGTTTGGTTTTAATATCCTCTTTGGTCAGGAACGAACGCAGAAACTCATTTGATTTTATCAAATCCTGCGGTTTCCCGTCCGCTGAGATTTTCCCTTTTTCCACTACGACCACCCGGTCGGAAAGAGCTACTTCCGCCGGATTATGCGTAACCATAATGACCGTTTTTTCCTTTGCCATATCTTTCAACGCTTTCATAACTTTCAAACTGAGCTGCCCGTCAAGTCCTGTCGTCGGTTCGTCCATAATAACAATCGGCTTGTCTGTCAGAAAAGCGCGCGCCAAAGCCAGACGCTGCTGCTGCCCGCCCGAAAGTTTGGCTCCGTCTTGTCCGATTCTATGCGAGAGGCCGTCTTTAAACTTTTCGACGTCTTTGTCAAACCCGGCTTTGCGGCAGGCTTCCATCAGTTCTTCTTCCGTCGCTCCGGGCTTAAAATATTTAAGGTTATACCCCACCGTATCGTCAAAGAAGTGAACCTTCTGATCAACAAACGTTATCTGTGCGTTCAACTCCCGGTCGGAAAGTTCGCGTATTTCTTTGTCGCCGATAAATATTTTCCCCTCCTGCACATCATAATCATGCCGTATCAGGCTCATCAGCGTTGATTTTCCGTTACCTGAAGTTCCGACCACTGCCGTCAAACCGCCTTTGTCAAACTCAACACTCATATTTTTGAGGACACTCTCCGTCCGCCTGATTTCGCCGTTTCTGTCCATTGCCTCAACCAGGCTCATATCCGTAACGTCCTTAATCAGCGGATACGCAAAACTGACATTCTGTACGCTGATTTTAGTATCTCGTTCCGACAGTTTCTCATTGCCTGTAACGCGTTCCAGTTCTTTTGGCGTAATCAGCTTTTTAGATGCGTCAATCAAGCGGTGCGTTCCGGCCTGCATTTCATTCCACAGCTCAGACAGCATACTGCCCGACATCATCATCTGCCAGGATGCCGAGCTGATAAGGGCAAACCGCCCGATATCCCCGGTCTTGACCACATCGGCAAACGCCGCCGCCATAATCAGCCCCTCCATTCCGATACTGATTGCCGTCTGCATTTTCAGATACGCCTTGCTTTTTTCATAAGTGATTTTCTGCGTAATCCCTGAAGAATGGTCAAGCCTGCTGCGCATCAGCCGCGTTTCCTCCTCAACCCGGTTTGTATCCTGAACCAGCGGCGTATTTTTAATTGAATCGCTGTTGTCTTTCCTGATACGGTTGCCAAACGAACGCATTTTGCTGTTTAATTTCCGGTAGGCATTATTCATAAACCCGCCGAATTCCGCAGTTACTGCCGTTACGCCGAGAACACCCGCCGCCAGCATCGGATCAACAGCCAGCAGGCTGGCGGAACTGATACCGAATATGACCGCTTTTGACAAACACTCAACCGAGGTATTCAAAAGCGTATTCTTCGCCGAAGCAATTTCCCCGGTAATTCCGCCTAACGCCGCCGGAGCATTGTCTTTAAAATACGGACGCGGCTTATGCAAAATATTTTCATAAATGGAACTGGACGCAGCATTGGCGTGCGTATCATTCAAAACAATCGACGCCATTTTTGCCTTAAACCGGCAAAAGTTAGACAGCCTTTTGCGAGTAATCTCCAAAATCGCAGCGCCAAAAAACTTTGCCGCCGCGCCGCCCGTACCATTGACCAGCCCCGGCAGCGAACCGAACAGCAGGTTCTGGCAATAAGGATTTAACCCGGCAAAAACCGACTCTCCCATCTTAAACCCGACTGACTTCTTGAAATCCTTTCCGGTTTTGTTCCAGGCCTCCTGAAAAACACCCCATACCGTTTTAAGCGTTCCCTGTTCTTTGGCTTTTTTCTCCGCGTCATCCAAAACGTCTCCGGCATTTCCCTCTGTTCTGTTCCCGGACTCTTCAGTTTTTTTCAGTTTCAGCACTGCTTTGCGCGCTTGTCTGGCCAGTTCCAGCAGCCGTTTCCGTTCATACTCCGCGAAATTGGGAATTTTATTGTCTTTGTCTTTTTCTTTTGCCATTGCCAAATCTCCGTTTTCCCATACAAAAATGATACCATAAAATTTGCACGGTGTCCAGCATAAATCTTTACGCCGAAAGCACGCCATACCCGGCACTTCTCCGGTTTAAAAACCGTACCGTGCCCATACAGCCCCGTCAATATTTATCATAGTTAATATGACTTTTCCTGTTCATAGTTAATATGACTTTTCCTGTTCATTGCTTGTTTACGGAGATAATACAAAAAAACGGCGCCGACGCCGCAAAAAATCACCAGTAAATCGGAGGCAGGGCTGTCATTCTGCCGACTGTCCCGTCGACAACGCCGGCTCGCGAATTACGATAACCGCTGCGCAATGCCCGCTGCTCCACAAAATACATATCCGTTCCGCAGTTATGACCGAATGTGCTCTCTTTATAAACACAGGGTCGGATTGACTGGTAATACAACATACTGCGCCGCCTTAAATGCTTTGCATCCAACAAGTCTGACCTGTCTAACATATCTCCTCCTCTAGAATAAATTCTAAAAAAATTAACATATCGATTACATCTTATACTAAAAATTGAATAAATCAATAAATATTTTATTTAAAATAAAAAATCACCTAATTTTATCGCCTTTTTTAGAAATTCCACACCGCCTAAACCATAAAAATAAGGGACGACTTTCGTCATCCCTTATCATACGTTCCTGTTTACATCTCATCGCCGTGGCCTTCCTTCGGTTCCTCATCTTTTACAAAGCTTTTAAGAGAAAGTGCATTCTCTTTGATTTTGCTTTGTAAAATAGCCAGGTACTGCTCGCGGGTCAAACCCCATTTACGGGCATAAGCACCGACCAGTTCAAACAAGTTTCCCTTGTCATCGCTGTATTTAAACTCCTTATTAAGCATATACAAAAATGTTGCATCCGCAATTTTGTATTTGTCAATATAAAGAAGTTTATACTTTTGGCAGCGAAAATCCAACGAAAACAACACGCCTTCGGCCGCCGGGCACAGATGGTACTCTACGGCAGTAAAAGCATCTGCCCGAACTGCCGCAATCTGCGCTCTGGCTTCCATAATGTCAGCCGCGGCTTTTTGCAAAACATGCGTCAGCTCATTCAACCGTTGTACCGGAATCATATCACCGCTGGCCAGAACGGCAAGCGCATTTTTCGCCAGCTTTTCATCCCAGCCCGCAAACGGAAATTGATTCCGCAAAAACGTCGATACGCCGCACTCCACCAACTTCTCACGAAGCTTTGTCCGATATGCCTCCTCACCGCAATTCATCAATATGTCAACATCATGCGCCAATTTAACATTATCAGCCATTAAGCCAAACAACTGACTGTAAGCCTCAGAAGACAACAGTTTTTTCAACTGCGCCAAAGAAGATAGGATACAACCGTATATCCGTGCATCACTCAACCGGCAGACACCGATTGAGAGCCACGCATACGCGTCGGCATAATCGTCCAAATTTCCGCTTAGTGCTACCCCATAAAGGTTTTTCACTTCGGCATGACCGCCCAGATGCTTGCGCAGCTGTGGAAACATCATGCAAAAATACGCTGAAAAATCACTATACAGATAGTAATTTTCTCGCACTTTCGCATATAATTCGGGAAAGAACACCGCCATATACGGCATCAATTCCGCAATATCTTCCTTTGCTTCAAATGCCCGGTTGAAAAAGAGTTCAAAATACTCCCTTCCAATCTCGCCCAGCTTTTGCGGAACAATCTTTCGCAACTCAAGCATAAACTTGGGCGCCCAAGACGATTTCGCACAAACAAGAGCTTCCGCAAACGCCCAGCGTCTGTCATCGGCAACCGGAGCAGCTTCTTTTTCTCCAACGCCAAGAACTTCCCACGGCGCCAGAGAATCAAAAGCTGACGGCACAGCCTTAACCAAATCCAGTGCTTCCAGCCCGTATTGGTGCAGCAAACGAAGCATACCCGCCTTGTTTGGCGTATAATACTTCATTGCTTGCGCCACACGGTTGATATCCGCCGAAGCAGCAATGGTTTCAAACTCGCGTTCCGTACGGATTTCTGCCAACAAAGCGTACTCTCCCTTCCGGAAAAGCTCAATCTTCGTATCCAAAGACCAAACTCTTTCGCGAAGTTCGTCTGCACTCAACCCCAGCTTGTCAATTAACTGAAGTTGCTTTTGAACACTGGGAAGATACAATTCAGCATTTGAATTGATCTTCTTTGTAAAACACTTTACCGCAAAACGCGGGAAAAAATTTCTCACAATTGCAGCAAATAACTGCAAAAAAATGTTTGTTCTCATAAATAAAAAAAATTTAAATTAAGAAATACATTAAGAAGATTTTCCCCTTAACGGCTCACCAGATTAAAGTGCCAAAACCCGAATTTTCCCCAAAGCAATGAGCTCTAAAGAACGGTATTCAAATCTATAGGAACAATAATATGGTAAACAAGATAAATATACCATATTTTTCACCTCTAGTCAACCCCGATTCGTTTAAAAGATTCTGCCGGTCTCACAGGTAACACCGAAACCGAAAACCCCGGCTTTAATCTCCTTTCAAACCCTTTGGCTCACTTGCCGCCAGTTCGGCTCAATAGTCCGGCACCTGGCTTTAATCTCCTTCCAAACCCTTTGGCTCACCTCCGCGCCGCTATTTCGTACGTTGTATGCCGAAATTTTCTCTCCGACACTAAACGCCTTATCCTCCCTCGCCGCTATTTCGTGCGTTCCAGATAATCCTCCAGATACGCCTGCCATTCCGGCACCCGTACCTCGGCAAAAAACTCTTGCAAAAATTCTGCCATAAACGCATGGCGCCTTTCCGCCTCGCGTTTTCCTGCCGCCGTCCGCATCGCTCCTTTAAGTTTCAGCAGCTTGTCGAAAAAATGGTTTATGGAATGGTTGCCTGCACGGCTTTTGTCTTTATATTCCGCCGCCGTCAGATTTTCTTTCGGAAATTCCGCTTCATCAAAAAGTTTTCTTCCCGTCGCCGCCGAATACATAACTGTCCGGCAGACGCCGACCGCTCCCATTGCATCTAGTTTGTCCGCATCGGAAACGACCGCTTGTTCAATCATCTCAAATTGCGGCCTGCTGCCCGACTTTGAAAAACCGATGGCGTTTGTAACCGCCAAAACCTTTTCCCGTACATCGTCCGCAGCACCGGCTTCCCGCAGAAAATTATCCGCCCTCGCTTCTCCGTTATTCAGTTTATAATCGTCAACATCATGCAAGATTGCCGCCAGCCGCACAATCTCAACATCAGCCTCCGGCGTTTCCGCCGCTATCTTCTCCGCATTTGTCAAAACCCGCCGGATATGCTCAAAATCATGTCCGGAACTGTCGCCATCATGGCACACCTTTGCAAATATTAAAGCCTTTTCCACAATTCCGGACATTTGATTCTCCTTTATATCAAAAAATACCAGAAAAGATTAGGCTGTTTTCCGACAATGCGCAATAAATAATTCCTTTTTGCTCAATATATCCTGCCTTGTCATCGCTGATTTCAGGAAGCCAGTATTCTCTATCAAATTAAGCGGTTCTCCGTCTGCAACAATATGCTTGCCTTTAATAATCAGTACCCTGTCTGCCAATGCAATTTCCGTCGGATTATGCGTAACCAATAACACAGTTTTGTCTTTAGCCAGTTCTTTCAAAGCCTTCATTATCTGGAAACTCATAACCTGATCCAGCCCCGTCGTCGGTTCATCCATAATCACAATCGGGCGATTTGTTAAAAATGTCCGAGCCAATTCCAGACGTGCCGGCAACAACCGTTACCCCGCCGGCTCGCACGTCAAGAGTTACATTTTCCAAAACCGTATTTCCATATTTAACCTCAGTCAAAAAGCCGACATCTTCCAGACGTTTAAGCGCAGGATATGCAAAACTGACATTTTCCAGGCGAATAAAATTATCTGCCGCGCTTAGCCGATTATTCCCCGTAACCCTTTCTAAAACTTTGGGAAGCTGCATGCGTTTTCTAATATCGGCAATCTTATTTTTATACTCATCAATGCTAAGGTAAGAACGAAGCAATGTCTCGCAACGTATTTTCATTTGCACTGCCGCACCGGAAATTAAAGCCAATCGTCCGATATCGCCGGTTTTAATAATATCGGCAATCGCCACATAACAAATTGCAACTGCCCCAACAGCTTCCAAAACCAGATAAAAGCTTTTTTCCCCTATCCGTCTGTTACAATACTTCAGTCTTTTTAAAGCAGAACTTTTCATAAGCTTGGCATAAATCCGCCCACTTTCTTTTTCTACTTTGTTTGCGCTTTGCACTAAAGAAGCCTGCCCGCTGACATCTCCTGTCTCCCGGGAAATTTTCTGCGAAAATAATCTAAACCTTTCGTCAACCGTTCTGAAAAACTTATTGTTATAGAGAACAAACTCCATGGAAATAAGCTGTAACAACACCATAAACAAAGCCAGCTGCGGAACAATGGCAAACAAACTAAACGTACAGATAACGAAAGTTATTGCTTCTCTAAAACATTGCAACAATTCATTTAAAACAGAACGTTTATATTGAAAAATTTCCTTTGCAAAAGACAACATTGACTCAACACTGTTAACCACAAACAGTGCCCTCGGTTTATGCAAAATCTCAACATAGTTTTTCGCCTGTAAAGCATTATCATACAAATCCGTCATTTCACTTTTGAAAAATCCCGAGTACATGAAAAAAACAGACCACAAATACCCGTTAATTTCACTTAATGCCATAAATATGGAAAAAATAACAATCGCTTCTGTCGTTCCACTCAAAAGTTCAGGCAGCTCTCCCATATAAAGCATTCTCAAATAAGGGGCTATCCCACTTGAAATACCACATACCGCAGATACCAATAATAACTTCTTTAACGGTTTAAGCGCATATATTTTAAGTTCATCCAAAATCTCTCCGATAGTCTCCCGTATCGAAACATCATCACTATTCTTCCGCTCTGCCGTTTCCTTTCTCCCCCCCCAATAAAGATTTAATTCTCAGAACTTCAAACTTAACAAAATTATACTTTTCACGAAAAACAGCCTGTTCTTGCATAAAAAAGTCCTCCAAAATTTGCGAGAACCTTAAAATACGCAAAAATAAACAGAAAAATCAATAACTTATTTTAACAAAACCGCAAATAAAAAACTTGACAAAAAAATATACTTCTTTATAATAAAAGACATAAAGCAAGGGGGCGATACTTCGCTCCCTTTTTGTGTGCCTCAACACTGGTTCTGAGCGTATTTTCTACTTCAAAACCTTCTGCAAGTTAACTTCCAATGCCTGATACCCGTTTCGTTCATAAAAGCCGATAGCCCGCCGGTTAAAACAGAACACGCTCAGCTCTATTGCTTCAACGCCCCTGTCTCGCAAAAAAACTTCCGCTTTTTTCAACAAAAGCGAACCAACTCCCTGCCCCCGGCACATCTCATCAACGCCGAAATTATAAATATAGCCGATTTTTGAATGTACATATCCGTTTCGCGGTGTCTCCTGTATAAAAAGACAAATAAAGCCGCAGATTTTTCCGTCATAAACAGCCTTAAGCAAAAACATATTATCATCCGCTATCATTTTGCGGACAATTACCAGATGTTCCTCTTCCGTCGTCGGCTTAAAATAATCCGGAAGTGCCTCATCATGCATCTTCCCGACCTGGTACGACAGCCGCGCAATATCTTTCGCATCTTCCGCCGCTGCAATCAAAATT
>ENA-ORSB01003023-ORSB01003023.1-human-gut-metagenome-genome-assembly--contig:-NODE-3023-length-12376-cov-3.320266_pt1 | contig 12376 bp, 11 predicted proteins | sample MGYA00242180_ERZ509144 | MGnify/ENA primary metagenome ERZ509144 (study PRJEB26280, sample SAMEA2338661) | human gut metagenome | biome: human gut; feature: human-associated habitat; material: faeces... | reverse complement strand
AATAACTATGTACGAAATAGACAAATTCATCACGGGTGAATCCTTTGAACAGGTCACTCTTCAGGCAGCTGATGGTATTCCATCCCATGTGGGGAACTTTTTCCTCGTGCTTCCGAGGAGCAAAACGTTTCACATCGGTATCGAAAATACCCAGACAATCGACATTCCCCTCTTCGGAGAAGCGGCACATCAGTTGCATGCCCAGGCAAATGCCCAGCACCGGCTGACGGAGTTCTTTAATGAAACGATCCATGCCACTCTCCTTGAGATGAAGCATGGTAGTCTCGGCCTCTCCCACCCCGGGAAAGATCACTTTATCGGCAGCTTTCAGCACCTCTTTATCAGATGTAATCACTGCTTCCACCCCTAAGCGCTTCAAGGCATAGTCCACAGAACGGATGTTGCCTGCATTATATTTGATAACTGCTACTTTCATTTTAATGTTCTACATTTAGTTCGCAAAAATAACGAATTATTGCAAAACCACGAAAAATCAGAGCAGGAAGTTTGAATTAAAAGATAGATTTATAACAGATAGAAAGATTTTAGGCATATAAAATGAATAAGTATTATCCGAATGGAAAAACAGATTACTACGGTATTTGATTTTTCTATACCGGGTATTGTTTTGATAGATGAAATAGAAACACATCTGCATTTAGCTTTACAGAAAAAAATATTAGGATTATTAACAACTATTTTCCCCAATGTGCAGTTTATTGTTTCAACGCATTCACCATTTGTTATTAACAGTATTGAAAATGCAATCATATATGATCTGGAAAAACATTTATTAGTAACAAATGGACTGTCAAATGTACCATATGCAGGAATTGTAGAAGGATATTTTGATTCAGATACAATGTCAAACAGTTTAAAAGAAAAATTCGAAAGATATAAAATTCTAGTAAATAAAAAAGAGTTATCAGATGATGATTTTGAGGAAATATCTGAACTGGAAATGTACTTGGATGAAATTCCGGATTATCTTGCACTGAATATCACAACGGAGTATCAACGCCTGAAGTTAGCGTTAAGAAGCAGGGAGGACATTTAATGGTCAAAATAGTAAGATCTTTTCCTGCGCCAGTTTCATTACAGGAAGAAGCTAAGAAAAAAGGTGGAAGCTATGAAAAGAATGATGTAGTGGAACAATTGAAAAAGGATTTTCATAATAAGTGTTATATTTGTGAGATGGATAAATTGCAGGATCCTCAAGTGGAACATTTATTGCCACATAAAAATGGAAAGTATTTAGATAGAAAGTTCGATTGGAATAATTTGTTTTGGGCATGTGGACACTGTAATAATGTAAAAAATCAAAATAAATATGATGAGGGAATTATTGATTGTTGTAAAACTGATCCTGAAGAGGTAATATCATTTCAACTGGAAAATGAGAATGTACATATATTTGCTAGAGATGAAAAAGATAAGAATTCATTATTAACGGCAGAATTGGTAACGGAAGTGTTTAGCTTAAGAAATACATCGATGCGTGTATATAAAAGTGAAATGAGATTTGAAGCATTGACAGAGGAAATGAATAAATTATATGATTCTATTGAAGAATTCCAAAACAATCCGGATTCGAGAGTGGCAAAAAGGAAAATAAAAGCATTACTTAGAAAGGAATCCAGATTTGCAGCGTTTAAGCGGGAATACATACGAGAGAATCACCCCCAATACAGACAATTATTGGATAATGATTTGTGGTGTTTTCATTAGGTGTAATAGGTGAGGAGAATAAGCAGGAAAATACAGACATAAAAAAATAAAAGGGAGAAAACAGTGAAAAGAATTAATATAAACATAGTAGCCGCATTATTAGGCGGTATTGCGTTTGTACTCATCTATGGCGTAAAAATATTAAATCCACTCTATACAGACTGGTTATTAACAGGAGGTGACCCATCCCAGCATTATCTAGGCTGGGAGTTTTTCAGACGTTCAGACTGGTATTTCCCTTTGGGATTAACAGACCAGTTGGCATATCCGTTGAAGACCTCAGTTATATATACAGATTCAATTCCGATATTTGCTGTTTTTTTTAAGCTGTTCCGAAGTATATTGCCCCAGCAATTTCAGTATTTTGGCATTTGGGGATTGTTATGCTTTGTTTTACAGGGATATTATGCAGCGAAGATTTTGGGTGAACGTAGTTCTTCCAAAGCAGTAATTTTGGCAGGGAGTATTTTCTTTATTGTATCGCCTATTATGGTTTTCCGTATGTATTATCATACTGCTTTGGCAGCGCACTGGCTGATCTTATTGGCGATTTATTTTTATTCGAAACATGAAAAAGAATACAGGGATATTTTCAGACCTGTAATGCAGTGGGGAATACTTGGGATTCTGATCGGATCTATTCATCTGTATTTTGTACCAATGTGTGGAGCAATTCTTTTGGGATATATTCTATGCAGTATATGGAAAGAGAGAAAGATACGCATTAGATTTTTCTATCCCGGTATCAGCTTTTCTGTGGGATTATTTCTGACAGTTTATTTATTGGGAGGATTCAGCAGTGGAGCGGACACAGGAACAAATAATCTGGGACTGTTTAGCTTTAACCTGAATGCGTTTCTCAATCCCATGAGTTATTCCACTCTTTTAAAGAATACTTCTTTATGGGATTGGCCGTTTTATACGCAAGGCCAGTATGAGGGATTCTCTTATTTAGGAATGGGTATTATTTTATTGTGCGTATGTGGCATTGGGCTGATGATAAAAAATATATTCAGGAGAAGGAAGCCATCTGTTTATCAGGTAATGACAGTTTTAATGAGCATTGGATTGATTGCCCTGGCTGTTTCACCGACAATTACCTGGAATGATAAATTGTTATTGCAGTTACCATATTCCAGTACATTATACAAATACTGGGGGATTTTCGGTTCCAGTGGTCGTATGGCATGGCCTGTAGTCTATTTCCTGATGGTATTTGGAATTACTTCCATAGGCAATATGAAATGGAAACGAAAAGAAATCGCCGGTGTGGTATTGATATTGGCATGTTTGGTACAGGTTGTTGATTTAAGTGGACAGCTGTACAAAAGACATGAGAATTATAGTGAGAAGGTTGTTTACCAAAGTCCGTTAGCTGGCTCTGTATGGGATGATATTATTTCCTCCGGAGAGTATAAGCATGTTGTATGGGTCACTCATAATGTGGATCATAATGATGTGATACAGGTTGCCATTTATGCAATGAGGAATGACATGACAATGGGTAATTTTTATTTCGCACGGGGAATTGATAAGAGAGATATTATTGAAGAACAGCTGCAGAATACATCAGAGGATTGTGTATATGTTTTTCTAAAGTCTGATGATACATTTGAGTATGAAATTTATGAAAACTATGAGGATGTACTGCATTTTTATCCTTGTGGGGATTATATGATAGGAACAGTGAAGAGTTTATGATTTTAGCAATTAATTATGCAGATGAAAGCTTTTCCAAGGCACAGAAGTGGAATTTGGAAACGGCACTCCGTTGGGGAGCAGATAGAGTAATCGGATATACACCGAAAGATATGGATGCAGAATTCAGAGAGAAGAATAAGGATATTCTGGCTGCAAAGAAAGGAAATGGTTTCTACTTGTGGAAACCGTATTTCCTTAACAAAGCATATAAGGAATTGCAGGATGGAGATTATCTGATCTATACAGATGCAGGATCCATATATATTAATAAGATTCAGTATCTTATTGATTGCATGGAGAAAGAAGAAATGGATATCATGACTTTTTCTCTGGAAAGGGAGATGCTGGAGCGTAAATATAATAAGCGAGATGCATTTGTACTTATGGGATGTGATTCACCGGAATATGCAGATACTCCACAGTCTATAGGTGGATATGTGGTATTAAAGAAATCTCCTTTTGTGGAAAAATTTTTGAAAGAAGATCTGGAATATGCGCAGGATCCGAGAATTATTACAGAACAGGAAAATACACAGGGAAAACCTAATTATCCGGATTTCGTAGTACATAGGCATGATCAGGCGGTATGGTCTTTGATGGTAAAGAAATATCACTTAAAAAGATTTAGAGATCCCTCACAGTTTGGTATGCAAAATTCATATGAAAAGGAAGTGGAGGAAAGAAGTACATTTCCGCAGATTATTGACTCTCACAGGATGAATGTGGGAAGCCGGTTTGAATTAAGCTGGCGAAGAAGCAGATTGGGAAAGATATATATAAGGATCAAATCTAAATTAGGGAATAGATAGCCATAAATACAAAGGAAACTATTTTATCTGAAAGAGGAAGTATACAATATGAGGAAAAGAAGAACTATACTAATATTTAGTTTAATAGCGGCGATTTGTTCGACAGTTGCGTTATTGGCTGATGTGGAAACAACGGGTAATCTGTCCATGGCGCTTAATGGGGATACAATAGTATCTTTCATGACGGTAATTGGATTATTTGTAGTATACAGAAATGTACTGTTGAAGGAGAATAATTTCTGTGTATCTGCAGCGATTAGAGCCCAAATTGGGAATGCAGTAACAGCTTTACTTTTTTCTGTCTGCATGATCATTGGAAAGTCACAGAATGCCCATGTAGATCTGAAATATCCTTTTTTGGCAGTTATTATGTTTCCGGGATATTTATGGTTCTTTTACTTTTTGCTTTCTTTTTGTACACAGTGGCTTACCAGGGATGTTAGAAGAGAGAGCGATGAGGCTTCGGGTAAGATAACGGAGTGGATATTTGATGAGCATATAATGATAAGTGTATTTATATTTGTTTTTCTATGCAGACTTCCGTATTTGATAGCTTTTTTCCCTTGCAGTATGTCATGGGATGGGGGGGCTCAGATCAGTAATTTCTATGGAATAGAGATTTTTACCAATCATCATCCTCCATTGTGCAGCTTTTTCTATGGTGCAATTGCGTGGTATTCTCAGAAATGGGGATGTGCGAACCTGGGGATGTTCATGATTCCGTTGATTCAGACAGCTTTATCGGCATGGGCTGTTTCACAACTGTGTATTTTATTATATAAATTAAAAAGCCCATACTGGATGCGTTGGGGTACTCTGTTATATTTTGCACTGTTTACGGTCTGGAGTATATTTGATGTTACGGTGATCAAAGATTCCATGTACTGGCAGTTTACTCTGCTGTTTGGGGTAGAAGCAGCGAAGTGCCTGTATTTTAAAGATGAGTTCTTTGCAAAGAAAAGAAATATGCTCGGAATGATAATTTATTCCGTTCTTGTGATGCAGATCCGTAATAATGGTGTATTTGTATTGTTATTTATGGCGCCTTTTATCATTTTAATGTCTCCAAAAGGTAAAAAATGGTGTACAACGGCAATTGTAATAGTGGCATTGGGAATATCGGCATTATTGAATCAGGTAGTATATCCGGCAGCAGGGGTGATCAGTCTAGAAGATAAAGTGGATACCTACTGCATTATGTTTCAGCAGACAGCAAAATATGTACAGGAGCATTCAGGAGATATTACTCCGGAGGAACGGGAAGTACTGGATAAGTTGTTTGATTATGAGGAACTTCAGAAAGCATATGAACCTCATCTGGCAGATTGGGTAAAGAATTGTCTGAGAAAACAGGAAGGCAGTACAGATGATCCCACAGGAAGTTATTTTGCCGCTTTAAAGAAGGACTACTTCAGAGTATGGTTTCAACAGTTTATGAAACATCCATTAACATATGTGGAGGCATTCTTTGAATGTTCCTATGGATATTATTATCCGGATGAGGGAACGTATAAAGAGGGACTCGGGTTCTATGAAGAAGAAAGATACATGTTTACCAGAAGTATGTCAGATGCAAGCCAGATAGAGGGATTGGCACGGGCCAGATTCCTGATGGAACAGGTCAGTAAGCTGGAATATGCTCCGGGTATTGGAATGTTGTACCGTTGCGGTTTCTATGCGTGGTGCGTTATATTCGCTTTTATATATGCAGTGGTGTGGAGAAAATATAAGATGGCGGTTATGACAATACCTGCGGTAACCAATTTACTAGTGTGTATGATTTCACCTGTGAATACCTGCATTCGGTATGCGATGCCAACAATGTGCATGATTCCGCTGCTTGCTGCATTGCTGTGGTACAATGAGAACCGGGAGTCAGGTGACGAAAGGCTATATTGATAGAAGAGGACAAGTGAATGAAATTTGATATTTTGGAAAAATGGAATCGTAAAATGCCAAGACATACGAGGACATGCCTGATATCCGGTCTGCTGACCGGGTGGCTCACACATTTCTATATGTTTACACATAAATTACCGAACTGGGATGATCTTAATAATATAGGAGCACCTGGAAGCGGGGATTATCTGGGCAGATGGTTTTTGAAGTATATTCATCCATTGGGAGGAAAATATAGTATTCCGGCAGTACATGGATTCCTCTTCGTTGTGTTTTTGGCAATTGCAGCGTGTTTTGTTCTGGAGATTGTACAGGTAAAGAGCACTACAGGGGCAATATTGGTTCCGGCGGTCATGGTGACCTTTCCCAGTGTGGTCAGTACAATGACTTTTATGTTTATGGCACATACCTCAGGAATTGCAATTATGCTGACGTGTGCAGCAGTATATTTACTGCGAAAGTACAAATATGGCTGGATGCCTGCCACAATTATGCTGATATGTGTGTTGGGAACTTATCAGAGTTATATCAGTATCGCAATCGGGTTAATGCTTGCCGGCATGATAGTGGATCTTATAAAAGGGAAAAAAGCAGATAAAGTGATCAGGAGCGGTTTCCTATGTGTAGGGATTCTGGTTGGGGCAGTCGTTGTATATATGCTGCTGTCACATGTTATATATCCCAATCTGGATAATGAGTCATATGGTGGGGTAGGAAATATGGGACAGATTGAAATATCACAGGTTCCAACATTAATCGGAAGATGTTATAAACGTTTCCTTGAGTACTTTTTGTGGAAGCCATTTGCATTTGTTACAAAGACATCTCAGACTATGAATATCCTGGTATGCATTCTGGCAGTTGCATTGTTTGCATATTTGGTGTGGAAGAAACGGCTTTATCGTAAATGGATGGAATTGACATTGTGTATAATGCTTTGTGGATTTATGCCACTGGCAGTCGCATTCATTTATTTTATGGCTCCGGAAGTAGATTATTCTATGCTTATGTTTTATGGATATACATTAATTTATGTGCTTGTACTTGCAATGGCAGATATCTGCATGGCAGAATGGGAGCAGAACAGTGGCATAGGATTGAAAAAGTGGACAGAATATAGCCGTTATGGTCTTGTTATAGTAACAGCAGTGGTAGTGTTTATAAGCTGCTATACTGACTATCTAGTCACAAATAAAGCATATTTAAGAATGGATATTGCAGTAAGCAGGGTAAATAATTATTTTAACCGGATCATTGCAAGTGTAGAGGCACAGGACGACTATCAGAATGGCGATGATGTTACTTTCGTGGGAAATTTCTATTATAAAGAAAATCCCAGCGTAGTAGAATTTGACGTTATGGATTCTGAGTCATTGCGTGAACTTTCCGGTGTTGCCCTGGAAAATGGTTTGATGACCTCAGGAGCAAGGGATAACTTTATCCGCCATTATGTTGGATTTGATATGGCGGATCTGTCAGAGGGAGATAAAGAAAAAATAGCTCAGACAACGGAATTTAAGGAGATGCCGGATTATCCTGCCCAGGGGTCAATTCAGAAATTAAATGGCATATGGGTAGTGAAATTATGCGATTATGGGGACTAGAGAATGATATTAGTAGTAGATTGTTTTAAATTAGTGCGTGGAGCGGGTAAGAGCATTGGTATTTATAATCTGGCTCTTAATCTGGTAAGAAATCTTGTAGAAGAGAAGGCAGGAACCAAAGACAGTGAAATAAAACAGTGCAGAATTGTAGTTCTGGGTAACGCTTATAATGAAAAGGAATTCAATATACCGGGGGTAGAATTTGTATGCATAGAGCATAATCCGTTAAATAAACTCAGGTGTATATGGTGGGAATTATTTGAGGTTTCATTTGCAGCCAGAAAATATCATGCTGATAAGATGATCCATCCACGTGGATATGCACCTATATTAAAAATGATAAAGGAATATATTGTTGTACATGATATGATTCCTTTTTACTATGATGAGCACTATAAAGGGTATTTTAATCGATTGGAAAACTTCTACATTATGTGGAGGTTAAAGGCTTCTATCCGGTCCTGTGACAGAGTGATCACGATTTCGGAGGCTTCCTGCAAGGATATATTGAATCGTGTAAAGGTGCCGAAGTCCAAGATTTCCGTAATTTATAATGGTTATAATAAGATTACTGAATTACCCGAATGTGTAGATAAGAGTAATTATATCATTGCTGTGACATCTAAATTGCCACATAAGAATGCTAAGGGGATCATAGAGGCTTATGAGGTTTATTTTAAACAGTGTGAACATCCGTTACAGCTTAGGATCATAGGTATTGGAGATGTAGAACAATATGCACTTGAACCGCAGGCAAAGGAGAACATAAAATGTTATCAGTATATTGAGTCCAATGGAGAAATGCATAGAATGATCGCGGAAGCGAAGATATTCCTCTTTTTGTCTTTGATAGAGGGATTTGGCTTTCCTCCTGTAGAAGCGATGCAACTCGGGACACCGGTGGTATGTTCAAAAATGAGTTCGTTGCCGGAAGTAGTAGGGGATGCAGCCATACTGGTAGATCCGTGTGAACCAGATGAGGTAGCAGATGCATTGGTGAAATTGCAGAATGATGCAAATAAGCAACAGGAGCTTATTGTTAAAGGATATCATAATGTAGAACGTTTTTCGTGGGACAAAACAGCTAATAAATATGCGGATATTGTAATGAAATAGATTTGATATTTATATATGATGAGTCTTGTTGAATACAGGCTATCTACTCTCTACCCACATAAAAATAGCGTAGCAGTCATTAAAGCTGCTACGCTTAAAAGATCAACTTTTATAGGTCATTTTTCTTTAATTTTGTTATATTTTTAGCACCAATTCCTTTGGGTGTTAAATAGATTTTAAATGATACTCGGTCACCTACACTGATACCCTCATATGCATTATTTTTTGAAAAGAACAGAGCATTTTTATTGGTATGCTTTGCATTTGATATAAAACCATATGTATCTTTTATCTTTACCACTACACTTTCATTTTCAGATTTAATTTCACTGGCTTCATCTCTGAATGTTGATAAGTTAGAATAAATTGAAAACATTTCTACACGAGTGCCTAAATTTAACTTTTGCATAATAATTTTATAATGTTCCTTTCTGAAAATTTTATATGTGGTAATCGTTAGATTTTATTCAATAATTGTATAAAAGTGTTCTGCAAATTTTGAAACAGCGATTAATGTTGTGGTACATGAAATAACAAAGATTGCAGAGGCATGATCTGTAAAATACATGATGCCACTGATTACAATAATGAGCCCAAGCAGAATACATACCTGCTTGGGAAAACTGTCTTCAGGAGCATGCCTATAGTCTTTATAAACCTGAAAAAGAATTACTCCAATGGACAGCGCAAGTATTATAAAGGATACCCATGGGGCAGGGGTAAATAACTTAACCAGTATAAGGATACATAATAACGTCATAAGAGATAAAAGAAAACATGACTTGTAAGTTTTAAGATGAAGACCACCAAGATAAGATCGTAATGGAATGAATATGGCAAAGAAGAGACATCCTTCAAGAGGCATCCTGAAGAGTGCAATAACGATAATGCTTACCAGAATAGACAAGCCATGTTCAAACATCATTTGTATGCCATAGCTGTATATGTTGTATTGCTCTTTACTAATATAATTGTGGGATAATAAATAATTTGATAATGCACGACAAAGATTTTCCATAGCTTGCCTTTCTGAATAAAGCTTACGCAAGTAATTATAATGCGATATATAATTAAAAAGTTAAAGAAGTTGAAAATAAGAAGTTATATGTAAAAATTAATATATTGCTTAGTATCTGCCCTTTTAAGAATATGAGTCTCACATAGGAAAAAGGTATTATATAATGTAAATATCAATAGATAGGGAGCAATACGAATGATACAAATAGCAATATGTGATGATGACATGACAACAACTTCTCAAATTGAAGAATATATTAGGCAGATTGAAATAGAACAACATATACAGATACAATACCGTATTTTCTTTGATGGAAAATCTTTTATGCAAAGTGTTGAGAGCGGGGAAGCATATGACCTGATTTATTTAGATGTTGAAATGCCTTTGATGAAGGGATTGGATGCTGCAAAGAAACTAAGAGAAATGGAAATATCGTCTTTAATTATTTATATTTCCAATTATGAGACATACTGTGAATCCATGATTGAAACGGAACCATTTCGGTTCCTGAGAAAGCCAATCAATGACGTGAATCTGTTTAGAAAATACTTTATGAGTGCGTATAAGAAACTGGAAAATAGAAATGAGTACTATACATATTCCTATAAGAAAATTCATCATAAGATAAATATTAACGATATTATGTATTTTGAAAGCAACAATAGAAAAATATGTATACATACAAATGGAAATCAAGAAAACAATACATTTTATGGTCAACTGGATAAGGTTGAAAAGGAGTTGGAATCCAAGTCATATACATTCATTCGGATTCATCAGTCTTATCTGGTAAACAGTATGTATATCAACACGGTACAGCATGATGCAGTCATTCTGGAGAATAAAGATGAACTTCCAATCAGCGAAAAACGTCAAAAGGAGATACAGAGAAAGCTATTTCTGGAGAGATAGGTGGAGAATATAAGCAATGATATATGATCAGATTATAAATATATTGATGGTAGCCTTTGGAACTGAAATAGTAAGACTTTATTTCCAGGTATTTTGCTGGAAGAGAAGAAATCCACATAAAGCAAGATGGGGTGTATGGCTTTTGTATGTCGTTTTTCAAATAATAATCATGATATACAATGCCAGTCATCCGTTGGCTATATTGATAATAAATATTCTGTTGACTTTTCTAATATGCAAATTGACATACGATGTGGAGTTCAAGCTTGCGGTATTTCTGGCTGGAACATTATACGTAGTATGGATGTTAGTAGAGGTAGCCACAAATTATGCATTGACATTGACTGGAGTTGCACTACAAGAGAATGGATTTATAGTAGGAGTTATTATTTCCAAGATTGTTATGTATATTCTACTGCTTATAATGAGCAGATATACAAAAGCGGATTATATGGCTAATCTGCCATTCAAATACTGGCTGAGTTTATTTACAGTTCCTGTTGTAACAATATTTATAATCCATAATTCATTTATGATAACTGTTGGCAGCGATAGAAGTGTATTCTTTTTCACGTCAACAGTTTTATTGATTTGGGTTAATTATATGATTTTCGATGTGTATAACAGGCTGGGAAAGCAAATGCTGGATGACAGAAGGCTGTTAATATACGAGCAACAATTAAAGATCTGTGAGCAGCAGGCTAATACAAGAGAACAGGCTTATCAGGAGACTGCAAGGTTAAGACATGATCTGAAACAGTATTTATTGGCATTGTTTACTGATATAGAAGCAAAAGACTATGATTTGGCACAAGGTAAGATACAGGAGCTGCTGGATCGGAATCAGATATACCGTCAGGAAGTTGTACATAGCGGAAATATCTGTATAGATGCATTATTAAGTTATAAACATGCAGAGACGATACAGAATAAGATAAAGGCGGAGTATGAGGTATCAGTTATACCGGAGCTGCCTTTTGAACGGGGTGACTTATGTGTTATCTTGGGAAATTTGTTGGACAATGCAATAGAGGCAGCATCAAAAGTGGAGAATTCTGAAAAATGGATGAAGACACAGATCCAATATAATAAAGGCTGCATCCTAATTGTCATAGAAAATGCATGTAATGATAAATTTATTAATTATGATCATGATAGATATCTGACAACAAAATCGGATAAAGCAGAGCATGGTATAGGACTGGAATCAGTTCGGTATACTGTAGAAAAATATCATGGAACGGTAGAAATCGAGAAAAAAGAATCTATATTTAAAGTAACTGTATTTATGTATGCTAAATAATGTCTGCAAAAATTACATATAAATCAGTAATTTCATCAACACTAATTCAAATGCTTCACGCTGAATTATTATAAATACATAAAATTTTATAAAGGGGTGAAGACTTTGAAGAAAATTAGAAATTGCCAGTTTATTTTTCAGACCATTACGTCTTTGGCTTTCTCACTTGCAGTAGTGGCAGCCAACACAAGATGTGCATACATCTATCACCAGCCTAAAAAGCCGGAAGAATTAAAAACATTAAGAAAATAAAATCTATGAATTGAATTTAATAAGGCGTAAGGTG
>ENA-ORSB01003015-ORSB01003015.1-human-gut-metagenome-genome-assembly--contig:-NODE-3015-length-12398-cov-2.929839_pt1 | contig 12398 bp, 10 predicted proteins | sample MGYA00242180_ERZ509144 | MGnify/ENA primary metagenome ERZ509144 (study PRJEB26280, sample SAMEA2338661) | human gut metagenome | biome: human gut; feature: human-associated habitat; material: faeces... | reverse complement strand
GGCTGCCCTCGTAACCGCCGTCGGTGACCGTCCACATCTTGTTATTGCAGTCCATGACCAGCGATGTGGGCTGGATGCCGACTTTCAGTTCATCGACCACTTGGTCGGTCTCGGTGTCGATCTTGATGATGCGGTTCTGGTACGACCAGCAGTTGCAGTAGACGTATTTGCCGTACTGCACCATCTGTTCGGTCGAGCCGCTCTCCATCGTCATGTCCGGCACCTGAATGTAACCGGTTATTTCGTATTTCTTCGGATTGATGATGAAGATGCGGTTGTCCCACAATTGGGTGACGTAGGCTTTCTCGTCGCTCAGGAAGTGGATATAGCGCGGCGAGGTAAGATTCTCGATGCGTCCCACCTCCTTGAACGTGTTCAGGTCGATGGCGAAAATGACGTGCGAGTTGTTCACCACCACCCAGCCCTTGTTGTCGTGGATGCACATCGACTGTGCCACGTCGCCGAGCTTCATGCCGTTGGCACGGAAAAAGATTTCGTTCTGCACCGTTTTGGTCGCGGGATCATAATAACTCAGCGTGGCGTTGCCGTACTGGAAATTGCCTTCGTTGGTGATGAACAGTCCGGCTCCGGAGGCATTGAACTCCTCTACCGCATCGCCGTAGTCCCATTTCATGCAGGAGGCGAGAAACAGCGACACGATTGCGCTCCATAGCAGGTATTTCAGTTTGTGACGGGTCATATCGTTCTTGTTACGGTAATCCCCGGTATGGGTACCTTACGGCATCCATACCGAGGATTTGGCAGAAAATTTATTGTTCGGTTATCTATTCGGCAGGCTTGTACTTCCCGTCTTTCATGTCTTGGTAGGTGGGGTTGTATTTGCAGTCACTTACAATCCAATTTGGTTCAGTAATCTGATTATCCTTGATAAAAGCCTCAAACATAGAAAAATCAGAAAAAGCAGTAAGCCTAACGAGATTTACTCCTGATAAACTTTTAAGTTTCGGCATATCAAAAGATGTTAGCTTGGAAGCTGCATCTGCACTTAAAGAGCCAGCTATAGTAACTAATTCAGGGCATGAGAAAGCGGAAAATCCATGAATCGTTATTCCCGCTCCTCCAACTTTTTCAAGCACAGGAAAAAGCTCATAAGTGGTTGTAGAACGGATATCTAATCCTCCATATGGAAGGTTGTTGGTTGACCACTTACCTTCTTTTGCATATGATGGATTTGAATTGCAACAAATCGATTTTAAATTACTAAAATTATGAACCATTTTAGGAGTATTAAGCGTCCCCTCCATAAAAAATTGACCGCCTATTTTTTCAAGTTTCGAAAATTCTAAGTTCGATACCATCATGCCAATTTTGAGATGCATATAGCCGTCAACAAATTTAAGATTATTTGCAATGATGCCAGATTTCATCCCTGCACCAAAATAAAAGTCGCCGTGTACCTCTTCAATTGGAAGGGTAAAAACTTTTTTGTCTGGTGTTCTGTATGATAATTTTTTTACCTTTTTAAAATTGAAATCAACATAGCTATTTGCATAAGCATGAATATCAACAGAAACATTCGAAAGATCATCTTTCGTTATAAGTTTTTGCAATTTATTACATTCCGAGATGCGTATAATGGATTCTTCTGAATCTTTAGCAGAAAAAACAGCATCACTAATATCTATAGGTGAAGAACAATTTATCAGCTTCTCTAATTTTAACGAGCCTATTCTTTTTAAGTTTTTAAGATTTGATAATGATGAAAGTTCATTGAAATTACAAATTGAAAGAATGCCTGTTACGGTTGCCAGATTCGACATTTCATCAAGATTAGTAAGAGAAACATTTCCTGTAGTAGAAAACAAATCTCCTTGAATATAGTTCGAAATAATTAAACAATCTCCATTAACAACAGAAAGCTTGGGCATTGATAATTTTTCAAACTCGATAGGCAAAGATGAAAAATTAATACTTCCTGTTTCAATAAGTTCCGGGAAAGAGATAGATTTTAAAGTTGATATTTCATTAATACTCAACGAATTTTTAACAGTCTGTACTTTGGGAAATACCAACGTGCTAATTGCACCTTTACCCATACCGAAAATGTTTAATGCCCCTCCGACGTTTATCAGTTCGGGTATTTGAAGCGTTGCCAATGTGGACGAACTGATAACAAAATCACCCTCAATAGCTTTTAGCAGATCAAACTGAACGAATTTTACACCATTGTTGTACACATGAATATTGCCCGTTACCTCGTTCAATTTGGTCATGGAGACCATCTCCAGCGTTTCGTTCGCAGCCGAGTTTTCCTCCGAACCAATCGACAAGCCGCCGATTTTGGTAATGTTGTCCAAACCGGTCAGCGTTCCACCGGTATAACTGTTGCGTATGATGATATTCCCTTCGATTTCTTTCAACATTCCGAGGGCTGAAATATCTTTGATTTTTTCGGCATCATCACTGTCGGAACCAATAACCAAATCGCCTTTTATAATGGATGTTCCGGTAGCCGCAAATGATACGATTTCCGCCGGAGTTTTCAATTCAACGTTGCCTTTGCTACGGATTTCATCCTTGATAACCAAATAAGTATAATCATGCGCCTGGCCGTTAAAGGAGGTAATTCGGAATGTGCGCTCCGTATCCCAGTCGGAGATTGTTGCTGGGTCAGGCATGATTTTGGCGGAAGGGGTAAACTCGACTGTTGCGGATGCCCCGTTCAGCGACACGGTATAAGGGACGGTCACGGTGATGGTGTCTGATGCTATAACGGCGGAATAAGTTTCTCCTGCAACCGACACGGTCACTTTCGTTATGAAATTATCGTCGGCATCTGCCGGGATATCCTCTTTTTCAGAGCATGAGTATAATGCTATGACCGAAAGGAATGCAATAAAAATTTGTTTGAGTTTCATCATTTATCATTTTATTTGTTCATATTTAAATCTTGGAACGAAAATACTTCGGTAGAGATTTCTCCTAAAACGCCGCTTTTAGCCAAGGCTCCATTCTGAACTTTTATGAAGTCGATGTATTGGAGATTTACCGGAGAGCCGTCGTGATACATGGCATTAGATATTTTGAATCCGTTTTTCTGTCCAGAACCGTCATACGAATCACCAGTCAACATATCGGAACCGCAATTATCCGCATACCCCCAGTCATAAGGAGAGTTACTCCAGTAACCCGTGGATGGACTTTGTGAATTGCGTGGCAGTAGTCGAGTACCATACAAAGTGTAGGAGTCGGCTGTGATCCACAACGGATAATAGTAAGGTTGCGTGTGGTAGGCATTGAAATCGACCCAGCCGGTGTTTCCCAAATTGTCAATCCAATAAGTGTGTGATCCATCCGAGGCGGGTCGGAAATAGGTCACTTCATAATCTTGAATGGTGGTGGGCTTACCTGTTTCGCTGCCCCGCAGTTCGTACCACTCATCATCGGGAAGCCCATTGCCGTTGACATCCTGCATCACCCACACGATCCCTGGTTCATTGGAAGAATCAAAGGCATTGCCCTGAATCGCAAAATCATATCCGCCCTTATTCTGAATGCTGTGGTCAAATCCTACTATGATGTAACCGCCAAAGGAGCCGAGAGATACATAACTTTGCTTGGCAATACGCTTGGAAGCATATTCGACGGCCGCTTCTCGGGTCGATTCGCTACCGGTAAAACCGCCGGTATTGGTTTCGTTGATGAATTGTCCGGGAGCCGGCGTATATTCATACACTCTGTTGGAATAGGCTGAACTCGCACCTGAAGCGGCGCGATATCCGGAGGCTTCCGACCCGTTCACGCAAACTACGGTGACGGCGGATTCCACGGATATGCCATTTTGCATTTCGGTGACAGAGAGGGTTATCCGGTATTCTCCGGCGAACGAAGGGGTGAACTTATATACCCGACCGGTTTCACCCTCCACGGGCTTACCGTCTACGCTCCAGCGGTATTGCGGATTCTCGAAATAGTCCAGCAATGGACGCAAGAACACCGGTCGCCCGACAAACGTATAGCGTGTGGAAACAGACTGCTCATAAGACGGGGCAGGGAAAACAACCTTATAGGGCATATTCTCGACCACCTCTATCTCCAACTCTTTCTTGGTTTCACCATCCTCGTTGGATGCTGTTATGGTAATCGGAAAAACTCCCACCTGATTTTCCTTAAACGTATAGGTCATATCGGTGGATACCACAACCCCTGCACGTACCCATTCCACCTTGAAACCGGCAAGGTCGCTATGGGCAATCACGGCAGTCAGGGTATTCTCTACACCTTTTTGTACTTTCAATCCTTTGGCCGGCACGTACAGATTGATGGCCGGGGGCAACAAATCCCTCACTTCCACTTTCACCTCTTCTTCGGCATGACCGTTTTCGTTGTCTACCCGCAGCGTAATATAGACCTCCCCCGATTCATCCCACGTGTATTTCAGGGTCGGGTCTGTGGAAATCAGTTTCCCCTCTATGGTCCAGGCAAACAAGGCATGGTCTGCGTATTGGTAAGTCGGTGCGATGACCAGTTCCCGACCAATCTTGACTGCATAGATACCGTCTTCACTATCAAGCTCAATCACTGGGGCTTGTCCGGATTCTGCAACGATAACTTCATCCCGATTACAAGATATGAATAATACAGCGAGTGTAAAAAAACAAATTAAATTTTTGATCATTATGGATACAAGCTGGTCGGATTAAATAACAACCACCCTTCCAAGTTTAAATTTCCTTGGAAGGGGTAGTTATAAAATTAGTTTTCAAAAACAATATCATCAATACAAAGGTATGCAGGGGTATTTAAGCCATACTCTCCTGTGTCGGAACCTGAAAAGTTAAATTTCACAAATCCTACTCCAGCTTGATTAATAGGCCAATATGTCCATGTAGTAACGGGATTTTCGTTCTTCCCATTCCTATAATCGGCTAATACCTTGGTGTATGTAGCTAACTTATTACCAGCAAAATCATAGCATTCAAGTTCAACTTGGAAATATCCAATATGTTTTCCGCTTGCATCGACTTGTGCTGACAACGGAGTAGCTACACCGGATGCGCCGAATTTATTACCATGCATGATTACACCATAGGTATATGATGAATTACAGAACCATAAACCTTTTAGAGTATATTCGCCTGTTAAATAGAATTCGGGTTGAGCCATCCATTCGGTATTATATTCATCAGAATAACCATAAACAACAGCAAAATTATTTCCGCTGTGACCTGCTCCTTCGTTAGAGCCATCAACAGAAATCGTATTATAAACACTCATTTGATTGTTATAGGAATACCACCAATCACTCGGTATGGTATCACCGGTAATCGTAATTCCTTCGGCAGAAGATGGATTGGTACGGTAATTCCATTTAGACAATGCTAATCCACCACAAGAGAAATTGTTGAATGTTCCATAATTATTAGTCACAGTGTTAATCGCTGACATGAAAACACCATCCGGATCAGCAATTTCTTTTACTTGGGCATACGAACCCACATTTCCATAATAATTAGCACCATAAGATGTAAGCATCGCCATCATTGTAGAATCGAAATCATCAAACGTAATGGTATAAGAACCATCGGGGTTAGAATTTGCGCGGGTTTGAATCGCACTCTCTTCATACGGAGTAAGGAAGTCATCATCGGATGAACATCCCGTAAACACGGCCGCGGCAACTGCTACAGCTGCCATTGCCATAAATCTAAAATTCTTTTTCATAACTCAATTATTAAAAGTTAAACAAAAAAGTTTAAGCACACATTCGTTTTCTTTGCGATAGATTTGCAACGAATGAGAAATCGGTTATCAAAAAGAATGCAGGTAATCTTTGGAGGAGCCTCTGTTCATTTTGATTTAATGCCAATTATCCCGTGGTCACTAATCATATCTCATCAAGCAGGTCTTCTGGCTCATCCCGCTTATCGCGCCTTCCCAGCTTTCACCAGTGGCAAAGAGTGCGATAAACTTTAATTAGGACTTACAGCTGCGAGTACAGCTCCGGATTCTCACCGGTATTCCCTTTTAATTCCAATCGACACTTCGATAGGAAACTTGACAAATGCAAAGTTAAGAGTTATTTTTTATATAATCTTTTTTTTCTCCCTTTTTTTTGATAAGTAGTAAAATTACTAATAGCGAGAAATAAGATTATTCGGCCGATTTATCTTATATTTACCGCAGAAAACAAAAAAAACAAGATGACAAAAGACAAATGGCTGGGACATGGAGCAATACTGGCTACGAATCTGATTTTCGGCTTAAATACGCCCATAGCGAAAACCATTGTCCCGGAATGGATCAGTCCGTATGCTCTTACCTTTGTAAGGATGGTTTTTGCTACCCTTGTTTTTTGGGGTATCGGCTTACTGGCTCCGAAAGAAGAAGTCGGAAAACGGGATCTATGGACGATCTTTTGGGGTGCCTTATTCGGTCTGGTAGGGGCACAAGTATCTTTTGCCAATGCCCTTCTGTACACCTCACCGGTCAATATTACCATCATTGCAGCCATGACCCCGCTCGCGGTTATGCTGATCGCAGCCCTGATATTAAAAGAGCCCGTCACATTCAAAAAAGCTGCCGGAGTTTTGATCGGAGCATCGGGTGCCTTACTGATCATTTTTCAATCGTCGGCTATAAATACCGATTCATCCGGCAATTGGATAGGTAACCTACTTTGCATCGTTAATGTAATCACTTATGCCATCTATTTAGTCATCACCCGTCCTATCTCACAACGTTATTCCGCCATCACTCTGATGAAATGGATGTTTTTATTTTCAGCCCTTATCTCTTTTCCTCCCGGTATTTCCGATCTGCCGGAAGCTAAAGTCTTCGGCACAGAAAGCAACCCATTCGTTATCCTGAAACTGAGTTATATAGTCATTATGGCAACCGGCATCGCTTACTTCCTGGTTCCTATGGCTTTGAAACGAATTCGTCCCACTACAGCCAGTATGTACAACAATTTACAGCCGATCATCGCTTCCATTATAGCGATTCTTATCGGACAAGATGTATTCAGCTGGGACAAACCGATCGCCGCTTTACTGGTATTTACAGGTGTGTACCTTGTGACACAAAGCAAAGCGAAAGAAGAAGTAAAAGGTATAAAGTAAAAAGTAAAAGGTGGAAAATCGATCTCTCCACCTTTTACTTTTTACTTTATACCTTTTACCTTACTCATTTCTGATTCAGATAGGCATCGAGCATCCACAACAGCTTTTCCTGACTTGAAACATAAGAAGAAAACACATCCTGAGTCCCATCGTCCCCAATCTCTGCAGCGACACTCAAAATTTCACGTTCCTGTTTCAACAATACCTGCACATCCTCTACAACAGCCCGCAAACAAGCATCTCCGTCAGTAACATTTTCTTTAGCTTTCAAAGTAGCCACTTTAGTATAAGCTGCATAAGAATGCAAAGGTACACCACCTAAAGTAAGAATACGTTCAGCAATTTCATCTACCTTTTCGATAGCATCGTTGTACAACTCTTCAAATTTAGCATGCAGAACGAAGAAACGGTTACCTCTGACGTTCCAATGAAATCCACGCAGATTCTGATAATAAATCTGATAGTTGGCTAACAACTCATTTAAAAGGTTTACTACTTGTTGAGCATTCTCTGAATCCAATCCGATTAAATTTTTCGTTTTCATAATTCTTATTTTTAATTGATTTCTACTATTTCTTATTTCTTCGATACAAATATATAACCGCTTAAAATATAAATCAAATCAATAATATTTACAACACAATTCAAATAATCTATAATTATTCATGATCAATACATTAAACACAATAAGACCACTAAAACAAATCCATTTTTTTTCAAACCACAAAAAAATCGGCATTTCCATTCAAAATGTTTCCCGGAAGGAGCAGGTTATTTAAAATATTCTTTCTAATTTAAGGTCGGTAAAAAATGATCATCCACCGATGGTATATTTGTCGCTAATAAAATTGTTATAAATAAATCTATAAATTATGGAAAAACAAGCCGCTTTGGATCTGCTCGAATTTATACACGAGAGTCCGACCAACTTCCATGCTGTCCTCAGCATCAAACAACGCCTTCAGGCTCATGGTTTCAAACAGCTTTTTTCAGGAGAAGCCTGGCATATCGAACACGGGGGTAAATATTTCGTGACCAAGAATCATTCTTCTTTATATGCTTTTATTCCGGGCAACGGTAATTTGGCAGAAGAAGGCTTTAAACTGATTTGTGCACATAGTGATTCTCCGACTTTCCGGATCAAACCCCATGCAGAAATGCCGGTGGAAGGGAAATACCTGAAACTGAACACAGAAGTTTACGGAGGCCCGATCATGTATACCTGGTTCGACCGGCCTCTGTCTATGGCCGGACGGGTCATGGTCAAGAGTGACAAACCCCTTAAACCGGCCACTCAATTCATCAATTTCGACCGGCCGTTGCTTGAAATACCCCATATCGCCATCCATTTCAACCGGGCAGTAAACGATCAGGGTAATCCGCTCAGCAAGCAAAGAGATATGCTTCCTGTCATAGCCATGATCAACGAGACTTTCGAAAAAGACAATTTCCTTCTGAAGCTTATTGCTCAGGAAATGAATATTCCGGCAGAAGATATCCTGGATTTCGACCTCACCTTATATGAATATGGTAAAGGAACTTTATTCGGACTAAACAACGAATTTATCTCTTCCGGCCGGTTGGACGACCTGGCTATGGTTCATGCAGGCCTGACGGCTCTTCTCGATTCCAAGCCATGTAATAAGACCAAAGTGTTAGCCATCTTCGACAACGAAGAAGTAGGCAGCGGCACCAAACAAGGTGCAGCATCACCGATACTGCGGACTATTCTGGAACGGGTAGCTTTCAACCAAGGTTATAAAATCGAAGAGCTCTACCGGGCCATACACAATTCTTTTATGATCTCGGCCGATATGGCTCATGCCTTGCATCCTAATTATCCCGAAAAACACGATCCGACCAACCATCCGATCATGAACCAGGGACCGGTAATCAAAATCAACGCAAACCAAAAATATATAACTGACGGTGATTCGGCAGCTGTATTCGCTACAATTTGTAAGATGGCCGGTGTACCTTATCAGACTTTTGTCAATCATTCGGATATGGCAGGAGGTTCTACCTTAGGAAATATCCTCCTGACGCAAATGGAAATGCGCGGAGTAGATATAGGTAACCCCATGTGGGCCATGCACTCTGTTCGTGAAACAGCCGGTGTGCTCGATCAGGATTATGTGATCAAAGCGTTTACGACTTTCTATAACATTTAAAATCAGGGACTACCTGAGGAGCTATCCCCACAAATCAAAAAGTCTGATTTGTGGGGATCAGTGTTTTGGCCGGCAAGATCAAATTTTAATTTCACAATTGATTCTTCGGATGATTCTATTACCAATATTTTTTCAATTTTGTAATAAAGAAAATCAATTATGAAAATTATCACTTATAACGTCAATGGCCTGCGTAGTGCTTTATCGAAAGGATTTACGAACTGGCTGGCAGAAGAGCTACCGGATATTGTCTGTTTACAGGAAACGAAAGCCCAACCGGATCAAATTCCCACACTTGAATTCGAAGCTTTAGGTTATCGTTCTTTCTTTTTCTCAGCCGAGAAAAAAGGCTACAGTGGGGTAGCCATCCTGACCAAAATCACCCCCGATCATCTGGAATACGGAATGGGGATGCAGGAATACGATCGGGAAGGACGTTTCTTGCGGGCCGATTACGGCGACCTTTCTATTGTCAGTGTCTACCATCCTTCAGGCACCACCGGAGAGGAAAGACAAGCCTTTAAAATGAAATGGCTCGAAGACTTCCGGCATTATGTTATGAAACTCAGCAAAACCCGTAAAAAACTGATCCTTTGCGGGGATTATAACATCTGCCATCGTCCGATCGACATTCACGATCCGGTACGGAATGCCAACAGTAGTGGTTTCCTACCCGAAGAACGGGAATGGATGAGCCTGTTCCTGGAATCAGGATTTACCGATACTTTCCGGTATTTTCATCCCGAAGAACCTCATCAATACACCTGGTGGAGTTTCCGGGCGAATGCGCGGAACAACAATAAAGGCTGGCGTATCGACTACTGCATGGTCAGCCCGGAAGTCATCCCTCTGCTAAAAGATGCCTATATTCTACCCCAGGTAAAACACTCGGACCACTGTCCGGCAGTCGTTGAATTGAAAGTACTCTAAAGTATGAGAAAAGTACGTTTCGGAATAATAGGTACCAATTTTATTACCGACTGGATTCTTGAAGCAGCCCGCGAAGAGTTGCGTTTCGAAGCCACGGCCGTCTGTTCGCGAAGCAGGGAAACGGGCCAGGCTTTTGCCCTTAAGCACGGCATACCACACCTCTTCACTTCGCCCGAAGAAATGGCAGCCAGTTCTTTGATCGATGCCGTATATATCGCTGTCCCTAATTCTTTACATGCGGCTTTGAGTATTCTTTTCATGCAACAAGGGAAACACGTCCTTTGCGAAAAGCCCCTGGCTTCATAATGCAAAAGAAGCCAGGGAAATGATCCGGGTAGCCCGGCAAAATGGCATTACTTTGATGGAAGCCATGAAATCGACTCTTACCCCTAACTTCCGGCAACTTCGCCGGCATTTAGCGGAAGCAGGATGCTTAAGACGCTATTTTGCCAGCTATTGTCAATATTCTTCGCGTTATGACAAATTAAAAGCGGGAATTGTATTGAATGCTTTTAATCCCGAACTTTCGAACGGGGCTATGATGGATTTAGGAGTTTACACCGTATATCCCCTGGTCGTCCTTTTCGGCCGCCCTAAACGTATTAGCGCCACAGGATTGAAACTTTCGACAGGAGTAGACGGCCAAGGGGCTGTAAACTTCGAATACGAAAACCTGAATGCTACCGTTCTGTATTCAAAGATTGCAGATTCCTTTTTACCTGCAGAAATCCAGGGAGAAAAAGGAACTTTTATTTTAGATCGTATTCAAACCATCCGTGAAGTAAAATTTATCCCCAAAGGGGGACAAATCCAGGATCTTTCGGTCCCGGCCTCACACAACGAATATTATTATGAAATAGCGGAATTTATCGATCTGATAGAAAGAAGGCTATGCGAATCGACGATCAATAGTCATGATCATTCGCTCGCCACGCTTGAAATCATCGATGAAGTACGCAAACAATCAGGGATCATTTATCCTGCCGACAAATAACCATCATGAACAAAGCCAAAGTATATTTCACCAACCTGAGGACCACCCCCAACAGCAATCTGTTGGATAAAATGGAGCGTTTGGTCAGAAAAGCAGGTATTGCCGATATTTCATTCGAACAGCAGTTTACAGCAATAAAGATTCATTTCGGAGAACCCGGAAATCTAGCCTACATACGGCCCAATTATGCCGCCCGCCTGGTACAAGTTTTACGCTCTTTAGGTGCCAAACCTTTCCTGACAGATTGTAACACGCTTTATTCCGGACACCGGGCCAACGCCGTAGACCATCTGCAAAGTGCTATGGAAAACGGTTTCAATCCGATTTCCGCTCAATGCCAGGTAATCATTGCCGACGGACTTAAAGGGACGGAGTACAGGGAAATAGAAATCGGGGGAGAATATTGTCAGGCTCCGAAAATCGGAGCAGCGATTGCCGACGCGGATATCATCGTCACGATGAACCATTTTAAAGGACATGAACAGGCTGGATTCGGCGGAGCATTGAAAAACCTCGGCATGGGATGTGCCAGTGTAGGAGGGAAACTCGAACTTCATTCTGCTTCCCAACCCGTTATCGATAGCCAAAACTGTAAGAAATGCGGTATCTGCATCAAACATTGTGCCCACGAAGCCATCCACTTCGATGCACAACATATTGCAGAAATAGATTATTCACGTTGTGTCGGTTGTGGTCAATGCGTGGCACTTTGTCAATACGATGCCGCCGTGATGGGCGAAAGCGACACTTCCGAACGCCTGAATTATAAAATAGCAGAATACACACAGGCCGTACTAAAGGACAAACCTCATTTCCACATCAGCTTTATCATGAACGTATCCCCCGAATGTGATTGCTGGAATCACAATGATGCTGCTATTATTCCGGATCTGGGAATTTTGGCTTCGTTCGATCCGGTTGCGCTCGATAAAGCCTGTGTCGACCTGGTCATTGCAGCCCCTGTCATCGGAGGGAATAAACTCTCGGAAGCTCATCCCCATGAACACCTGCAAGGGACGGATAAATTCCATCTGATCCATCCCGATACCAATTGGCTGGCCGGACTTCAACACGCAGAAAAAATAGGGGTCGGGACACTCGATTATGAACTGATCTCCGTATGACCCGTTACGGTCGGACTGTAAAAAACGCCGAGGGATTATTCGGGACTTTGCCCCTTATGACATGAAAAAAACAGATTTTCCGATCGATCCCATCGCA
>ENA-ORSB01003012-ORSB01003012.1-human-gut-metagenome-genome-assembly--contig:-NODE-3012-length-12402-cov-2.761238_pt1 | contig 12402 bp, 9 predicted proteins | sample MGYA00242180_ERZ509144 | MGnify/ENA primary metagenome ERZ509144 (study PRJEB26280, sample SAMEA2338661) | human gut metagenome | biome: human gut; feature: human-associated habitat; material: faeces... | reverse complement strand
CAGGCGCTCTGGCCCCAATTGTACCCCAACGGGGTGTCAAATAAGGAAGATAATTTTTGTGCAGTTTATAGAAAATCAAAGAATATTTTGTATTTATATAGTTTGTGGAATATAATAATTATAACCGAGTGGATTCATTATACATCAATACATCGGTGAATATGTTTCTCGTAATCTTTGCATAGAATTGAAATATATTATCGTAAAATGTGTGTATCATTATGTGATTTCTAATATAACTGTGTTTTGTAGAAAAACTATTTTTAGAAAAGACAAATGAGTAAGCATGATAAAAGAAAGGAAAAAACGAATGGGTGTATACATATGGATGATTTGAAAGGTTCTATTTCGAGCAAGTTCATAGATGTTCAAGAGGATGTTGAACGCGAAGTCAATGGAGCATTAGAGGATTTTGGAAAGCAATTGAAGAAAGCAATCGACGAGAAGCTGACACAGCTGAAACAGTATGTATAAATCCCGGTAAGTGCAAGGAGTTGATAGACGATGCTTTGTCCTAAATGCGGCTATCCAACAATAAGAAGCTGTTGATTGCATAAGCTCAAGTCAAAACCACCAGCTAAGCTGGCTGTCAGCATGTCCAGACACCCGGTCATTGTGCCCCATTTTTCCCCGTTTCAGCATCCCTCACCACTCATTTTTCCCGTTTACAAACGAAAAAGCCCAGCTTTCGCTGGACTTTTTCGACAGACTGGGGCATCCAAAAGGGTGCCCTTTTTCATTTCTGCAGGCCATGTACAGCCCACTCTGCTTCTGCCCTGTTCGCATCTAGGATACTCAACTGGCACTTCGATTTGCAGGATGCATGGATCTGGGCGCTTTACTCCCCATCCACAGGCTTGCCAACCATGTATACCCAGCCATGAGGAGGACAGACAGAATATGTCCAGTACCCGATGACCACACCGTCAAAGGGAGCAATGACCCGATCCACTTCCTCTCCGAACAGGTTCGTAATGATGGAAAGCGTGTCGCCCTTACGCACAGAATCCATTGCCTTCTTCACAGGCACATGAATCCCGCCGTTGCGGTTATAGATATAATCAATGTCATAGTGGTGTACGCCCTCATTGGCGGGCACGCTGCCCTCCAGAATCCCCAGCAGGGTCATCACATTGCGAATTCCGGTCTCCAACATCTGCTTGTGCTCATCCCGCTGATACATGCGGGTGCACTGTCCGCCGATCTCGGGTGTAATGCAGGGAATGCCCATCTGATAGGCATACTCATCCTCAATTCCGCTGTTCTCCGCGTAGCGGGTGTTCTTCCACAAGACCTTAAAGCCAAAGCACTGGGCCATTTCACGGGACTTATACGCCACAGGAGACTCCTCTCCGCAGTACAGCACAACAGGCTCCAGATACTCGCTGTTGCCGCCGCCGTGGATGCAGATCACCGCGTCAGCCTTCTTGATGATGTTCTCACAGTACCAGCTGCACACATAAGCCGTCATGGGGCCGGTTCCGCCCGGATAGATGCGATTCAGATCCTGGGGCACAAAGTCCAGGGTATTATAGCGCTTCATTTCGGCAAAGGCCTCTGCATTCAGGGCAGGGATTCCAATGAAGCTTCCCTTCATCTTGGATACATTCAGCCCCTCAAAGGTCTTGATAATTCCCTCAGTACCCTCATACTCGTCGCCGTGGTTGCAGGCATCCACCACCAACGTGGGACCGTCCTGGGCGCCCACCGCCAGCATAATGGGAATATTCACCCATGAACCGTTGGCCCGCTGGGCCAAATGAATAAAACCATATTCCTTGGTGCCCTTCTTTTGGAGTGCCTGGGTAAGATCAAACGATTCGTCATACTCTTTGATATTGGTCTGCATAATCCATATCCCTTTTCTCTATCATACCACACTGTCCGCGTCGCTGTTCAGTGCTTGGACAATGCTTGTGCACTCAGATACAAAGCGGTTCACCTGCCGGCGGAAGGCTGTCCGCCAATACAAAAATTCCTGAGGTGGCAGGTCGTTGCGGTGCTTGCCCCTGACCAGCTGCAGACCGGGCAGCAGGCCCACTGCAAATGTGTTGTCAAAGTGATATTCATCACAGGCACTGCACAGCAGTCTCGTCAGCCGGCCTCCTGCCTCCTTCGCCTGTCTGTCACTGGAAAAGCAGATACGCCCGGCACAGGCCTTGTCCAGCTCCTCCAGTGCCCGTTCTACAGGAGCGAAATCAAAGTCATCGCCGCAATGGGTCCGGATGTCTGCCACAGTATCTCTCATTTGCGCCAGACACCCTGCCGCGTCAAAGGGAAGATGCGCTTCATCGGCAAACTCTTTTACCAGCTCCACCAGCACCCGTGTATCCCTCATCAGAAGCTGGGGGTCCACCTTATCCATGGTATCCTCCACGGAATGCCACCACCAGCCTCCGCCGCTGCCTGCACAGTGCCAGCGGCCACGGTTGGGCGGCGCCTGATAAAAGTCAAAGGACACCTGGATGGGAATGCGCGGCCCGAAAAATGACAGGTCTGATCCCCGCCCCAGCGGGCGGATCACCACCTCAGCCTGCCCGGTGCACCGACGCAGGATATCCCCAAGGGTATCCCCTGCCACACCGGACGTGGAAAACCCGATCTCCTGCGCTCCCATACAGCCGGGAGAGTCCATGTTGACCAGCGCCACACAACGGGCATCCAGGTCCTCAAACTGCTCATCGCAGTACCAAGTGCTCCCGGCATACCGTCCGTTGGAGTGGGCCGGCCACCACGCGATTTTGACACCCCGCCGCAGCTGCTTCTGGGACAGTACCCGTGCCAGTTCCAACACAGCGGCATTCCCGGTGGCATTATCCGTCACACCATAATCCCAGGAGTCATAGTGGCTGCCCACCAGCACATACTCCGGCGTTTCACCGGCCAGCTCGGCTACAGGGATCTGAAGACGCACACATCCACACTGCAGTACGCTGCGCACCGTCGCGGTACGGCTGCAGGCTCCAGGCGTCAGCAAGGGCAGTATGGATTCTCTGTCACAGCTTCTCAGGCCCACCACCGGAAAATCAGGATAGGTTTTTCCGTTTTCAGGCTCCGCGGTGCCCCACACAGGGCTGACCGTCTCGTAGTGAAGCACAGGCTCCTCGCTGGTCCACAGATGGATCAGGCCCTTTACACCGTATCCCCGCAGCTTTTGAACATAGTCCTCATAAAAATTGTCCCCAATCACGATGCAGCCCCGCGCCCCCGCGTACCAATCCTGCTCCTGTCTGGGCTTCAGCTGGTCGTGGGCATGGACATCATAAAACAAGGGGGCGGTCACTCCGTCCGGACAATGGGCGGAGAAGGAACGGGGAAGGGCTTCAAAGGTCTGATCCATCCCCTCTACAGTAACTGACGCTTCTATAGGAGTGGAGACATATCCGTCACACTCATACACGCGGCATGGAATGCCCCATTCCTGCAGCTTCTTGATCAGATAGCCGCAGGCACGGTGCTCATCTTCCGAACCGCCGATGCGCTTCAGCCCGGAAAACACATCCAGTGTCTCCATCAGGCATTCCCGTGAGAGTTCTTCCATTCCTCAATTCTCCTTTTGGTGCGCAAGGAAACACTGGTACACATCCTGCCAGGCAGCCTCATCCGTCACAAGGCGGAAGGCAGCCAGTGCACAGCACACAGCACCGTCATAGATGCCCTGATGAGCCCGCGCCTCTTTCCCGGTCTTTACCCATGCGTCCGTGTGAGGAGGATCATCTGTCTCGATGGTCTTTACCCGCAGGCAGCAGCTGGGCAGCCGGTGGGTCACCGCGCCGAAATCGGTAGAACCGCAGTCCTTCCGGGGCGGAGCAATTCCGTCACACGCAAATTTTTCTGCACACTCCATCAGCAGCGCACCCATGGCATCATTGATGGTGGTGTTGTAAATATGCGCCACAGGGGTAATTTGTACCTGTGTCTGGGTAGCCATGGCAGCAGCCTGGGCAATCTCCCGGGTCCACTGCTCCACGCTCTCCAGATACGCCATGGAGGAGTGGCGGATCTCTACCTTAACCTTGGCAAAATCGGGCACGGAGTTGACTGCCGTCCCCCCAGCCAGCACAATATTGCTCACCCGGCTGGAATCCTTGAGGTGATTGCGCATGAGCCCAAGCCCTGTCTGCAGCATGGTCACCGCATCCACTGCGCTGCGCCCAGCATAAGGCGCAATACCCGCGTGGGCGGTTTTGCCGTGAAATTCCACATCCATCTCGATCAGAGCCAGAGAGGGCGTCTCCAGCTGGGTCAATGTGCTGCCGTGCACCATGAAGGCCACATCAATATGGTCAAACCCGCCGTGGGCGGCCATCTCGTTTTTGCCTCCGTCCAGCGACTCCTCGCTGGGCGTCCCGATCACATGGATCTCAAAGGGCTGGTCCGAAGACTCCAGCACTCCCCGCAGGGCCATTGCCGCGCCGATCATGGCAGGGGTCTGCATATGGTGGGCGCAGCCATGTCCCTGGCCCCGCAGCGCATCATATTCCCCTAAAAATCCTACTGCGCGCCCTCCGGCAGCCCGCCCTCCCTTGTGGCGGTACACGGCACAAAAAGCCGTATCCAGCCCGGCGTAGGGAATGGTTACTTCAAAATCGTGGGCTCGCAGCCACTTTGTCAGCGCAGCTGAGGAGCGGTACTCCTCATAGCCCGGCTCGGCGTAATCAAAAATTTCGTCGCTCAGCGCGCACAGCTGCGGCATCAGCTCTGAAACGATATTCGCAATTTGCTTCTGAATTTCTTCCATGGCATGTCCCATCCTATATCTTTGAAATTTATAATATCCTGCCGTCGCGCCATGCAGTTGCGGCGGCCAGCTCTAAACGGATCAGTAACCGATCACCACAGCCAAAGCCAGGAAGGCCATAGAAACCAGGCTGAGCAAAATCACCAGCTTAATGACGTACTTCAGCCACACGGAATAGGGAATCTTGGACGCAGCCAAAAATCCCAGCATGGTGGACGAAGTGGGGTAGATGGCATTGGTCAGGCCGTCACCCAGCTGGAAGGCCAGCACAGTGCTCTGGCGGGTCAGGCCCACCAGATCGCCCACAGGCGCCATGATCGGCATGGTGGCTGCCGCCTGGCCCGTACCAGAGTTGATGGGCAGGTTGATGATGGTCTGCACCAGGAACATACCGATGATCTTTACCGAGCTGGGCAGTGCCACAATCGCATTGGCCAAGGCATTGATAATGGTATCAATGATCATGCCGTCCACCATAACGGTATTGATCGTACCGGCCACTCCCACAATCATCGCACCGAAGGTGATATTGGCCATGCCCTGCACATACAGATCGCAGATCTTGTTGCCGCTGAACCCGGCCAGAATACCGCATACCACACCCAGCACCAAAAACAAAGTAGCCATTTCGGTGATAAACCATCCCAAGTAGGCCACGCCGTAAATCAAAACGGCCAACGCGATGACAACGGCCAGAAGGATCAGCTTGTGCCGTCCGGTCACTTCAATCGCAGATACATCCACATCCTCCAGGTTGGAATCCTCGTTCCCCATCAGGTTCTTGGAGGGATTCTTCTTTACCTTCTCCGCGTAATGAATAATATACAGGCTGGTCACAACAATAAACGCCACCAGGATAATCCAGCGATACCAGGCTCCGGAGAACATGGGAGTCACACCCGCGATGGACTGAGCCACACCCACATTAAAGGGATTATAGATGCCCGCCGTAAAGCCCACGATGGAGCCCATGGCGATCATGGCTGTACCTGTGATGGTATCATAGCCCACTGCCTTGGCCACTGCAATCCCAATAGGCACAAACACCAGAACCTCCACAGACATTCCCATGGTGAAGCCACCTACGGCAAAGACCGTAATGAAGATGGGGATGAGCAGCTTTTCTTTTCCCGCAAACATCTTGCCCAGCTTGGCACAAAAGGCGGTGATCATCCCTGTCTGCATAATCAGCTCAAAGGCGCCGCCGATGATGAAAATAAAGAAGATGATCTCGTTTACGCTGGAGCTGCCCAGAGTTCTCACAAAAGCCATGGGGATTTCCAGCGGTGAAACCGGTGACGATTCCACCTGAGTGTATGTACCCGGTACAATCAGCATACGGCCGCTGGCATCCTCCTGGCGCTCAAACTGGCCGGCAGGAATCACGTAGGTCAGCAGGCAGACAACCAACACGATCAGAAACAGAATAATGTACGTGTGGGGCATCTGGATGCCTTTTTTCTTTTTCGACGTTTCAATGGACATTCTTCTCTGCACTCCTCACAATCAAGTGTCTAATAATTATACATTTATTTTTTCCTTTATGCAAGGGCAAACCGAGATTTATCGAGGAATCTGAATTTATCGTAAAAAACTCCCTTGAGCCGCCAGCGGCTCAAGGGAGTCTATGGATGTTTTGACCACTGTATCCACAAAAACTGATTAAAGTTCCAGCCCATTCCACGCTTCTGTCAGCCGACACAGCCGTTACAGAAGCGTGTGTGCTGCTGAAGTTTCCACTGGGCAGGCTGACACGGGCATAGCGGCCATCCCAAATTCAGTGTAAACTCCTCAGCTTGGAAGCGCGCAAAGTTTATCTGCAGCCACAGCAGATTCATCCCGCTGCCGCCTTCTCCTATACGATGTTCCCCCTCACAGACTGAGGGTACAGATGTAACGGATGGGTCGAATATGTCCTGCAACCGTGCGGTCTATGCGCCGATAATTCATAGTTCGTATGGGCACCATCTTCTTAATAGTGAGCATAACCTCCTGCATTTTTCGCTCCCGATCCAGTTCTGCTTGCTCTTGTTTTCGACGAGCCTCAACGGCAGCATAATCGGTGAACAGATCCATCTGCTCAAATTCGCCCTCTCTGGTCATCGCCTCACTCTCTGAAATCACCCGACCCGCAACGATGTTAAGTCGCCGCACCATGAGGTCGGTATTCACAATACGATCAAAGAGTGCTGTAGCTGCCCCCATGATTTTCTTTGTAGAGGAGGTATAATCGTTCAGGCGCTTGGTTCCATGGGCGTGCTTTGGAACCTCGCGGCCATAGTGATCCTTGACTATTGGGCCATGATAACGATTTCGCCGTGCCGGATCAGTTAGGTTCTCAATGTCATAGCCGACCGTCAGAACAATCTGGTCGGTCATCAGCTTCTTACTCACCAAATCCAGTGCCAGTTGCTCTGCCATTTCTCTCAGCACCAACCGAGCCCTTTCTGCGGAATACGGGCAATGCAGAACCTGACCGGAACCAAGGCTGTTTTCACTGGGATGATATGCCTTAACCGCTTGGATGGTACAGGGTTCCCAGCCCCACGAATGGTCAATCAACAACTCATCGTTTTTCCCAAAGAGCTGGTAAAGAAGATCCTCATTGCATACCGACATTCGCGCAACATCGCCCATGGTAAACATTCCGTGTGCCTCTAACTTCTTGGCGTATCCACGTCCAACCCGCCAGAAATCGGTGAGTGGCTGGTGCGACCACATGGTTTGACGGTAGGTCATCTCATCCAGCTCTGCGATGCGCACGCCGTTCTCATCCGCAGGGATATGTTTTGCCAAGATATCCATTGCGACTTTACATAAATAAAGATTCGTACCAATACCTGCGGTGGCTGTAATTCCGGTATTCTCGATCACATCCAGGATAATTTTCATTGCAAGTTCTCTGGGGGTAAGTTTGTAGGTGGATATATCAAATGCCCGTGCTGCCAGCATAACTCAATCGTCGTATATGAGGACACAAGAGGTCATGTCGAAACAAAGTGCAAAAAGTGCGGAAAAGTCACCGTCTTTGATGTTTTGAGCATGAGAAAAATCGTGTTTCGCCTTCGCCCGAAGGAGGACTAAATAAAAACTGAATCACATAGCTGAGCTGTGGAGCCGCCTGATAGGTGTAGTCATCCTGATGCCGCATGGATAGAGTCGAAAGACTCTGTTTATCGGCACGGACAGAATGACCACCGTCATGCGGCTCTTTTGTTGTCTTGCCTTTCCGCGGCTTCGTGCCAGCGGAAAGGACAAGACAATGAGTATCCCGAAGACCCCAGTTGAATTCGATTACGACCTGTGGACCACAGAGGAAGGAAAATGCATGGTTCGGATCAAAGCTACCGGCGAAATAACGGAGGTGGAACGCTCTGTCATGCAGGTTCTGCGCTCAGAGGAGAAGCGTCTCCGGCGCACCATATCTCCGGAGCAGGGTCCATCCAGAGAAGGGAAAACCGCTCCAACGGTTCTCTCTCTGGATATGCTTCCCGAAGATGTGGCAGACTCCAGCTGGTTAGCCGACACCTACGACTATACGGAAGAGATTTCCACGAAGCTGCTGGAGAGGAGCTTGCGAGAAAGCTTGACTCCTACCCAATATGGCATATATCAAGCCTGCATTTTGAATGGGATCAGCTACAAGGCATATGCAGACCGGATGGATGTTAGCTATCAGAGCGTCCAGAATGCGATCCGCCTCATTCAGAAAAAAGCAAAAAATATTTTTGGCTGATGGTTGTGGTTTGCTGCAAATATGTCCGTTGTAAAGTGAAGGGGCCTTAAGACGCCTTCATTGAACCTTTTCAACTGAATATCCGGCAGCTAAATAACATCAGCGATGAGCGAGCGATGTGGACGGTGCGCGATGACCACCTGTAGAAGGCAAAAAGGAAATGCTTTTCTTTTTCTCCTATCAATGACGGCCAATAAGGTGCCCAGCGGGTTCTTCGATCCAAAAGCAGGCATGGCAGCCTGTTTCGCCAAGACCTCATCTGCCTATAATGGTACCCCTGTCCAGCCACAGTCTCAAGCAATGGGGGCAGCTCGGAGAGATCCTCGGAGGGGTTAGATTCCCGGAGTGCGGCGCCCGCCGCAGTTTAGCTGTCCGCCCAAGCCTGGGGAAGTAGTGTCGAATACAGGCAACAAAAAGACATTTAATAGTCTTGATATCAGAAGCAATGGGGGTCGCCCATCATGTAGTAGGAAAGCCGAGGCTTCCACAACCAAAGCGGGTGACCCCTATTTTTGTGGTATCAATTCATATTCATCATTGGGAGGGATCGCACCATGATCACTATGTCGCAGACCAAGAGTGCCAATTATCTGTTTATCGTAGCCGTGCTGAAGTCGATGCGAGAAGGTGGCGTGATTACTCTGGCCGAGTACGAGCGAGCAAAACGCTACTACCAGAAACTCACCGGCTCCGATCTCGTCATCGCAGATTAAGAGGTTAGAGTCAAACCGCCCAAAATGATGCAAACAAGGCATCGTGTCATGTTGACTATGTAGATTTTGACATTCCAACGGTTCTTTCAATAGACTTTGTCTTGTCGTTGAATATAATGTTGCTTGAGCCGGAAAAGTGGATTGTACCAAAATGTAGTACAATCCAAAATTCAGCCAGAAAGGGGATTCTGCTGATGCCGCAGGTCAAACTCATCTCGCCCATCACCAGGCAGGAAATCCGCAAAGTTCGAGTCGCCGCCTATTGCCGGGTATCTTCCAATTCGGCTGATCAGCAGAACTCCTACACCAACCAGATTCGGGTCTATACCAGCCTCATTCAGAGAAAAAAAGAGTGGGAGCTGGTGGAGATATTCGCTGACGAAGGGCTGTCTGGCATGAACGCACAGAACCGCACCGAATTCCAGCGAATGATCAAGATGTGCGAACAGCACCAAATCGACCTGATCGTCACCAAATCCGTCTCCCGCTTCGCCCGTAATACCGTGGACACGCTGAACTATACCCGCGAACTGCGCGGCATGGGCATCCCGGTCATCTTTGAGGAGCAGAATATTAACTCCATCTACCCGGAAAGCGAGTTCCTGATCACTATCCACGGTGCCTTCGCACAGTCCGAAAGTGAGGGCATCTCCTCCCGTGTTAAGTGGGGCAAGCATCAGGCGATGCGAACGGGAAAGGCGAATATCCAGTACAAGACCCTGCTGGGCTATGAAAAGAACCCTGACGGTGAGATGGTGGTGAATGCGGAGCAGGCGGAAACGGTCCGAAGAATTTATGAGATGTACTTATCCGGCCAGACACTGCGCAGCATCAAGGAGGCCTTGGAATCCGGCGGCTTCAAGAATTCGGCAGGAACAATGGAATGGACAACTTCTAATCTGCGGACGATCCTCTCTGACGAAAAATACTGCGGTGACGTCCTGCTCCAGAAAACATTCATTCAGGATTGTATCAGTAAAAAGGTTATCAAAAATACCGGACAGCTTCCTATGTATCTGATTCAGAACCACCATGAAGCCATTATCCCACGGGACCGATTCGATGCCGTGCAGGTGGAATTGGCACGGCGCAAAACATTGACAAACAGCACGAAAAAGAGCGCTCCGACCGGCATGAGCCGTTACAGCGGCAAATACGCGCTCAGCGGTCTGCTGTTCTGCGGCGAGTGTGGCACAGCGTACCGCAGAGTGGTGTGGACACAGCACGGCGAGAAGCGTGCCGTGTGGCGCTGCAGCAGTCGCTTGGATTACGGCAAGAAATACTGCAAAGAATCTCCGACGCTGGACGAAGCGCCGCTCCAGCAGGCGGTGCTGGCAGCCATCAATGCATCCATGTCAGGGTGTAAGGTTCTGGCAGATCAGCTTGTAGATGCGATGGAGCAGGAATTGGCGCCGATTCCCGGTGAGAGCATGAGCCTTGGAGATATCGACCGAGCGGTCACAGAGTTGGGCAAACAATTCGATACGCTTCTGGCAGAAGCGGCAAATGGTGACGCGGACGAATACGCCGAGCGCTTTCGCACCATCTCCACCACGATGGAGGAACTGAAGCGCCGCAAGGCGGCAATCCTCGGTATCCGGCAGGAACAGGAACAGATCAGCCGTCGTATCCATGCGGCAGCCTCGGCAATGACCGCGGCGACTGTGGGAATCACAGAGTGGGACGACGGTGTGATCTATCAGATGCTGGAAAAGGTCACCGTTCTGGCAGGCAACCGCATCAAGGTCACCTTCCGCAACGACGTAGAAATTGAGCAGGTCGTGGATCAGCCAAAGCGGAGAAAATTCGAATGATCTATGCCAAGCATATCCCGTTGCGGGCGTGGGTCTTATAAGATAAGACCGCAAAGGAAAGAATGGCAAGCTTGCCGTTTTTCCTTTGCGGCTTTGCAGAATGTTTTTAATTTTGACATAGACTTTTTTACAAAATACGCTATGATATTCGAGCATTCAATTTTTAGGCAATACTACAAATGCAATGAACTAATTTATGAGGTAAGGAAGGTTACAACCTATGTATAGACAAATACGAGCCACGGTGCTAATTCTATGCTTGCTCTCCGCTGCTGTTGTCTTGACTGCCTGCGGCAAGCAGGAAGAACCGACCACAGAGCAGCCTGCATTAGAAACGGTGAAGTACTCCAACCTGACAGATGAGGATTCCAGAAAACAGCTTTCCGAGCTTCTCACGGATGCGGGAATCGAAGAATCACGCATTGCTGCTCTACTGAATCGAGTGGAACAGTTTAACGCCAGCGTCAAGAGCGAATGGCTGACCGATGGCTTCGAGAGCGCCGCGCCGACCGACACCAAGTATGATCCCTACGAAATGCAGGATGAATGGACAGCGGCAAACGGCAGCTTTCCCGGTTATAACTGCCGCATTACAGCATTTGGCCTGTTCAGCGAATTCATCACAGCAGGAGCCGACCAGCCGGAGGTACAGGGCGAGGACTCGCTCTTTACCGATTTAGAGACAGTCGACGCCAATCCTAACGCGCTCTGCGGTGACAGCATCTCCAAATTCTGTGCGCTGTTTGCACCGGTGAACGCCGCGGACAGCACAGAGGTCGAAGCGCAGGTCAAAGTGCTTCAGGAGGACTGGGCAGCCCGCGGCATCGCGTTTGCCGACAGCAAAGCGAGCATGATCTCTGTTGTCTTCCATGATAAATTCTCGGATGAGGACAATACGCTCTTCATTGGTCATGTCGGCGTGCTGCTGCCAGCGGAGGACGGTACGATGTACTTCATCGAAAAGGTGGCGTTCCAGGAGCCGTACCGTTTAGTGAAACTTCAGAACCGCACGGAGCTGAGCGACTACCTGATGGAGAAATACGATACCTCATGGGGCCAGGATACGACACACCCCTTCATCATGGAGAACGATACTCTGATGGACGGATACCGACCGAACCCTCTGGAGGAAACAAACCCTTAAAATTGAAACAGCAGCGGGATGGCATTGCCATTCCGCTGCTTCTACTTTACAGAACAGGCACACAACGCCAGAAAGGAGAAAGCCCATGAATATCCGCAAGCCTACAGATTACACCACCATGTTTGCCGCGCTGGACGCCGCTGTTGCGGCGCAGCTCCCGCAGATGGAGCTGTACTGCGAAATCGGCCGAGTGGTCAGCGGCAGAGCGGAGAAAGGCGCAGCTGTCGCGGCGTCGGAATACCTGCAAGCGGCAT
>ENA-ORSB01003010-ORSB01003010.1-human-gut-metagenome-genome-assembly--contig:-NODE-3010-length-12412-cov-3.593348_pt1 | contig 12412 bp, 8 predicted proteins | sample MGYA00242180_ERZ509144 | MGnify/ENA primary metagenome ERZ509144 (study PRJEB26280, sample SAMEA2338661) | human gut metagenome | biome: human gut; feature: human-associated habitat; material: faeces... | reverse complement strand
ATCAATATCAATCGATGGAACTATACATTCTCGCACAAAAAGTTTCCGGATTATTATCAGTCCTGCGGCTTGGGCTTTTTCGAATATTTCCTATTGAGTGAAGATATTGGGGCTGAACCGCTTCCCGTGTTGAACTGCGGTCTTTCCTGCCAGTATGAAAACCAGGACCCGAACGAGAATTGTCCGGTGGATAAGCTACAACCTTATATAGACGACGCCCTCGACCTAATTGAGTTTGCTAACGGTTCGGCAACCAGCGAATGGGGAAAGATACGTGCCGATATGGGACATCCGGCTCCTTTTAACCTTAAACTTATTGCCATCGGCAACGAACAGTGGGGACCGCTTTATCCCGAACGTCTCGAACTGTTTGTCAAAGCGATTCGGGCTAAATATCCGGAGATAAAGATCATCGGTAGTTCCGGTCCGCAATCGGAAGGGGAGGATTTTGATTACCTCTGGCCGGAAATGAGGCGCTTGAAAGTGGATTTAGTGGACGAACATTTCTACCGCTCTCCTGAATGGTTCCTGAACGGAGCCAAACGCTATGATTCGTATGACCGCCAAGGACCGAAAGTGTTTGCCGGCGAATATGCCTGCCATTCTGTCAACCGCGAGAACAGTTTTCTGACCGCCTTGTGTGAAGCTGCTTTTATGACAGGTTTCGAGCGAAACGCGGATGTGGTGTGCTTATGCACGTATGCCCCGCTTTTTGCTCATTTGGCAGTGGCGTCCGGATCTGATCTGGTTCGACAACCTTTCATTGGTAAAAACTCCTAACTATTATGTGCAGCAGCTATATGGTCATAATGCTGGTACGAACGTCGTTCCGCTGACCATGCAGGGCGAACCGGTCACCGGACAGTTGGATTTGTATGCCACTGCAGCGGTCGATAAGCATTCAGACGAGCTTATCATCAAAGTCGCCAATACCGGAATCCGTAACAAGCGGATTAAGTTGAACTTGAACGGTCTTTCGGCCGGTAAGCATAAAGGGACGCTTACGTTGCTCCATTCTTCCGACCTGGAAGCTAAAAACACGTTGTGTAATCCTTCGACAGTAGTCCCGCTCGTTTCTGATATTGAGGTGGAGGCTCCGCAGGGAGAAGTGAACTTGAGACCGCTTAGTTTCTCCGTCTATCGTATCAAATTATGAATAATAGTAGGTCCTGCCATTGATCGTTTTCGTGCAACCGGTATAGGAGCTTTCAGTGACAGGCCGGACCAGTATTTTGGAGCTTGTTTCGAACGCCGGAGACTTGCCAGGACTTAACCTTACTTCCTTTCCCAACAAAGGCCAAGGACGAACCATGCCTTGTAGTAGTCCTTGGCCTTATTGTACATTACCTTTTACTTGGTCTATTTTAGATGAAATTCCTGAATCGTTCCAAACTTTTTGTTATTTTAAATATTTATGGAAAAAATGTTCGATTTTGTCGAACGGGATTACTGACAGGTTGTCGTAAAGGTCGACATGGTTGGCACCGGGGAGGATCAGCAACTCTTTGTTATCACCCGTTAGTTTCTTGAATGCGTCTTCGCTGAAATAACGGGAATGGGCTTTCTCGCCGTGTATCATGAGTACGGCACTACGGATTTCGTCGCTGTAAGTGAGTAAAGGCATGTTGATGAACGAAAGAGCCGATGTCTTGTTCCATCCTCCGTTGGAGTTGAGTGACCGTTTGTGATAACCACGATCGGTCTTATAATAGTTGTGATAGTCTTTTACAAACCAGGGGACATCGTCGGGGAGTGGATCGACCACTCCGCCGGTGAGGGCGTATGAGCCGTTCTTCGTGTCTATTGTACGTTGTTCGTTGAGTTGGCGGCGGAGTTCATGGCGCTGGTCGGCATTCATGGAGTCGAAATAGCCGTTTGCGTTTACCCGGCTCATGTCGTACATCGTGGAAGTGACTGTGGCCTTGATGCGGGTATCGATCGTAGCAGCGTTGAGTGCCATACCTCCCCATCCGCAAATACCGATGATGCCGATGCGTTCGGGATGCAGCAGGTAAAGCCGCGCAGGGATGCCAGCATCGTTTCGGTAAAAGCCGCGTCCGGCGCGCCGCAGGTGATGATAAAATAGAAGGTCTTCCCATCCAACTACTGGAAGAAAGCGTAGCTCCGGTCAATCACCGCTTTCATCTGCGCGGTCATGGAGTAAAAGTAGATGGGCGAGACCAGAACGATGACGTCCGCCGCCAGCATTTTCTCCCGGATTTCCGCCATATCGTCCTTCAGCACGCACTCTCCGCCGTTGCGGTAGCAGCCGTTGCACCCAAGACACCCGGCGATTTTCTTGCCCGTAATCCAGACTTTCTCCACATCGCCCCCGGCTTCCTTCGCGCCGCGGGCAAATTCTTCACTCAGAATTGCGGAGTTCCCGTTCCGGCGGGGGCTGCCCTCTAAAATCAGAACCTTTTTCACCGTTATGACCATTCCTTCCCGCTGTGTTGCAAGGCACCAAGGGGAGCTGTTGTCTGCATCGCTTCTACCAACGAGCAGGGAGTAACAGCATACAAAAGATCTTCCACATCCACTGGAGATTTACGTTGCTGTGCAGCCTGACTGAGAACAACAGCAAAGATTCCTGTACGGAATCTAAGGGAAAGTGATGGATTCCTTTCTACGATGTTCCGGAACCCACCTGCAAAATAGTTCCTGCTCATCCCAAATAAAAACTTGCAAATATCTTCTGTATTTTTATTTTATAAGCTGGATGTTTTCAGCTGTCGCTATCTTGAGAAAATTTTCCGATAATTTTTCACTAATTGTTAGTGTTTTTAAGGGCATTACGCCAAAATCAATGTACTCTCCCACACTTTCTATTATAATATTGCTCAACGATGACGGAAAACGTACTTCGGACAACTTTGTAAACCGGTAAAACAATATCCAATCCAAAGAAGTAATCCCTTCTTGTACAATTAAGGTTTTTGTATGGTTTTTGACATACTCCGGGAAATATGGATGGGCACTATAATATGAATTCCGCCCATCGCACCCCGGAATTCCTCGGCATATTGTCTCACCACTTCCGCTCAAAATCATTTTACCACAACTATATTCCCAACAGATATTATCTGTATATTCAAACTCAGACAAGATTTCACATTTTCCCATCCATATGCAATGTTCCTTGCCTTTTCCGCAAATACCATAATAGTAATCGTCTTCACAAACGTAATTATCCATCGTTATGGCCATTCCTTTCTGTTGTGTTGCAAGGCACCAAAAGGGATGAAACAGGTGCTCATACATAGTGTTTTTTGTTATCCTTGCCATTCGCTCTGCGGGTAACAGTCCGGAAGCAGCACATCTACGGTATGACCTGGCCACAGGCGCCTGACAGCGATATCAGCCGCAGGCTACTTCCTGATTCAATGGCAGTTCCAGCAGTTCAGGGTGTGTGAGCAGATGCTGTATGATCTTGAGCGAACGGGCAAAGTAGAAGCCGTCCGCAATGCGTTCGTCCAGTGTGAAACCGATATCCACCACATCCCGCACCTCGCGGCTGCCGTCCCCGGCGATCTTCTCACTCTTGCGGATGGTGCCGATGGCCGCCATAATGGAGCTTGAGCCGTAATTGTTGAGATGATGGTAGACGCTCGGGCATTTGATGCTGCCAAGATTGGTGAGGAAGACGGTGGCAAAGTTCGGGTCATCCTGCCGCAGGAAGTCGGGCACCTTGCCAAAGAAGTCCAGTGTCTTGATGATCCAGATGACAAATGCCAGAACCGGACGCGGCAGCTTTTTGAGCACGTCCATCGCGCCATTCACACCGTCGTTCTTTTCCGTGCGGGCCTTGTGAACCTTGCCGACGACCCGGTGCGTCACCTCGGTGAGCGTCCAGTCTTCCGGCGCGGAGATGACCACGAGGGACTCCTCGCTGTGATCCTCGAAGCGTTTCTTGGCTACGAAGCCAAGGGTAATTTCGTCGCGCTGGTAAAAACGCCGGCCGGAGATGAAGCTGTTGAGCTGCGGGCGAAGATATATCGTTTTTGCGACAGCCATAAGAATGCAGTGAAAAAGCGTGGCACGGTATTCTTCCTCGCCCTCGTTCTTCCGTGCGATGTAGCGAAGCGCCTCTGTTACGTCGAATTCCATATTGACGTAGACCTCGGCATCCGTGCGGTGGTTCATCAGATGCGGCAGAATGACATGGAGCGAATCCATATCGCGGATCCAGCGGGCGTCTTTCCGGTCGCCCCAGCGTTTCTTTGTCGTGTTGCTCATAGTGTGTCCTCTTTTCTTTCTTTTTTCGGGCCGAAGCCCTTGAAGATGTCCTGCGCACCCTCATACGCAGAAATCTTCGGATAACCTATGCAATCATTACTTCCTTAAAATGGAAAGCCTCATGCCGGTTTTGCGGGTCAGTTCCCGGCTTTCGGGCGGTGTGCTTTTTCAACCTCTTCCTTCAGCGCGGCAGCAGATTTTGTTCCATAATCCCCCTTCTCTGAAAAGTTCCGAAATTATAATCCATGATACTACGATTTTGGAAAGGATGCAAGAGGTTTCCTCGCGCATTCCGGAAAATGGAAAATGCGGTATATTGAGAGCAGGTGCCGATAAAAACACATGGCCTTTCCTTTTCTCGAAAAAATGGTATCATATTCCTACGTCCGCCGCTGGTACTTCGACCCGAAGACCAATCGGGACATTTATCTGGAATATGAAAGCTATGTTACGGACTGCACCGATATGGAAGATGTGCTTCAAATGCTTATCGGCACCCCTGAGAAAGGAATCTCGTTCCGGTTGTCCAGCAGCAGTTTCACCGCAGAGGCGCTTCTGCAAATTGCGGAAAGTGTGCAGCTGCAATAGCGATTTCGGAAACCGCATTCACCGGGGCTTAAGACATAGTCTCAGCATCCCCCATCCATTCCGCGGGAAGCGGAATGGATGGGGCTGTTTGTCTACGTGAGACTGCTTTTTTGTTTCATCACAGCATATGCGCCGGAAAAAGTCGATGTCGGCGTTTTTTGGACCTCGTTTCTGGAAAAATTTTTCCGATTCGACGAGAAAAACAGTTGCGCTTATCCCAGCTGTATGTTATACTGGTGGTGCATATACCATCCCGGAATGACGCTGACCACGCGTTCCCGCGGAGTACGGGAAACGCACAGAACTGAAAGGAACGGAACAGCTATGAAGAAACGACTGCTCAGCATCCTGCTCGTGTTTGTCATGGTGCTCTCCACGCTGCCCATCCCGGCCTTTGCCGAGGACGGCGGGGAAGCAGCCCCCACATGCATCTGCGAAACGGCCTGCAGGTCGGAAGACATGAACGAAGACTGCCCAGTGTGCGGCGCGGAAGGTGCGCACCTGCACGACTGCGCCAAGTACGTCGAGGGCGCGGAGAATCCGGCGGAGACCACCACTCCCACCGCCGAACCGGTGAATGTCGGGGAAAGCGAAGCCACCACTGCGCCCGTCGTTCCCGAGACTGAAAAGGACGAGACTCAGCCGGAGAGCGAAAATGATGCCGAAAGCATTGAGGGCGGCGAAGAGACTCTTCCCGAAGATGCGCCGGATACGCTCGCGTTGGACGCGGAAAATCTCATCAGCGTGCAAAGCGGCGAAACCATGTCGGACGAATTGTATGATTCGCTGTCCTATGCCACATTCACGCTGTCCGCAAGCGAGTACCAGTGCGGCGAGGCGGGGCATACCGGCTCCATAACGGATATATGCCTGAACAGCGTTGACCTGTCGGACTGGGATGCAAACCGGAAAATCAAGGTGAATTTTGATATTTCCTTCCAATGTGATACGCCGGGCTGCCCGCGCGGGAAGGAGATGAACCGGTATAACAAGACAAGAACCTTTACCGACTCGGATTCCTGCCACACGCCGGTCTCCGCCACTGCCAATTACAGGAAGGCATGCAGCAGCAATAACAATGATCTAATCGTGCTGACCCTGACCTCCAACAAGAGCATCGCCTACAAGGAATACTTTCCGAAAAAGGAAGCCACCTGCACCGAGGCGGGCTATGAATCCTACTGGATGTGCGGCAGCGATGCGGACAGCAACAAGTGCCGGAAGATATTCTCGGATGAGGACTGCACAAAGGAGCTTGCCGCGCCCATCGCGATTCCCGCGAAGGGACACTATTTCCCTGCAAGTGCCTATCACGCGGAACTGCCTGGCACCTGTACCGATATCGGTCATGTGGAATACTGGCATTGCGGCCAGTGCTACAAGTATTTTACCGATAACACCGGCACAACGGGGATCTCGAACATAATGCTCCCCAAGGATAAGGATAACCATGCCCAGGCGCCGCAATATATCGCTGACGACGTACATCATACGGCAAAATACAATTGCTGCAACACGATGCTCCCCATGGAAGCACACAGCTTTGACTATGGCGTGTGTGACGTATGCGGCTACGTAGCCACTTTCCTGGTACAGAGCGGCAGGGAGACTGCGTACTTTGGCTCGTACAACGATGCAATGGCCGCGCTAGCGCGGGAAGGCGCGACGTTTCTAATGGTGCTGAGAGACTATGACGGTACGATCGATATCAATGTAGACGGGAAACGTACCGTCCTGATCGGCGACGCCAGAACAAATGTCCGCGTGAGTGGCATCAACATAAACGGCGGAAGCGTTACCATATCGAATTACGGAACGGTTGGCTCTCTTACGAACAATGCCGTCACGATCCTCGGCAAAGGCGGCGGCAGATATGACGCGATCCGGAATAACATGGGCGACGTCGGGGCGCTTCTCGGCAGTTGCATTGTGTATAAAACAGAGGACGGCGTGTTCCTGCGTTCCAAAGATGAAGCTTGCAAGGCCGACAGCATTCAGAATGTCCGTGTCATTGGCGCTCCGATTTCGTACATCGAGATCACCGGCGCGGGCAAAGGCACCGGTGAAGAGTATGACGTCAGGTATGCCCATACGGTAAAAGCGGGAGAAACGGTGACGTTCCGATCGGATGTGTACCAGATCAGCGGTGCTACCGCCGCTGGTGCTGTCATCACATCCTGGGACTGCGGAACCATACCCGCGGAAAATGTCGATGTGCAGACATCCAATGGGAGCTGGAGATCGACGCTTACTCTGACGAACATTACACCTGGCGTATATCCTCTGGTCTGCACGGTGAATTCTGACAACAACGGCGAAATCTATTCCGTTCGCGCAACCGTCACACTCACCGTGGAGGCGGGCGAGACAGAGTATACCCTCACCTTCGACGCCAACGGCGGCACCGGCGCTCCGGCTGCCATGACTGGCGGAACAAACAGGTTTGTGATTCCCGACACCATCCCGACACGTGAAAATGCCCACTTCGGCGGCTGGGCGCTCACTGCCGGAGCCGACAGCCCGCAATACCAGCCCGGCGATACTGTCACCATCGACGGTGGGATGAAAATGACCCTCTACGCCTACTGGAGGACGCACGGCGACGGTAACGGCGACGGCTTCTGCGACGGCGGCGAGGAATGCCTCCACGGAAAGGACGCCGATGGCTACTGCACCGTAAGCGGCTGCACCCACAACGCGGACGGACACGACTGCTGCCCGAAGCGCGGGCCTTCGGAAACCGTCATCACGACCCTGCCAACCCTGCCCGCCGAAACGTATGTCGGCACCCAGTTTCTGGATGAAGCGCTCGAGGGCGGAGTGGCGCAGGTTAAGGGAACGGATACCGTCGTCCCCGGTAAGTTTGCATTCGAGGGAGAGTATGGCGGGAGCGTAAGTTTTGTGGGGGAAAACCGCCTGCATGTTATCTTCACTCCCGATGACACGGAAGCATATACAACAGCGGAATGTGAAGTGATTGTGACCGGCATTCGGTATACGATCACGGAGGTTCTTACGAAGTTTGCCATCACGGACAAACCGCTGGGCACGCCCCTTGCGGAGCTGGGAATCCCTACGGAGGGCGTCACGGTAAAAACCGACTCCGGCGCAATGTTCGCCCCTATTCCGGTCATTTGGGACACATCTGCCTATGATCCCAATTCTCTGGAACCCCAGACTATCTACGGAACGCTGGATGTTGCCAACAGCTATTTTCATGATAAAATCGTTACGGAAACCGATGTAAAAGCGACCATTGAGGTATCTCTTATGGATACTCGGGTCTTCCAGACTACCATTGTCACACCGCCTACGGTTGAAGGAACCTTCTATGCGCTGGATCGTTACGAGACGCTGACAAGCGGTCTCAAGGGCGGAAAGGCGATGGCAAACGGTCAGGAGATCGAAGGCACGTTCGAGTTTGATGAGGACGAATTGCTGTACGGAGACACCGCCTACCCCGGCATCGGGCTGAAATACGGCCAGCTTACGCGCACGGTCGTTTTCAAGCCGACAAACTCCAGGAACTACACAACTGCAGCCTGCACGGTAACCGTGAACGTTCTCCCGCTCACGATCGTCAGAATCAATCCCAATTTCGAGGACATCACCGACAAGCCCATTGGTACGGCGTTTGAACAACTTGGATTGGCGGAAGCGGGTTCGATGGACGTGATGCGCGGTGACCCCCAAAAAACGACGATCATGAGCGACACGGTGGTCTGGGATAAAAACCAGTATGACCCGAATACGCCATATGAGCAGCGCATTACGGGCAGATTGGTGCTGTCCACATGGAAGGATTATATTGCGCCCCCCGAAGGGGCGTCCACCGTCAGCGTCAAGGTGAAACTGAAGTACGACCCGGTTGTACCTGTGATTGTGACCGCGCCGACGTTCCGCTGGACAAAGGGAGACTTCCGGCTTGGCGACAATCAGATTTTTGTCAGCGAAACCTTCCAGATCGGAACGGAAACGCCCCCGGAGGAAGCTGACGAGATCGGTGCGCTTATTGGCGGTGAGGCGCGGGTTGGCGGCAAGAAGATCGATGGAACATTCTCTTTCAAGGCCGGTACGCCTAAGTGGTTTAGCGCAGCGGGAACATACAACGTGACTGTGGTCTTCACGCCGAGTGATACCGTTCGTTATGCGCCTGCCGAATGTACCATCCCGATTGAAGTGGTCAAACGCACCCTCCTGAGCATCGAACCCTCGACGGATATCACGAACAAAGAGGTCGGCACGGAGTTTGATGCGCTCTGGCTGCCTTCATTCGTGAACTGCCGGACAGAGGACGGGTCGTTCTACTCAGGCATTGGCGTAACGTGGGATAAGACGTCGTATGACCTGAATTCTACTGCTGAGCAGGCCATTACCGGCACGCTCAATCTCGGCGATATTCCGACTATTCAGCAGCCCGTCCCGGAGTTAAAGGCCACGGTCAAGGTCAGGCTTATTCCCCACGACTGGAGCGACTGGACGCCTGACAGCAACGGTACCCACAGCCGCGTCTGCGCCAGAAACAGCAGTCATAAAGAAACCGTCAGCTGCTCCGGCGGTACGGCGACCTGTCAGGCAAAGGCAGTCTGCGCTGTGTGCAGGCACGAATACGGCCAGCTTGGCACACACAGCTTCACGGCGGAAACCGTGGAGGAACAGTACCTGAAATCTGCCGCGACCTGCACAGAAAAGGCAGTCTATTACAGGTCCTGCGCCACCTGCGGCCTGAGCGCCAAGGACACCGCCGAGGAAGCGGTCTTTGAAACCAGGGCGCTCGGCCATGACTGGGGCAAGTGGCAGTCCAATGGCGACGGCACCCACACCCATGTCTGCACCAGAGACGATACCCACAAGGAGACGGTCAGCTGCTCCGGCGGCACCGCGACCTGCGTGGAGCAGGCGACCTGTAAGGACTGCGGCGGGAAGTACGGCGAAAAGGATGCCGCGAACCACACCGGTGCGAAGAAATGGACGACCACAAAGACCACCCACGAACAGAAATGGTCCTGCTGCGGCGAGATCACCGTCGCCAAAGAAGCCCATACCTTCGGCAAATGGGTCGTCACCGAAAAGGCAACATCCAGAAAAGACGGGGAAAAGACCCGCACCTGTGAAGTCTGCGATTACGTCGAGACGGCGAAGATCCCTGCCACCGGCACTTCGCCGAAGACCGGCGACGACAGCCACATCGGCATGTGGGCCGGCATCCTCTGCGTATCCCTCGCCGGTATCGTGGCGCTGGTGGTATGGTATAAACGGAAGAACAGGAAGTAAATCAGGCCATATTGCAATCATAACCACCGGCCAGCGATTATGATTGCGTGTTGGAATCTTCGTCCGCCTTCAGGTTTTTCCGAACGCTGTCCTCAAAATCGGCCGGTTGTTCCAGACAGAAAAATCCGGACTTATTCCCGAGTGGGGAGTAAGTTCGGGTTTTTCGCTTTATCCAGGAAGTGCCGCACAGAAAAGATTGCCATGTGCAGCCGGATGTAGTATGCTGTCAGAAAGAAAAATCTTCCATTCCGCGTTTTTCTGCGTGTATAAGGGTGAAGCTACTAAAAAAGGAGGCGGCGACATGGATGACAATGAAATTCTCGATTTGTATTTCGCCCGGTCGGAACAGGCCATTGTTCAGACTGACCAGAAATACGGATTTTATTGTTACAGTATTGCCAAACGTATTCTATCCGACCCCCTGGACGCTGAGGAAAGCGTCAACGATACCTATTACTCCGCCTGGAAGCTGATCCCACCCCGCAGACCCCAGCGATTTTCCACCTTCTTAGGAAAGATCACCCGGAATCTGGCTATCGACCGCTGGCGGAAGAATACCGCCGAAAAGCGGGGGAAGGGGGAGACCCAGCTGCTGCTGGACGAGCTGGCGGAGTGCGTCGCCGGAAGTGAAAGCCCGGAGACGGAGCTGCTTCGCAAGGAGCTGACCGCCTCGCTGAACCGCTTTCTGCGGAAGCTCCCGGAAAAAGACCGCACCGTCTTTCTGCTCCGGTACTACTATGCCGGTACAAAGGACGATATCGCCCGGAAGACGGGGCTGTCCTCCAATCAGGTGAAGTACATCCTGCAAAAGGTAAGAAAACAGTTGGCCGACACTCTTAAAAAGGAGGGTTTACAATGACGGCTTATCAGCTTTTCAGAGGACTGACCGGCGTGGACGGGGAGCTGCTGGCGGCGGTGGAGCCGGTGGATTCCCGGAAGGAGCCCACCACGAAGAAACTGCCCGCAAGAAAAATCTGGCTTGTTGCAGCGGTCGTTGCGCTGGCGCTGCTTTTGGTAGGGTGCGCGGTGGCCTATGCCTTAACTGTTTTTGACAGTCCCGCAGAAATGATCGCCGGTCTGTACGAAGGGTCTGACAGCGCCGCCCCCTTCGAAGATTCCGACCCGGATCGGCCGAACGCCGCATGGACTGTTCCGGGGTATGAAAAATCTCCCGTGGAGGAAACCGTTGCTCAGGAGCTTCAAAAATGGGTTTCCCCTGTAGGAAAAAGTATTTCTACGGACGGATACACTCTGACGGTCGATGCCTATGTCTACGACAGCACCACTCAGTGCGGGTTTATCACCATGCTTCTGACCCACGACGCGCCGATAGAGCTGTCCCCAGGCCGGAACGGTTTGCTGGGCAGTGTTCCCGTAAACATCAATCAGTACGGCTATGCCTATCTGATACCCGAAAAGACGACGGACACCCAGCTGGCGTTTACCTACTATTTCCGGGCGGATATGCAAAATGGAACGAATCTGCTGGTATCCTTCCCGGACTTTGAGGCGGAAGCCAAATGGGAGGAATACGAGGAAAACCGTTCCGCTGAAATAGAGACCATTCGTGAGCGGCTGAAGCAGGAGCTTACCCCTCAGCAAGCCGCCGAGAAAATGGAAGCGCTGGGTTACGGGAGCGGCGGCTATACCGGAGAATATGACGACTACTATTTTCTGGCCGCTCATGAATATGATGCTGCCCACAGCGCAGACCAGCTCAGCGAGGAAGAGATAGAACGTCAGGCGCTGGAGAAAAATTTACGGGAAGAACTGACACCGGAGGAAGCGGTGGAACAGCTTCGTTCCCTCTGGGGAGACGAACTGGTAGACGAGATTTTCGCCGGCCAGACGGAGGAGATGACCGCCTTCGCATACCTCACACTGTCGGAAAGAGCCTACGAGCAAGCCCACATGGACGAAATGGTGTGCGTTTCCCTCCCGGACGGCGGCAGTCTGCCCCATCGGACCTTTGGTCAGGGAGATGTTTATGTAAACTCCCTGTGCGTTCGCATCCGGTCTTCCCGTTACGCGGAGCCGGGCAGCGATATCCAGACCCTCATCTTCCACATGACGGACGGCACCGACTTTGTCGTTGTGGACAGCGTGACAGACAACACCCTGTTCAAGCGGGTCATTGAACACGGTGATTTTCTCGACATGTTCAATATCTTCCACCTGAATCTCATAATCTACGTTCAAATGTTTTGCGTAAAGTATCTCATCTTCTACCGCAAGCCGGATCGGTGTGAATTCGTCAAGGATCAGCCAGATACACATTGCCGGAATCGTCACCATAAGTACCACTGCGCCCAAA
>ENA-ORSB01003008-ORSB01003008.1-human-gut-metagenome-genome-assembly--contig:-NODE-3008-length-12416-cov-47.648653_pt1 | contig 12416 bp, 9 predicted proteins | sample MGYA00242180_ERZ509144 | MGnify/ENA primary metagenome ERZ509144 (study PRJEB26280, sample SAMEA2338661) | human gut metagenome | biome: human gut; feature: human-associated habitat; material: faeces... | reverse complement strand
TGAAGAAGTATGTATCTGAGAGAGGTAAGATCCTTCCTCGTCGTATTACCGGTACCTGCGCAAAGCATCAGAGAGCACTGACCGTTGCCATCAAGAGAGCACGTCACGTAGCACTTATGCCTTACGTAGCTGAATAATTCAGACTAAGATAGTAGTAAGAGACCAGCCGCAAAAGTGGCTGGTCTTTTTTCGACGTATGCAAGGAGACGAAGCGGCATGAGAAGAATACCAATCACAGATTTACATACACCGGAACTGGAGATTTACAACGAACGCAGGGAAATACAGCTGCTCCGCTATTACGAACCGGCGCCCGGGTTGTTCATTGCGGAGAGCGCAAACGTGATCCTGCGGGCGCTGACGGCGGGATACGAACCGTTGTCGCTTCTGATGGAACAGAGAGAAGCGGATTCCGAGAAGGGAAGAGAAGTGCTGGGGCGGATCATGGAGAGATCGGAGGAAATTCCTATCTATGTGTCATCTAACGAGGTATTATCCCAGATCTCAGGCTTCAAGCTGGCGCGTGGCATGCTCTGTGCCATGCGGCGGAGAGCTTTGCCGAAGATGGAGGAGCTGTGTCGGGATGCCAGACGCATCGCTATCCTGGAAAACGTCGTGAATCCCACGAATGTAGGAGCAATCTTCCGCTCCGCAGCAGCGCTGGGGATTGATGCGGTGCTCTTGTCTGCAGGCTGCAGCGACCCTTTGTACCGTCGTGCGGCGAGAGTCAGCATGGGGACGGTATTCCAGGTGCCCTGGACATTTTTGGGGACGGAAGACTGGGCGGATCGCACGATGGCACAGCTGCGCGGCATGGGATACCGTACCGCAGCTATGGCGTTAAAGGAAGACAGCCTGTCACCGGATGCCCGGGTATTACATGAAGCGGAAAAGCTTGCAATTATTCTGGGGACGGAAGGGGAAGGCCTGGCAGCGGACACTATCGCAGACTGTGATTACACGGTCTGCATCCCTATGGCAAGAGGTGTGGATTCCCTGAATGTAGCGGCAGCCAGTGCAGTGGCATTTTGGGAATTATGCAGATAAGAGCGATTTTAACCTGAAATGCTGACAAAAAGCACAAATTTGACAGAGGAATATTGTCTATTCGTCAAAATAATATGGTGGCATAGTGGTATATTATTTGTTATAATAGAAGTTGTCGAACGCAAACATTGAGAGGTGTTCTTTGATGAAAAAACGAATCAGACTGAAGGGAAGAATCCGTACATATATTCAGTTCACCCTGTATCTGGGACTTCTGCTGCTGGCAATTGATGCCGCGGTATTTATGTTGGATTTTCGTGCCGGACTGCTTACTTTCGGATTTACAATCTTCTATTTTGCAATTACACTGACATTGTATTTCTATAATAAACCGATCATTATGAATGAACTGATCAGTTTTGCCACGGAGTATGGACAGATCCAGCGGAAACTGTTGCGGGATCTGGAACTGCCTTATGCCCTTTTGGATGATTCCGGCAAGGTGATCTGGACGAATATTGCCTTTGAAAATGTGGTGCACCAGCCAAAGGGATATAACAAATCCATTACTTCCCTGTTCCCTACCATTACCAGGGACAGGCTTCCGGATGATTCCGGTGTGGATGAGGCACAGTACGAACTGGAGTACGAAGGCTGTGAATACGTAGCAAAGTTCCGTAAGATTTCCCTGAAGGAAATGGCAGAACACAGCGATATGATCGATGCGGAAGGGTACAACGGCTATTTGATCGCAGTCTATCTGTTTGATGAGACCGCGCTGCACATCGCATTGCAGGAAGTGGATGATCAGAGCCTCACGGTGGGGATGATCTACCTGGATAACTATGAGGAAGCGCTGGAGAGCGTAGAGGAAGTCCGCAGGTCCCTGCTGATCGCATTGATCGACCGTAAGGTGAACAAATACATTGCTTCCCTGGATGGTATCAGTAAAAAGCTGGAGAAGGACAAATACCTCGTGATCATGCGGAAAAAAGCGGTGGCACAGCTGCAGGAGAGCCGTTTTGATCTGTTGGAAGAAGTGAAGACCGTTAACATCGGTAACGAAATGGCTGTGACTATCAGTATCGGTATCGGACTGGATGGTCTGACCTATGCACAAAATTATGAGTTCGCCCGTACTGCCATTGATCTGGCATTGGGACGTGGTGGTGACCAGGCGGTCATCAAGACTCCGGAGAGCATTACCTACTACGGTGGCAAGAGTCAGCAGGTAGAGAAAAATACCCGTGTCAAGGCGAGAGTAAAAGCCCACGCCCTGCGGGAGATCATTACCGGCAAGGATCGCGTCATTGTTATGGGTCACCGGATGCCTGATGTGGACAGCTTCGGGTCTGCAGTGGGTATCTACCGGATTGCCCAGACTTTGGGCAGAAAAGCCCATATTGTACTGAACGAGGCGACGACTTCTGTTCAGCCTCTGGTAGAGCTGTTTAAGAATAATCCGGAATATGATGAAGATATGATCATCACCAGCCAGCAGGCAATTGATATGGCAGGCAGCAACACTGTACTGGTAGTCGTGGATGTCAATAAGCCGTCCATTACAGAATGCCCGCATCTGTTGCGCTTCTGTAAATCTGTAGTGGTTCTGGACCATCACAGACAGGGCACAGAGACTATAGAAAATGCCACATTATCCTATGTGGAGCCTTATGCATCCTCGGCCTGTGAGATGGTATCTGAGATCCTGCAGTACACTTATGACAATATCAAGATCCGTACGGAAGAGGCGGATTGTATGTACTCCGGTATCATGATCGATACCAACAACTTTATGACCAAGACCGGTGTCCGCACCTTTGAAGCTGCCGCATTTCTGCGTAGAAATGGCGCAGATGTCACCAGAGTCAGAAAACTGTTCCGTGAGGATGCTGCAGAATATAAGGCAAAGGCAGACGCAGTCAGCCAGGCAGAGATTTACAAGCAGTTTTTTGCCATCTCTCTGTGTACCGCGGAGGATCTGCCCAGTCCTACGATCATTGGGGCACAGGCAGCCAACGAACTGCTGAATATCAAAGGAATCAAGGCAAGTTTCGTACTCACGGATTATCAGGGTAAGATCTATGTCAGTGCCAGATCCATTGATGAGGTTAATGTACAGATCATTATGGAACGTATGGGTGGCGGCGGTCACATGAACACTGCAGCCTGTCAGATGGAGGGTGTAGGATTGGTAGAAGCCATCGGCGTGCTGAAGCATACCATTGACGATATGTTGGAATCCGGAGAGATTTAGAGATAGGAAAGGCAGGTATATAACATGAAAATTATTTTACTTCAGGATGAAAAAAAGCTGGGCAAAAAAGGAGATATCATTGAAGCCAGCGAAGGATATGCAAGAAACTATATTTTACCGAAAAAGATCGGTGTGGAAGCAACTTCCAAAAATATGAATGACCTGAAGCTTCAAAAAGCGAATGAAGAAAAGGTAGCACAGGAGAACCTGGATGCGGCAAAAGCTCTGGCAGCGGAGCTGGAGACTAAGCAGGTCATGGTTAAGATCAAAGCAGGAGAAGGCGGCAAGACCTTTGGCTCCGTATCTTCCAAGGAGATCGCAACTGCCTGCAAGGAACAGCATGGCATTGAAATCGATAAGAAGAAAATTGTACTTCCCGAGAGCCTGAAGAATTTTGGTTCCTATGAGGTGACAGTAAAGCTTCATCCTCAGGTGGCAGCAAAACTGACGGTGAAAGTTACGGAGGCATAGACAGGCCCATGCCGGCTATAGATGAAAATGTAATCAAAAGAATAATGCCCCACAGCCTGGAGGCAGAACAGTCGGTGATCGGATCTATGTTCATCGATACGGAGGCAATCGCTGCCGCGACGGAACAGATCTCGGGAGAGGATTTCTACAATCGTCAGTACGGTATTGTATTTGACACGATCGTGGAATTGAACAACGAGGGAAAACCGGTGGATTTTGTTACCCTGCAGGATCGACTGAGATCCAGGGAAGATGTGCCGCCGGAGGTCAGCGGACTGGATTTCCTGACGAACCTGATCGCATCGGTGCCCACCTCCGCTAACATTAAGTACTATGCCGGTATTGTTGCGGAGAAAGCAACCCTCAGACGACTGATTCGTACCAACGAAGAGATTGCCAATACCTGCTACAGCGGGAAAGAAAGTCTGGATACAATCCTGGAGAGTACCGAGAGCAAGATCAATGAAGTGGTACAGAAAAAGAATGTAAAAGAGTTTGTCCCGATCCGTACGGTGGTTATGAATGCTATGGACAAGATCGAGAAGGCATCCAAGCTTCACGGAACTGTTACAGGTATTGCCACCGGATTCATTGATCTGGATTATCGTACTGCCGGTATGCAGCCCTCTGACCTGGTGCTGATCGCCGCCCGTCCTTCCATGGGTAAGACAGCGTTTGTGCTGAATATTGCGCAGCATGTGGCTTTTAAGCAGAATCTGCCGGTAGCCATATTCAGTCTGGAAATGAGTAAGGAGCAGTTGATCAACCGTATGTTTTCCCTGGAATCCAGCGTGGATGCACAGAAGCTTCGTACCGGCCAGCTGAATGACCAGGAGTGGGAGCGGCTGATCGAGAGTGCCGGTGTCATCGGTAAATCCAAACTGATGATTGATGACACGCCGGGCATCAGCATTGCAGAGCTCCGCTCCAAATGCAGGAGAATGAAGCAGGAAAACGGTCTGTCCATGATCATCATTGACTATTTGCAGTTGATGTCAGGCAGCGGCGGCAGAAGCAGCGACTCCAGACAGCAGGAGATTTCCGATATTTCCCGTTCCTTAAAGGCGGTAGCCAGAGAGTTATCCGTACCGGTGCTGGCTCTGTCCCAGCTGAGCCGAGCGGTAGAACAGAGACCGGATCATCGGCCGATGTTGTCTGACCTGCGTGAATCCGGAGCTATCGAGCAGGATGCCGACGTGGTAATGTTTATTTACCGTGATGATTATTACAACCATGATTCACCGGACAAGGGTATTTCCGAGATCATCATTGCCAAGCAGAGAAACGGTCCGATCGGAACCGTACAGCTGGCATGGCTGCCGGAGTACACCAAGTTCGCTAACCTGGAAAACGACAGAAAAAAAGATTTTTAAGTATCCTGCGAATACAGAATATAAAACACGAAAGAGAACAAGTAAGGGAAATTCCCCTGTACCTGTTCTCTTTTTTATTTCACATTTTCATAATATGACAATTTAGAAAAGGAGAGATTATGGGAGAGTATTTATTGATTTCGGATGCAGCAAAACAGGTAAAGGTGGAGAGCCACGTGCTTCGTTACTGGGAGGAAGAACTACATCTGCCCATCAAGCGTAACGAATTGGGGCATCGCTATTATACGAAAGAAGATGTAGAACGCTTCAAAGAGATCAAGAGCATGAAAGAAAGGGGATTACAGTTGAAAGCAATCAAAATGATATTAAAGGACGGGAAACTGGATGTGCTGCCGGAGGAAACGACAGAAAAAGAAGCAGCTGCCGCACCGCGTATGGCAATTGAAATTGTAGATGAGACAGTGAAGAAAACAGTACCATCACCGGTGCAGGAGACCTCGCTGACAGGCGAAAACCGGGAGGAGAAGGTTAAAAGACTACAGTGGATTCTGCAGCAGATGATCCGTGAAGCCGTAAAAGAAAATAATCAGGAGCTATGTCGGGAATTAAAGGAGAGCATGGTGAAAGAACTGGATTATCAGTTCCGCAGCAGAGAGGAGCGTGAGGAAGAGCGGGATCGCAGGCTGGAACAGCGCAGCGAAGAATATTATCAGAAGATGGACGAGCTGTTACGGAAAAAGACCAAAGGACGGTTGCAAAAACAGCCAAAAGATACACCAGTGAATCCAAAAGAGAATGAAAAACATAAAGCAGAAAAAAAGAAAAGGCATTTCATTTTCTGAAATGCCTTCCCAAGGTTGCATTTTAAGTCGGAAATTAATCCTCTGCGATAGCACCAACGGGGCACTGACCTGCGCAGGAACCGCAGCTGATGCACTTATCTGCATCAATTTCGAACTTTCCGTCGCCCATGCTGATAGCGCCAACGGGGCACTGTGCTTCACAAGCTCCACATGCTACACAAGCATCACCAATAACAAATGCCATAATCTTTTCCTCCTATTTTGCGTGTATCAAATCATATTGTTTGATACAAATTTATCAATATAACTATTAGTATTGTAATATAAATATGGCTTGAATACAAGTCTTATTTAGTATTTTTTATCATTAGTTACAGTTGTTTATTTATATTTATTGAACTCCAGGATCTTCTTCGCATTCTGAATTCTCTCTTCGGTGGGGGGCTCCACACCTTCCAGCTTATAGGGGATTCCCAGCTCTTTCCATTTGTATGCCCCTAATGTGTGATAGGGAAGAACTTCTACCTTCATAACGGTATCCAGAGTGTCAATGAATTCTCTTGTTTTCTTCAGATATTCGTCATTGTCAGTGATTCCGGGTACCAGCACATGACGGATCCACATGGGGATACCCTGTTCGGAGAGGTATCTTGCGCAGTCCAGAATGTTTTTGTTGGTATGGCCGGTGAGTTTTTTGTGCTCCTCATCATCAATATGCTTGATGTCCAACATGACAAGATCGGTATATTTCAGTAATTCGTTGAATTTGGAGAAGAAGGGCTCTTCTCTGGTAAAAGGCTGTCCGGAAGTATCAAGGTCGGTGTTGATGCCTCTCTCGTGAGCCTTACGGAAGAGATCGATGAGAAAATCAATCTGTAATAAAGCTTCGCCGCCGCTGACGGTGATGCCGCCTTCTTTGCCCCAGTAGCTGCGGAAACGCTCTGCCTTATCCAGAAGCTCGTCTGCTGTCATCAGATTGTCAGTGTCGGGATTCCAGGTATCTACATTGTGGCAATATTGACAACGCATATTGCAGCCCTTGAGGAAGATAAGATAGCGGATTCCGGGTCCGTCTACTGCGCCGAAGGATTCTAATGAGTGAATTCTGCCTTTGATCATTGTAATAATCTCCATTCTCTGCCATGCAGGCAGCTGAGGGGTGAGTGTTACGAATAGTATATCCAAAAAGGGACCGGACATTACTGCCCGGCCCCATATACATCAATTATCTCAAAACCTGTAAGAATTACAGACTCTTATGGCAGGTTCTTGCGATAACATCATCCTGCTGCTCCTTGGTCAGGCTGATGAACTTAACAGCATAACCGGATACACGGATGGTGAAGTTAGCGTACTCAGGCTTCTCAGGATGAGCCTGTGCATCTAACAGCTTCTCGGTACCGAATACGTTAACGTTGAGGTGATGAGCACCACGATCGAAGTAACCATCCATTACACGTACCAGAGTTTCTTTCTGCTCGTCAAGGTTGTGACCAAGAGCAGAAGGAGCCATGGTCTGGGTATTGGAGATACCATCCAGAGCATACTCATAAGGCAGCTTAGCTACAGAGTTCAGAGAAGCCAGTAGACCACTCTTCTCAGCACCGTAGGAAGGTGATGCACCGGGAGCGAACGGTGTGTAAGCTGCTCTACCATCGGGCAGAGCACCGGTAGCCTTACCATATACAACGTTAGAGGTAATGGTCAGTACGGAAGTGGTAGGCTCAGAATTTCTGTAGGTGTGGTTCTTCTTGATCTTCTCCATGAAGGTCTTCAGCAGCCATACAGCGAATTCATCAGCTCTGGGATCATCGTTACCGTACTTAGGGAAGTCGCCTTCGATCTTGAAGTCTACAGCACAACCCTGATCATCACGGATAACCTTAACCTTAGCATACTTGATAGCGGACAGGGAGTCAGCTACATGGGACAGACCTGCAATACCGGTTGCGAAGGTTCTTCTTACATCGGTATCGATCAGAGCCATCTCAGCTGCTTCGTAGTAGTACTTATCATGCATGTAGTGGATCAGGTTCAGGATGTTAACATACAGAGATGCACACCAGTCAAGCATGATGTCATATTTATGCATAACTTCGTCGAAATCAAGGTACTCGGAAGTGATAGGAGCGATTTCGGGACCACACTGCATATGTTTGCCGTCCTTGTCCAGATGCTTCTCATCCTTACCACCGTTGATAGCGTACAGTAAGCACTTAGCCAGGTTAGCACGAGCACCGAAGAACTGGATCTCCTTACCGGTCTGAGTAGCGGATACGCAGCAGCAGATGCTGTAGTCATCACCCCAGATAGGCTTCATAACGTCATCGTTCTCGTACTGGATGGAAGAAGTATTCACAGAAATCTTAGCTGCGTACTTCTTAAAGTTATCAGGCAGAGCGCTGGAGTACAGAACAGTCAGGTTCGGCTCGGGGCTGGGTCCCATGTTCTCCAGAGTATGCAGGAAACGATAGTCGTTCTTGGTAACCATATGACGGCCGTCCATGCCGATACCACCAACTTCCAGAGTAGCCCATACGGGGTCACCGGAGAACAGCTGGTTGTAAGAAGGAATACGAGCGAACTTAACCATACGGAACTTCATGGTCATATGGTCGATCAGCTCCTGAGCTTCTTTCTCGGTCAGGGTGCCTTCCTTTAAGTCTCTCTCAATATAGATGTCCAGGAAAGTAGAGATACGTCCAACGGACATAGCTGCACCGTTCTGGGTCTTGATAGCTGCCAGGTAACCGAAGTATAACCATTGGATAGCTTCCTTAGCGTTGGTAGCGGGGCCGGAAATATCGTAACCGTAGATCTTAGCCATTTCCTTCATTCCCTGCAGAGCCTTGATCTGATCAGCGATCTCTTCTCTCAGACGAATGATATCCTCGGTCATAACGCCGGTACCGCAGTTCTTCTTATCCTTCTTCTTCTCCTCGATCAGGAAATCAATACCGTACAGAGCAACTCTTCTGTAGTCGCCTACGATACGTCCACGACCATAGGTATCGGGAAGACCGGTAACGATATGGGTATGACGAGCAACCTTCATCTCATCGGTATAAGCATCAAATACTGCCTGGTTGTGAGTCTTGTGATACTCATTGAAGATCTTGTCATACTTTTCATTTACTTCGTAGCCATAGGTGCTTGCAGCCTGCTGAGCCATTTTGATACCACCATAAGGCATGAATGCTCTCTTTAAAGGCTTGTCTGTCTGCAGACCAACGATCTGCTCCAGATCCTTCATAGATTCATCAATATAGCCAGGGCCATAAGCGGTCAGACTGGATACGATCTCTGTTTCGCATTCCAGAACGCCGTTATGCTCACGCTCTTCCTTCTGTAACTCCTGAAGTCTGCCCCAAAGCTTATCAGTTGCTTCGGTAGGTCCCTCCAGGAAACTCTCATCTCCATCATACGGAGTGTAGTTGGTCTGGATGAAGTTACGTACATTGACGTCTACATCCCAGTGGCCATCTCTTTTAAAGCCTCTCCATGCTTCTGCCATGAAAATTTACCTCCTTCTAGTAAAAACAATTAATATTATCAACTGAGAGTACCAGTTGCGCTGGCATCCCAAGCTGTTTCTTTACGATAAAAGTGTACTACCTGACAAGGGTAAGTGTCAACAGTTTTAGGTAATGTACGCGCTTTTGTACATCAGCTCTGACATGAAAAAAAGATTGCCGTGTGTGGGTGCTTGCACACAAAGCACGAAAATCTCTTTTTCATGGACAAAGCGCACTGCGATGAAATAAAAAATGAGCCGCGAAGCGGCGCCATTCGCGAAGCAAATGCTTTTATGAATGCGGTGTGAGGCATAGCTGATCCCGGGGGAGGAACAAATGCTGATGCACAAGAATATTCTTGTAATCTTTTGGGGAAAGTATTATACTAAAAAAGCCTTATACGGCAGAAAGGAGACCGATATGACCGGAGTAACAAAAGACATGACCATTGGCGAGATCTTACGTGCCAATCCTGAAGTAGCTCCCGTACTCCTCGATGCAGGAATGCATTGCCTGGGATGCCCTGCTTCACAGGGAGAGACCCTGGAAGAGGCAGCTATGGTACATGGCATTGATGTAGATGAGCTTATGAAAGTGATCGAGGAGCTGTAAGCTTTGTATGTCTGTTTTGGAAACATCACCTGACCGGGGCACACAGGTGAAACAAAGTATTTATGGAATTTCATAGCTCAGATTTCCGCGCAATCGAAATGTGTCCGCCGATTGCGCGGATTTGAGAAATCTAAAGAATTCAAGGAATTCAGATCATCGGCCTTTGGCCGTCTTTTTTTGCCTTTTTCCCTTAGATATATTATCTGATCCGACATTATGATGTATGACTGGCACGGTAGATTCTTTCAAGGGAGGCTAATTCTGTGGTACTTTCAGTTCCCAGCCGGAATAAATCAGAGCAGGGTTGCGGATCAGTTCCCGGTTCAGGGAGATGATCTCGGCCACGGAGCAGCCGTACTTTCTGGCGATTTTCCAGAGGGTGTCGCCCTGTCTGACGATGTATATCCCACTTTTCTTATTCTCAGGCAGAACAGCATCGGGAGTGCCGCCTGTGATAGGCGCTCCGCTTTGGGGAATCTTAAGCTGCCAGCCGGCGTGAATCCGGTTCGGGTTCTTGATCCGGTCACTGTTGGCTGCCACGATCCCGGTTATGGAGCAGTTGTATTTTCTGGCGATTTTCCAGAGAGTGTCACCCGCCTGTACGGTATAGGTCAAATAAGAGGTGGTGTTTTTCACGACAGGAGAGGGAACTTCACGGTCGGTCTGTTCTCCGGAGCTGCTGTCGTCAGTCTTATACTGCTCTACGATATTGCTGGTGTTGTTGCCGGGAATGATGGGAGTCGTGTTCTTCGTCCATTTTGCATAGAATGTTTTATTTCCCGTTTCGGTAGCAGAGATCTCTGTAATGGGAGAGCTGGAAAAACTGCTGTCCGCGTACCAGCCGTCAAAGCGGTATCCATCGCGGGTGATATCATTGGCGGTCGGAAGAACTGCTCCGGTGCCGTAAGTGTAGCCGGTTACTTCTTTTCCGCTGGCAATCGTACCGCCGTCCGTCTGCAGCGTTACGGAATAGGTGGAGAGTTCCCATTTTGCCTTGAGGGTCATAGTGCATTTGACTGTATCCGTGTCAAAGTTCCATTTTGTTTCTGTACCATTGTTATCATAATACCAGCCGTCAAGACTATGCCCCTCTTTGGTGGGAACGGGATCCGGTGCGGTGAGTGCCACTCCGTCTTTACTCCAATTCACTTCCCGTGTGATGACCGGCTCTCCGTTGTTCGGTTCAAAAGTGATCACGAGCATACCGTTCAGGGTGGCTTTGCTGAAATCACCGCCTGAAATTGTTCCGTCCTTGTTCTCAACTGTGCCGGTAAATGTGCCGCCGTTAATGGTACCGCTGCTCTCATTTATGACCTCACTCGTGAATGTGCCCTTCCGGATGGTACCGTTGTTGGTCACTTTGTCGTTAAATGTAGTACTGCGATTCAAGTCTTCGCCGGTGATCTGGTCATTGTTCGTCAACTCTCCGTTGACGGTGCCGCCGTCCGCGTTCAGCGTAGTATTATTTGTTATATTGCCGTCAATGGTACCGCCGCGCAAGATGAACAGCTTACCCTTGTTGTATACCCCGCTGCTCTTATTATCGTCTCTTTGGGATTGGGATGTGCAGTTTTCAATACAACCGCTTTCCATGATAAATTCTCCTTCGTTGCTAATGCCGCCGCCGTGGGAAAGAAAATTATTTGCGACATAAGCCTTACATTTATGGATTTTTCCGCCGGCCAGAGTGAAACTACCGGCCAGAGAAGACGAAGCGTTGATGGTTACCCCACCGCCAGTTCTTGCGGTGCAGCAGCGAATCTCGGAGCCAGAATTCATTGTGAACCTGCATCCCGAACGGATCAGTACACCGCCTCCAGAGGAAGCAGTGCAGCCGATGATGCTGCCTCCCTTCATAATGAACTCGCTTGTTTTTTGTGCCGTATAATCATAAACAATGCATACACCGCCTCCACTTTCGGCCTTACAGCCGACAATGCTGCCGCCGTTCATGGTGAGTGCAGCACCCGCGGAGACATACACACCGCCGCCCTCGGAGTAATTGACGCCAGGAGGCATTCCCGTGCCACCGGTGATAATGCCGCCATTGACGATTTCGCTGCCGCTTGCGTCCAGCACCCACAGACCGTCACCGCCCGGGGTAAATTTGTGTGGTGTGGATGTGTTGCTGTCCTGAATTGTCAGATTGCCGCCTGATTCCACCTTGATTACGCTGCCGCTGCCGTTCATTTTCAGTACATTACCGTTCAAATCCAGCGTCACAGTACGGTTGACCGTCAGGGTGCTGTCGATATCAATATTTTCCGCCAGTGTGATTTTGACAACACTGCTGTCTGCCAGCATCTCAGTCAGATGCTTCGCTGTCGTCACCTCTGCCACACGGTTTGCGGTCAACGCAGACACGTACAGTCCGTTCAGAACCGCTGCAGCTTCATTTCCCGATGCGCTTTCCGGGGAACCCGGACCCTCTGTGGAT
>ENA-ORSB01003006-ORSB01003006.1-human-gut-metagenome-genome-assembly--contig:-NODE-3006-length-12417-cov-4.289193_pt1 | contig 12417 bp, 14 predicted proteins | sample MGYA00242180_ERZ509144 | MGnify/ENA primary metagenome ERZ509144 (study PRJEB26280, sample SAMEA2338661) | human gut metagenome | biome: human gut; feature: human-associated habitat; material: faeces... | reverse complement strand
TACATTCCTACAACCGAAGAAAGGTCAAGGAAGAAGATATACCGAAGTACGGGAGAGCAGTCGGTACAGGGACTCTGATTATTGGTGTATCGTTGATAGCGGCTTTTGTAGCATCATTCTGGAATGAAAAGATCATGGCGTTCATCGTTGTGCCGGCACTCGTCATTGGCTTGGGCTTTATCCTGTACGCACAGTTCAAGTATAACAAGGGAATCTTTTAACTGAAAATTTTGAAAAGCCTATTGACTGTTGCCTTGGGGGAATAGTTTATGAACAAGCTCAACTTTCTGACCACCCATAATACAGGGGTTTCGCAAATTGCCTTGAAAAAAGAGTGATATCTTTTTTGGCTGACAGAAGAATTCCTGTGGTTTTGTTTAAATCGCGCAGAAGCAGCGAAAAATGCATTAAAAAACGCCGAAATCCCTTATGCCATAAGGATTTTCGGCTGATATCTTTTTCGGCGGCGCGATACATATAGTGAAGCCAAAAAAGATATCATGGCTTCGAACCCCCGAAATCTCACGATTTCGGGGGTTTTTCTCGCGTTTCCTCGCTTTTTCGCAACCATGAGGTTTGCGGATATAGAGTGCAGAAAAAAAGATATCATTTCAAAAAAACGGCTTCGGACAGGATTTGAACCCTGTAGTCCCCAATTTTAAGGGCAGAAAGTGTGCTGATTTTGCGCACCTTCTGCCCTTTTTTCGCATTTTTATTTGTTAAATATTTGTGTCTGCCTGAAAGGAGGTTCGTCATCGGTTACATTTATAAAAAAGAAGATTGCGACTGCCGCTACTGCCTGTACTTCCGACGCAGAAAATGCCGTGCCGTCCGGTGCTGCTGCCTGGAAGATAAGGTTCGCACGCGCTCCCCCGTCCTCAATGAAAACGACAAAGAAATCTATGAATTCTATACGAAAGGAAAAATCGAACATGAAAGCAATCATCACAAGAAACGATCAGACCGCCGTCCTTGAACTGCCGACCTCCCGAATGGAGCTTGCAGGCTCTTTGAGTCGGATCGGTGTCAGAACTCCGACATACATCATCCCCTGCTCGGACGAGGAAGAAGATTATATCAAAGTGAAGCTCTTCGGCGAGAGTGACTTTGAAAATGAACTCACGGCACTGGTTACTCCCAAAGACAGCCTCGGCAGTGTCAACACAGCGCTGGATCTCTATCGGGAGCTGCCTCGAACGCAGAAGGAAAAACTGAATGCGGAGTTGTCGCAGAATCCCCCGGACAGTCTTTCTTCTCTCTGCCAAAAGGTCATGGACTTTCAGCCGAAGTATGTGACCGAGGATTACTATTTTCCTCTGACGGTATCGGTCTGTGAATACAACGAATACGGCGACCTTGACTACGATTCCGACAGTGAGCTTGACGGCAGATTTGCGGATAATTATGCCGATGAAATCAAAGCCATGTTTGATGCCTACACCGCAAGTGACGACACCGACATGGCAGAATACTTTGACGGGAGCAATTCGGCGGTCGCCAAGATCAAGTCGCTGAAATGGGATTTTGAGAGCTTTGACGGAGTCCTCTTCGGCAGAGTGCGTGCAACGCTGACCGAGCCGCTGACAGAAGATGAAGAAGCGGAACTCAAGGAATTCATCACCGGTCAGAATTCAGACGGGCTTGGCGAAGGAGCCGAACAGCAGGATATCAGGATTCCGGACGGCATTATGAATGTCCACTTCTGGAACAGCGGCGACAGCTACTTTGTCCGCAATTCGGATGAATTCAGTGAAATGCCGCATACACACGGCATGACGATGGGAGGAATGTAAATGACACAGATCAAAGCAACCCTTTTGACAGGTGTCAACCATATTGAAACCGTATCATTTCCATGTTCCGATGATGAGATCATGCGACTGACGGAACAGAATGAGGTCGGACACAAAGCTACGGTCTTCATCAATAATCTCGTTGGTCCCAAAGGACTGAAATCCATGGAAGGTACTTACGCCAATATCCATGAGCTGAACTATCTCGCTAAACGGATGGACAGTTTCGACGGAACCGAGATGGGAAAACTGCTTGCGGCTGCATCCCGCTTTGATACACAGGACCTCAGGCAGCTGATCAACTACACCTTCAATCTCGGCAGGATCACGCTGATTCAGAACATCTCGGATATACAGACGGTAGGAGTTGAGCACTACATGGATATCCACGGCGGGTGCTGTTCCAACGAGGAATACCGCGATCCCAAACGAGCCGAAGAAGGTCGCGCCCTGCTGAACAGCAAGCGTGGCATCTGGACCGATTACGGTCTGATGTTCATCAACGATGAGGTACCGTGGGAAGAAGTCTACAACGGCATCACCTTCCCCGAATATCTCTGTGGCGGTCCAGAGGAATCCAGTGTGGCAATCTGTCACGGAGGAAGAACGGAATTCGTCTATCCCCCGTGTGAGCAATCCTCCATCGAATTTGCATTGGAACGGTTGGGCGCAGACAGCCTCGACGATTGCCACATTCAAATGAGCCGCAGCCGATTCGGGAAACCGCTCTCCGAAGTGATGGATCGCATTCTGAACGACGAGGGCTTGGAGGCGTTCAACGAGGTATGCCATGCTGCCGCAAAAATACCTGACCGGGACCTTGACAAATTCACGGCAGCCGTACTGTACGCAAACGCAGACACCTCCTGCGATGTGTGCCGGATTGCGGAATCATTGGAGCTTTTCGAGTATGCTCCGGGTGTGCGGGACACAAACAACCTCGGCGCATGGTGGCTGGAAAACAACCTGGACTGTTCCTTGCCTTATGAAATTGACGAGTTTTTCGATTACGCGGGCTATGGCGAATCAATAGCCGAAAACAATGACGGCGAATTTGTGGAAGGACTCGGCTTTGTTTGTATGGAAGAAGGCTATACCCTGGAGGATGTCCTGCAGGACATGGATCAGGGCATGGGCGGAATGTAAGCGGAAGCGGTTGAAAAATGGGAGGATTTATGGTATAATAAGATATCGATAAATCGGGATTTACAGAGGTACTTATATGAATGATAAGTGGATCGAGTTTGCGATTCGTATTCAGAGCATTGCGCAGGCAGGGCTTCAATACGGAAAAGATCAGTACGACAAAGAACGGTATGAAGAACTGCGGGAAATTGCGGCAGAAATGCTGTCGCTGAAGACAGATATTCCGGTAAACAAGGTCTTTGATTTGTTCTGCGGCGAATCCGGCTACCAAACACCAAAAGTCGATACCAGAGCGGCTGTGTTTGTCAATGAGAAAATCCTTCTTGTCCGCGAAAATAACGGAACATGGGCATTGCCGGGAGGCTGGTGTGATGTAGATCAGTCCATTGCATCCAATACAGAAAAAGAGGTTCACGAAGAAGCCGGATTGATCGTAACAGCGGAAAGGCTCATTGCTGTTTTGGATTGGAGAAAGCACAATGTGGTAAATTATGCTTATGGTGTTCTAAAGGCGTTTGTTCTGTGCAGATATGAGGGAGGAACATTCCGAAAGAACATCGAAACAACAGCGATTTCTTTTTTCGGCAAGAAGGAACTGCCAGTAAATCTTGCCGTTGAAAAGTGTACGCGGGAGCAAATATTGATGTGCTTTGAAGCCCTTGAAAATCCAAGTATGCAAACGGTCTTTGACTGAGACAACAAAAACACACAACCACCCGACCTGATGTGCCCCCTGTCAAGTAGACAGACGAAATAATAAAAAAGTTTACAAATCGAAGATTTGGATTCCACCCCTGCTGCGCAGCAGGGGTGGAATTTTTCACGCGGCGAATGCGGCGTGGTATTCCATCGGTGTCATGCAACCGAGTTTGAGCTGGTAGCGCTTGGTATTGTAAAACTGGATGTAGTTTTCGATTGCCGAAACCAATTGGTTTCTGTCGGTGAATTTATGAAGATAGTACATTTCGGATTTGAGAATTCCCCAATAGCCCTCCATCGGTCCGTTGTCTATACAATGACCGACTCGGGACATACTTTGCCGCATTCCTGCCTGCATCAATTTGTTGTGGAACGTCTTGTTTGTATACTGAAATCCTCTGTCGCTGTGGAACAACGGACGGGCATCCGGATTCATTGCAACAGCTTCGTCAAAGGTGGAAAAGACAAGTTCATTGTTGTTGCTGTCACCAATCTTGTAGGCAAGGATCCGCCTGTCATACAAGTCGAGGATAGCACTCAAATAGAGTTTCTTTACTTCCGGTCCGACATAATATTTGAATTCCGTCACGTCTGTTAGCCATTTCTCATTCGGTGCCTCAGCGGTAAAGTCTCTGTTGAGTACGTTTTCTGCCGTCACTTCCGGCGTGGACTTAATGTAATTGTACTTTGCTTTTCTGCATACGGATTTCAAGTGTAATATCTGCATCAAACGATGGTATCTCTTCTTGTTGTAATGCACTTTCTTCTCACGATTCACCGTAATCGTCATCTGCCGGTATCCGAGAATGCCGTCTTGTGCTTCATAATATTCCTTTATCCACTCTACAAGCTGTTCGTTTACCTTTTCACGGTTGCTCGGTGCTCGCTTTCTCCACTTGTAGTATCCGGAACGTGAAAGACGAAGCTTGTTGCAAAGCTTCTCAACAGAATATTGCTCGGTCTTATTCAAATATTGAATGGCTAAGTATTTGTCCTCCAGGTAGCAACCGCTCAGTGACCGCCTCCTCTCAATTCCCTCAGTTTTTTTAGGAGAGCTATCTCCATTTCTTGATCTTTAATCTTTGCTTTCAGGATTTTGTTCTCTTGACGGAGACGGTCTGATTCCGTCATTTCTTCTTCCGGCTTCGCTTTCCCACGGCGATCCGTAAGTCCCCGTACGCCTTTCTCCTCATATTTGCGCACCCAAGAATAAACTTGTTGGTACGACACATCGTAGGTTTCAACCGTTAGTCCGTAATCTTTTCCGTGTTCTATGCAGAACGCAACAATTTCCGTTCTTTCTTCCTGTGTGGTCTTTCTTCCCTTGATCATATAAATTTCTCCTTTGGCGGTGTTATTCCGCTTCGTTTCTCTATGACCATTATACCACAGAATCCAGTTGTGAAGTTGTCTTCTGTCAATTATCCCGAATTTTTTACATATCTCTTTTTGGGTTCCTTCTCCTCGTAGGTATGCTTCGACCGCCTCAACACGTAGTTCTTTACTATATTTCTTGTTTTTGTGGTTCCTTCTTGTCATAAAATAACCCCCATAGCGTAGTCTTGAAATCTTTTTATTATTTCAAGTGTCTATTCTATGGGGATTATATCAACCGAAAAAATCGGGTGGCTTTTGTTATCAGAAAGTTTTCCGGACTTGTCGCCACTTGCATAACAGTGTGTGACTATACCCTGGAGGATGTTCTGCAGGACACGGATCAAGGCATGGGCGGAATGTAAGCGGAAGCGGTTGAAAAGTGGGATGGTTTATGATATAATAAGATATCGACAAATCGGAATGTGAGGAACTGGTAATCAGCTTGAATTTTTGATATTCATCGCCTATGGCGCTGTAATAAATACAACTATGAAAGGGTGGTTCATTATGAAAAATAATAATTTGGGTGTGTGGAGGACGCACGGTAAATAATCCTCCAAAACTAATTATGGAGGACACAAGATGATATTAGAAACATTACTTCCTCAATTAGAATTTCAATCTAACATTGAGGATGCAGTAAAGCAAAAAATGATTAAAAGTAGGCGGCAAGTTGAAGAAATCGCAGCAACCGCCTACAGTAGCAACGATTTTGATTTTTTGCTATGCAAGCGAATGCCACTAACTCGCTTGGTGGTAGTTGTATATTTATTGACGCAAAAGTATGCCGAGTATAAAGCCATTGGTGTAACAGATGAAATTATTTTGGATACTTTTAGCGATGTCTCATTGCGGGCAAACTTGTACTATAAACAGCATGGCAAAATTGGCATTTCTAAAGATGATGTTGTTTGGTTTCGCCACATTATGAATGTGCACATTTTCAAGATTGGAGTATTGCAATATCAAACATTCAATATGGTTTATTTGGACGAGGAAACCATTGGAGAGCCTTATATGGTGTTTACACAAGAACAGAAACGAACATTGCCCAACGGCTCACCTGTGATAAATTGCCATATTCAAAAAGGTGCGAATATTAGTGATAGCTTAGTCAAGAAATCTTTTGACCAAGCCAAGGTGTTTTTCAAGGATCACTTTCCGTCTACAGAGTATAAAGCTTTTCTTTGTTATTCTTGGTTGCTCTATCCTCCGATGCTAAGCATGCTTCCAAAGGATTCGAATATCAAGCAGTTTGCAAAACACTTTTCTATCATTGGTGCGTGCAACGATTCGGAACAGGCCAAAGAGAATTTATTTGATTATGGCAAGCATAATCTACCTTGCAAACCAACAGCTCTACAAAGGATCGCAAAAGAACATAAAGAACTTCTTGGTTACGGGTGTGGAGTAATTATGCTTTAGAGCGCAGAAAATTCCAGTTTGTCGATTTGACATCATAAACACACAGCCACCCGACCGTAAAAAGTCGGGTGGCTTTTGTTATCAGAAAGTTTTCTGGACTTGTCGCCACTTGCTTAACAGTGTGTGGCTATACCCTGGAGGATGTCCTGCAAGATACCGATCAGGGCATGGGCGGAATGTAAGCGGAAGCGGTTGAAAAATGGGAGGATTTATGATATAATAGGGTATCGACAAATCGTAACTTGAGGAGGTAATGGGCAATGGCACGAGTAATGTATCAGGTCTTGGTCATTCCATATTGCATAAAGGACAACAAAGCACAATTCTGTTTGTTTCGAAGAAGCGATATGGGCATTTGGCAGTTCATAGCGGGTGGCGGAGATGATGAAGACGGCTCAATTATCGAGTCGGCAAAAAGAGAAGCATTTGAAGAAGCCGGGATTTCTGAGACATATAACTTTTTCAAGCTTGACACTTGTTGTAGTATACCATCTGATTGTTTTAATAATGCGGATGTACTGTGGGGTAAAGAATGTTTTGTCATCCCAGAGTATGCATTTGCGGTAAAAGTCGAAAGTACTTCTTTGCAGCTATCATCTGAGCACACGGAATATAATTGGCTGACTTACGAGGAAGCTCAAGCAGTACTTCAATTCGACAGCAACAAGACTGCCCTTTGGGAACTGAATAGGCGCATTGAACTTGAAATATGGAAATAGACATATTTCAAGTTGTCGAATTATCATCATAAACACAACCACCCGCCCGCAAAAGTCGGGTGGCTTTTGTTATCAGAAAGTTTTCCGGACTTGTCGCCTCTTGCATGGTATTGTGTGTGGTTGCAAGGAGGCGATGAAATGAAAAATATAATCGAAGAACTATGGAACGGCGAAATCAACCCGCAGGACACACTGGTCGACAACAATCCGCACTACAAAGAACTTCAACACCTGCAATCCCGCAACAAGGCGGAACTGATTGAATGTCTATCGGAGAAACAGAAAGCAAAGCTCGAAAAATACTGCGACACCACGCTTGAAATGAACTCCGTATCCGAGCGAGAAGCCTTTGCTTCGGGATTCAGAATTGCTCTGCGGTTGGCGTGTGCGGCGCTGGCGGACAAAACAAATGAATAAAGCCATACAGCCCCTTGATTCAAAAAGGATCAAGGGGCTTTTTCTATACCCTGAAGGAGGTGGTTGTCATGTGCAACTGAAACAAACCGGAATCTACAAATTCAGAAAGAAAGGAAAATCACATGAACTTTTTTGAGAGCCAACTGAGGCGGCTGTTCGGGGACACGGAGGATGCCCGATTCATCGGACGATGCTGCTTCATTCCCGCAGATGACGGAAATCTCGTCAAAGCGGAATTCGTCACGCAGGGCGTCCATGAAGAATATGTCGCACTGCAGATGTCGGTCATCAACCGTGCGGACGGTGTCATTGATAAAACTCTCCTCCGCTTCGGGGATTACTTTTCCCGGAATTCACGCGGTCAGACTCCACATATCCGGTGCGACAGCGGAAAGCACGAATGGTACGGTCCGCCTCCGCAGGCAAAAGACTGGAACGCCTTGCGCGATGCAGCCTCCGATTATGTCCTCACCTTCTCTGAGGATTTCAGAATGGGAGGTATGTGATGTAAAATCATTTGAAAATCAAATATCTGGATATGTTCGCCGGTATCGGTGGGTTCCGAACGGGACTCACGAATGCCGGCGATTTTTTTATGCCGGTCGGCTGGTGCGAAAAAGACAAACACGCGCAGAAAGCCTATCGGTTACTATACGGAACGGAAGGAGAATACTTTTGCGATGACGCGAGAATTATCAACCCCGCAGACATGCCCGACTTCGACCTTATCTGCGGCGGCTTCCCTTGTCAACCTTTTTCTGTCGCAGGGCAACGACTTGGATTTGCTGACGAAAGAGGCACGCTCTTTCATGAAATCTGCCGACTGGCTGAAGCCAGGCACCCTAAGTATCTTCTGCTTGAGAACGTGCCGGGGTTACTCACTCACGAAGGGGGGCAAACTTTCCTCGCTATCCTCACCGCGCTTGAGCAACTGGGGTATTCTCTTGAATGGTGTGTTGTTAACAGCGCAAACTTCGGTGTCCCCCAAGACCGGAAGCGAGTGTACATTGTCGGATATCTTGATAGCAGACTGTCCGGCAAAATTTATCCTGTCCGAGAAAGCACATATTCAAATCTTAAGCAGCTTATTCCCGGACGCCAAGGTCAGCGTGTATATTCCCCCGATGGAGCCGCCGTATGTTTAATGAGTCAGGGAGGAGGACAAGGGGCAAAGACTGGGCTGTATCTTATCGACATGAACGAAAACCCGAAGCTCACGCCTCTCGCCCGATGTATCACCGCAAGACAGGATTCGGGTATAAGCAATCGCAAAGGCGAGCATTCCGGCGTTCTCATCACCGGCGCAAGAGCCATCCTGACACCGGAAAGACTCAAAGTCAGGCAATGCGGCAGACGGTTCAAAGGTCCCGATGAGCCGATGTATGCGCTGACGACACAGGATGTACACGGCGTTATTCTGCTGAACGGCATCATCCGACGGCTGATGCCGATAGAATGCTTCCGCTTGCAGGGCTTTGCCGACAATCAGTTTCAGACTCTTTCCGACAACGGGATCAGCGACTCTCAACTCTACAAAATGGCGGGCAACTCGGTTACTACCAATGTCGTAACGGCGATTGCGGAAAAGCTCGCTTGGGAAATCAATCAATTACCAAATGAAACGGAGGAAACAACATGAGATTATTCAGTACCGAGGCGGTCAGCAAGTACCACCCGGACAAGTATGCCGACCAGATCAGCGATGCCATTCTGACCGAGTGCTTAAAACAGGACAGACAGAGCCACTGCGGGATCGAAACCATGGTCAAAGGTAATACCGTCGTCCTTGGCGGTGAGATTACCTCGAAAGCGGACATCAACTACGATCAGATCGTCCGCCGTGTGGCAAAGAAGCTCGGCTATCGGGTAGATAAGATCATCAACCTGATCAGTGAGCAATCGCCTGAGATCAACCGTGCGGTTCTCTCGGACGAGGACATCGGTGCCGGAGATCAGGGCATCATGTTCGGCTACGCCACAAGAGAAACCGCAAGCCGCCTCCCCTATGCCTTTGATGTAGCAAACCGCATCATTGCCGCCCTGGAGGACGATGCGGACAACAATCCCGACACCATTCTGAAGGGTGATGCCAAAACGCAGGTCACCATTGACCTTGACACCGGAGAGATCGTCACGGTGGTGGTCAGTGTCTGCCATAAGGAAGAATGCGAGCTTGATGAAGTTCAGTACTATGTCCTTGCGCTCGTCGGCGATGAATGTATCTGTGACGATTGGATCATCAACCCTGCGGGAACATGGACGGTCGGCGGTGCGGAAGCCGATTGCGGGTTGACGGGACGAAAGATTGTCTGCGATCAGTACGGCGGGTTCTGCCGTGTCGGAGGCGGTGCGTTTTCGGGAAAAGACCCGAGCAAGGTCGACCGTTCGGCATCGTATATGGCGCATAGGATTGCCTGTGACCTGCTTGAAAAATTCGACCTTGAATGGTGCGAGGTTCAGATCGGCTATGCCATCGGCATGAGTCAGCCGGTCTCACTCTCCATTCGCAACGATGCCGATATGGAGCTGTTTGACTATGTGGCAAACACTTACGATCTCACACCCGCAGGGATCATCCGCGAGCTGGATCTGCTTCATGCCGACTACGAAACGATTGCCGAGGGTTGCCACTTCTACAACAAGTACAACCGCACCGGCAGATGGAAGTGACGCAGATGTGGTGGCTCTTTCTGCTCGGACTGATGCTCGGCGGCACGGCCGGCATAGTCGTCATGTGTCTCTTCCAAATCAATAAATAACGAAACTTTGGGGCTGTTATGCAAAAAGGCATTACAGCCCTCTTTTTGTGTACAGCCTCGGAAACGAGGAAACATGAACAGCTTTATGTCATGGGTTGGCGGCAAGAAGGCGCTTCGGGATGACATTGTCGCCCGGCTTGACGAGCGGTGCGACCGGTATGTCGAGGTGTTCGGCGGTGGCGGATGGGTACTGTTTCATAAGCGCCCGAGCAAATTTGAGGTTTACAACGATTTCAACGGAACGCTTGTGAACCTTTACCGCTGTGTGCGCGACCACCCCGACGAGCTTTGCGAAGAACTGCGGTATTCGCTGAATTCCCGCAGGGACTTTGACTATATCCGCGATCTGCTCCACAGTGACACAAATATACCGGATATCAAACGCGCCGCATTCTTTTATCAGGTTATTCGGGAGAGTTACGCATCGGGGCTTGACTCCTTCGGAGGTCAGCCTCACAACATCTGGAACAACTTTCCCATCATTCACAAAGCGTCGGAACGACTGCAGACGGTTGTCATCGAAAACAAGGACTTTGAAAAGCTCATTGCCCAATATGACCGTCCGAACACGATCTTCTACCTTGACCCGCCCTACTTTGAAACGGAGGACTATTACGAAGAAGTGGGCTTCACAAAAGCGGATCATGTCAGACTGCGGGATGCACTCATGCGGATTCAGGGCAAGTTTTTGCTTTCCTACAACGACTGCCCGGAAATCCGTGATCTGTATTCGCGGGACGGCATCATGATCGAGAGCACCACAAGACTCTCGAATATCGCGCAGCGTTACGATGCGGGAAAACAGTATCCCGAACTGTTTATCTCCAATTATGACACCTATGAAGAAGGATGGAACGCCAAGCAGCTTACGCTGTTCGACGATGACTCCATCAGCGAAAAAATACTGAAAGAAAGGAAAATTGTATGGAAAGGAAACTGAATATCAAGGTGCTTCTGCCGGAGGAGGTCATCGAAAAGTATGACATCGATGAGGACACCGGTGTGCTGTCCTACTTCGAGGACGGCGCTATCCACATTCTGATCGAGGATGATGACGAGATGCCGGAAGAAATGCACGATACCGTCTGCGATACTCCCTGCGAGCAGTGCCGCCACTATTGCAAACGGCACGGCATCTGCATGCGGGACTGACGGAGGTGGTCTATGCCGAATCATGTGATCAATATCCTCTCTTTTGAGGGCGACAAAACAAAAATCCGCCAAATGCTTGAGGACATCAAGGACGATGAATACGGTCTTCACTCGGTGGATTTCAATAAGATTATTCCGATGCCGCCGAGCCTTGACCTGGAAGCAGGCAGCTGCACACAGGCGGGGCTTGACGCATACCGTGACTTCATTGATGTGTATACGCTCGGCGGAACGATCAACACGGAACATCTGTCGGATATTCCGGTTGCAAGCGAGCAGCGCTTTCTCAAAGTGCGGACAGACATCAATCATGAGGATTTCGCGCTTGGCAAGCAGGCGTGGAATAACCTGCGGCAATATGGCGCAGCCACCTGGTACGACTGGTGCTATGCAAATTGGGGTACCAAATGGAATGCTTACGGGTATGACGGATATGAACCTGCCTCCATGCCGGATGATTGTATCTGGTTTCAGACCGCATGGGCGGAACCCAAGCCCGTCATAGAAGCGCTTGCCCGCAGGTATCCCGACATTACCATCGAACACGAATGGGCAAATGAAGATCTCGGCGAGGGGTGCGGTCGCCGTGTTTACGAAAACGGTGACGAAATCGAGGAATACTACCCCGAAGGCGAGGTGGAATCCGTTGAATACGCCGCCTCCGTGTGGAAATATGACTTCTGCGATCTCGGCATGGCAAAGAACAAGACCGGGACACGGTATATCCACACCGATTACGATGAATACGAATGCATCGAAGTCTGCGGAAAGCCGGCGCTCTTTACCGACGAACGCCTGACCGAGGATGAGATTCCCGAAGGAATGTACCTTTATCACCTGCGGGAGCGTGATGACGGTGACGGCTTTGCCTCTCTGGAGTCAAAGGTAAGGGTCAATCACGGCGGGTCTGTCATCACAAATGAGCCGATT
>ENA-ORSB01003002-ORSB01003002.1-human-gut-metagenome-genome-assembly--contig:-NODE-3002-length-12434-cov-3.179174_pt1 | contig 12434 bp, 10 predicted proteins | sample MGYA00242180_ERZ509144 | MGnify/ENA primary metagenome ERZ509144 (study PRJEB26280, sample SAMEA2338661) | human gut metagenome | biome: human gut; feature: human-associated habitat; material: faeces... | reverse complement strand
CCCGCCGATCGGGGCGTTTTTGTAGCCCCAGATATAAGTTTCTTTTGCGAGAGAAGGGGAAGCAGTTCTGTCCGGAATCTTTTTTTCAGCTGTTTTTTCATACCCCATTTTTAAACCCTGCAGATTTGCCCCGATCAGTGCCGGATATTTTTTCCCAATAGTATTTTTGCAGAGTGTTTCAATGGAATCCATCGGGATAAAAGGACACGCTCTGGCGATCGCACCGACCATGTTAATGCGGGATCTGGATTCCATGGCGATGGAGAGTGCGTCCAGACAATACAGCATTCCAGTGGAAATATTGTATTTTTCTGCCGCTTCATCACAGGATAAAGGTGTATTTAAAACAATTTTTGTGTCGGCGGAAATCCCGTCTAATACTGGGTAAGTCCCGATCAGCCCTTCGTGAAAAATGCCAAGTACATGCGGTTGTAATACCGGGCTGTTGATGCGCAGTGGATGGGAAGCGGGACTCCAGCGGATATAGGAATTTACCGGTGAACCTCGTTTTTCAGATCCGTAGCTGGAAAAACTTAAGGAATTTAAGGAAAGGTATAAGGCACCGAGTTCGCCGAGCATTTTTCCGCAGAGATTTGCGCCGAGACCGCCGATGCTCTCTAACCGTATTTCAAAATAACCGTATTCATTTGTAACCGGAAGTGTAACTGGGGTGTACATCATATGCTCCATTCTTGCGCTATATTCACGCATTTTATTGATTCACTCATATACAAAAGTTTGATTTTACATAGCAAATGTGATTGTAAATAGCTATGTGTCTGTTATTTTATAGTGTGTACAGAAGCAGACGAATCATGCGCTTTTTTTTGTTTACATCCGAGGGGAAAGTGATTAGAATAGACAGGTAGGTTTAATGGGTGGTGTCATATATATGAAAGAGAAAATCATAGCATTTGTAAAAAAAGAAACAGTGCTGGTCGTTGCAGCCATTTTAGCTGTAATATCCGCTTTTTTTGTGCATCCGGATCAGGCATATATTGATTATATTGATTTTCGCGTGCTTGGAATCCTGCTTTCGCTGATGATCATTATGGCGGGCGTGCAGAATAATGGAATCTTTGATGAGATCGGGCGGCGGCTTCTTGCGCATACGAAAAATACGGCGCAGCTGGCATTTGTTCTTGTTTTTCTGTGTTTCTTTTCAAGCATGGTCATTACCAATGATGTTGCGCTTTTGACGTTTGTTCCGTTTGCACTTCTCACGCTGCAAAAATGCGGGCAGGAGCGCCTTATGGTGCCGGTCATCGTGCTTCAGACCATAGCGGCGAACCTTGGAAGTATGCTGACTCCGATTGGAAATCCGCAGAATTTGTATTTATATAATCTCTCAGAAATGAATGCTGGGGAGTTTCTTGTCTTGATGCTTCCGTATACGGTTGTTTCCGGTGTGCTGCTTGCCCTGACGATTTTCGTTTTAAGTGCAAGAAAAAGAAAAATCAGATTGACAGACTGTCATTTTTCGGAAGAAAAAAAGGAAATGAACAAAAAACTGACCGGCATGTATGCGGTTTTATTCCTTATGGCGCTTTTGGTCGTGGCAAGGATCCTGCCGTATTATATTTTGCTTGCGGCGGTGGCTGTGTCTGTGTTTTTATCAGATAGAAAAGTACTGGGGCAGGTGGATTACTGCCTGATCTTTACGTTTATCGCTTTCTTTATTTTTACAGGAAATATCGGACGGCTGCCGGCGTTTCAGGAAGTACTGCATTCACTGGTTAACGGAAGGGAACTTCTGGTGGGAATTGCCACAAGCCAGGTGATCAGCAATGTTCCGGCGGCACTGTTATTGTCCGGTTTTTCGGGTGATTTAAAGCAGCTTTTGCTTGGTGTAAATTTAGGGGGACTTGGCACACTGATCGCCTCCATGGCGAGCCTGATCTCCTATAAAATATATGCGCATAATTATAACCGCACGAAGGGGTATTATCTGTTGTGGTTTCATCTGGCAAATATCATTTTTCTCGCGGTACTTGTGCTGCTTGCGCTGGGAATGCGGTAAAATGGGAGGGAGAATAAAATGCAGGAAAAACAATTAGATAAAGAAAGTATGAAGGGAACCATCTATGTGCTGCTCTCTGCAGTATGTTTCAGCACCGGAGGTGTTCTGATAAAGTCGATTCCGTGGAGTTCCATCACGATCCAGGGAATCCGCAGTATTTTTTCATTTATGCTGATCGCATCATATATGGTCATCACAAAACGAAAGTTTGTATGGAACAAAACGGTGTTGTTTGGAGCCGTCTGCAATACGGCTATGGCTTTAACGTTTGTTTCAGCAACAAAGATGACAACGGCGGCAAATGCGATCGTGCTTCAGTTTACAGAACCAATCTTTGTGATTCTGCTGATGTGGGCATTATATAAGAAGAAACCGAAAAAAGCGGCAGTGGTGGCATGTGCGGTCGTGTTTGCCGGTATCTTATGCTTCTTTTTAGATTCCCTGAGCGCCGGGGGAATGGCGGGAAATCTGCTTGCGGTATTTTCGGGATTTACCTATGCGCTGGTTATGATGATGAAAGGTTTTCCGGGAGCTGATTTTGAATCGTCATTGCTGGCATCCCATGTGATCAGCCTTAGCATCGGACTGCCTTCGTTTTTGGGGGAGACCGATCATTCTGCGAAGGCATGGATCTGTATTATCCTTCTCGGTGTGATCCAGTTTGGATTATCCTACATCTTTTTATCGAGGGGCCTAGATCGTGTTTCGCCGGTCACGGCATCCTTAACTTCTACATTAGAGCCGATCTTAAATCCAATTTTAGTTGCGATCTTCTGCGGTGAGACAATCGGGCGCACGGCAGTCATTGGCGCAGTGCTTGTGATCGGAGCGGCAGCCTGCTATAACGTTTATGAGGCGGCGCAATTTGTCAATCAATAAACCTGAACGCACTATTTGTGCCAACAACATTATAAGGTATATTACAGAATCACAAAAACGTGGTTCTGTATTTTTTTACCCATTTTTTACATAAACCCCCACACCCATTTTACAATATCCGCTTAGGATATAGGGTAAAGATGAGAGAAATAAAAGAATCGATGCCGGACAGGCGGATTTAGTGCGCAGATGGAAGAAACCGGCAGGAATGGAGCAGAGATGGAAAGAACACTCGTGTGGGGGCACCGCGGTGCGAGCGGTTATGCACCGGAAAATACAATGGCAGCTTTTGAGAAAGCGGTAGAGATGGGTGCAGATGGAATTGAACTGGATGTGCAGCTCACAAAAGACGGAGAACTTGTTGTCATCCACGATGAAACGATCGACCGAGTGAGTGATGGAAGCGGCTGGGTAAAAGATTATACCTACGCGAAGCTGATCAAACATAATTTTAACCGTACACATCCGGAGTATGAACATGCACAGATACCCACGTTAGAGGAAACGCCGATGAGGAAAAAGAATCTGGAGCGGATTAAAATTCCGGTTTTGATCTTTATAGCAGGGAATGACCACACTTCAAAAGCGGGTGTTATCGTGATCGCGTCAATGTTTGTGATCGGGTTTGTTATTTTTAAGATCCGGTCACAGACAATGCAGAGAAGGGAAAAGCGGTCTTTGGCGGTAAGCAGAACTAGGGATGAGTTCGAAGCGAAAACGGAAAATGATTATGATGACTATGACTATGACTATGACTATGGATATGAGGATGATTACGAACCAGGAGATATGGATTTTGCAGAAGAAAGATTCTAAAAATCAGAAAAAACGCATAGGAATAAAAGAGACTTTAGCGGGAGCAGATACCTTGCTCATGGAAAAACAATTAAAAGAACAGATCGAAGCACCTATGGTAAGACTTTCTTACGCATATGCGATGGATGTGGTGCAGGCAAAATTAAAAATGATCAATGCGGACCTGACGGAGCAATTTGGCCGTCAGGTTATTCGTACTATGACGGGACGGATCAAACAGACGGACAGTATTGCCAAAAAGCTGATGCGAAAGGGCAGGGAAGTAACGTTTCAGGCTGCGGTAGATACTTTAAACGATATTGCCGGGATCCGCGTCGTCTGTTTTTTTTGTGATGATATTTACCGTGTGGCAGATTATGTAAAAAAGCAGAAGGACATCACGCTGCTCAAAGAAAAGGATTATGTGAAAAATCCCAAAAAGAGCGGTTACCAGAGTATCCATCTGATCGTGGGTGTTCCGGTCACTTATCTGGAAAAGACAAAGGAAATAAGGGTGGAGATACAGATCCGTTCTTTTGCCATGGACTATTGGGCAGAGCTTGATAATCAGATGTGTTATAAGAAAAATGCCGGACAGATTGAAAATGTGGAGCGTGCAACCAAAGATTATTCCGATGTGATCGCAAAAGTAGACAATCAGATGTTGGAATTGCGCAGACAGATCGAGAAAAAGTAAGCGAAACGTTTACCATTATTTTACATACATTTTACCAAACCTCTCTCATGTATTTTACATAAGTGCCGTAAAGTAAAAACTGTCAAAAGAAAATGAAAAGAAAACAGCAGGATGGACGCCCTGCAAATTGAAAAAAGAGAGGATTAAGAAAATGAAAAAGAAAGTAATGTGTATGTTATTAACAGGTATGATGGCAGCCAGCATGATCGCAGGCTGTGGCAACAGTGGAAATGCAAGTGCAAATGCCGGAGCAGATACAAATACAGATGCAAGTGCAGATGCAGCGGACAGTTCAGCAGATCAGTCAGCAGATGTTACACCAGATACGACAGCTGCAAATTCAGCATCAGCAGCAACCGGAGATTTTGACAACAGCGAGTACATCAACGTTGTATCCCGTGAGGATGGTTCCGGTACAAGAGGAGCATTCATCGAGCTGTTCGGTGTGGAAGAGAAAAATGAAGCCGGTGAGAAAATTGATAATACAACCGATGAAGCAATCATCACAAACAGTACCGACGTTATGTTAACAACAGTTTCAGGTGATGAATACTCCATCGGATATGTATCACTTGGTTCCCTAAACGACAGTGTAAAAGCAGTTTCCATTGATGGAGCAGAAGCTACCGTAGATAATATCAAGAGCGGGGATTACACGATCGCAAGACCATTTAATATTGCAACCAAAGGAACACCGAGCGATGTGGCACAGGATTTTATCAACTTTATCATGAGCGCAGACGGACAGGCAGTGATTTCTGATAACAAATACATCCCGGTAGATGACGGTGCAGCAGCATTCGAGTCAAACGGCGCAAGCGGAAAAGTTGTTGTAGCAGGATCTTCTTCCGTAACACCTGTTATGGAAAAATTAAAAGAGGCATATGTCGCAGTCAACAGCGGTGCAGAGATCGAGATCCAGGAGAGCGACTCCACCACAGGTATGACAGCAGCTATGGATGGAACCTGTGATATCGGTATGGCTTCCCGTGAATTAAAAGATTCTGAGACAGAGGGCGGCTTAACAGCAGCCGTGATCGCAATGGATGGTATCGCAGTCATCGTAAACAACGACAACCCGACTACAGATCTTTCCAAAGATACAGTCAAAGGCATCTACACAGGCGAAATCACATCCTGGGATGGCGTTACAGAGTAATACAGACAGATACAAACAACATATTTCATAGAATTCCTTATTATAAAACATCAGGTAAAGACCGGGAGAGACAGATACTCTGCCGGTCTTTACATAAATAACGTACATAACTTTTTATCAGTCTGGAGAAAAATAATGAATCATATCAAAGAAAAAGTAATGGAAGGCGTTTTCCTCTTTACGGCAGTCATATCCATTATCGCGGTAGCCTTAATCTGTGTGTTCTTGTTTGCAAACGGATTTCCGGCAATGCAGAAAATCGGTGTATGGCAGTTTTTGTCGGGAAAAGTATGGAAACCGACCAATAATATATTCGGAATCTTTCCGATGATCTTAGGAAGTATTTATGTAACCGGAGGAGCACTTTTAATCGGAGTCCCGGTGGGAATACTGATGTCAATCTTTATGGCCCGCTTCTGTCCGGAAAAACTGTACCGCATTTTAAAACCGATCGTGGATCTCTTAGCCGGCATCCCTTCTATTGTATATGGATTTTTCGGTCTGGTCGTATTGGTGCCGTTTATCAGAGAACATTTTAAAGGAAATGGAAACAGTATCTTAACCGCTTCGATCCTGCTTGGAATCATGATCCTGCCGACCATTATCGGTGTGTCAGAGTCTGCGATCCGTGCGGTGGAAAACAGCTATTACGAGGGGGCACTTGCACTTGGAGCAACCCATGAGAGAAGTGTTTTTACCGTGATCGTTCCGGCAGCAAAATCCGGTATCATGGCAGCAGTCGTGCTCGGTGTCGGACGTGCAATCGGTGAGACGATGGCAGTTATGATGGTAGCCGGAAACCAGGCGCGGGTTCCATCGAGTATTTTTAAAGGTGTCCGTACCTTAACGGCAAATATTGTAATGGAAATGGGATACGCAACGGATCTTCACAGAGAAGCACTGATCGCAACCGGTGTGGTACTGTTTGTGTTTATCCTCATCATCAATGTCTCTTTCTCTATTTTAAAAAGACGCACAAAGGACAATTAGAAAGGGGAGATTAAGATGGAAAAACATATGGAAACTGAGATTGCTGCGATCAATCAGCAGTCTTTCAAAGATAAGATCAAATCATATACGAAACATCCGGGCTCATTCTTATTGCTGCTTTTAGTGCTTGTCGCAGCAGTGCTGACTGTGGGTGTCCTGGTATTTCTGGTGGGTTATATTTTAATCCGCGGTATCCCGTATTTAAAACCATCGCTGTTTGCATGGACTTATAATTCGGATAACGTGTCGATGCTTCCGGCAATGATCAATACACTTTTTATGACGGTGCTGGCGCTTTTGTTATCCGTACCGTTTGGTGTGGGCGCAGCGATCTACCTCGTGGAATACGCAAAAAAGGGAAACAAGTTAGTCGGGATCATCCGTGTGACGGCGGAGACACTTTCCGGTATTCCTTCTATTATTTATGGACTCTTTGGTATGTTGTTTTTCGTGACAGCATTAAAATGGGGCTACTCAATGATGGCAGGTGCAGCGACGCTTGCAATCATGGTACTCCCGGTCATCATGAGAACGACGGAGGAAGCACTTTTATGTGTGCCGGATTCATTCCGTGAGGGAAGTTTCGGACTCGGTGCAGGAAAACTGCGTACCATATTTAAAATTGTGCTTCCGAGTGCGATCCCGGGTATTTTATCCGGCATTATCTTAGCGATCGGGCGAATCGTCGGAGAGACGGCGGCACTCATTTATACATCAGGTACAGTTGCAAACCTTGCAGGATTTTTTGATTCCGGCCGTACCTTAGCGATCCACATGTATTCATTATCGCGTGAGGGTATGCATACCAATGAGGCATATGCGACGGCGGTTGTACTTCTTATCGTGGTACTGATCATCAATGGGGTATCCTCCCTGATCGCAAAAAAATTTGAAGCGCCGAAACAGTAGAATGGAGAAAAAAATGGCAGAAAAATTTAAAATTTCAAACCTGGATTTATATTATGGTGATTTTCATGCATTAAAAAATATCAATATGTCGATCGCATCGAACGAGATTACAGCATTTATCGGACCGAGCGGCTGCGGAAAATCCACCTTTTTGAAGAGTTTAAACAGAATGAACGATCTGGTCGAGGGATGTAAGATCACCGGCAGTGTTCTTTTGGATGGAGAGGATATTTACAACGGCATGGATGTCAACATTTTAAGAAAACGTGTCGGAATGGTATTCCAGAAACCGAATCCGTTTCCAATGAGTATCTATGACAATATCGCATATGGACCAAGAACACACGGTATCCGCTCCAAGGCAAAGTTGGATGAGATCGTGGAGAAATCCCTGCGGGATGCAGCGATCTGGGATGAGGTAAAGGACCGTCTGAAAAAAAGTGCGCTCGGCATGTCCGGTGGACAGCAGCAGAGACTTTGTATCGCCAGGGCACTTGCTGTGAACCCGGAAGTCATCTTAATGGATGAGCCGACTTCAGCACTTGACCCGATCTCAACATCAAAGATCGAGGATCTTGTCATTGAACTGAAAAAACAGTACACGATCATTATGGTAACACATAATATGCAGCAGGCAGTCCGTGTCTCTGATAAGACCGTATTTTTCCTGTTAGGGGAAGTGATCGAGTCGGGTGAGACAGAGCGGTTATTCTCCGTGCCGCAGGATAAGCGGACAGAGGATTACATCACCGGACGTTTTGGATGATACTGCGGGCTGGGTCAGCCATGACATACAGAAAAAAGTGTAGAAATGTAGAGCAATCTATAACAGGAAAAGAAAGAGGGAAGTGGAAAATCATGAGAAACAGATTTGACAGACAGCTTCAGGTATTGAACGATGAATTGATTGAGATGGGAAGCCTGATCGAGCAGGCGATCGAGATGGCATGTTCGGCACTGGTCAGACAGGATGTGGAGAAAGCGCAGAAAGCGATCAGCTTTGATGAGGAGATCGACCATCAGGAGCGCGATATTGAAAGCCTCTGCATGAAATTATTATTGCAGCAGCAGCCGGTGGCAAAAGATCTCCGCCTGATCTCAGCAGCATTGAAAATGATCACGGATATGGAGCGTATCGGGGATCATGCATCCGATATTTCGGAAATGACGATACTGATGGCGGACGCTGCTTATGAAACCGGGGATCCGATCAATCTTGACCTGATCAAGGAAATGGCAAAAGAAACAACTGACATGGTCATCAAGAGTGTGGATGCATTCGTGCAGAAAGACATGGATATGGCACACTGGGTCATCAAAGAAGATGATGTGGTGGATGATCTGTTCAACCAGTTCAAACAGCAGCTCATTAAAAAGATCAATGAGAATGTAAAAAATGGGGAGCAGGCAACGGATATGCTGATGGTTGCAAAATATTTTGAGCGTATCGGAGACCATGCGACCAATATTGCGGAGTGGGTGATCTATTCCATTACCGGACAGCATGAAAATTAAAAATAGACAAAAATAAATGGTTTCTTTGAGATTTTACATAGATTTTACATAAAGTTGACGTCGAATTTACATACTCCTTTTTATGCTAATTGCAAAATGACGAAAAATGCTGTATAAATAAATTATATGTCAAAAAAACGTAAAGAATAAGAAAAGCGGCATACAAAAGGAGATTGAGATGGATATTTTTGGAGTACTGACCCTCATTGGCGGATTGGCACTGTTCCTGTACGGAATGAATGTAATGGGTGCCGGACTGGAGAAGATGTCAGGAGGTAAATTAGAGAAGATATTAGAGACTCTGACATCAAACCCGATCAAGGCAGTGTTGCTTGGTGCAGGTGTAACCGCAGTGATCCAGTCGTCATCGGCGACGACGGTTATGGTGGTTGGTTTTGTGAACTCCGGTATTATGAAGCTGTCACAGGCTGTCGGCATCATTATGGGTGCAAATATCGGAACAACGGTAACGTCATGGCTTTTGAGCTTAAGTGGACTGCAGGGGGATAACTTTTTTATCCAGATGTTAAAACCATCCTCCTTCTCACCGATCCTTGCAATGATCGGTATCATACTTTGTATGTCGAAAAAGAGCGACAAGAAAAAAGATATCGGTGAGATCTTACTTGGATTTGCAGTATTGATGTACGGTATGGAGAGCATGAGCGGGGCGGTAGAACCGCTTGCAGATGTGCCGGAATTTACGAATATCTTAACGATGTTCCACAATCCGTTCCTTGGTGTATTGGCAGGAGCTGTACTTACTGCGATCATCCAGAGTTCCTCTGCATCGGTCGGAATTTTACAGGCACTGTCTGTAACAGGAGCATTTACCTATGGCTCTGTGATCCCAATCATCATGGGACAGAATATCGGTACCTGTGTGACGGCAATGATTTCAGCAATCGGGGCAAACAGAGGTGCAAAGAGAACGGCATTTGTACATCTTTATTTCAATGTAATCGGTACGATTTTGTTTTTGGTATTGTTTTATACAGGCAATGCGCTGATCGGATTTGAGTTTACCAATGAGGTCGTTGGAGCAGCGGGAATCGCAATGATCCATACCATATTTAATGTGTTCGCGACTCTTGTTTTACTGCCGTTTACAAAGGGATTAGAGAAGCTGGCTTACTTGACGATCCCGAAAACAGAAGAGGAGCAGAATCAGAAAGAGGATGTATTTGTGATCTTAGACGATCGCTTCTTAAGCAGTCCTGCATTTGCCATTGAGCAGTGTCACTCTCTGGCAAACCAGATGGCGAAGATCACACACGAAGGATTTTTAGAGGCAATGACCGTATTGGATGAGTACTCCGAAGAAAAGATCGAGGATGTCATTGCAAAAGAAAATATTGTAGATACCTATGATGATAAACTCAGTGCATACTTAACGAAGTTAAGCAGCCAGAATTTATCTTACAAAGACAGTCTGAAAGTGACATCCTTGCTTCACTGCCTGACAGATTTTGAGAGAATTTCCGACCATTCCATCAACGTGGTGGAAAATGCACAGCAGATGTATAAAGAGGGCGCTGTATTTTCCAAGAAAGCAAAGGAAGAAATGAAGGTATACAGCACAGCACTCCGTGATATCTTAGAGCGTACCACGAACGCATTTGTGGATGGTGATGAGGCACTTGCGCGTACGGTAGAACCGTTAGAAGAAGTCATTGATGAGTTAAACAAGACAGTAAAGAAAAACCATATGAAGCGTCTTAGAAAAGGGAAATGTACCATTGAGCTTGGTCTTGTATTGTCAGATCTTGCAATGAACTATGAGCGTGTTGCAGACCATTGTTCGAATATCGCGGTATATATGATGCAGTTAGAGGATACCCAGTTAGAGGAACACAGTTTTACCGAGCAGCTGGATGCAGAGGAGAGCGCAGAGTTTACAAAACAGTTAAACGAGTTCGAGAAGATATATCAGATTTAAGGGCGCAAAAATGGGGATTGAGGAAAAATATGGCAACGATCTATATAGTGGAAGACGATATTAATATTCGTGAAATTGAACGTTATGCGCTCAAAAACAGCGGTTATGAAGTGGAAGAATTTGAGGGCAGCGCATCATTTTTTAAGCGTCTGGAAAAAAATATCCCATCCCTGATCCTTTTAGATATCATGCTTCCGGGGGAAGACGGACTGGATATTTTAACAAGGATCCGGGCAGACAAGGCGACCGCGGATGTCCCGGTCATTATGGTAACGGCAAAGACAAGTGAGCTTGATAAGGTAAAGGGACTTGATCTTGGAGCAGATGATTATATCACAAAGCCGTTTGGAGTCATGGAGCTGATCTCCCGTGTGAAAGCACTGCTTCGAAGAACAAGCCGCATGAATGAAGATTCACAGCTGATACATGAAGATATCCTTATGGATATGGACAAACATGCCGTTACGGTTGCAGGGCAGCTGTGTGAGCTGACATTTAAAGAATTTGAATTGTTAAAGTACCTGATGCTCAATCAGGGAATTGTTTTATCAAGAGACAAGATTATGGATCAGGTATGGGGATTTGAGTACGAAGGAGAGAGCCGTACCGTTGATATGCATATCAAAACACTGCGACAGAAACTTGGGGCAGCAGGAAGCTGTATCAAGACCGTGCGGAATGTGGGGTACATGATCGAATGAAAAAAAGAATTAATACCGGTTTTATGTTGATTGCGGCAATCGCCATTGTGGTGACTGCCGTTTGTTCTATGTTTCTTTTTTATCAGATTCTGGAGGAACAGATATTTGATGATTTAAAGGCAAGTGCACATGTTGTCTCGGTGATCAGTCCGAATGAACTTTCGAAGGATATCACATATTCACTGGAAAATGACGGACTGCGTATTACCTGTGTGGATGTGGATGGTACTGTCCTGTACGACAGTATGGAAGATGCTTCTTCCATGGAGAACCATAAGGAACGCCCGGAAATTGCGGAGGCCATAAAAAATGGCGAGGGAAAATCAATCCGTGTCTCAGCTACGTCGTCAAAGCATACCTTTTATTATGCACTTAGAAAAGAAGATGGGAGCGTTGTGCGTGTTGCGAAAGAGAGTGGAAGTATTTATCATCTGGTGTCTACGATGTCAGGTCTGATCTTAGCGGTCGGCCTGATGGTATTTCTGATGTGTGTATTTTACTCTTACCGTCTGACGCGAAGACTCATGGCGCCGATCGAAAAAATGGCGGACAATATTATCCTGGTGGATGAAACGGAAGTTTACGAGGAAATGCGCCCGTTTATTTCCATGATCAAAAAGCAGCATATGGATATTTTAAATCATGCGCAGATGCGTCAGGAGTTTACGGCCAACGTTTCCCATGAATTAAAGACGCCGTTGACTGCGATCTCCGGATATGCGGAACTGATTGAAAATGGTATGGTTCAGCCGGCAGACATTCCGGAATTCGCCTCCAGGATCCATCAGGAAGCCAATCGACTTACTGCATTGGTACAGGATATTATCCAG
>ENA-ORSB01002999-ORSB01002999.1-human-gut-metagenome-genome-assembly--contig:-NODE-2999-length-12441-cov-5.777168_pt1 | contig 12441 bp, 9 predicted proteins | sample MGYA00242180_ERZ509144 | MGnify/ENA primary metagenome ERZ509144 (study PRJEB26280, sample SAMEA2338661) | human gut metagenome | biome: human gut; feature: human-associated habitat; material: faeces... | reverse complement strand
TGGGCAAGGAGCCTGACATCGACGAGGCTGCCATCACCGAGACCGTGGACACCGATATCGTCATCGTGGGTGCCGGCAACGGCGGTATGTTCGCTGCTGCTTATGCCGCTGCCAAGGGCCTGAACTTCCGTGTCATCGAGCAGAACGGCAATGTGCAGGATACCCGTCACTGGGTGGGTGCCGTGGACGGCTTTGGCGCTCAGGAACAGGGCATCAAGATGGATCGTGCCAAGCTGCTGAGCGAGGTCTCCCGTTACGCCTCCGGCAAGTGTGATCAGCGCGTGGTCAAGACCTGGATCAACGAGTCTGCCGAGATGATCGAATTTGTCCGCTCCATCATGGAGGACAAGTACGGCGTGAAGATGATCTACACCTACGGCGACGAGGCCAAGTGGCCTGCAGAAAACGCCGAGCACAACACCGATTATATGTACCCTGAGATCGAGTATACCTATGATCGCTCCAGTGGTGCCGCCCGGAACGAGCTGCTGCTTCAGTACATTCAGGAGCTGGGCTACGATGTGGACTTCAAGACCAGTCTGGCCAAGCTGGAAAAGAACAGCGATGGCCGCATTACCGGCATCATCGCCCAGAGCACCGAGGATGACCACTTCATCCGCTACAACGCCAACAAGGGCGTTCTGCTGGCCTGCGGCGGCTTCCCCGGCAACCCCTACATGATGGAGCAGCTGGACCCGCTGGGTACCTCCGTCACCACTGCCTGCTCTTACTCTCCGGCCGATAAGGGCTACGGCATCCGTGCCGCTGTCTGGGCCGGTGCAAACCTCGACAAGGAAGCTGCTCCCATGCTGTTCGACCGCGGCATCGTGGCTCCCGGCGTGGACGGCGGTTATGTGGCAAGCGACTCCGCTTTCGGCGGCAAGGCCTTCCCCGGCCCCATCCGCCAGTACAACCCCGGCACTCAGCCTTTCCTGAAGGTCAACCGCAACGGTGAGCGTTTCGCCAACGAGAGCAGCCCCTACAACGACATCGTCTACGCTGCTGCTCATCAGCCGGGCCGTGTCTACGCACAGATCTGCGACGCAAACATTCTGGAGGACGCAAAGCGCTTCCACACCATCGGCTGCTCTGCCCAGACCCGCAATGCCGGCGCAGAGTATATCCAGAAGCAGATGGACAATGCAGAGAAGGAGGGCGTCTTCTTCAAGGCCGACACCATCGACGAGCTGGCCGACAAGCTGGGCTTCACCGGTGAGGCCAAGGATACCTTCCTTGCTACCGTTGAGCGTTACAACGAGCTGTACGACAAGCAGAACGACGAGGACTTCGGCAAGCCCGCTTACCGTCTGAGTGCCATCCGCACCGCTCCATTCTACGGCTGCTGGCTGGGTGCCTCCCTGTTGTGTACCGAGCAGGGCATCGCCATCAACGACAAGGGTCAGGCTCTGGACAATGACAACAAGCCGATGCCCGGCCTGTATGTCACCGGCGATATGTCCGGCTCCTTCTTCGCCAACAACTATCCCTGCCTGATGGCAGGCGTGGCTATGGGCCGCACCCTGACCTACGCCATCAAGGCCATCAAGCAGATGGGCGGTCTGGAATAAGTTATCCCTCAGTGGTACCTGAGCGCATAAGATAAAAAGACACCGCAGAAGTGTGAAAGCTTCTGCGGTGTCTTTCTTTGTCGAAAACCCTCTATACACAAAACCACAAATGGCGGAAAAGTCTTAAAAACAGGCTCAGCACACGGCCCGATGGACGGGCAGCGGCTCCACGATGTCGGGATGGATGCCCTCACGGTAGTCGAGGTCGCCCTGGTCGAGGCCGCGCAGCAGCACCTCGGCGGTGGCGATGTTGGTGGAGATCGGCACGCTGTGCATATCGCACAGCCGCAGCAGGTTCTGCTCGCTGCTGCCGTTCTCGGCCTTGAGCGGGTCGCGGAAGAAGAGCACGAGGTCTACTTCGTCGCAGGCCACCCGGGCCGAGATCTGCTGGATGCCGCCCAGCTTCCCGGAGAGGTAGCAGTGTACGGGCAGGCCGGTGGCCTGCGCCAGCATCCGACCGGTGGTGCCGGTGGCAATGACTGTGTTGCGGGATAGGATGCCGCTGTAAGCTGTGCAGAACTGCAGCGCCAGCTCTTTGCGGGAATCATGTGCAAGAATAGCAATCGTCATAACGCTCTCTCCTTCATTCCAAGTATAGTGTTGTGAGTGGGCGGATATGCTCGGAAGAGTGTTCTCCGCAGTAAAACGGTCTGAAAAGTTGAAGTCTTACGGAGAACAATTCTCGATAAACAGACTAAACCAGTGCGATTGTGTCAAATCACACCCTCATTTTAAATTTAACCCGCAGAAGGCCCGTATGTCAAGAGGTTTGTTGTGATTTTTGCAAGATAAAATGGCAAAAGTATGACTATGGCTTTGTGGAGAATGGAGAAAATTTGGATACAAGGAATTATTCTCGGATGTATTTGCAAAACTTTTTCAACCAAAAGTGTGCTTGAGAGAAAAACGGTCCATCTCGATGAAACAAAAATACAGGCTGAGGCATTCAGCCTCGGCCTGTAGAGGAAATTGAAGAAAATTTTTGCCACGGCGGTGCGCTATCCCGGAAAAATCCGAAAATTATCGGGTCTGGCCGTTGCCGTGGATGATGTACTTGTAGCTGCACAGCTCGCCGAGGCCCATGGGTCCCCGGGCGTGGAGCTTCTGGGTGGAGATGCCCATCTCACAGCCAAGGCCGAACTCTCCGCCATCGGTGAAGCGGGTGGAGCAGTTGACGTAGACGGCGGCACTGTCCACTGCCGCCGTGAAGAGGGCAGCGTGGGCGTCAGTCCGGGTCAGGATGGCTTCGCTGTGGCCGGTGGAGTGAGCGGCGATGTGGGCAATGGCCTCGTCCACGCTGTCCACGACCTTGACGGCCAGAATGTAGTCGAGGAATTCGGTGTCGAAGTCCTGCCCGTCGGCGGGCGTTCCGGGGATGATCGCCGCGGCGCGCTCGTCCAGCCGCAGCTCCACGGGGACCTTACCTGCGGCAGCTCGGTCATCCACCAAGCGCTTTTTCAGCCGGGGCAGGAATTCCGCCGCCACCGCGCTGTGTACCAGCAGCACCTCTTCGGCGTTGCACACGGAGGGACGGCTGGCTTTGGCGTTTTCCACAATGTTCAGGGCCTTGCTCAGATCGGCGCTCTCGTCTACATACACATGGCAGATACCGGTACCCGTCTCAATGCAGGGCACGGTGGCGCCGGCTACGCAGGCCCGGATCAGTCCCGCGCCGCCCCGGGGGATCAGCAGGTCCACCAGACCCTTGGCGGTCATGATGTCCGTGGCGGACTGGTGGGTGGTGTCGTCCACGATGTTCAGGATGTCCGGGTCGCCGCCCTCGGCGGCGATGCCGGCCTTCAGTGCCTGCACGATGGCGCGGGCGGTACGGTAGGCCTCCTTGCCGCTGCGGAGCACGCAGACATTGCCGGATTTCAGCGCCAGGGCCGCCGCATCTGAGGTAACGTTGGGGCGGCTTTCGTAGATAATGGACACCAGCCCCAGAGGGACCTGTACCTTCTGGATGACCAGACCGTTGGGGCGGCGTACCTCGGACAGCACACGGCCGGTGTGGTCCGGCAGGGCGGCAATGGCCCGCACGCCGTCGGCCATGCCCGCCAGTCGGTCATGGTCCAGCCGCAGCCGGTCCAGCATCACATCGGAGATATGCCCCCGGGCATCGCTCATGTCGGCTTCATTTTCCGCCAGAATAGCGCCCTCATGGGACAGAAGACTGTCGGCCATGGACAGCAGCAGGGCGTTTTTGCCTGCCTCGTCCAGGACGGCCAGTCCGCCCCGGGCGGCGCGGGTCTTTTTCAGAATATCGATAGTGGTCATGGCTCACTTCTCCTTTGCCAGAAATCGGGTGCCCACAGGCTTTCCGCCCACGATGTCGTACAGCAGGGCGGGCTTGCTGCCATTGGCGATGACCATCTGGCAGCCGACCTCGGTGACGATTTGCGCCGCCTTCAGCTTGGTGGCCATGCCGCCTGTGCCCAGGCCGCTGCCGCTGCCGCCGCCCAGAGCGAGAATGTGCGCGTCGATGGACGGCACCACGGGGATAAGCTTCGCGGTGGGATCCCTGTGGGGATCGCCGTCATACAGACCGTCGATATCACTGAGCAATATCAGCAGGTCGGCCTGCACCGCCGCCGCCACGATGGCGGAAAGCGTGTCGTTCTCGCCGATGGTGTTCTCCACGCCCACCTCGTCGGTGGCCACGGTGTCGTTTTCGTTGATGACAGGCAGCGCGCCCAGCTCCAACAGGCGAAAAATGGTGTTCCGCATATTACGGCTGCGCTGCTCGTTCTTTACATCCTCGCCGGTGAGCAGCACCTGTGCCACTGTGTGGTTGTACTCGTTGAACAGCTTGTCATAGGTGTACATCAGCTCGCACTGGCCCACGGCGGCGGCCGCCTGCTTCGTGGGCATATCCTTAGGCCGTCCCGGCAGGTTCAGCTTGCCCACGCCCATGCCGATGGCGCCGGAGGAGACGAGAATGATCTCGTGCCCGGCGTTTTTCAGGTCGCTCAGGACCTTGCACAGGCCCTCCATCCGCTGGATATTCAGCCGTCCTGTGGCGTGGGCCAGAGTAGAGGTGCCGACTTTTACCGTGATACGCATAGAAATGCCCCCTTCGGGAAAGGAATTTGGAGCCATTATACTACGAAACCCCGGGGATGAAAAGAAAAATTTTCCCTTGACAGGAGGGAGAACATCGTGATATGCTAACTGTACTAACACGCATAATACACTTGACACAGAAAGGAGCGTGTGCGATATGATCGTGCTGGATTACCGGGACAGCCGTCCCCTGTACCAGCAGGTGAAGGACAGCCTGCGGCGCATGATGCTGACAGGGCTGCTGGAGCCGGACGAAAAGCTGCCCTCCGTGCGCTCTCTGGCTACGCAGCTGGCCATCAACCCCAACACCATCCAGCGGGCTTACGCGGAGCTGGAGGCGGAGGGGTACATCTACTCTGTGGCGGGCAGAGGGAGCTTTGTCTCCGCCGGGGACGGCGAGCATCTGCGGCGCATCGCTGAACTGACGGGGCGGCTGGTCCCGCTACTGGAGGAGCTGAAGAGCCTGGGCTATACCCGGGAACAGCTGCTGGTACTTTGGGAAGGAGGAGAGGGTAAATGATCGAGGTAAAAAACGTCGTCAAGACCTTTGACGGCTTCCGGGCGCTGGACGACCTGACCATGACGGTGCCCCACGGCGCGGTGTACGGTCTGGTAGGGCCCAACGGCGCGGGGAAATCCACCATCATCCGCCATTTGGCGGGCATCTACCGGCAGGACAGCGGCGACGTGCTGGTGGACGGTCAGCCGGTATATGAGAACACCGCCGTGAAGAGTCGTATGGCCGTTATCGGCGACGACTGGTACTACTTCCCGCAGTCGGGCATCCGGGAGATGGCGAAATTCCTCGCCGGTATCTACCCCGATTTCAGCTGGGAGCGGTACGAGAAGCTGAAGCAGGTCTTCCCGCTGGATGAGAAAATGATGCTGCGGCGGATGAGCAAGGGTATGCAGAAGCAGGCGGCCTTTTGGCTGATGGTGTGCTGTATGCCGGAGTACCTCATTCTGGACGAGCCGGTGGATGGCCTTGACCCGGTGATGCGGCGGCAGGTCATGGGTCTTATCCTCTCCGACGTGGCGGGGCACGGCACCACGGTGCTGATCTCGTCTCACAACCTGCGGGAGCTGGAGGACGTGTGCGACTACGTGGGCATCATGAACCGGGGCAAAATGCTGCTGGAAAAGAGCCTTGCGGACATGCAGGGCAGCACCGTGAAATTGCAGCTGGTGGGCGACGCCCCTCAGGAGCTGGACATTCTCAACGCGACCGTTTCCGGACGCCTAAAGACCCTGATCGTCCGGGGCGAGGCCGAGGAGGTCGGCGCGAAAATGGCGGCGTGCAAGCCCGCGTATTTTGACGTGCTGCCCCTGTCCCTGGAGGAAATCTTCATTTACGAGCTGGGAGGCGTGGACTATGAAATCAAAGACATCCTTCTTTAATAAAACCGTGTTCAAAAAGAACCTGACCCGGTTCGCCCCGGTGATGGCGGTGTACACCCTGTGCCTGATTCTGGGCATGATGATGCTGTACCAGATCAATGAGGAAATGGGCCGGACGTTCTGGTTCGCCTCCCGGATAGCCGGGAACCTTCAGCTCATGGGGCTGGTGAACCTGCTTTTTGCGCCGCTCGTCGCCATGCTGCTGTTCGGCGACCTGTACAATTCCCGTATGTGCAACGCCCTGCACGCCATGCCCATGCGCCGGGAGACGCTGTTTCTGACCAACGTGGTCTCCGGACTGCTGTTCTCCATGATTCCCACGGCGGTGATGGCACTGCTGTCCGTGCCGCTGCTGAACGCCACCATTGTGGAAAACGCGTGGCAGATCGCGCTTTTATGGTACGTCGGCACCAACCTGCAATTCATCACCTTCTTCGGCGCGGCGATTTTCAGCGTGTTCTGCACCGGTAACCGCTTTGCCATGGCGGTGGTGTACGCGGTGCTGAACGGCGGCGCGTTTATCCTTTACTATATTATCAATACCCTTTACACGCCCATGCTCTTCGGCGTGGTCACGCCGGACAGGTGGGTCAGCCTGCTGACACCCGTGGCGGATATGACCAACGGCGCTTATGTGGCGGTGGAGGATTTCCACCAGCTGTCGCTGCGGTTCTACGGCCGGGAAAGTGAGATGGTGGCGGCGTTCAGCGTCGATCAGGGGAAATTCACGTCCCTGCTGATCTACGCGGCGGTGGGCATCGTCTTTGCCATCGTGGGATTGCTCCTGTACCGGAAGCGGAATCTGGAATGCGCCGGGGACGCCATCGCGTTTCCCATTTTGCAGCCGCTGTTTCAGCTGGTCTGCGCTGTGGGGGTCGGTACGCTGGTGGTTATGGGTGTGGAAGCCTTCCTCGCGTACAAAATCGGCGCCGGTATGTCCATGCTGTATCTTCTTCTGTTCTGCGGCGGCGCCGCCGGTTGGTTCGGCGCAAAAATGCTTCTGAAGCGCACCACACGGGTGTTCCAGCTGCGCAGCTGGATCGGGCTGGGGCTTCTGACCGCCATGGTCGCCGTGAGCCTGGTCGCTACCCGCTTTGACGTGCTGGGCATTGAGGATCGCATTCCGGACGTGGAGGACGTCAGCTCCGTGACCCTGAATTTTGACGGCCTGGAGCTGACAAGCGAGGAAGACATCCGGAGAATCACCACCCTCCACGCTATGGCTTTGGAAGACCGCATCGAGAGCTACGGCGACTATCCTCTGGCCTACATCCTGCACCGGGAGGAAAAGGAAAAGCACCCGGTGATGCCGGAGGGCGGCTTCGTCTACGGCGAGGGCGGCTACAACGCGGACGGGCCGATGCTGACCACAGATGACATCACCATTTATTATAAGCTGAAAAACGGATGCACCATGACCCGTAACTACAACATCTGGGCAAATCTGGACGAGGGCAAGATCGTAAAAGAGTACGCAAGCCGCTGGGAACAGGTATGGAAGCAGTCACGGTACGGCTATCAGGATGGCTTTAACCCGGAGGATATCACCTCCATGAACATCGGAGACATGACTCTGCATGAATACCAGATCACGCCGGAGCTGGTGGAGTCTCTGCTGGCCGCCGTCAAGGCCGACTGCGATGAGCGCACCATGACCCAGAGAAGTGCTTACCATCTGGGATATTTCTGGGACTACGACAAGTATAACGAGGAATATTACAAGACAAAGTCCCTGACAATATCCCTCTGGGGGGAGAACGATGTGTATGCCACCGGCGCGTACCTGTCCGTCTTTGCCGACTCCGCGCATACGCTGGAGTGGATGCGGGAGCACGACTGCCTGACGGAAGAGGTCGTGGAGGAAGCGCCCATTGTGCTGAACTAAAGAAAGGGAAGACCGATGAAAAAGAAAATTTGTCTTATGCTGGCGGTGCTGCTGCTGCTTCTTTCCGCTTGCAGCAGGACAACCGCACCGAAGCCCACCATGGCACAGTACTTCGCTCCGTCGAAACGTATCCCCGTGGAGACAACGGCAGAGCCCACCCAGTCGGAAACCGCCGCCCCCGACCGGAACGACGCTGCCCGCAGCGCGTTCCAGCGGGCGCTCCGGACTGTCCATGACGATCTGCGCTGGCCGGAACTGCCCGACTCGGGGAATATTGAAGTGTGGGAACCGGGTACGATTGAAGACGAACAATTTGCCGTTACGGATGTGGACGGAGACGGGGAGGAAGAACTGCTGGTTTCCGTATCCAACACCTACATGGCGGGAATGTGTGAGATCATCTATGGCTATGACCCCCAAACCGACGGCGTGCGGATTGAGTCCTACAGTTATGTGGGAGTGACCCATTATCCCGGTATGCTCAAGGTGGAGGCGTCCCACAATCAGGGGTATGCGGGGGATGTCCTCTGGCCTTACGCCATTGCGTATTATGACGAAGCGGAGGATAGCTATAAAGACGCCTTCTATGTGGACGCATGGTGCAAGGATATCACCGACTACGATTCCTATACGGAAACGCCCTACCCGGATGACATTGACACCGAGCATGACGGCTATGTCTACCTGATAACGGAAAACGGAGAGCGGCGGTTCATGAACAGGGCAGACTACGAGAAATGGGAAGCGGGGATATTCACCAATAAGGAACCCCTGACCGTTCCGTGGCAGAAGATCACGACAGCGAATATTGATGCACTTGTAAAATAACCAAAAATCAAATCAAGGGGCAAGCCCGGAATGTGAAAATGTAACATTCCGGGCTTGTGTTTTTTCGGGAAATCTTTTATAATCAAATCAACAATGCGAATGGAGGGCTGAGCATGGAAAAGCATCAGGTGTTGACCGTTCTGGTGGCGGACGATGAGCCGGAGCTGCTGGGCGCCGTCTGCCAGCTGATCGACTGGGAATCTCTGGGATTCCGCCTTGTGGGACGCGCCGGGAACGGACTGGACGCGCTGCAGCTGGTGGAAGCGCTTCAGCCGGATTTCCTGCTGACGGATATCCGGATGCCGTTTATTTCCGGGACGGCTCTCACCAGACAGGCGAAGGCCGTCCAGCCGCTGCTGCAAGTGGCTTTCCTAAGCGGCTACGACGATTTTGAGTACGCCAAGGCCGGGATCGAGGACGAGATCGTGGCCTACCTTCTCAAGCCCATCAGCATGGCGGAGCTGACGGAAGAACTGCGGAAGATTCACGACAAGATCGAAAAACGCCTTGCCAGCCTGACCCGGCCTCAGGGCGGCGCGGAAGCGCTGCGGATGGTCACGGCCACGATGCTTTTGGACGAGTACGCCCGTCCGGAGCCGTCCGCCGCGGCGGAATCCCTGCGAAGCGCCGGAATGGAAATCCGGGGGGACGAGCATATCGTGGTGGCGGCGCTCAGCCTGCCCGACGGGGCGCACCCGGAGCTGCTGCCCATGGCGGAGCGGATCTTCTCCCGGGCGTTTTCCTGCTGCGGATTTTCCAGCGGCGACCGGACGGTGCTTCTGCTGGCCTCCGGCAACGGGTTCGGGCGGCTGTATGCGTCATTGGACGAGCTGCGGCAGGCTACCCCCCGCCGCGCTTTGGGCGCCGAGGCGCTGGCGGGCTTAAGCAAGGAGTACGCCTCTCTCGGCGAGGGACACACCGCTTACTTAGAAGCCATGGAAGCCCTGAAAATCGCCCGCAGAGGCGGCGGACTGTACGCCGCCGGGGGCTGGGACGACATGGCCATGCTCTGCGCCCGGGCGCTGAAGATCATCGAGAAGGAATACATGGACGAGGAGTTGTCGCTGCAATCCGTCAGCGAGCGGCTGCACATCAGCGCCAATTACCTAGGCGCGAATATCAAAAAATTCTACGGCGACACCTTCATGAACCTGCTGATTCAGAAGCGGATGGACGTGGCGCTGAAGCTGCTGTGGGGCGGCAGCAGCCGCATTGCCGAGGTGTCCCGCCGCTGCGGCTACGCCGACCAGAGCTATTTCGGCTACTGCTTCAAAAAATACTACGGCAAATCCCCGGCGCGGATGCGTCAGGAGCAGAAAGAGGCCAACGCATGAAGAAAAAGGGTCTCAGCATGAATCTTATCATGGCGCTCACGCTCACGGCGGTTGCGGTGAGCGTGCTGCTGTGCGCCAATCTGGTCTTTATGCAGACCTACCGCCGGACGCTGCTGCGCAACGCCGAGACCACCAGCCGTCAGGCCATCGCACAGGCCAGCAGCACCATGAATGAATATTTGGAGGACATGAACGACGCGGTGACGCTGCTGACCGGCTACTTGGAGCTGCCCGCGGAGGAACGGGAAGCCCGGTTCGAGGCGTTTCTGGAAATCCGCGCCGACGTGGTGGCCGTCACCACCTACGACGCGGAGGGGGAAATGCGCAACTGCTACAGCCTTGGCCGCCGTCTGCGGGAAGATATTCTGCAAAACCTCTCCTTTGACCCGGACAAGCGGGAGCTTTACGAGACGGGCTTCATTTCCGCGCCCCACGTGATGTCGATTTTTGTGGAGGACTACCCATGGGTCGTGACCATTATCCGCCCGGCCACCACCGGGGAGGGGGAGCGGTACATCGCCGTGGACGTGAGCTGCTCCAATATTTCCACCTATATCAGCGGCGTGGGCATCGGCCAGCGGGGCTACTGCTTCCTTGAGGACACGGAGGGGAACCTCGTTTACCACCCCCAGCAGCAGCTCATTTACTCCGAGCTGAAAAGCGAGAATACCGACCTGACGGCCTCTCTCCCGGACGGGACGCACGTGGAGGGAAGCACCATTTACACCGTCCAGACGCTGGAAAACGGCATCTGGCGGGTCGTAGGCGTCAGCTCGTTTCAGGAGCTGATTACCGACGCCCTGCGGGAGATCATGCGCATTACCTTCATCGGCGCACTGTTTATTCTGGCTGCGGCGGTGCTGCTGAGCCTGATGCTTTCCCGGGTGCTGTCCAGTCCCATTCACGATCTGATCGTCGCCATGCAGAGCTTTGAGAAAACCGGCGAGGGCTTTTCCTATGAACCCGTCACCGGCGTCCGGGAGGTGGAGAACCTGTCGGCGTCCTTTGACCACATGGTCAAAAAGATTCAGAAGCTCATGGCCACGGTGCGCAGTGAGGAAGTCAACCTGCGCAAGACGGAGCTGAAAGCCTTACAGGCGCAGATCAACCCCCACTTCCTCTACAATACGCTGGATTCCATTTCGTGGATGTGCGAGCAGGGGAAGAACGCGGAAGCCGTGGTGATGGTCAACGCGCTGGCGCGGCTGTTCCGCATCAGCATCAGCAAGGGCCACGAGCTGATCCCCATCCGCAGCGAGGTGCAGCACGCCCAGAGCTATCTGCAAATCCAGAGCGTGCGCTACAAGGAGCAGTTTTCCTATCATTTTGACGTTCAGGAGGACTGCACGGAGTATCTCTGCAACAAGATCACCCTCCAGCCCATTATCGAAAACGCCATCTACCACGGCGTCAACGGTCTGGTGGACGAGGGACATATTGAGATCCGTGTCCGCGCCGAGGGAGAGGACGTCCTCTTCACGGTGGAAGACAACGGCGTGGGCATGGAGCCGGAGCAGATCGAGGAAATTTTCCGCCGGAAGCCCGACGGAAAGTCCGGCATCGGCATCAAGAATGTCAACGACCGTCTGAAGATCTGGTTCGGCGACGCCTACGGCATCACCATCGAAAGCGTCCCGGACGAGGGGACGAAGGTAACGGTGCGTATGCCGAAGGTGCGGGAGGAGGTGGAGCATGAAAAGCATTAAGTGGATCGCTGTTTTCCTGGCGCTGCTGGTGTGCCTTTCCGGCTGCGCCGGTACGCATCAGAGCGGCGGGTCGTACAATATCTATCTGATCGCCAAATCCTCCACCACGGAGTTCTGGAAAGCGGTTTTTTCCGGGGCAAACGCCGCGAAATCCGAATATAACGTGCAGTTGACCATCCTTGCCCCGGACACGGAGGAGGACTTTGAAGTACAGAACGACTACATCCGGCAGGCCGTGGCCGACGGGGCGGACGCCATCGTTTTCTCCGCCATCAGCTACACGGAAAACGCCGCCGCCATCGACGAAGCCGTGGCCGCAGGCGTCCGGGTGGTGGTCATTGACAGCGATGTGGATTCCAAAGGCGTTTCCGTGCGCATCGGGACGGACAATGTGGCGGCCGGGCGCATGAGCGGGGAGGCCGCGCTGAAAACGGCGCAGGAGAAAATCGTTGTGGGCATTGTCAACGCCTACGCCGAGACCCAGAACTGCCGGGAGCGGGAGCAGGGCTTCCGGGAGGTGCTGCTTGGGGACAGCCGGGTCAAGGGCATTTACGCCGTCAATGTTTCCACCGATGCCCTGGAAGCCCGTCTGGCGGCGGAGAAGCTGCTGCGGGAGCATCCGGAGATCAACGTGCTGATCGGCTTCAACGAGCCGCTGG
>ENA-ORSB01002996-ORSB01002996.1-human-gut-metagenome-genome-assembly--contig:-NODE-2996-length-12447-cov-4.009038_pt1 | contig 12447 bp, 8 predicted proteins | sample MGYA00242180_ERZ509144 | MGnify/ENA primary metagenome ERZ509144 (study PRJEB26280, sample SAMEA2338661) | human gut metagenome | biome: human gut; feature: human-associated habitat; material: faeces... | reverse complement strand
CCCGCGTTCGCTGAGCTGGGCGAACCCGCGCAGGAGTGCTGGATCGAGCTCGAGATGAAGCTCATGGCCGACGCCGCGCTCGTTGGCGTGCCTTCTGCGGGCAAAAGCTCGCTCATCGCCCGCATGAGCGCCGCGCGCCCCAAAATCGCCGATTATCCGTTCACCACGCTTGTTCCGAACCTGGGCGTTGTGCAGGGCGACGAACACAACTTCGTCGTGGCTGACATTCCGGGCTCCGGACAGATCTTCAACATCGTATTCTTCATCACGATGGTTTCCATGCTGATCCAAGGCATGAGCATTCCTGCGGTGGCGCGCAAGCTGAACCTTGCCCTGCCTCAGGAGAAGGCTCCGGAGACATTCGGAATCGAGATCCCGGAGGAGGCCGGCAAGCTGATGGACCACAGGCTGACGGAGACGGATCTCGCTGCCGGTGACACACTTAAGGAAGTCGCATTACCGGAGGGGACCCGTGTTGTGATGATAAAGAGGGACGGTGAGTTGATTGTTCCTGACGGATCAGTCAAGCTCAAGGTCGGCGACAAGCTGCTTATGATTATGGGCAACCAATTTGACGAATCGGAATAATGATGTAAATTTGCAGCCCGGTCACTTCGACATGCTCAGTGACCGGGCAATTGGAATAAACCAAAATTTTTAGGAATATGAAAAGAATAGTACTTATCCGTCACGGCGAAAGCCAGTGGAACAAGGAGAACAGGTTCACAGGCTGGACCAACGTTGACCTCAGCGAGAAGGGCGTTCAGGAAGCCCTCGACGCCGGAAAGGCCCTCAAAGAGGCCGGAATCACCTTCGAAGTGGCCTACACCTCTTATCTTAAGAGAGCCATCAAGACCCTCAACAACGTCCTCGACGCTATGGATCTCGACTGGATCCCTGTAAAGAAGACCTGGAGGCTCAACGAGAAGCATTACGGAATGCTTCAGGGTCTGAACAAGGCCGAGACCGCCCAGAAGTACGGTGACGAGCAGGTGCTCATCTGGCGCCGCAGCTTCGACGTGGCTCCTCACAACCTTCCTGAGGACGATCCTAACAGCGCTACCAAGGATCCTCGCTACGCTCTTGTTCCAGACCAGTACATTCCTCGCACAGAAGCTCTTAAGAACTGCATCGAGCGTGTTATGCCTTACTGGGAGTGCGAGATCTTCCCTGCCCTCAAGCAGCACGACAACATCGTGGTTGTGGCTCACGGCAACAGCCTCCGTGGTGTCGTAAAGCACCTCAAGGGAATCTCAGACGCTGACATCGTCGGCCTGAACATCCCGACAGCGACTCCTTACGTGTTCGAGTTCGATGACGACCTCAATCTCGTGAAGGATTACTATCTCGCTGATCCTGAGGAGCTCAAGCGCAAGCAGGAGGCGGTGGCCAAGCAGGGTAAGGCTAAATAATTTTCCGACACATCCATTTGCTATCCCTCTGGAAATCTTTCAGAGGGATTTTTATGTTGTGTAGTCACTTCAGTTCAAGGGTTGGAAAATTATACCCAGACAGGGGCACACACAATCATAAGCCGGCTTCTATCGTGCTTGATGACAGCGGAAAAAAGGCAAATGGCGGATTTTGCACGTTACCAAAATCCGCCATTTGATTTTTCCGCTGTCAAGTGGCCAGCTTTGAGCTTGTCGAAGCTCCACCAATACAAACAATAGATTGTAACCGAAATGTAACACGGTTGCAACCGTCCGGTAACATTTTATGGTGAATTTTGCGTTCGTAACAGTAGAGAAAAATTATGAGTGAGATTTACCTTGTGTTTGTGGTGTTCCTGTTCGTGCTGGCGGTGTTCGACCTGATGGTCGGAGTCAGCAACGACGCTGTCAACTTCCTGAACTCAGCGATAGGCGCCAAAGTGGCCAAGTTCAGGACAATCATCATCGTGGCCGCTGTCGGAGTGTTCATGGGAGCGACGATGAGCAACGGAATGATGGAAGTCGCAAGGAATGGAGTATTCCATCCGGCGATGTTCTCCCTGAAGGAGCTGATGTTCATCTTCCTCGCCGTGATGATCTCTGACGTGATCCTGCTTGACATATTCAACAACCTCGGGCTTCCGACCTCCACGACGGTCTCCCTTGTGTTCGAGCTGCTCGGCGGCACCACGGCATTCGTCCTCCTGAAACTGGCGAACGACACCACCGGACTGACGGTAGGCGACCTGATGAACACGGAAAAGGCACTCGGCATGATCATGGCCATATTCGTTTCCGTCGCCATAGCGTTCTTCTTCGGAATCGTCCTGCAGTACATCTCCCGTCTTGTCTTCACATTCACCTACAAGAAGAACCTCAAGTGGAAGATAGGAATATTCGGTGGCGTCGCCACCACAGCCATCTTCTACTTCATGCTGTTCAAAGGCATCAAAAGCATGTCTTTCGTCACGCCGGAAATCTACGAATATATCCAAAATCACACCCTTGCCATTCTGGGAATATGCTTCCTCGCGTCAACAGCCATCATGCAGTTTCTCTATTTCCTGAAAGTCAACGTGTTCAAGATCCTGGTGCTGATGGGCACTTTCGCCCTTGCGATGGCATTCGCCGGCAACGACCTCGTCAACTTCATCGGAGTGCCTCTGGCGGGATATTCCGCCTTCACTGACTTTGCCGCAAGCGGAGCCTCGGACCCTTCCACCTTCATGATGTCATCCCTTGAGGGACCGGCCAAAAGTCCGATGATATTCCTTGTGGCGGCAGGCGCGGTGATGGTGTTCTCGCTCGCGACATCGAAGAAAGCCCACAACGTGATCAAGACCTCCGTGGACCTTTCCAGGCAGAGCGAGGGTGACGAGATGTTCGGCTCGTCGAAGATCGCCAGGGTTCTGGTCAGATTCTCCAACAACACCGCCAATTTCTTCCAGGATGTCGTGCCGGACAACGTCAAGGCCTGGTGCGAGAAGCGTTTCAACACCGATGAGGCCCGACTTCCGGAAGGAGCGGCGTTCGATGAGGTCAGGGCCACGGTCAATCTGGTTGTGGCAGGTCTGCTGATAGCCCTCGGAACATCCCTTAAACTACCTCTTTCAACAACTTACGTCACATTCATGGTGGCGATGGGTTCTTCTCTGGCCGACCGTGCCTGGGGACGAGAGAGCGCTGTCTATAGAGTGACTGGTGTCGTCTCCGTCATCGGAGGCTGGTTCATCACAGCCGGAGCGGCCTTCATTCTCTGCTTCCTCGTGGCTATGCTGATGCACGTCGGCGGATTCGTGGCTGCCTGCGTGATGATGGCGCTCGCGATCTTCCTGCTCGTCCGCAGCAACATCCGCTACAAGAAAAAGGCGGAGGAAGAGAACGGAGACGTGACCTTCAACCAGATGATGCTCAGCACCGACAAGAGCGAGATCCTTACGCTTCTGAGCAAGCACATAGCCGACAGCCAGTCTGATTTCCTTGAATATGTCAACACAACCTTCCGCCAGATCACCGATGGCTTCATCAAGGAGGATCTCGGGATGCTGCACAAGGCTGAGAGCACCATGAGACGCAAGAGGGAGGAGCTGAAGAACAGCAGACGTAAGGAGATGATCGGGTTCCGTAAAATTGACCCGGAGGTCGCGATGGAGAAGAACACCTGGTTCCACCTCGGAAGGAACTCCTGTGAAGAGATCCTATACTGCCTGAGGCGTATCGCCGACCCTTGCGAGGAGCACGTGGACAACAATTTCGTGCCGCTGAGCAAGGAGCAGGTCAAGGAATATATCCCATTGAGGGACACGGTTCTGTTCCTCCTGAGACGCACCGAGAAGATTCTCCAGACAGATTCCTACGATGAGGTCGATGAGGTTCGCCGCGAGGCCGAGGAACTGAAGGATTGTCTTGAGAAGGCCCGTGAGGCCCAGATGCAGCGGATGCAGTCATCCAAGGAGAACATAGCTGTGGCCTACCTCTACCTGAACCTCCTTCAGGAGACCCGTGAGCTCACCAGCTCCCTCCGCCACCTCCTCCGCGCCTCCAAAGGCTTCAGGGAGTAGGGAACAGTGGTATGGTGGCACTACACCAGCATACCACTGTTTCGCCGTGGAAGACAATCATCTGAATATCATAATATTAAACTAATGTCCTCCTACCCATAACGGGTAGGAGGACATCCATTTAGTGCGTTTAGTATCTGTTATTTACTCTCCACGATGAGGATTATTACTTTTACTTGTCGGCAAAGACAAGTATGTAGTTTTTGGTCGGCAGACCTCGGAAACCGAAAACACCATCTTTCTTTTCCGCCTTGAGCCTGACAGAATAACGTATCTCGGTACTGTTCTGCCTTCCGAATGAGTCGTCCTTGCTGGCCGGAACAATACACTTCAGCTCCTTATCTTTGGCCATTCCCCCTTTTGCTACCCCAAAGTCATACCACGCATCCTTATACACCTTTTGAAGGCAATAACAATCATGCCCGTTGAGTGGCGAAACGTTAGGTTTCCCATCTTCACGCAACGACACCGCCAGAATCAATTCATCCAGCGGATCTATACTCGGATGAGAATTTTTATTATATAACCTTCCAAAAGAACTTCCCTCCTTGTTCCCGGAAAGAGGATAGTCAACGCCATCCTTTCGATAGACAAATTCAAAGGAGCCCGGGAAACAGAGCGGGAGCATTTTTTTAAGCACTTTATTTATTTCGTAATCATCCTGTGCATGATTCTTCCAGAAATAAGCGTCCACATACAGATGGTCATTCCCGACCTCAATCAGTTCGTCTTCTGTGAAATTATGAGAGGATTCACTGTTAAGCGCGGCCAGAATCAAATCCTGCTTCTCGGTCACACTTGCCAAGCCCTTTGCCACGGCCTCCTTTATCGCATCCAACTTCACGTTAAGCCCTGACATAGGAGAATCTATCGCATCTTTTATAGCGTCCAGTTTGTCGTTGGCCGTGCCGGCCGTCGCGTTCAAGGCGTCTATCGCCTTCTTCACAAGGCCGAGCGTGCTGTCCTCTCCGACAAGGCCGCCTTGGATAGCGCCCTCGATCGCCGCCAGTTTTTCAGACAACGCGCCAGTCTGGTCGCCCACCGCCTTGTTGATCGCGTCAAGTTTCTCATCCATTGCCCCTTCGAGAGACTCGACAGCCTGTTTCACGAGATCAATCGCCTCGGCGTTCTTGACAAAGCCATTCTTTACCGCAGCCCTGATCAGGTTCATCTTCTGACCCAGTTCCTTTGTCTGCTTGTTGATCGCCCTCCTGATCACGTCCAGTTTTGTCTCCACCGTGCCCTCAAGGGATCCGATGGCATCCTCCACAAGGCCGATAGCCTTCGCGTTGTCGGCGAATCCTGCCTTGAGCGTCGCGTCGATCAGTTCCAGTTTGCCCGACAGGGTCACAGTCTGGTTCCTTATCGCCTTTCTTATCGCCGTCAGTTTATCCTCGACCGTCCCTTCCAGAGAATTGACAGCATCCTTGACAAGCCCTATCGCCTTCGCGTTGTCGGCAAAACCGGCATTGACCGCACCCTCGATCAGCACCAGCTTGGCGCTCAGCTCGGTGGTCTGGCTCTTGACGGCGGACTCGATCGCCGCAAGTTTCTCCTCCAGTGAACCAGAGAGCGACTCGATCGCCGCCTTAACAAGGCCTATCGCCTCGGCGTTGCTGTCGAACCCTTCTTCCGCCTTCTCGGCTATGAGGGCAAGAGCCTTCTCTATCAGGTCAAGTTTGGCGCACAGGTCAGCGGACTGAGCCTCGACCGCCTTCTTGACAGCGTCAAGCTTCTCCGCCGTGGTGACGTTCATTGAATTGATCTCGGCTATGAGTCTGCCGGTCATCTCCTCGTACTTGAGGACTCCGTTCTCATAGGCCTTCGTCAAGAGTTCCATCTTTTGGGAAAGTGTCAGGGAAAGGTTCTTCAAGGCCTCATCAAGAAGATCCATCTTCTCCGAAAGAGTCATGGTCTGACTTTTCAAGGCCTCCTCCAAAAGCTCCAATCTCTTTGAAATACTCATTGTCTGGTCCTGCAAAGCCTTAACAATCTCAGTGTAGTCATTCGTGATCGTCTGTTCAAATCTGATGTCCGGGGAGTAATACTCACACGAGGCAACCGCCGCCACCAGCGAACAGACGGACAGGGTTAGAAGAAATCTTTTCATACAATCGGTTTTCAGTGGCTTTCGCCTATTAATAAAAAATGAATATTGTCAATAACATCGAATGAATATACTCCTATCTGTGAATATACTCATATCTGTGACAGACGGGAGCATATTCATCCAACAGGTTAATTATCCGTCATTTACTCGCCTCGGGAAACAACAAGGACAGTCGCCCTGCGGGCTGAGTCGGAAGCGTCCTTACCGGAATCGCCGAGAGGCTGGCGGAAAGCCCGGCTGCAATCTACGCCCTGCTTCCGCAGGTAGTCCAGCACAGTCTCGATGCGCAGTTCGCTGAGCCGCTGGTTATGTCCGCTGGCACCTGTAGCGGAAGCCTCTCCGACAACGACAAGTTCGGTTTCATTCAAAGCCTTCATACGTTCAGCGAAAGCGTCAAGGTCAGCCTTCGCGGCAGCGCTGAGTCTGAAACTGTCATTGGAGAACTGAACGGTAAGTTTCTTAAGAGTCTCACTTGTGCGGCGCGCCTTAAGCCCGGCGTTCTCTTTCTCAAGGGCATCCACCCGCTCTTTCAGCGAAGCGTTCTCGCTCATAGCAGACGCGAGAGCCTCGTCCTTGGCCTTACCTGAAGCCTCACAATCCGCCTTGGCGGCCGCGCCGGACACGGTCATCGCGGCCAAAGCGAGTTCGGACTCACGCAACTTGCGTCCGGTACTCTTGTAGCCGGATTTTGATCCAAGAATATTCAGTCTCAAGACCACTGAGGCGGTACCGATCCCCTTTGGAGCGTTATCGCAACTGAAAAGCCGCTTGTAGTTACCCTGAACGCCCACAGTCACAACGGGACTCACGTCAAACTCGGCGGACAGCAGCATCGGAACATAGCCGACATCGTACTTATGCCTGGAGTTCACAGCGTCCAGCCAAGTGTTTATCGTCTCCTTGTACGACCCGCTCCAACGCTCGTGCCCCATCGAGATGTCGTAGGTGTTGCCACTGGCGAAAAGCCAGCCGAAACCGGCTCCCGCATAAAGGTTGAGGCGTCTGTCCTGACGGTTTCTCCACAGTTCCATGATGTTGAACTCAAGGGTCAGGTCAGCGGCATGATAATGCGTCCACATCTTCGAATACACAAGGCCACCGTATTGCTCTGAAAGCGTTCCCTCACCGGCTGGAATCTCCAATGGCTGGAACTCGGAGAATCTCTGCTCACGGGCATACTTGGAAAAATCGTAGTTCACACCCAATCTGATCCACGGACGGATGTTGAACGAGACGCCGGCACCGATCTCCGGGAATATATTCATGCCCGGCGCCGCGTCCACGCTTGACATTCCCAGTCCGTGCGCCATTGTTGCGCCGCCCTCGGCATAAAGGCTCCATGTGGCGGTACGGTAAGCACTGCTTCCCCGCTCCTGCGCCCCCATGCCAGCGAAGAGGCATGAGGACAACGCCAATATTATGATTGACAAATATCTTTTCATAAGATGCTGAGGTATTAGTTATCTTCGACTATTATAAACTCTACGGAATTGTCAGGATACTGATTCGGATAATACAATCCTCTAAACCCCCAAACTCCGCTTGTGGATTTAATTGCCGTAGACTTATGAATGTACTCGATATAATCTCCATCAGGTCTTCTGATTTTTCTGAAAGAGTCTGCCCCAATCATATCCTGCACTTTAAGATTCTTGCCGGCAGCACGTTCTCCTATCTTTACCCAGAAACGATATGAGCAGTTTTTATGGACCTTTTTAATATAGTAACAAGAATGACCATTTATATTGGTATGCACAGGATCCGGATTCACATAATTTTGACCAATATAAACGGCAAGAATCACCCCATCCCAGTCAATTATGCTATTCAAGATGCCTCCTTCAGTGTAAAGAGGTCCATAAAAACTTGTGGTCTCGCTGCCCGATAGCGGATACTTGCCTGAATCTTGTCTCCACCAAAACTTATATCTATGCGGCAAAGACAATGGAATCAGATCCTTAAGAGCCCTTACCACCTCATAGTTCTCGTGATTGGCAACCCAGAAAGCGTCGTCAACATACAAGTAATCATCACCAACCTCAAGAAGTTCATCCTTTGTAAAATGGTATGTCGATGCACTGTTGAGTGCTTTCAGGATCAAATCCTGCTTCTCGGTAATATTGATCAGTCCTTTGGCCAACGCCTCCCGGATGGCTTCCATTTTCGTGGTGAGGCCGGAAAGCCCGGAACCAATCGCATCCTCGATCGCATCCAGTTTGTCGTTGGCTGTCCCGGCTGTCGCGTTCAAAGCCTCTATCGCCTTCCTAACAAGGCCGAGCGTGCTGTCTTCTCCGACGAGACCAGAATTAACCGCACCTTCAATAAGCGCAAGTTTGGCACTCAAATCCATCGTCTGGTCTTTCACCGCCTTCTCGACAGCCGCAAGTTTCTCCTCCAGAGAACCCTGAAGCGAGCCGATGGCATCCTTGACAAGATCAATCGCCTTCGCGTTATCGGCAAATCCGGCCTTGACCGTCCCCTCTATAAGAACCAGCTTCGCGCTAAGATCCGTCGTCTGATCCCTCACCGCCTTCTCGACAGCCGCAAGCTTCTCCTCCAGAGAGCCCTGAAGCGTGCCAATGGCATCCTTGACAAGATCAATCGCCTTCGCGTTGTCGGCAAATCCGGCCTTGACCGCCGCCTCTATAAGAACCAGCTTCGCGCTAAGATCCGTCGTCTGATCCTTCACAGCCTTCTCGACAGCCGCAAGTTTCTCCTCCAGAGAACCGGAAAGCGACTCAATCGCCGCCTTCACAAGAGCCAAAGCCTGGACGTTGCTGTCAAAGCCCTCACCGGCGGTCTTCTCGATAAGAGCGAGAGCCTTCCCTATCAAGTCAAGCTTGGCGCAAAGGTCGGAAGACTGAGCCTCGATGGCCTTCTTGACAGCGTCAAGTTTCTCCGCCGCGGATATATTCATGGAATTAATCTCGCCGATCAGTTTGCCGGTCATTTCCTCGTACTTCAGGACTCCGTTCTCATAGGCCTTTGTCAAGAGTTCCATTTTCTGGGAAAGGGTCAAGGATAGGTTCCTCAAGGCCTCATCAAGAAGATTCATCTTTTCAGAGATGGTCATTGTCTGGCTCTTCATGGCGTCCTCCATGAGTTCCATTTTTTTCGAGAGAGCCAGTGTCTGGTCCTGAAGGGCCTTCACGACCTCACTGTAGTCATTCGTGATTGTTGTGGTCTGCTGAAACCTGATGTCCGGCGAGTCATACTCGCACGAAACAACCGCTGCCATCATCGCAAGGGCGGCAAGGGCGGCAAGGGCGGCAAATACTTTTTTCATAAAAAAATGGATTTTGTGGCTTACGCCAGTTAATAAAAACAAATATATTGTTCCAAAAGTAATAATTTTTCTTCTATATTACAAGTGGCGACAAAAAAACGGAGAAGAGCCCCCACGCACTTACAGCAAGCCTAAGCCGCCTTAGGCAGCGTGAAGACGAACTCCAGCCCTCCGGCGATGCCTAAGCGGACAGAGATGTTGCCACGATGAAGCAGCACAGAGTTCTTGACTATCGCAAGCCCGAGACCGGTGCCTCCCATCTTGCGGGAACGTCCCTTGTCAATGCGGTAGAACCGCTCAAAAAGATGAGGAATATGCTCGGACGCCACTCCTGGGCCATTGTCAGAGAAACTGAAGGTATAGAAATCCGCGCTTTCCGACAAGACCTGCACGGTGATTGTAACCCCTTCGCCCCCGTATGCGATGGAATTGTCAGTCAAGTTTCTGAATATTGAATATAGCAACGAAGGATTGCCGTCCACAGCCACTTCCGGATCAACCAAAGCCCTGAATGTCACGTGTTTCGCCTCCATCTGCATGGACACGTCCCGCTGGATGGATTGAAGCAGATCCGGGATATTCACTGGTTGAAACTCATATTCCTGAGGGGCGTCATCGAGTTTATTGAGTGTCGAGATGTCCGCGAGAAGGCTTGACAGACGGCGGCTTTGGGCATAGCAGCGCTGTATGAACTGGTCCTTTGTCTGAGCATCTATGTCCGGATTGGACACTATCGTCTCAAGATAGCCCTGGATGCTGCTTACCGGAGTCTTCAGCTCGTGGGCCACATTCTGCGTCAACTGCCTCTTCAAGCGGGCCTTATCCTCCTCACTGTCACGCAGTTTGTCATACATACTCACCTTGCCCTTCTCGATCGACTCCTTTAGATGAATATACCGTCCGCGCATCGTGACCAACGCAAGGACAAGCAGAAGAATGACTATGGACAGCAGTATCATCATTGTTCCTCGTATAGATAACCGAACCCGTGGCGCGAGACTATCCTGTTCCCATATTCACCGATCTTCTTGCGAATGCGGGTGATGTTGACATCCACAGTCCTGTCGGTGACAATCACATCGTCAGGCCAAACCTTTGAAAGAATATCCTCGCGCGGGAAAACCTTCCCCTTGTTGGTGAAGAGGAGTCTGAATATCTCATATTCAATCCTTGTAAGCGCCACAGCGGCACCATCCACCGTAACAACCTTCTTCTCATCATCTATGAATATGCCCGTGCGGGAATCAGCCTTCGTGGCGGTCCGTCTCAGCACAGCCTTCACACGGGAAATCACCTCCCTTATCGAGAAAGGCTTGGAGATGTAGTCGTCCGCCCCCAGGTCGAGCCCTTCGACAGCGTCATCCTCAGTGTCACGAGCTGTTATGAATATCACGGGAACCCCGCCTGTCTTGGGATCTGTCTTCAACTTCCCGGTCAGCTCAAAGCCGGACATTCCGCCCATCATAACATCCAGAAGAAGCAGATTGAATGACGCGATGTCCAGCGTCAGTGCCTCCTCTGCGGAATTAGCGGTCACAACCTCGTAACCTTCCTTGGAAAGATTGAATTTCAGAATCGCGCAGATGTCCTCCTCGTCATCGACCACAAGAATTCGGGCATTCATATTAAAAAAGTTGTATTTATCTTGCTAAGATAACCACATTTTTTCTAAATTTGGACAAACTACATAATTAATATGCCGAAGATTTCTATTCGTGGGGAAAAAATCCCCGCCTCACCAATCAGAAAACTGACCCCGTTTTCTGACGCGGCAAAAGCCAAAGGGGTAAAGGTCTATCATCTAAACATCGGGCAGCCGGATCTTCCTACGCCTCAAAAAGCGTTGGATTCATTGAAGACAATAACCAGAACGACTCTCGAATACAGTCCAAGCCAAGGTCTCAAATCTCTGAGAGACAAGCTGGTCGGATATTACGACAAATTCGGGATAAAAGTAAATGCCAATGAGATCATTGTCACAACAGGAGGCTCTGAGGCTCTTCTTCTGACATTCATGGCCTGTCTGAATCCCGGCGATGAGATCATAATGACCGAGCCTGGTTACGCCAATTACCTATCGTTCGCCGTGACCGCCGGAGTGACCGTCAAGACCGTCACATCAATAATAGAGAACGGATTCGCGCTTCCTTCAGTGGAGGACTTCGAGAAAGCGATCACCGACAAGACCAAGGCCATTCTCATCTGCAATCCGAACAATCCGACAGGATACCTCTATTCAGAAGAAGAACTGCAGAGACTTCGCGACATCGTTCTGAGTCATGATCTCTACCTCTTCGCCGATGAGGTCTACAGAGAATTCCGTTACACGGACGCACCATATCTTTCAGCCCTTTGCCTTGAAGGTCTTGAGCAGAATGTTGTGGTCATAGACTCTGTCTCGAAAAGGTACTCGGAATGCGGTATGAGAATCGGAATGATAGTCAGTCACAACAAAGAAGCGATGGCAGCGATCCTTAAATTCTGCCAGGCAAGGCTCAGTCCACCACTTCTCGGCCAGATTGTCGCGGAAGCATCAATCGAAGGAACCGAGGAATATTCAAAAGAATGCTTCGATGAATATCTCGCACGACGTGATTTCTTTATCGCAGGCTTGAACAAGATCCCTGGAGTGTATTCGCCAATGCCCAATGGCGCCTTCTATACAATCGCGTCACTACCTGTAGAAAACGCGGAGGACTTCTGTGCGTGGTGCCTGACAGACTTCTCGTACAAAGATGACGGAACCCCGGAAGGCTACACTGGTGAGTCCGTGATGATGGCTCCGGCAGCAGGATTCTACAGCACACCAAACCTTGGCAAGAATCAGGTGCGGATGGCATACGTGCTCAAAACTGAGGATTTAGGACGATCACTTCTGGTTCTTGAGAAAGCACTTGAGGCCTATAAGAAGTAATAAACCTTCTGGAGACAATGAAAAAGGACTCCCCGGCTGACATAGCAGTACAGTCGGGGAGTTCATTCTATAAGGCAGGCATACTGGCGTAGTGGGCGGCCCTAGTGCACACAAAGAAAGGAGCCCCGACGTCGTATGACGTC
>ENA-ORSB01002994-ORSB01002994.1-human-gut-metagenome-genome-assembly--contig:-NODE-2994-length-12461-cov-2.590360_pt1 | contig 12461 bp, 8 predicted proteins | sample MGYA00242180_ERZ509144 | MGnify/ENA primary metagenome ERZ509144 (study PRJEB26280, sample SAMEA2338661) | human gut metagenome | biome: human gut; feature: human-associated habitat; material: faeces... | reverse complement strand
CGCACAAACAATCGGATTATTAAATGAAAAAATCAATGATAAAGACGGATTTTATGATGTATTAAGCAAACATCTGTTTCAGTTAGGGTTTGAAGAAGATTCAAATGTAAATTTAAGGGATGTTTCAGATGTGTTATTTAACGAACAAAACGGTACTTTGTTAAGTGCCGATGAGTTTGAAAGGAATAGAAAAAGTTTTGAGATATGCAAGGTGATAGTTGCTCTCAACAGCGGAACGAAAATAGCTCAAACAGAAAGCTTTGTGGATGAAATAATCAATGCAGATACAAAGCTAAAAGAAACATATAAAAAATATGTAACAGAGACAGTGCATAAAGAATATTTAATGTCACGGCTTAATAAAAAAGGAATACAATCATCTGCCGATTTTACGCATAAAATTAAAGAGGCAATGATACTCACAGCTGTTAAATATCCGGACGGATATATGAATATTAAAACAGTATTTAATGATTACAAAGATGTTCTTTCATTGACTGCTGTTTCGGAAAAGCAGAGTGTATATTCCGGTCTTGCGGGTAATGATTATGCTGATGCGGAAGCACTTTTGAAAGAATATAATTCGCTGGCAGCTTCAAACGGAAACAACGGTAGCGGCGGTGGCGGAAGCGGTTATGGCGGATCAAGCGGAAGACGCGACAGCTCATCGGGAGTTGGAATTATTACCGGAACAGCGGACAAAAACAATGATAAGGTTACAATGAAATTTGATGACCTTGATACTGTTTCATGGGCATATGAGGCAATTTCAACCCTTGCCGACAAAGGAATTATATCAGGAAAAAGCGAAACAAAGTTTGCACCGAGAGATAATATTAAAAGAGAAGAATTTGTTAAACTTGTAATCGGTGTGATGAATGAGCAGCCGGGAGGCAGTGATGTATTTTCGGATATATCGGAAAATGACTGGTTCCGTACATATGCAAATAAAGCAAATGAACTTGGCATCGTCAGCGGAATAGGTGAAGGCATTTTCGGTAAGGGAAGCAATATAACCCGGCAGGATATGGCGGTTATGCTATATAGGGCGATTTCCTATAAAGGTATTAAGCTTGAAAAAGGAACTCTTGATTTTACGGATAATGACAATATTGCAGATTATGCAAAGGAGGCGGTTGCAGCCTTTGCACAGGCAGGAATCATTAACGGTGTTGGAGACGGCAGCTTTAATCCGACAGGCTATGCGACGAGAGCCGAGGCGGCAAAAATGATTTTTGGTGTATATAAACTGATTAGGTGAGGTGGATAAGATATGAAAAAAATTTTGGGCTTTATACTTGCTTTGTGTCTGGTTATATCATCAGCTGATTTGGCTTGGGCTTCGGGGATTACATCAATGGAGAATGTGCCGGAATCCATAGAATTGCTGCAGTTCCTCAATATTGTAGAAGAAGATTATAACGATATTAATTTTAATCAAGAACAAACTGTTACACGCGCTGATTTTGCAGTGTATTTTCAAAAATTACTAAACAAAACAGGTGAAAGCGGCAGTGAACTCTATTATAATGACGTATCAAAAAATCACTATGCATATAAAGCAATCACCAATATGACAGAATTGGGATATTTGTCCGGCGTGGGAGAAAAGCGGTTTGCACCGGACGATATAATGCAGACAGAACATGCAGTCAGTGCGGTTCTTAAAGCAATGGGGTACGGAGTATATCTTGAGAATAACAGTGTTTGGGCGGCTGCAAGCAATGCTAAAATTATAAAGGGTGTAAATAGCGGCAGCGGAGATCTGACGCTCGGCAGCTTGTTCAATCTAATGTATAACGCATTACTTGCCGAGTGTATGGAGGTTAAAACATTTTCAACTGTAAATATGGAGTATGCTAAAGGTGATACACTGCTCTATAACACAAGAAAAATGCAGTATGTAAAAAACGGTAAATTAACCGGCGCATACGGTGTAAGTATAACCGATGAAACATTAGGTGAAGATGAAGCTATTATAGACGGATATGTTTACAAAACTGATATGACTGATTTGTTTGAATATATCGGATATAATATAAAGTTTATCTATCAAGAAGATGGCAAAGACGATGAAGATGAGCTGATATGGATAAAGCCGAATAATAATGATGATATTTTAAAAATAACAGCGGACGAAGATTGCAGTTTTGATAAATCATCATGGACTTTCAAGTATTATGATGAAAGGGACAGACAAAAGACTGTAAAACTTTCGCAGAATATCACGGTAATTTATAACGGAGCAGTATTGACCGACAGTGTTTCAAAAGCCTTTGAACACGAAAAGTATGATGTTACGTTTATATCAGATAACAGCAGTTATTACAACCTTGCGGTGGTGTGGGCATATGAAAATATTTTAGTGTCAGGAAAAGATACTAAGGATATGCTTGTTTTTGATAAAAAAACAGGAGCATCATTTAATTTGGATGAGGATGACTATGACAGATTTGAGCTTGTTTCAAGCGTAGGAGATAAGGTTAAATTCACCGAAATAAAAGATAATGATGTCATAAGTATATACGCATCGGATAAGCAAGAAGCTATGAAGGCTATAGTAAACACTAAGGTTGTTTCAGGTGATATAGTATCAAGGGATAAAGACAATGGTATTTCAGTTGACGGTGAATGGTATGAATCTTATATAAAATCGGAATTTGATAATTTAGGAGACGCTAAAAGCATAACACTGTATCTTGATTTTAAAGGCTATTCGGCATACTGCAAAACAAGTTTTCTGGACAAAAACAGTTTTATTGCATATGTAATCAGAGCCGCTTATGAGCAAGACGGTGATTGTCTGAAATTTAAGATTTTTGATGAAAAGGGAAATTATAAGATTGTATCATCCGAAAACAAAGTTTCAATTGATGATAAAAAGTATTATGCAGATGAGGATACCGTATCCACTGTTTTTACGCAAACAAATATAAACGGTGAAACCGTATTTAAACCTCAATTAATGCTTTTTAAGCAAAACAGCGATGGAGTGATAAAGAAAATTTATCGTGCAACTGATGAAAATGGCACAACAAAGGCTCTAATAAAAGATCAGACGCTCACAGCTTCTACAAAATATTTTGCTGTGGCAAGAGCTGCACAGGGGATTATCGGATTAAATGTATTGTACGACAATAATACTAAGGTTCTTACGGTTCCGGAAGATGCAGAGGTGCGAAGCGCAGATGCGGAAAAATTTAGTGTTGGGTTGCCTGCTGACGGAAAAGGTTATCAAAATGCGGTGACATATAAGGTTACAACCGATGATGTTTTCTATGCACAATATATTTTATATAAGTCAAAAATTCAGATTGATATTGCAGAACATCCGCAATTTTTTGTGATTGACAGTTTCTCAACTGCCCTTAACAAAGACGATGAAGTTGTTCAGCAAGTATCGGGATTTTTGGGCGGTGCCGAAAGGACATATGCTCTTAATTACGATTATGGGATGAGTCAAGGGATTGGCAGTGCCAATAAAGGTGATATTTATCTTATATCAACAAATGAGGACGGAGAAATTGTTAATAACAGACGAGTCTATAAAAATGATGATGATAATTATACACTTGATTACTATGGTGCGGAAGCAAACGATTACGGCGAAGCAAAAACAAGATTTTATATTGGGCGCGTAACGGCAAAAGAAGGCTCGGCGTTAAAGATTGAAAGGTATTACGAAGGTGAGACATTTGCTCAAGTCGCAAATTTAAAATCCGGTTCGGGAGCAATTGTTATATGCGACAATGACAGCAAACATTTATATAAGGGTGGAATTGACGATGTGAATGTTGGTTCACTTCTTATAGTAAACACCACCTATAATTCAAACGCTTCGGTAACTGTATATAAAAATAAATAACGGAAAGGAAATAATACTATGAAAGCAAAAAAACTATTATCAATTGCATTGGCATCAATGTTAGCGATAGCATCGTTCACAGGCTGCGGAAAAAAAGATGACAAGGTATCAATTAGTATCGGTAATTCGCCGGTAGAGGGACAATCAGGATACGATAACTATATGAAAAGAATAAATGAATTTAAAGCGGATCATCAGGATTGGAATGTTGAATCGTCATCATTTACATATGATGTTAAGAACTTTATGGTAAAAGCGGCCGCTAATCAGCTCCCGACAACATGGAGTACATTTTTTACCGAAATAAAGACAATATCGGAAGCGGGATATTGTGCAGATATTTCGAAGAATCTGAAAGAAACAGGGCTTGACAAAATCTTAAATCCTGAAATTATGAAGGTTGTTACAGGGGGGAATGGAGAGATTTGGGGTTTGCCGACGGATGCGTATGCACAAGGATTACATATTAACAAAAGACTTTTTAAAGAAGCGGGTTTGGTAAATGCTGACGGAACAGTAAAAGCTCCGCAGACATATGACGAATTAGCAGAATATGCAAAAACTATCAAAGAGAAAACAGGAGTTGCGGGATTTGTAATTCCATCTACAAGTAACTGCGGCGGATGGCATCTTATGAACATTGCTTGGAGCTACGGAACAGAGTTTATGAAACAGGATTCAAACGGAAAATGGACTGCTACATTTGATTCAGATGAATTTAAAACAGCAGTAAAATGGCTTTATGATTTGAAATGGAAATACAATGCAGTGCCGGAAGGTGCCGCGCTTGATCAAGCCGGATTGTTTAAAACATTTGGCTCAGGTCAGGCTGCTATGATGATTGCAAATCCGCCAATTAATGATTTAACCACAAAATATGATATGCAGATTGAGGATATTGCATGTGTAAGTATGCCTGCCGGTCCGAAAGGCAGATATGCTCAAACCGGCGGTAATCTTATTATGTTTAATGCGAATGCAAGTGATGAAGAAATAAATGCTGCGCTTGCATGGTATATCGAACAAGGCGGATTTGATTCGAAGATAACAGATGAGAGTTTGAAAAAGTCCGAAGAAAATTATAATGCACAGCTTGAAGCAGGAAGAATAATTTTGCCGTCATCATCTGCGGCTATGCAGGTATGTATCAATCGTGAAGGAGAAGAAAAACTAAAGGCATTGCAGGATCAATACTCAAATGTTGATGCAAAGGATTATAATGATTATTTTGATTTCGGCAAGGTACAGCTCAAGGCAGAAGAACCGGTATGCTGTCAGGAACTTTATGCAGTATTGGATAATATCGTTCAGGAAGTACTTGTTAATAAAGACGCTGATATTGATGCACTTGTAAAAACGGCTGCATCTGACTTCCAGAAAAACAGCCTTGATAACATAAAATAATATTTAATTCGCATAGGCTGCTGCGTTAGTGCAGCGGCCTATATTTGTTTAACGGAAGGAGCTAAATTTCCTATGAAAACTAATAATTCAGTAACTGCTCCGATGGGAAAGAAAAGATCCGGTTTTATCAGAAAAAATTTATCCGGATGGGCATTGATATTACCGACGGTATTATTCTTTGTATTTCTTGTTTGGAGACCGATAATAATCGGTATAGCATATTCATTCTTTAATTTAAGAGGATTTGAACCAACGTCTTTTGCGGGACTTGAAAATTTTAGGCAAGTTCTCGGAGATACCAACTTTATTGTAACATTGAAAAACACCGTTTGGTATGTAATTTGGTCGCTTATTATCGGATTGCCGCTGCCTTTTGTTGCGGCGGTAATGTTGAATGAGGCATTGCATGGCAAACAATATTTTAAAATATCGCTTTATCTTCCGTGCGTACTTCCGGGAATGGCAGCATATTTGTTATGGGGAATGATATATGGCGAAAATCAAGCAGGACTTATTAATTCGGTTTTACAAGTATTCGGAATGGGTCCGATGCAATTCTTATCCAACAAAGCAATAGTTATTCCGCTTATTATTATCATGATGTCTTGGCAGGGATTTGGCGGAACAACAATTATGTATCTTGCAACATTGCAAGGAACGAATCAGAGTCTTTATGAGGCGGCACGTCTTGACGGTGCAGGATTTTGGCAGCGAGTACGCCATATAACATGGCCGCATTGCAGGGGTATCATCTTGCTTTTGGCAGTAAAACAAATTATTGGGGTTTTTTCAGTAACAGAGCAGCCGATGGTTATGACTGGAGGCGGTCCGAATGGTGCGTCAATGTCTTTGGGGCTTACAAATTACTACTATGCGTTTAAATACGGTGCAATGCAGAAATCACTTGCTCTCGGTGTTATAACATTTGTTATACTTTCCGGACTTACGGTGGTATATTTTAAGCTTGATAAAAAGATTAATGAATAGGAGGCTTTAATGTTATGAAAATTAGTGATAAAACAGATGGTTTGCTGAATTGGAATGACTTAAGGCAGCCTTCGGGAAGATTAATACATATTGTTATGATGACATTGCTTTTTTTGCTCAGCCTTGTCTGCATAGTACCATTTGTGTGGATGTTTTTGTCAGCATTTAAAACAACACAGGAAATGTATGCTGTTCCGGCAAAGCTTTTGCCATAATCAATAGATTTTTCAAGAATAAAAAATGTATGGGATACTGCTCATTTTGGCAGTTACGCATTTAACAGCTTATGTATCATTTTGGGTTGCCTTGCATTTGATGTTGTGTTTAACGGATTGGGCGGATATGTACTTTCAAGAATAAAACCGTTTGGTACAGCAGCACTTAACACGGCTCTTTTCTGGACAATGATGCTTTCGGGAATAAGTATGGTTCCGCTCTACATGACATTTGTTGACTTCCCGATTGGTCACTTTAATATGACGGGGAGTTTTGCACCGCTTTGGATGATGTCTGCCACAAATGCGTTCAACATATTCTTGTTCAGAAATTTCTTTAACAGTATTCCTATGGATTACTTGGAAGCTGCAAGAATAGACGGTGCATCAAATCTAAAAATATTTTTCAGCATTATAATCCCGCTGTCAGCACCGATTATTTCAGTTGTTACGATTTTTTCGGTAATTGGCTCTTGGGGGAATTTCTTCTGGCCGTATTTGATTTTGGGAGATACAAACAGAGAGCCTGTATCGGTTATGCTCTATAATTTGACAGCCGGAAACAGTCCTTTTAAAGATAACGACAGAATGTTAATTATAATGTTTGCTGCAATACCATCAATTATTGTATTTGCAATTTTCTCAAAAAAGATTATGGGTGGAATTAATATGAGCGGCATCAAAGGTTAAAACAAAATAGACAATTATTTGAGGAGATAACAATGAAGTTAAAAGATATTTATATAAGAGATCCATATATCTTAGCATATGGAAATACATATTACATGTACGGAAAGGCAAAGCTTGAGGATTTATCTTTCTGTGTATACAAAAGTAAGGATCTTGATGAATGGTCTGAACCGCAAAAAGTTTTTACGCCTGATACGAATTTTTGGGCAGACAGAGATTTTTGGGCTCCGGAGGTTCACTTATATAAGGATAAATTCTATATGTTCGCAAGTTTTAAATCGGAAGATAAATGTCGCGGAACACAAATTCTTGTATCAGAAAAGCCGGACGGAAATTTTGTGCCTTTGACAAGTGAGCCGGTTACACCGAGAGATTGGGAGTGTCTTGACGGAACATTGTATATTGATAAAAAGGGACATCCACATATAGTTTTTTGCCACGAATGGCTGCAAGTGGGTGATGGAATGGTATGTGAAATGGAATTGTCAGATGATTTAAAATGTGCTATAACGAAACCGAGAGTATTATGGAAAGCATCACAGCATCCGAAAGTTGTTGACTTATCGAAAGATTGTTTATCAAAGATTACGGACGGTCCGTTTTTTTACAGATTACAAAGCGGAAAACTTGTATGTATTTGGTCAAGTTTTATTAAAAACGGCGGCAACGGATATGTAGAATTGGTATCGGAAAGCGATAATGGCGATATTGACGGAAATTGGAGCATTAATGAGAAACCGTTATTTTCCGACAAAGGCGGACATGGTATGGTATTTGAAACATTTGATGGGAAAAAGATGTTTGTTCTTCATTCTCCAAATGTTGCTCCTGATGAGCGAGCGGTTATGTTTGAATTATTGGAAAATGAAAATGAAATTATGTTAAAAGACTGATAAAATCTAATTTACGGTTTCAAGCAAGAAAAGTAAGGGAGAAAATAAAATGATTTCATATGATACTCAAACGAATATAATTCATTTACAAACAAAAGGTATCAGTTATGTGATAGAGATACTTAAAAATAAATATCCTATGCAGCTTTACTACGGCAAACGAGTTGAAAAATACACAAAGTATGAAGAAAACAGACCGCTCTTGTATAAAGACGGCTGGACTGGTGCGGATATTGATGAATACGGGACGCCACTTGACTCAGCACAACTTGCTTGGGAATTTCCTTGCTTTGGAAGACCGGATTTGCGTATTCCGGCATTTTGTGCCGAGTATGAAAATGGCAGCGGAATAACGGAATTTATTTACGAAAGTCAAAAAATATATAAGGGCAAAAAATCGCTCGACGGACTGCCTGCGACATATGCTGAATCGGAGGACGAAGTCGATTCAATAGATATAACGCTTGCGGATAAATACACAGGCTTAAAAGCGGTGCTTTCATACTCGGTGTTTGAAGAATATGACGCAATAACGAAAAGCGTTAGAATTATAAACGACGGCAGGGAAAATGTAAATATTAAATCGGTAATGAGTTCAACCGTGCATATGTTTGACAGCGAATTTGAGCTTTTGCACCTGTCCGGCACATGGGCTCGTGAAGCGCATATAAAAAAAGAGCCGATAATGCAGGGTGTTATGCAGATTGACAGCAGATTTGGTGCAAGCGGTCACGAACACCGTCCGTTTATAGTGCTTGCAAGACCTGCGGCAACGGAAACAACGGGTGAAGTATATGGCTTCAGTTTGGTTTACAGCGGAAATCATATAGAGCAGACAGAACGGAATTATTTTGATATTGTAAGGGTTTGTATCGGTATAAATCCGTTTGGCTTTAACTGGCAGTTAGAACTGGGAGAAAGCTTTCAGGCACCGGAGGCGGTGCTGACATATTCCGATGAGGGATTCGGAAAAATGTCCGATACATACCACAGGTTATACCGTGAAAGATTGTGCAGAGAAAAATACAAGAATGCAGAACGTCCAGTTTTGGCAAACAGCTGGGAAGCATATTACACCAAAGTCGATGAGGAAAAGCTTTTGAGTCTTGCAAATAAAGCTAAAGAGCTTGATATTGAAATGATTGTTTTGGACGACGGATGGTTTGGCAGGGGCAGTTCGGGAATATCGCTCGGCGATTGGTATGCCGATAAGGAAAAGTTCCCGAACGGAATAAACAGCGTTGCGGAAAAGATAAATCAAATGGGACTCAAGTTTGGTATTTGGTTTGAACCCGAAATGATGTCCGTAAAGAGTGAGCTGTTCAAAAAACATCCGGAGTGGTGTATTCATGCGCCAGACAGACTGCAATCGCCGATTAACAACAGATATGTTATGGATTTATCGAGAAAAGATGTCTGTGAATTTATATATGAAACTATCAGCAATATCCTAAAGGACGGAAATGTTGCATATATAAAGTGGGACTATAACAGAAATATGACCGATATGGGTTCGGAGTATCTGCCGCAGGAAAGACAACAAGAGCTTTCGCACAGATATATGTTAGGTCTGTATAGTGTTCTTGATCGCCTTAATAAAGATTTTCCGGACGTTCTTTTTGAAGGCTGTGCATCCGGCGGCGGCAGACTTGATCCCGGAATGATGTACTATTTTTCTCAGTATTGGACGAGTGATTGCACGGATGCGGTTGAGAGAATGTATATTCAGCACGGAATGAGTATGTTTGTTCCGTCAAGTTTTATGTCCTCACACGTTTCGGCAGTACCGAATCATCAGACAGGAAGAAAGACATCGCTCCATACAAGAGGTGTCTGTGCCATGGCAGGAACCTTCGGTTATGAACTGGATCCGGCGAAAATGACAGATGAAGAGCGCAGAGAGATCAGGGAACAGATAGTAGAATACAAAAAATATGCACAGCTTGTACAAAATGGACTTTACTATCGACTGAGTAATCCATTCGCAGAAGAAATCGGCGCATGGGAATTTGCATCAGAAGATGGGAAAGAAGTACTTGTAAATGTAGTTATGCTTGAAATCCATGGAAACATGACAGTAAATTATGTAAAAATGAAAGGTCTGTGTGTCGGACAATTCTATAAAGATTCAAATACCGGAAAAATTTATCCGGCAGAGGCGCTGATGGAAGTTGGAATTCCGATGCCGCTTGAATTTGGTGAGTACAAAGCATATCAGATTTATCTGGAAATGGTCGAGTAAAAATGAGAAAAACAAATGATATTTTTGAAAAGAGACTGGCGAAGCATATGGATGAGCTTCGCTGGCTCTATATGGAATTATATGATAATGAAGCAATGTTTGCAGAGCTCTGTGAACAGATGCAGAATTACTATCATGCAAGAAATACGAAACTTCGAAAGAGAGATCTGGAGAAGGAAAAGGAGCAGGCGTGGTATCGAAAAAAAAACATGCTGGGAATGATGCTGTATATTGATAATTTCGCCGGAAATTTAAGAGGAGTCAAAGGAAAGCTTAAGTATCTGGAAGAATGTGGTGTAAACTGTGTTCATCTGATGCCGTTTCTCGATTCGCCAAAGGGAAGATCCGATGGAGGCTATGCGGTTGCGGATTTCAGAAAAGTAAAGCCGGAACTTGGAACCATAGAAGACCTTGCAGATCTGGCTGAAGCCTGCCATGAAAAAGACATGAATCTGTGTATGGATTTTGTAATGAACCATACTTCCGAAGATCATGAATGGGCACAGAAGGCAAGAATGGGTGAAGGCGAATATATGAGCCGGTATTTTTTCTGTGATAATGAAAACTATGTCAGAGAATATGAGAAAACAGTGCCACAGGTATTTCCAGAAACTGCACCGGGGAATTTCACCTGGCTTCCTGAAATCGGACACTACGTGTTGACTACCTTTTATCCTTACCAGTGGGATCTGAATTATAAGAATCCGAGGGTGTTTAACGAAATGATGTATAATTTCCTTTTCCTGGTCAATCAGGGGATTGACATTCTGCGGATCGATGCAGTTCCTTATATCTGGAAGGAAATGGGGACAAGCTGCAGAAATCTTCCACAGGTACACACGATAGTCAGGATGATGCGTATGATCGGGGAGATTGTGTGTCCGTCGGTTGTATTATTAGGGGAAGTCGTGATGGAACCGGAAAAAGTAGTTCCTTATTTTGGTACCATAGAAAAGCCGGAATGTCATATGCTTTATAATGTAACCATGATGGCTACTACATGGAATACGGTTGCGACGAGAGATACCAGACTTTTACGGATGCAGCTTGATATTATGAATAACCTTCCGAAAGAGTATACTTTCTTAAATTATCTCAGATGTCATGATGATATTGGATGGGGACTGGATTTTCAGACTCTTTCTGGTTGGGGAATGCAAGAAGTCCCACACAAAAGATATCTGAATGACTTCTTCACGGGAAAGATCGCAGAAAGTGTGAGCCGCGGGGAACTTTATAATGAAGATCCGATAACAGGAGATGCCAGATTCTGTGCAACGACAGCTTCCATGTGTGGAATTGAAAGTGCCGGATTTGAACAAAATGAAGAAAAGAAAAAAAGAGCAGTCAGATTTGATCTGATGCTGCATGCATATATGATGGTGCAATCCGGAATTCCAATGCTTTACAGTGGAGATGAGATTGGTCAGGTAAATGATTATACTTATAAAAATGATCCGGAAAAACGGGTTGATTCCAGGTATATCCACAGAGGAAAATTTGACTGGAAGCTGGCAGACGGACGAAAGAGAAAAGGAACGGTACAAAAAGAACTGTTTGATGGAATTGGAAAACTTAGATCCATCCGAAGTAAGGAAAAAGTATTTGACGCATCGGCAAATGTCTGGACGCTTGATACCTGGGAAAATGGAATCCTTGGAGTTGTGCGGGAACTGGAGGGCGAGCAGATGACAGCACTTTTTAATTTCGCAGAAGAGGACCGGACAGCCTGGATCGAAGAAGAGGGAGAGTATATGGATTTATATACCGGTAAAAAAGTCAGCCTTCAGGCAATAAAAATGGAAGGCCATTCCTTTGTATTAGCAAAGAAATGCTAAAGTAAGATAGAAAAAGAGCAGGTAAGAAATTCTATCCTTTCTTACCTGCTTTTTTTACTTTATTGGTTTTCCTGCATATCTTTCAGCATCTGGATAAGTTCCAAATCCTTTTCGGTAACACGGAAATTAGTGGTATAATTCCGTCCTTCCGGAGATTTGACGGAGATTTCGATGATGCTGTCTTTGCGGCATGCATCTCCTTTTACTGCATGAATAAAAGGCATAAATTTAGGATGCTGCTGTTGAAAAGTGGAAAATGCGGATTTCAGTTTTGCAAGCATTCCAAGCTGTTGAAAGTTAAGCGCCATAAAATACTCCTTTATAATT